>Ga0105047_10004051_pt1 | contig 25689 bp, 18 predicted proteins | sample MAT04_FD_78384 | JGI IMG/M metagenome (GOLD analysis project Ga0105047, IMG submission 78384) | Freshwater microbial communities from Lake Fryxell liftoff mats and glacier meltwater in Antarctica - MAT-04 (megahit assembly) | ecosystem: Environmental > Aquatic > Freshwater > Ice > Liftoff...
ACATATCAAAGGCACGCTCAGATGCGGTTTGCGGCAATCCAGCCACGCGGGTCATTTTGGTGACATGGAACAGATTTTTAAACTTGTGCGCTTCATCAATAAATAGGCGATCTACCCCAAGTTCCTCAAAAGTTAGCGTGTCGTCCTTCGTTCCCTTGCACCTTTTTAAGTTTGCTGGAAGTGCTCATACTTTTGAGGTTACCGTAATTCAAGGTATGCTCAAGCGTTTGGGTTGGTGCATTTCTGAAACTTCTCAATAGGGGATTAGATTCCGCATCTGTTGAGTTCGCTTTTTCCTCTACGATATTATGGGCAACTCTCTCAAAGTCCGGGGCACCGCTCCAGATGATGTGGTCTCCTGGAGGTGAAAAACGCAGGGAGATACTCAATACTCTGGATAGATCGCTCCTTCCCAAATGGGAGACGCTTTACGCCTTTCCGTTTCGCTTGAATGCTCTTTTGCCCGATTGCTGAATAGTAGTGGAGAGCGCCCGAATAGAAGTTTGACAGGGTCGAGGAAGGGGAGGAGTGATTGCTGCATCTATGGAAGTTATTTGGTGGATACTGGTGTTACTCCTGATGTTTGCGGGTTTGGTCGGGACAGTGTTGCCGTTTTTCCCAGGAACGATCCTCATTTTCGCCGGTGCGGTGCTCAACTATTTTACCCTGCACTCGGTGGGAGGGATTACTATTCTGGTGCTCGCTGCGTGGATGTTGCTGGCGCAAATTTTTGACGTGGCCAGCGGTGCGATTGGAGCGAAGTGGTCGGGCTCCACACGATGGGGAGTGATTGGCGGGATTGTGGGCGCGATCGTTGGTTTGTTTTTTGGACTCATCGGACTTTTTGTCGCACCGCTATTGGGCGCGTTGATCGGAGAAATTCTGGGAGGAAAAGGGCCTCGTCCGGCAATCCGTTCTGCGTGGGGCACGTTTTTAGGGACAACCGCAGGACTCATTGTGAAGCTGATAATCGCCGTCATCATGGTGGGCTGGTTTGCAGTAGCTGCGCTTTTGCCTTAAAGCACCCGTTGAAAAATTGAGAGGTGATGGATGCGGTCTGGTAAGTGTTTTATTTAGGAAGGAGCAATATTTTCGTGCTTTTTGTCGATTTCGTGGACAAACCTTCACCCTCTAAATCTTATGAAAAACTGCGAAAATTACATTGATGGTAAGTTCATCCCGATCGGTAGCCGGAAAGATATTCCAGTAATCAATCCCGCCACCGAGGCGGTGATCGGCACGATTTACGAAAGCACGGCTGAGGATGTGGACGCAGCAGTGCAGGCGGCGGCGATTGCGCAGAAGCCGTGGGGAAAACTGCCTCCTATTGAACGGGCGCGTCATCTCCGGGCGATAGCTCAAAAGATTCGAGAGAACGCAGAGCCATTGGCACGTTTGATCACCGAGGAGCAGGGGAAGACGCTAGGCTTGAGCCGCGTGGAAGTCAGCTTCACCGCAGATTACCTCGATTACATGGCGGAATGGGCGCGCCGTCTTGAGGGGGAAATTGTCACCAGTGATCGTCCAAACGAAACCATCCTGCTTTTCCGTAAACCTATTGGCGTTATCGCCGGGGTGCTGCCCTGGAATTTCCCGTTCTTTCTGATCGCCCGTAAATTGGCTCCTGCGCTGGTCACTGGGAATACCATCGTTATCAAACCGAGCGAGGAGACGCCGCTGAACGCCTATGAGTTCGCGAAGCTGGTTGCGCAGACCGATCTCCCAGCGGGTGTCTGCAACTTTGTGTTTGGAACGGGAGCAGCGACAGGAAGCTCGCTCACCTCGCATCGTGGTGTGGGAATGATCAGCTTTACCGGCAGCGTGAAAACTGGTTCGCGGATCATGGCGGCCGCAGCGGAAAACATTACGAAGGTGAATCTCGAACTCGGCGGTAAGGCACCGGCGATCATTATGGCCGATGCCAATATCGACCTCGCCGTTCGCGCGGTGGTGGATTCACGGGTGATCAATAGCGGACAGGTCTGCAACTGCGCCGAGCGCATCTATGTGGACAGGCGTATTGCTGCGGAATTTACCGACAAGCTTTCGAAAGGAATGGCTGCGACCAAATTTGGCGATCCGATCAAGGACGAGACGGTTGCTTACGGTCCGCTCATCAACAAGCTCGGGCTCGACAAAGTGAGCGGGCTGGTGGGCCGCGCCGTGACCGCAGGTGCTCAGGTCGTGACGGGCGGTAACGTCGCGGATCGCGCAACGGGCTTTTACTTCGAGCCGACAGTATTGACGGGCTGTAAGCAGGACATGGAGATCATCCAAAATGAGATTTTTGGACCTGTGATTCCTGTCGTCGAGTTTGGCGACCTCGACGAAGCGATCGCATTTGCGAACGATTCTGAATACGGGCTGACTTCATCGATATTCACCAACAACCTCCACATTGCCATGCGCGCCTGTCGCGAGCTGGAATTCGGCGAGACCTATATAAACCGCGAGCATTTCGAGGCGATGCAAGGCTTCCATGCAGGCTGGCGCAAGTCGGGTATAGGTGGGGCGGATGGGAAACACGGCCTTTACGAATACACCCAGACGCAGACGGTTTATCTACAGCACGACCCGACGGTGAAGTAGCGCTGCTTATTTCGGATCTGGGATTGTGGATTGCGAATTAAAGGCGGCAAATGATGCGTGTGATTTAGATTTAGGGTGTGAAGGTTTCAAATCCGAAATTCGTAATTCCAGATCCACAATCTCTCCATTATTTTTGCTATCAACCATCAACTACCATCTATCAACTTACCGCATGAGCGCCCTTACCGAACTCCCTGAATCATTCCGTCCTGATCGTCCTGAAGTAATGATCTCACCGAATACCGCACCCAAGGTTGAATTGGCTCCCGGGGTGGAGTTGATGAGTCTGGTCGGTGCCGCAAACGGTGCGCGGAATCTTTATACCGGCGTTGCTTCCTTTCAGCCCGGTCATGTGCTGCCTTATCACCAGCATTCCTGCACGGAAAACATCACCGTCTTGGAAGGTGAACTGATTGTGGAGGTGGAAGGTCGCGCCCATCATCTGCATGCGCTCGATAACATCACGATTCCTGCGAAAGTCTCGCATACGACGAGCTGTCCACCTGAAGCCGCGCCTACACGGGTGCACGTGGCGTTTGCCATGGCTAGCCCGGATCGGCTCCTCGTTGAGCCTCCTATTCGGGTTTCGCTTTCCAGTGATTCCGAAGGGCTGATCGGTCCCGAGCATGTCGTGCGTTTTAAAACGGCGAAACCTTACGTGAACGGACCCAATACTGAATTTTACGACTATCTGAATGCGAAGATGATCCCTGGATGCGATCTCAGTGGTGGCTACGCAACCTTTCAGCATGGAGGACGTCTGCCCGCTCACGTGCATGATTTCGACGAATCCATCTGTATTGTGCAGGGAAAGGCGACCTGCAACGTGGAGGGTCGTCTTTACTCTATGTCGGGTGGTGCCACCGCGCTACAACCGCGTGGACGCGTTCATTATTTCATCAATGAAACTCACGAGACGATGGCCATGATTTGGGTTTACGCCGGGCCGATGCCAGTGAGGACGGAAATCGACGAGCGCTTCACTCAGCCCGGAGTGAACCCGTGGGGAGAGTAGGCAGATTTCGGATTGGCGATTTCGGATTGATTTACTCAGATTGATCACGGCCTCTATTCCACGACGACGCAGTAGGAATAGAACGAGTCTTCAGCTCTTTGCCTTTGCCTTTGGCTTTGGTTTCGGCTTTGGACGTTGCGCGCGGGTGCGGGTGCGACGGGCGTTCTTGGCTTCGCCGACCGAGATGGAAATGAACTCCGTCTGACTATCTCTGCGCTCTTTTTCCTCCTTGGGAACGAGTGAGTAATAGCCGTCAGTATCGAGTGTCCATGCCTTGGTGGAAGGCGCAAGCTGGGTGCTAAGTATTTGGGTGAAAATACGCTCGCGGAGAGCCGGTTCCTCGATCGGATAAAGCAGCTCCACGCGACGGAAGAAATTGCGAGACATCCAGTCGGCACTGCCAAGAAAAAGCTCAGGCTTGCCCCCGTTTTCAAAATGGAAGATGCGCGCGTGTTCGAGGAAGCGACCAACGATACTCCGCACGGTGATGTTTTCACTTACGCCTGGGATTCCAGGGCGCAGACAGCAGATGCCGCGAACGATCAGGTCAATTTTCACCCCTGCCTGGGATGCCCGGTATAGCTCCCGGATGACTTCCGGATCAGACAGCGAGTTCATTTTTGCCACGATACGTGCCGGGCGTTTTTTCTGTGCATGCTCGGTTTCGCGCTGGATTAACGTGAGCATCCATTGGTGTAGCTCGAAAGGCGCGATGTGCAGTTTGCGCATCGGCTGAAAGCGGCAGACTCCTGTGAGGAGATTGAAAAGATTTGTGGCATCCTCGCCGAAGTCTTCGTTTGAAGTGAAAAAGCTCAGGTCGGTGTAGAGCTTTGAGGTGGTGGGGTTGTAGTTGCCGGTTCCCAAGTGCAGGTAGCGGCGCAAGCGGTCTTCATCCTTCCTCACCACTAGCGTCATTTTTCCATGCACCTTGTGTCCGACCAGACCATACACGACATGCACTCCGGCGGCTTCTAGGCGTCGTGCCCATTCGATGTTGTTTGCTTCGTCGAAGCGCGCTTTCAGTTCCGTGACTGCGGTAACCTGCTTGCCGTTTTCCGCAGCCAGCATGAGTGCGCCTACGATACGGGGATCGCCGCCCGTGCGATAGAGCGTCTGTTTGATCGCGAGCACATGGGGATCGCGCGCCGCAAGATCGAGAAAATCCACGACGGTATTGAAGCTTTCGTAGGGGTGATGCAGCAGGACATCTCGCCGCCGAATAGTTGAGAAAAGCGCGCTGCGATCACGCACGACAGGCGCAACGGGTGCGACAAATGGCGGGTCGCGCAGTTCGGGCGAGTGATCTCCTTCGTAAATCGCCATGAGGCGCGTCGGGTTGATCGGACCGTCGATAATATACAGGTCCTCTTCGGTGAGATTGAGATTTTCCAGCAGACGCTGCCAGATCTCTGGCGGGCAATCGCTGTCCACCTCCAGCCTCACCGCTTCGCCTTTACGCCGGTTTCGCAATTCTTCCTCCACCGCCTTGAGAAGATTCTGGGCGTCGTCTTCATCCACATAAAGCTCGCTGTTTCGTGTTACCCGGAATTTCCAGTGCTTGTGGTTTTTCGTCCCTGGAAAAAGGTCAGCCAAATAATGCCCGATGAGCGTTCCGAGAAAAATGTAGTCTTGCGCATCATCTTCACGGGGAAGCCGCACAAGACGCGGCAGCACGCGCGGGACTTGTACGACTGCGAGACGGGAGACGGATTCGCCTCCTTGTTCAATGTCGAGATGCACGCCGATATTCAGCGATTTATTCAGTAGATGAGGAAAAGGATGTGAGGGATCTATGGCGAGTGGCGTCAACACAGGCCGCACTTGCGAGCGATAGTAATCATCCAGCCATGTCTGGTCACTTTCACTTAGCTCTTCGTATTCCAGAAAACGGATGCCTGCCGCAGTGAGTTCAGGACGCAGCACGTTTCTCCAGAGCTTGTATTGTGCTTCCACCATCTTCCTCACGCGCTTGGTTACCGCCTTCAAAGTTTCGGTCGAGGTGCGTCCGTCCAGACTGCGATCTACGATGTCGCTTTCAATCTGCTGTTTGATGCCCGCGAGTCGCACCTCGAAAAACTCGTCCAGATTGGAATTAACGATGCAGAAGAACTTCACCCGTTCCAGAAGCGGGTTTTTCGACGAAATCGCCTCCTCTAAAACCCGCTGGTTAAACTCCACCCAGCTCAGCTCACGGTTTAAAAAATGTTTATTGGTAAAAGTAGTCATGTAGTCCGCAATCGCGGGGATAGATTCGGCGATCCTACGACAAATCAGTGAAAGATTGCCAGAGCGCTGATTGGTTTTTGCGATGCGCGGGTGACAAAATGGCGACTGAGCAGTCGTGCTCTACTTTTTAAACAGTGCGTTGACAGATTGTGCGTAAAACATAGTATTACATCATGATTAAATCCGTAAGCAAAATTGGAAACTCTCAAGGTATTATCTTTGATGCGGCCTTGCTGGAAATGACGCATCTCAAGCTGGGTGATGAGGTTAACGTAGAAATTCATGAAGGAGGAACCATTACTTTAACTCCGATCCGGCCAAAACATACTCGTGAGGAAGTATCGGAGGTCATCAAGGCAACGATGAAGGATTACGCGAGAACCATGAAACGTTTGGCATGAGTGCGTCGGCAAATTACTTTCATCTTTCAGTGGAAATCGTTCAAGAAATTCACAGAGAAAGTCTGAGGGGTTTTGGTGGTTCAGATGGTGTAAGAGATATCGTGCTGTTGGAGTCTGCTGTTTCTGCACCCCAAGCCAGCTTTGGTGGCAACTCGCCATTTAAGGATATTCAGGAAGTGGCGGCAGCCTATCTGTTTTATCTCTGCAAAAATCATCCATTTATTGATGGCAACAAACGAAGCGCCCTTGGTGCGTGCATTGTTTTTTTACGTCTCAACGGAGTATCACCAGAGGCTGATGGCGATGATTGGGAGGAGTTAACTATGGCTGTGGCATCCGGAGCGCTTGACCGGGAAGAAACCACCGAGCGATTAAGAAAGCTGCTGCGGTGACACCTTATTAACCAGAAGGCTAATTTTTGATTTCCAGCGTGTGGGAAAAACAGCCAGCTTCACCGCATGTCCCGCTCTTCCGATTTGCTCCCGACGCTGAAACAGACGTTTGGTTACACCTCGTTTCGTCCACTCCAGGAGGAGATCATCTGTGATGCAATGGATGGGCGTGATGTCTTCGCGCTGCTGCCGACAGGTGGGGGAAAATCGCTCTGCTTCCAGTTTCCAGCGTTGATGCGCGATGGGCTCACGGTGGTTGTCTCGCCTCTGATCTCGCTCATGAAAGATCAGGTGGATGCGCTGAATGCGAGCGGGGTCGCGGCTACTTTTCTGAATTCTTCGCTGGCGGCAGGCGAGGGGAGGGAGCGGCTGCGTGGGCTGCACACCGGGCGTTACCGTCTGCTGTATGTCGCACCTGAGCGTTTGATGTTGAGTGGGTTTCTGGAGGATTTGCAAAAATGGAACGTTCGTCTCTTCGCAATTGATGAAGCGCATTGTGTGAGCGAGTGGGGACACGACTTTCGCCCGGAATACCGTCAGCTCGCTTCACTGCGCACGACATTTCCCAATGTGCCGATGATGGCGCTGACCGCCACCGCGACAGAGCGGGTGCGGGAGGATATTGTTGCCCAGCTGCATTTGAAAGATACCCGTTGTTACGTCGCGAGCTTTAACCGCCCGAATCTCATGTATCGTGTGGTGCCGAAAACCTCGGCTTACGAGCAGACGCTGGCAATCGTGCAGGAGAAGGCGGGGGAGTGCGGCATTATTTACTGTCAGAGTCGAAAGGCTACGGAATCGGTGGCCGAACGTCTGAAGCTCGATGGAGTCAAGGCGGCGACGTATCATGCCGGGCTCGATGCGGAGGAGCGGGCGCGGAATCAGGAGCGATTTTTGCGGGATGAAGTGAAGGTTATTTGCGCGACGGTTGCTTTCGGGATGGGGATCAACAAGCCGAACGTTCGCTATGTGCTGCACTATGATCTGCCTAAAAATATCGAGGGATACTATCAGGAGACAGGTCGTGCTGGGCGGGACGGTTTGCCTGGTGAATGCGTGCTGCTTTTCAGCGCGGGCGATGCGGTGAAGCAGACACGGTTTATTGACGAGAAGCCCGATCCTCAGGAGCAAAAAATCGCACGGGATCAATTGCAGCAGATGGTGCATTACGCGGAGGCTGGTGGATGCAGACGGGCATCTCTGCTGGGCTATTTTGGGGAAATCTGGGAGGACGTTCCGTGCGGCGCCTGCGACAACTGTCTCGCACCTCGCGAGACGTTCGACGGCACGCTCGCCGCGCAAAAGCTGCTCTCCTGTGTTTTTCGCATACAGGAAAAGAGTCAGCAGGGATTTGGTCTCAATCATATTATCGATATCCTTTGCGGAGCGGACACGGTGATGATTCGTAAATGGCGGCATACAGAGCTTTCCACGTATGGGATCGGAGACGAGATGAAAAAGCCCGGGTGGCAGGCCGTAGGGCGTGAACTGATGCGTCTTGGTTTGCTCCAGCAGACGAAAGAGAAATTCAGTGTGGTGGAAATGACAACGGATGGGATGGCGGCGTTACGCGAGCGGCGGAAGATTACGCTGACGCGTCCTGCTGCCGCGCCGGAAAGAACCAGCAAGGCTGGAGCGATTGCCTGCGACGAAACGCTGTTTGAGCGGCTGCGGGAACTCCGCCTAAAGCTGGCAGACGAACGGGACGTTCCGCCATACATTATCTTCTCCGATGTGGCGCTCCGCGAAATGGCGCGCAGCTACCCGGAGAATGAGCGGGAGTTTAGTCGGATTTCCGGCGTGGGCAGACTGAAGCTCGAGGAGTTTGCGGCGACATTCATCCAGGAGATTCAGGCGTATCTGAAGAGCAACCCAAGGCAGATTTTTGCCGACTCGCTCGCACCTGTCTCATTCGTCCGCGCTCGAAATCGGGGTGGACTCAATGACACCACGCGGGAAACGGTCCGTCGCTTTAGAGACGGTTTTTCAGTGAGTAATATCGCGCAAGAGCGTGGTTTTGCAGCCAGCACGATCTTTGGTCATCTGGCTACTGCGGTGGAAGCCGGCGAGGAGCTGGACATTGGCCGTCTCGTCCCGGCGGATTTGCAAAAGGAGATCGAAGCTGCCATTGACGTGGTGGGTGACAATAGTCTCACGCCGATAAAAGAGCGTATGGGAGACCGGGCTGATTACGGGCAGATCCGTATTTGCTGTGCGTTAAGGCGGCCCATGCTGCGCAAATAGTAAGCGCCGTCGGCTTGTATTTGTTGAGCCTGTTCGGGGACTGAATAAATGCGGACGCGACGCCCAATCTATTCAGGAATCATCGGCTTTGCCGTGGTTTCGAGAGTGATTACACCAATTCTCAATGGGGAATTGGTATAAGACTCCCTTCATAATGCGGAGCATCACTTCGTTGGCAAGGTGGCTGGCTGCTGAGCGATACCGAGTCAGAAACCGCTCAGGCAGGATGCCCTCGCAGGCGGGCGGAACGCCACACCCAACCCGGAAACCAATGACTGACTTCGTCGGGTTTTCTCTCCACTTCCAATCGCACCCACACGCGTTTCTTCATGCGTTCCCCTGCATTGACCATTCAAAACGAGCCCGATAGCTTCCGCCCTCCATTTTCATGAGTGCGAATTACAAAGATACCCTACTACTACCCAAGACGGATTTTCCAATGAAGGCCGATCTGGTGAAGCGTGAACCCGAACGTCTGAAACAATGGGAGGCCGACGGCCTTTATCAGCAGATCCTTGATGGCCGGATTGATGCCCCGCTTTTTGTTCTGCACGACGGTCCGCCTTTTGCGAATGGGGACGTTCATATGGGGACGGCGCTGAATAAAATCCTGAAGGATTTGATCGTGAAAAGTCGGTCGATGCTGGGATTCCGCGCGCCATATGTGCCGGGCTGGGATTGTCATGGTCTGCCGATCGAATTCAAAGTGGTGAAGGAGCAGAGGGGGCTCGCGCCTGCGGAGATTCGCCGTCGCGCTGAGGAGTTTGCCCGCAAGTATATCGATATTCAGCGCGGTCAGTTTCAACGGCTCGGTGTTTTTGGCTCGTGGGACGATCCGTATCTCACTCTCGCGCCCGGCTATGAGGCTGACATCATCCGCGCTTTCGGCACCTTTGTGGAAAAGGGTCTCGTGTATCAAAGTATGAAGCCCGTTCACTGGAGCACTGGCGCGCAAACCGCACTCGCCGAAGCCGAGGTGGAATATGCGCAGCGGACTGATCCGGCGATTTATGTGAAGTTCAAGCTGGCAAGCGGTGCTGATTTTTCCACCGGCTATGACGACCTGAGTATGGTCATCTGGACGACGACTCCCTGGACGCTTCCTGCGAATGTCGCGATCGCGGTGCATCCGAAGGCGCGTTATTCAATCGTGGATTTTGGCGGCAAGCATCTGGTAATCGCCACCGAACTAATCGAGGCTTTTGCAAAGGAGACAGGTTTGGAGCAGGGCGAGATCCACGACGAGCTGACTGGTTCGGAGCTGGCGAATCTTGAGGCGCAGCATCCTTTCCTGCCACGCACTTCGCGCATCATTCTCGCCGACTTCGTCACGATGGAAACTGGCACTGGCCAGGTTCACATCGCGCCGGGACATGGTAAGGACGATTACATTGCCGGGCAGCAAAACGATCTCCCGGTGCTCTCGCCGGTGGATGATTACGGCAAGCTCACCGAGGACTGCGGGATGCCGCAATGGGTGGGCAAGTATGTCTTCGACGCGAATGCAGAGATCGTTGCCTTCCTTCGCGAAAACGGCTCGCTGCTCTCCGAACAGAAATACACGCACGATTACCCACACTGCTGGCGCTCGAAGACGCCGATTGTCTTCCGTGCCGTCGAGCAGTTCTTCATCAAGGTGGACGCCATCCGCGACGACGCACTGGCCGCAATCGACCAGACAAAATGGCTGCCTGAATCGAGTCGGAACCGCATTTATGGAACCGTCGCGGCGCGCCCGGACTGGTGCATCTCGCGTCAGCGCACCTGGGGCGTCCCGCTGCCTGTCTTCTATGATGGAAAAGGAACACCGATCGTCAGCGCCGATCTCGCCCGTAAAGTCGCCGATCTCGTGGAGTCGAAAGGAACCAATCTTTGGTTTGAGCAGGATGACGCATGGTGGGCTGCAGAGCTAGGGCTGCCATCTGACACAAGCCGCCGTAACGACACGCTCGATGTGTGGATTGATTCCGGCGTCTCGCATCAGGCCGTCGTGAAACGCCATCCTGAGCTCAAAGCCACAGGCGGTGTCGCCGATGTTTACCTTGAGGCGACCGATCAACATCGCGGCTGGTTTCAGTCGTCGCTCATGACCAGCGTGGCGATCACCGGCAAAGCGCCTTACAAGACGGTTATTACGCATGGCTTCGTCGTGGACAAAGACACGAAGAAAAAGGTTTCAAAATCAGATCAGGGTAAAGACGGATACAAGAAGCCGATGGAAGCCGATTATTTTGTGAATAAATACGGGGCGGATATTGTGCGCCTTTGGGCGGCGAGCGTGGAGTTTACGAACGATGTGCCTTTTAGTGAAGACGGGTTCAGCCGCACGAGCGAAGCCTATCGCAGCTTCCGCAACGTCCTCCGCATCCTACTCGCGAATCTCCACGATTTCAGCCCGGCGGACGCGTCTTTGGATGGCGCGACCAGTATTGATCGCTGGGTGCTGAGCCGTCTGCAAAACGTGATCGCAACCTCACGTGCTGCGTATGAGGTTTATAATTTCCGTCGTGTTTTCGAGACCGTAAACCAGTTCTGCACCGTGGATCTCAGCGCGCTGTATGTGGATATTACGAAAGATCGCATGTATTGCGACGCCTCGGATTCCTCGCGTCGTCGTGCGACGCAGACCGTCATGCACGCTGTCTTCGAGGCTGTCGCGCGTTTGTTGGCTCCGATCCTGGCGTTTACCGCCGATGAAGCGTGGCAGTTTGCCGGACACCAAAAGAGCATTCACATCGAGAAGCTCCCGGAGGCTGATCCAAAACTGCGCGACGAGGCACTGGAAGCTGAGGTTGACGAATGGCTGAAGCTGCGTGCGACCGTGATGCAACAGGCGGTGGAACCGGCGCGACAGGCCAAGACGCTGGCGAAGTCGCTGGAAGCCGCAGTGAATCTGGAGATCCCGCAAAAGCTGATCGATTCATTGGAGGAGAAGCTGACGGAACTGGAGGAGTTTTTCATCGTGAGCGAGTTGAAGCTGTCGGCTGGAACGGAAGCGAAGGCGACAGTAGCCCGTTCATCGCAACAAAGCTGCGCGCGCTGCTGGCGTTTTGTGAAAACCGTCGGGCAAAATGCTGCGCACTCCGATCTTTGTGATCGCTGTGTAGAGGTGATCGAATCCACCGCGCCTGTTGCTGGTTAAACCGCGAAGCACGCAAAGACGCGAAGGAAGATAGGCATGAAACCACGAAGCACACGAATGGAACGAAGTGAAACAGGGGGTTGTGCCTGTAGTAGCGGAGTGACTGTGACCCGTGGGGTATTGGGAGCAGGACCAGCAGCAGGCTTGGTTGCACCACCAATTACACCGTTTCGAGCAACTCTTCGTCTGCCTGCCGCGATGAAACTTTTGGCGAGACGCCCGAACTACGTCGCGTTTAATTCCCTATGAAATTTCTCCTTTCCATTGCATTGCCAATGCTCGCGCTCGATCAGGCCACGAAGTGGGCGATTTTATCCGTCTCGGACCACGATACATACTGGGTTCATACGGTCATCCCCGGCTTTTTTGATCTCGTTTATCTGCAAAATACAGGCGCGGCTTTCAGTATCGGTTCCGGGAATAACACCTTCTTTGTCGTCCTTTCGTTGGTGACGCTGATTGGTCTTCTCATCGCGTGGGTGAAAAACGTGTTTGTGGACAAACCTTCACGCTGGGCGATTGCGCTGCTAGTCGGCGGGATTTTAGGGAATGTCACTGACAGGATCATCCACAAACACGTTGTGGATTTTCTTTCGTTTGATCTTCATGTTCCCATGGCGAGTCCGTGGCCTGCTTTTAATGTCGCCGACTCCTGCATTTTCATCGCCGCCGGGTTGCTGATCATCGCTGCAATCAAGGAAGGAAAAGAAAAAGCGGTAAAGAAGTGATGGAGTAGGAATCGGGGCCGCTCCTGTCAGCAGCCAGCGATCTTACATGGGTGCGATTAAAAGTGGGTGCGGTTGAGGGAGGTGCTGGCGAAGCCAGAGGAGCGAAGCAATGTAGCGTAAGCTTCCAGCTTGCGCCGCGCATCGCTGCCAATAGGAAACAAATGCTTATGATTTCCGTAGAATGCCCGCCTGCAACGCTAGGCTTAGTATTGTGGGCAGGCGCAAGCTGGAAGCATGCGCACCATTGGGCGGCTTCGCCGCCGCTCGCGCGTCAACCGCACCCACTTTTAGTGCGCCCATCTTACATCAAGTGGTGTTACGGCACTTGCCCCGGGTGCATCGGGCGTGGTAAAGCCTCGGCATGGCCAATCCCGCTACGAACTTCAGGCTTCGCGATCCCATCGGAATGAAGAAGGAACGATTGCTTGAACACATCGAACACAAGCACATGGAGGCGGATGAGTATAAGAAGAAGCTAAAGGAAGCGCAGTTGCAACTGCTCAGCCTGCAGCGTCGCCTGACCGATAGCGGATCGAATGTCGTGATTGTCGTCGAAGGGCCCGACGCCGCAGGAAAGGGTGGGGCGATCAAGCGCATAGTGGAGAAGCTCGATCCACGTCTGATGAAAGTGCATTCCGTGGTGAAGCCGACGACTGAGGAGAAGCAGCACCACTATCTCTGGCGCTTTTGGAACAAGCTTCCTTCATCCGGTCAGATGGTGATTTTTGATCGCTCGTGGTACGGGCGCGTGCTCGTCGAGCGAGTGGAGGATTTTTGCGAGGAAGAGGAATGGCAACGCGCTTACCGGGAGATCAATGAGTTTGAACGTCAGCTGATGGACGACGGCACGGTGCTGTTGAAATTCTACCTATTTATCAGTAAGGAGGAGCAGCTTAAGCGTTTCAAGGCGCGTGAAGCCGATCCTTACAAGCATTGGAAGATCAGCGATGAAGACTGGCGGAACCGGCGACACTGGAAGGAAAACGTGATTGCCGCCGAAGACATGCTCGTTCGCACCTCGACCGACCGTGCACCGTGGCATGTTCTGGGAGCTAATTATAAATGGCAGACCCGGGTGAAAATGGTGCGCACGATTGCGGAGGCCCTGGAGAAGGCAAAGCTTCGCTCGAGTAATCTATGAGATTGTGGAAGCGTAACATCCTCCTCGCCGCCGTTGTGCTGTTGCTGGCGGGATGTAATCAGAAGGATTCCATGAAGGAAGCGATGAATTCTGCGGAGAAGCGTGTGAAGCTGGGCGATTACAAGGGGGCGATTGAGTTTTACGAGGGGGCACTTGATGGGACGACGAAGAGTGCGGACATCTATTACAAGATCGGCATGTTGTATGACGACAAACTGAAGGAGCCGCTGCACGCGATTCATCACTACGACCGCTATTTGGAAATTGCGCCAGAAGGCGGCTACATCAAAGAAGTCAAAATCGCGCGGGGGGATTGCGAAAGACGTCTGCAAGCCAGGGTGACGCAAGGTGGATTCATGACTTTGAGCGAGGGGGTGCGTCTCAAAAACGAAAACGAGTCGCTCCGAAAGATTATCGCCGAACTGCGTTCACCAAAGACGCCAGCCGCAGCGCGTGTTGCTGATCCCACTGCGAAAGATCCGCTGCCGCCGGGCTCCAGGGAGCATACCGTGGCCAAAGGCGACACTCTGGCTTCGATCGCGCTGAAGTATTACAAGAGCCGCGCTTATGCCTCGCAGATCAAAGACGCCAATTTCAATCAACTGGAAGGTAAAGATATCATCAAACCGGGACAGGTGCTGATCATTCCCGAGATCGGAAAGCCGAAAAAAACGAAGAAGTAAAAGTCGTGTCACTTCCTTCTTTGTCCTTAATCCATTATCCTTTAGCACATCCCCATGCCCCGGCTTACTTTTGAAATATCGATTCCTTCGGATTCTACCCGTAATCAGGTGGTTATCGTGGGAACGGATCCCTCCCTTGGTAACTGGCAGCCGGAGCGAGGCTTGGTGTTGGAGCAAGGTAAGGACGGAAAATTTCACGGTGCGGCGGATCTTCCTTATGGATTGATCGAGTTTAAGATCACACGTGGCACTTGGGAGACGGAAGAGACCTATCTGGATGGAACGATCGCGCTAAACTACAAATACCTCGTCGCGCATGATCTGGATATTCACCTCAAAGTGGAGCACTGGCGCGACTGTCTGCCGCTTAGTTCCGATTTGCTTTACGGGAGATCCATCGAATGCGAGCTAGATGCCACGAAGCTGGGACATCACCGCCACGCCATGATCTGGCTGCCACCGGGCTACATGAAGAGCCAAGATTCACGGCACCCCGTGCTGTATCTGCTCGATGGGCAGGACTCGCTCTCGACGCTCTCCTCGCCGGACAACGAGACGCTGGCTGTCGATGACTGGGTGCGTCGTCTCGCGAAACAAAAGTTGATTCCCGAGATTATACTTGTCTCGGTTTTTCATCGCGAAGATTTCGGGCTTCGTGATGAAGAGCTTTCGCCGCAGTGTGACGGGCCGAAAATGGCGGACTTTATGATGAATGATCTGAAGCCTTTTGTGGACTGGACGTTTTGCCGGGATCGCACACTGCAAGGCCCTGAATCTACGGGGGTAATGGGATTTGGTCTGGGTGGTGCACTTGCGCTTTGGATGGCGGTAAACGACGGAACCACATTTGGTCGAGCAGCCTGTCTTTCCCCACGTTACGAGGATTTGAGCGCAGACGCCCCGGGGGAAAGCGCGCTGTTGCATCAGTGTGCCGCCGCAGACAATGCGTTTCGTCCGGATGGGCGCAAAATTTACTTTGATCACGGAACGCAGGGTGGAGACCAAAGTGTGGAGGTGTATCAAAAGGAGATGAATACGATCCTTCAGAAGAAAGGGTTTAAAGAGGAGAAGGACTTCATGGTGAATGTAGCGCATGGAGCAGATCATTCACTGACAGCCTGGCGCGCACGGCTGGGAGCTCCTTTGACGTTTTTATTTGGTAATGAAACTAGGATCAGTTGATGGATGAAAGTGGATGGTTGATAGAAGCGGCAGACGCAAAGTGCGCACTGTCTTTACTTAAAACTTCACACTTTAAACCTGGTCACTGAGAAGGAGTAAGATCAAGAGCGAGACAAAGAATAAGAACATGCGCCCACATCACCTTTAAAAATAGACACCTACATGCTCACGACTCCATTTGCTGAAAAACTAGCCGCTGCCCGTCTCTACGGGATTTTGGACATGGGCTATATCGCTGCGGCTGATCTGGAGCGTCATGCCACGCAACTTTGCGAGGGTGGGGCGGATATCATCCAGCTTCGGGCAAAGGGTTTCACTGAGCATGACATCGAGGATTTTGGAAATCGCGTGCAGCCGATCATCGCGCAAGCCGGTGTGCCATTGATAATCAACGATCATCCAGAGCTGGTTCCAAGTATTGGTGCGGATGGTGCGCATGTCGGGCAAGACGACTTTGCCGTTTCCGATGCGCGCTGGCGTGCAGGGCGAGCCATTGCGGATGAAGCGCCGCTGCCGATCATTGGTAAAAGCTCCCACTCGTTGGAGCAGGCGATTGCAGCTGCGGTGGAAGGTGCGGACTACATTGGATTTGGTCCGCTTTATCCCACACCCACCAAAGCCGGGCGTCCGGCGATCGGGCTTGGCGACCTCGCCAAGGTGCATGAGTTGGTAAAAATTCCGATCTTTTGTATTGGCGGCATCAAACTGGAAAATCTGGAGGACGTGATGGCTGCAGGCGCGAAGCGGGTGGTGGTGGTGAGTGGAATTTTGCAGGCTGCAAATCCTGTGGACTACTGCCTGGAGTTAAAAAGAAGACTGTTATCATAAGACCGGGCGACAATCAGTTTACACAATCGTGACAAGCCGCCGCTTGCGGTGCGCGAATGATGTGGTCACATTCCGTCCAATTGCATGACTAAATCACCCAGCAAGAAAATATTAGTAGCCGACGATGAGGCCGATGTGCTCGGCCTTGTGTCGAACAGCCTGAAGAATGCAGGTTACAGCGTGTTAACTGCCAGCGATGGACCGTCGGCCTTGAAGCTGGCACGCGATCAAATCCCGGCGTTGATCGTTCTTGATCTGATGCTTCCAGGCTTAAGCGGTCTCGAAGTGTGCAAGGCACTCAAGTCGGATTCCGGAACCAAAAACATCCCCATCATCATGCTGACCGCAAAAGCAGAAGAGGTGGATAGAATCCTCGGTTTCGAGCTGGGCGCCGATGATTACATGACCAAGCCGTTCAGCCCGCGTGAACTTGCCTTGCGGGTGCAGTCGGTGCTCCGCAGGGGGGAAGGCAAGACTGAGGTAGCAGATATATTGAAAATAGGGGACATTCATGTGGATCGCACACGGCATGAGGCGAGGGTTGGAAGCAAGCTGCTCGATTTGACCGCGACGGAGTTCAAGCTTCTGACCACACTGATGGAGCGACGGGGTAGGGTGCAAAGCCGTGATGTATTGCTGAATGATGTGTGGGGGTATGAAAGTGTGATTGATACCCGCACCGTGGATACGCATGTGCGTCGTCTGCGGGAAAAGCTGGGAAAGGCTGCGGACTGTATCGAAACCATTCGCGGCTTTGGTTATCGTCTGATTGAGTAGCCGTCATGTCTTGGCTGATCGGATTCATCCTCTTTGTTGTCATCGGCGTATGGATTGCGCGTGAGCGAAGGATGTCCCGGATTTGCAAGGATCTGAATGCACGGGCGGATGATTTACTTTCGGTCGGAAATCAGCCGCTGTTTTCCACCTCGGGGCAGGATAATCCGTCGCGACTTGCGGCGCTGATGGATCGCATCGAACAAGAGCATGAGCATTTGCGGAGACAGCGCCAGCTGGCGGAGGCGAACCTACAGATTATTCTTTCGAGTATGCAGGAGGGCGTAATGGTGGTGGACAGTCGGCATACAGTGCGTGTGGTGAATCCATCACTGCGGAAACTGTTTCATCTGCTAGGCGATCTGTTTGGGCGTCCGGTGTTGGAAATTTTACGTGAGCCGGAATTTGAGAAAATGATTACGGAAGCACTGGATTCGGGCAGGCCGCAGGAGAAGGAGGTGCTGTCGCACCAGGCTGGGAGCGCACGGATTCTATCGGTGAATGCGTCTCCGATTCGCGATGCGGCGGGTGAGGCAGGTGTGGTGGCGATGTTTAGGGATGTGACGCGACTAAACCAACTTGAAGACGTGCGGCGTGAATTTGTCGCGAACGTCTCGCATGAACTGCGCACACCACTGGCGATTTTTCAGGGCTATGTGGAAAATCTGATTGATGCGCCCGGCATGGAGCGCGAGGAGCAGGCGCAGACGTTTGTGATTTTACAAAAACATTCCCGACGTCTGAACGCCTTGGTGGAGGATTTATTGATCCTTGCCCGGCTTGAGGCGCGCTCGGACACCCTGCATCGTGAGCAGCTCAATATCGGGGGATTTCTCCATGAATTTGTGCGCGACTGGTCGGTGCGCGTGAAAGCGAAGCAGGTGTTGATGAAGCTAGAGCTGGAAGATGAGCTTCCTTTTATTTCCGCAGACCATATGCGGATCGAACAAGTGCTCAATAACCTGCTGGATAACGCATTTAAGTATTCACCGCAGGGTGGAACGATTGAGATAGGCGCGAAACGGTGTCCTGCAGGCGTTGAGTTTTGGGTGAAGGATTCGGGACCCGGAATTTTATCCACCGATCTCTCCCATATTTTCGAGCGTTTTTATCGTGCCGACAAAGCCCGTAGCCGCGAGTTGGGCGGTACTGGATTGGGATTGAGTATCGTAAAGCATCTCGTGCAGGCGCATGGCGGCAGCGTCGAAGCGCAAAGCACGCTAGGCAAAGGGACGACGATTATTCTGCGGTTTCCGATCGAGAAACAGGGTGAAACTCCTAATCCCTGATTCTCTAAATCTTAACTTCCTAAGGCTTCGCTCATTTTTACAAGTTGCGCGTGTTTTTCCGCCCAACTGGCTTCGCGCTGACGATGCTCTTCGAGCACGGCTTTGGGAACTTTGTCGGCAAAGCCGGGATTGGCCAATTTGGTGCGCACTTTAGAAAGCTCGTCCATGACCTTGGCGATTTCTTTTGCAAGACGCTGACGCTCGGCGGTGACATCAATCAACCCTTCCAGCGGAAGGAACAGCTCGCCCAGCGGAGTGATGGAGGTCGGCGTGCCTTTCGGTGCCGCCCAAGTTTTATCCACCAGATCAAGCGGGTCGGCGTTGAGTAGGATTTTGACAACCTCGGCTTCGTAGGATGGCAGTTCAGCGTTTGGACGTAGGACGAAACGCACGCGTTTGTTGTGCGCAATGTTGAAATCCCGACGCAGACCGCGTCCGGCATTCACGACTTCATACTTCGCGTTGGCAAATTGTTCGTCGGTTTCATCCAGCGTGAAGTATTCGCGCTCCTCGTCGCTGAACGGCTTTGGCCACGGCGCAAACATGATGGTTTTGCCACCCTGTCCCTCGGGCATATCTTTGGAGAATCCCATTTCATGCCACAGCTCCTCGGTGATGAAGGGCATAAACGGATGGAAAAGGCGGATGACATGACTGAGCACAAAATCCATCACGGCAAGGGTGTTGGCTTTGCGTTCGGCGTCGTTTCCATAGAGCGCGGCTTTGCTGGCCTCCAGATACCAGTCGCAGTATTCGCTCCAGAAGAAGCGGTAGAGCGCCTGCGCGGCATCGCTGAAACGGTATTCATCGAGTGCAGCGCTCACTTCACGTACGGCGATGTCGAGGCGGATGAGGATCCATTTGTCGTCGCTCGTGAGCAAATCGGGACGGATGTCATTTTCCGTTTCGCCGCCGTGCATCTGACGGAACCGCGTGGCGTTCCAGAGCTTCGTGCAGAAATTGCGCCCGAGCTCGACGTTCTTGTCATCGAAAAGCACGTCGGCTCCGAGCGGGGCGCTGCGCATCACACCAAAGCGGAGGGCGTCGGCCCCAAACTTGGCAATGAGATCGAGCGGATCGGGCGAATTGCCGAGCGACTTCGACATTTTGCGTCCCTGTTTGTCGCGGATGATACCGGTGAAATAGACGTTTTTAAACGGCAGCTCGCCCATGTATTCGAAGCCCGCCATGATCATACGAGCGACCCAGAAGAAGATGATGTCGGGTCCAGTAACCAGATCGGTCGTGGGATAAAACGCCTTGAGTGTCGCGTTTGCTCCGTCCTGCGTCTTGTCGTCCGTCCAGCCCATCGTGGCAAACGGCCAGAGCCAGGAGGAAAACCAAGTGTCGAGAACGTCAGGGTCTTGGGTCCATCCGTCACCCTGTGGCGCTTCGAGCCCGCAGTATGTTTCGGAAGCTTGCGCTACATTACGATACCACACTGGCACGCGGTGCCCCCACCAAAGTTGGCGTGAAATGCACCAGTCCTGAATCCCGCTCAGCCAGTGATCGTAAACCTTGGCCCAGCGCTCTGGATAAAACTTCATCCCGCCGTTGGCTACACAAGCCTTGGATTGCTCTACGCTTGGATATTTCAAAAACCACTGTTCACTGAGACGCGGTTCGATCGGAACCTGTCCGCGTTCGCTGTAGCCGACCTTGTTTTGATAAGGCTCTTCTTTCTCCAGCACTCCCGCTTCACGAAGCAATTCAACCGCGAGCTTCCGCGCGGCGAAGCGTTCCACGCCATTCAAATCTTTTCCGGCGAGGTCATTCATGATGCCATTCGGCTTCATGATCTCAATGAGTGGCAGTTTATGTCGCTGGCCGATTTCGTTGTCCGCCTTGTCGTGGGCAGGCGTGACTTTTAGAACACCGGTGCCGAAGTCGAAAACCACCGCGTCATCGCCGACAATCGGGATGGGAGCTTGGTTCTCTACTGGCAACGGACGCCGCACATGCTTGCCGATGAGATCAGCATAACGCTCGTCCTTCGGATTCACCGCCACGGCCGTATCGCCGGGGATGGTTTCCGGACGCGTTGTCGCAATCGTGAGCCAGCGTCCCGGCTCCTCCACAACCTCCACTTTGAAGTAATAGAGGAAACCGTTTTGTTCTTTCATCTCCACCTCTTCATCGCTCACCGCAGTGAGCGAGGCGGGGCACCAGTTTACCATCCGCTTGCCGCGATAGATCAGCCCCTTCTTATATAGATCCACAAACACCTTCTGCACACAGCGCGAGTATTCCTCGTCCATCGTGAAGCGGGTGCGCGTCCAGTCGCACGATGCACCGAGCGCACGAAGCTGTTTTAAAATGATGCCGCCGTATTTATCCTTCCACTCCCAGATTTTGCCAACGAGCGCCTCGCGTCCAAGGTCGTCGCGGTGTTTCATCGCACCCTCTTTACGAAGCGTCTTTTCCACCACGTTCTGAGTGGCGATCCCGGCGTGATCCGTCCCCGGCAGCCAGAGTACTTCCTTGCCGAGCATTCGCGCGCGACGGGCGAGGATGTCTTGAATCGTATTGTTTAATACATGCCCGAGCGTGAGCACACCTGTTACGTTTGGCGGTGGGATGACAATGGAGTAAGCCGGGCGTTTCTCGCTGACGCGTGCGGGATCTGCGGTAAAGCAGCCTTCCTTCATCCAGAAGGAATACCATTTCTCTTCAATTGATTGCGGCTCGTAGGTCTTGGAAGTTTCGGACATGGGAAAACCTCCATGGAACACTAACAGAGGGGAGAGAGGGAATTTTTAATTTTTGATTTTTAACCTGCACTTCTCACACTTTTTTGCTTGAGCGAAGTTTTGCGATAGAACGCTGGTCACGGAAATAGGCCGGCGAAGCCGGATGGGGAGCGCGCGCGACCCCGCGTGCAGTTTTTGGCGACCCGCCGAAAACTTCCAAAACATAAGGCGAAGCCCTCCATCTTTCCAAGGGCGTGATGCTCCGCATTGTGTTTTAGAAGTTTTTGGCGGGTCGCCAAAAACTGCACGCGAGTCGCGTGCGCTCCCCATACATCGGCTTCGCCGTCGCGTTTACACCCTGTCTGCTTTTTACAGGGAGTGTGAGAAATACGGGTTAAAGGCGGATTCGGCGGCAGTGGGACCGATTGATAGTTGAGGAGCTGCATTCGCAGAATGCTGCCACCCCTCCGGGGTGTTTCGTTTTTAATCCTTTTGCGTAGTTGTCGTCGGCTTCGCCAGACTCAACCTACGCCTAATTGCTTTGAACCCTCCGGGTTCCTTGGACGCGGCGCGCAGCCAGAAATTATTTTCGGCAACTGCTCTTAATGCGCGAAGCCAAAATGCAGCACCAGCACCACGATGGCGAGGCCGATGCGATACCATCCAAAGCCGGTGAAAGTATGGTTGCGCACGTAGCCGAGCAGCCAGCGTACGGCTAGGACGGAGGACAGCGCGGCGAAAAAGGCGGCGACGAGCAGCGGCCCCCATTGGATGGCTGCTGCTGCACCGGGTTCCTTGAGTGCCTTCAGCATGGTATAGGCGCCAGCGACACAAAGCGTTGGCACACCGAGTAGGAATGAAAACTCCACTGCGGAACGACGGCTTAACCCCAGCATCAACGCGATGAGAATCGTTGCACCGGAGCGCGAGGTTCCAGGAAATGCCACGGCTGCAATTTGTGCGACGCCAATGGCGATCGCGATGGTCCAGGTGATTTCATCGCTGGCGTCTCGTCCTCGCACCAGCCGTTCCACCACGATAAAAAGTATGCCGCCGATCAGCAGAGCCATGGCGATGGGAAAATTTTCGTCCGGCAGCTCGAGCCCCTTTTTTTTGAGGATCAGCGCGCCCACTGCGGTAACCACAAAAGCAACGCCAAGCTTGATGAAATAGCTGAGTTGCGCTGGCTCCTTCCAGCGTTTCAATGTGGCGAGTCGTTCGGAAAAGAAGGGGAGCGCCGCAAGCACCGCGCCGACCTGGATGACCGAGTTGAAAACTTCAGAATGAAAAAACGACTCTTTGTTAATACCTAGAAAGTGTTCCGCAAGGAGTAGATGTCCCGTCGACGAGACCGGGATAAATTCTGTGATGCCTTCAATGAGGCCGAGAATGATAGCGATAATCCAGTCCATGATGAAGTGAGAGAACCCGGGTTGATAGTTGAAAGGTGATCGTTGGTGGAAGCGGCTGATGCTGATTGAGGCCGGGCTTTACTTAAAAATCGGCCACTGAGAGTGGAATAGATTCACGAGACAAAGTGTAAGAGTTGGAAGGTGCATCTTTACGCGATGGGCTAGATTTAAACAGCATTCTCGCCTGTGTCCCCGGTGCGAATCCTCACTGCAAACTCCACCGGCTGCACAAAAATCTTTCCGTCTCCCGACTTGCCGGTGCGCGCGCCTTTGACGATGGCGGCAATCGCTTCCTCAACTTTGTCATCCTGCAGCACCACTTCAAAGCGGACGCGTGGGAGAAAGTCGGTGGTGTATTCGCTGCCTCGATAAATCTCTGTATGTCCCCGTTCGCGACCATGCCCTTTCACTTCAGTGACCGTCATGCCCTCGATCCCGACTTCTGAGAGTGCTTCCTTCACATCTTCGACTTTGAAAGGCTTGATGATCGCCTCGATTTTTTTCATGTGCGGGAGTTGCTAGCGTCCTGAATCGAAATGAGCAAGCGCGGCCTGCATTGGCTTTTATATGAATAAGCCGGATGCCTGTTACGCAGGTTGATAAAGATAGCGCTGAAACGATACGAAAGTTTTTCCGATTTCCTCCGGCTGGCCAAGCTCCCTGACCGCATCTGCAATCGAATTATGGTATTTTAGACGGAGCAATGGTGTCAGTTTTTCCTGGTCGAGTTCTTCCACGCCGACGCTGACGTAATGCTGGAGGACGAAATCGAGAAACACCTGCTGCTTAGCGCTGAACTGCGTGTTGATATGGACTCGGGCATGCGCGGCCCGGACTTCACGGGTCTCGGGTGGTAAAGCATAAGCAATATGCGCCAGCACATCGAAAAGATCGCTTTTTTCGGCATCAATAATCTTTTGCATTTCGCACAGTTGATCGTTTCCAAAACCTTTTTCGGCGAGTCCCTGTAGCAGTTTCCTGCGCGTGTCTGGCGCACTCCAGAGTGCGCGAAGTTCGGCTTCATCTTTGAAGAATTCGGGCAGTTTTCCATAGAGCAACTCCATGAATTGTTGCGCTGTCATGGGATTACCGTCGGGATGCCAGAAAGTGGTCATCATCATGTGCTGGATGCTTCGGGCTTTGCCGTCGGCGAGTTTCACTTTCGCCTTTCTCCGGCATACGCACGGTCGTTGACCGCATACATCGCAGGGCTCCGGTGGACACTTGCAGGGAACTAAACCGCACACCGGACAAGGAGCTGGCGGTTGCACTACACAAATGCACGGCTGCGCTCCGCAGGTGCCGCAGGCCTCCGGGTCCACTGGCTCGCCGTCCCACTCAGGATCAGCGAAGTGTAGGTGCGCTCTCACAAAGTCGTAGATCGTGAAATAGTCCTTTCGGTCATGAAGCCGGGTGCCCCGACCAATGATCTGCTTGAACTCAATCATCGAGCGAACTGGACGCATCAGCACAATGTTCCGAATGTTTCGCGCATCCACGCCCGTCGAAAGCTTTTGCGATGTTGTGAGAATGGTCGGGATGGATTTTTCGTTGTCCTGAAAATCGCGCAGATGCTGCTCGCCCAATTCTCCGTCATCCGCCGTTACCCGCTGGCAGTAATTGGGATCCTTGCTCGTTTTCACCTGATTGATCAGATCACGCACCATCAACGCGTGTGACTGGTTCGCGCAGAACACCAACGTCTTCTCCCGTTGATTGATTTGCTCCATGAAAATTTCCACCCGCTTCTTTTCACGCTCTCGAATCTCGATGCTGCGGTTGAAATCCGTCTCCTCAAAAATCCGGCCCGCTTCCAACTCTCCCTCCACTACCGTGTCATCGGTCGTGTAAACGTATTGATCCAGGGTGGTCTGGATTTGCTTTACCTTGAAGGGCGTCAGGAAGCCGTCGTTGATGCCTTCTTTGAGCGAATAGATATACACCGGCTCACCAAAATAGCGGTAGGTGTCCACGTTGTCCTTGCGCTTTGGTGTAGCAGTAAGGCCGAGCTGCACGGCGGGCGCAAAATAATCCATGATGTCGCGCCAGTTGCTTTCATCGTTCGCGCCGCCGCGGTGACACTCGTCAATGACGATGAAATCGAAGAAGTCCTTGGGGTAATCCCCAAAGTAGGGCGTGTTTGCCGGACCACTCATGAAGGTCTGGAAGATAGTGAAGAACAGACTGCCGTTCGTAGGGACGCGGCCCTTCCGTCGGATTTCATCCGGGGCAATCCGCACCAGCGCGTCTTCGGGAAAAGCGGAGAATGCGTTGTAGGCTTGGTTTGCCAAAATATTGCGGTCGGCCAAAAATAGAATGCGCGGACGGCGCGAAGGTTCGCGGCTCAGATTCCATCGGGCATGAAACAGCTTCCACGCAATTTGGAACGCAATGAAGGTCTTGCCCGTGCCGGTGGCCAGCGTGAGCAGAATGCGAGGTTTCTTCGTCGCCACGGCATCCATCACTCGTTCCACGGCAATGTCCTGATAATAGCGGCCCGGATGCGACCCACCCTTATCCTCAAACGGCACGGCAGCGAAACGATCCCGCCACGGGTCGGGTTGGGCGTAAGTGAGAGCCCATAGCTCCTCCGGCGTTGGATAGCTCGTGACATTGCCCTCCTGTGCCGTCTCCATGTCTATACCGTAGATTCCCTGTCCATTGGCCGCGTAGGTAAAGCGAACAGCCAGTCTGCCTGCATAATTTTTCGCCTGCGCCACGCCTTCGGTCAGTTCCTGATCCCACGCCTTGGCTTCCACGACTGCCAGTTTGGTGTTCCGATACTCCAGCACGTAATCCGCCGTGAGCGCCTTGCCACGCCGCCTGTGACCTTCGATACGCCCCAGCGTGATGGGATACTCGCGTCGAATCCGACTTCCCTCCACCACACCCCAGCCCGCCGCCTTCAACGCGGGATCAATGTGCTCGGCTCTGGTTTCGGCTTCGTTCATGA
>Ga0105047_10004053_pt1 | contig 25686 bp, 20 predicted proteins | sample MAT04_FD_78384 | JGI IMG/M metagenome (GOLD analysis project Ga0105047, IMG submission 78384) | Freshwater microbial communities from Lake Fryxell liftoff mats and glacier meltwater in Antarctica - MAT-04 (megahit assembly) | ecosystem: Environmental > Aquatic > Freshwater > Ice > Liftoff...
ATGAGTTCGGCGAAGCCGGTGAGATCCAAGGGGTCGATGGTCCAGCCCGCGCCGGTTGCCCGAATGCGTTCGGCCACCGCCCCGTACCGGGGCCCGATCACCGGCAGCCCTGCGATCATTGCCTCGCTCACCACGAACCCAAACGTCTCGGCGTAGGGTCCCGGGAGCAACACCACACGAATACCGGATCGACGGAGCAGTCGAGGCAGATCATGGTTGAGATACGGACCGTGGAGATGGAGCTCCGGAGGCACCTGTTCCCGCACCTCGCCGAAATGGTGGACGTCGATCCCATCGGGCGCCAACAACTCGGCGAGTCCGCCGGCGAGGTGCACCCCCTTCTTCGCCCAGCCGCGCCCGACACACGCGATCCGAAGTGGCTGGTGCAACACGGCATCCTCATCGACCGGCCGTGGAGTGCCGCCCCCGGCAACAACCGAGCCGTGGGGAACGACGTGTACCCGGTCGGCCGGCAGCGTGAACACACGGTCGAAGTGGTCGTAGGCACTCCAACTCGGGAACACCCATTCGTCGACGGCGTCGATGCCCCGCTCGACGTCGGCCCGGAGGTCGAGGATCGCGTCGACGCCGAGATCTCGCGTTTCCGGCAGGCACGAGGCACACACGTTGAGGTCGTCGGGGACGCCGCACGCCACCGTGTTTCGGTAAAGCAGCCAGTGGTGTGGGCATACCAAGTGCAGATCGTGCACGGTGCACACCACCCGGCCGGGGAAGGATCGAAGTTGTGCGAGCACCCCTGCGGGGTGGCCGATGAGGTTCTGCACGTGCACCACCGACGGCGCACAGAGGTCGATCGCAATCTCGAGTGCGCCGTCGTTCGGCAGATGCAGCACACGATCGTGCTGCGTGCCACGGTCGTCGAGCCAGCGTTCGCACAACTCGAACCCGCCCGTGGACGGATACAACACCGCGGCGTCGAGGTGCGCAGCTTGGGCCGCGATGAGCGCGTCAACGAACAGCTCCGTTCCACCGAATCGGCTCGGCGAATGGAGCAGATGCAACACGACCGGACGGTGCACCCGAGGCGCGGCGACGCCCATCCGCAACGACGCCCACACGGCGCCCAGGGGCTGGCGGTCGCGGGCTGCTGCGTTCGCCCGACGGAACCCGGGGTAACGCTCGTGTAGCCGGGCGGACCCTTCACGTGCGGCCTCCGAAGCGACGTCACCAAACGACACCGAGCCGTGGTGGAACACGAACACGTCGCTCGCAACGAGATGCACGAGGCCGTTCGCCGAGGCACGCAGGCAGAAGTCGACCTCCTCGCCGTACCCGGGCGAGAAATGCGTATCCATCACCCCGACGAGGTCGAGGGCCGCTTGGGTGATCAGAAGGCAGAACCCGACACCCGTGATCAACTCGGCTCGGGTACCGATCCATTGATCCGCCACGAACGCCGCACAGGCATCGATGGCCGGGTCGGGTCCGGACAGGCCGAAGGCGGCGATCACCTCGTCGGGCACGGTGACGATCGAGCCCTCGTTGGTGAGCGGCGTCACCGTTGCGACGTCGGGGCGGGAGGCCGCCGCATCACACAAGCGGTCGAGCCAGCCCGCGGTAACCACGGTGTCGGCGTTGAGCAGCACGACATCGCCCGCCGCACCATCGATGCCGTCGTTCACGGCCGCGACAAACCCCCCGTTCTCGGCGCGCCGGCGCAACGACACGGGCAACGTCGACCGCGGAGTTGCGGTCCACGCGGTGCAGGCATCTCGCAATGCCGCGTCGGGCGAGGCGTCGTCGACGACCACCACCTCCACAGGCCGGCGATCGGTGCTCACCGTGTGTCGTTCGATGCTCTCGAAACACGCGAGGGTTTCGGCCAATCCGCCGTACACGGGCACCACGATGCGCACCGCGCGCTCGCCGACGTCGGTCATGGTGCGTGACCCGGACCGGATCCGTTGGCAACGGGCTCGCCGACGCGGGCGTAGAAACGGGCGGCCTCGTCGGCCACCGCGGCGGGCCCGCAGGCGGCGTGGGCGAGGCGACCGATCGACCGGCCGGCCACCTGACGGGCGGAGCCGTCGTTGGTCAACCGATCAATGGCGTCGAACCACACTGCGGTGCCCGCTCCGTCGGGGCCCTCGGCGAAGACGGCATCGGCCGCCAGCGGGAAGGGGATCGCCGACGCCAACCCGGCGCCGGAGAGCACCGGAACCCCGGCGAGCCCGGCTTCGATCACCGCCGCGACGGCGGACACATCGTGACCGGACCGGGAAGTGATGAGCTGCACGGACCACTGGACGAGCACCGCTGGCGCAACCGGGCCGAGAGGTAGGGCGATGGTGTTGGGGAGCCGGGACAACACGGGCGGAAGCACACGCGGGTCGCACATCACGAACAGCCGCCTATCGGGATGCCCTGCGAGTCGTTCGGCCAAACCCTCGGCCAAACCCTGAACGAATCCCTGCCCGGGCTCGAGTTCGTGGTCGAGCAGGGCCGGGTCGAGCCACCAACCGAACGAAGGGGCCGAGGCGTCCCCCCGCGGAGAGGCCCACGAGCGATCGATTCTGGCCGGATCCCGATCGGCCACCGCCTCCGCAATAGCGGCCTGCCGATCGATCGGAATGGCGATCGGCACCTCGATAGACGATTTCGGATCGGTTCCAGCGAAACCCGGCCGGGTGGTCCAGCTGGCGTGCACCATTGACGCCGATCGATCGCTGGTGAGGACATCGTCGGCACCCGCCGTGGAGGGAGCAAGGTCGATCACCGTTGGTCTACCCCCAACCTGACGTCGGGCGCCAAGCTCACGAAGCTCGCGATCACGACCGGCGGAGAGGTCGCCGCTCACCACCACCACATCGGCGGCAACGAGCTCGGCCAGCCGGGACAGCACGTCTTGTCGTTCGACGATCGTGAGTGCATCTCCGGATGCCGCGAGGATCGCGGCCAGACCTTCGACCCGTCGGACGGTGGACGACGTGGGTGGCCCGACCAACAACGCGACGGTGCGACGCCGAACCGGCCGTCGGCCGCTGACGGCCCGTACCCGCGGCGCGGCCTCACCCTCGACCTCACCCTCGGCGTCGGCCTCACCCTCGACCTCGACGCCGGGGTCGAGTGCGGTGTCGGGCTCGTTCCGGCGCGCCGAGACGGGCCGAATCATCACCCGGGACGAGGCCAAGGACGCCACCTGGGCGGCGTCGAGCGGATGCGGCCCCGATGCCCACCGTTGCACGTGATTGGCCACGGCACCGGAGCTGCGGAGCACCAAACGTTCGGGATCGGCGGCGAGCACCACGTCTCGTCTCCCCACGATCCAGCGCGTGCACAATGCCGCCGCGGCCGAGTCGAGCGGCACCAGCACGTCGGGCGAAAGCACATCCAGGGTGGCCTCGACTGCCAGCGCCGGTTGCACGAGCCGAGTGGTCGGCCCCCCGTTGGTGGCCCGGATCCCCACCGACGGCCCCACGAGGAGACGGGCATCGATCGACTTTTCGATCAAGGCATCGGCGAGGGCGCTGAGGTGCACGATCGTGTGCAACGGATCCTCGATCAACACGAAAGCCACATCGGGACGCCACCGAAAGGGCGCCGCCGCCAGCACCGACGCCACCTCGACGGGGGTCCGAGGCGAGCGGCGTGGCTCGTGGAGATAGGTGCCGTGATCCACGAGCATGAGCCCGCCGGCGAGATCGACGTCTACCCCGTGTTGGCCGATCGCCACGGTGACTCCGGAACGGGCGTACACCGCGCCGGCGACGAACGAGGTGGACACCGAATCCACGCTGGTGCTCGGGAGGAGGGCAAGTTGTTCGGCGTGCACGGGCGCCGTGGACCCGGCAGGAAGCACATCCGCGGGGGCGACCACCGCTCGCACTTGGGGGGGCGAACCGGCGAGCAGGCGGGCCATACGCTCCACCGACAGCGGCGAGATCCAGCTTCCCGCCGGTTGGTGAAGCTCCCCGGTGAGACGAGCCACCTTGCTCATCTTTCGGGGCACTACAACGCCCGCCGACAGCACGACCTCAGACTCCTCCACGCCGTTCATGACCGGTGCTCGAACGTTCGCGCTTCGAGGTCGCGCCGTTTTCGGTTGGAACGTCGGAGCTGCTCACGCAACGACGCGGCGTCGGCCCGACTGGCGGTGAGCTCCGCCGCCGATGCCGACGGCCCCAGGTGCCCGTCGATGAGCGCAGCCACGAGGTCGGGGTCGAGGGTTTCCACTCGCAGGTCGCCGTGGTTCCACATTCGGAGCGCCAATCGTTCCACCCCGCCCACGGACGGCCGGGGTGCATCGCCAACCCGGCCGGAACGGTGATGCAGCAGGGACGGATCGAGCGCCGCTTGCGCCTGCTCGGTGGCCTCCCCCGACGGAGCGGGAAGACCGAGGTCGTGGCACAGACGATGCGTTTCCGACGGCAGGTCGGCAAGGAAACGGTCGAGGTCGACCACGAGCGACGTGGGCGCATCGCGAAACACGGCCAAGGTGTAGCGGAGCCAGAGAGCGGCACCGTGCTCCCGCGAGAACCCGTTTCGAGCCTTGAGTGACGACACCACATCGGTGGGGCAGCGCACCACCACCACGGTGGCCCGTGCCGGCCTGATGGTCTCCCAGAACGGGAGCAGGATGGAGAGTCGGGGATCTTTGATGCCGCAAGGCCCCGATCCGCTCGTGGCGAAACACGAGGTCAACACCTCGACAGCCCGGAGACGAAACTCCTCCACGATCGCCGACTCGTCCCAGCAACTCGCGAACACCGGCGGCCGGTCCCACGTTCCGCCGAGGGCGGCGAGCAGTTCGTCGTTGAACTCGAGGAGGTACCGATTCTCGAAGTACCCCACGGGATTGTCGGCACCCGCGGGCTGGAGCTGGGCGGGATCGCCGAGATCGAGGCCCAACCGACCGAGCGTGCCCATCACCAGCGAGGTGCCGCTCCGATGCATGCCCGTGACGTAGACGATCGGTTCGGGGGGAGCGAGGGTGGGCATGGGAACGGTTGCGGCGTGGCGTTGGGAGGCCTCCGATCAGCAATCGGGGGCGGAGGAGCGCGTGGTAGCCTATTGCCTTCCCGACGTCCACCCCGGCGGCCGTTCGGAACCCCAATCCGCCGCCGCCGAGCCACGTCGCAACCGCCATGAAGGACGACCTGACCGCCGTGCCGCCAACACGCGCCGAACGCACGCTCACCGTCCACGCGCCGAGCGCAAGTGGCCTTCCGCCACTCCGGCCCTACGCCCGCGACTTCTGGCGGCGGCGGCCGTTCATGTGGCACCTCGCCCGCACGGAGCTCAAGGCCACCCACTACAACACCTTTCTCGGACAGGTGTGGCTCGTCCTCGACCCGCTGCTGATGGCGGCGATCTACTTCATGCTGCGCTCGGTCGTCCGACCGGTCGGATCCGATTTCGACCGCAACCGCATCATCGCCCACCTCATCACCGGGGTGATGGTGTACCGCTACACGTCGAGCGCCATGGGCAACGGCGCACGATCGATCACCGGCAACTCGCAGATGGTGTTGAACACGTCGTTCCCTCGGGCCATCTTTCCGGTGGTTGCCGTGATCGGCGTCACGCTGGAGTTCCTGCCGATGATCGTGATGATGCTCGTCACGCAGTTGGCGCTCGGTCAACCTTTCGGCCCGGCACTGCTCTTCTTGCCGCTGGTGTTCACGATCCTCGCCGTGTTCAACATGGGGTTGGCCATGCTCGTCGCTCCCGCCATGGTGCTTTTTCGCGACACGAGCGGCTTCCTGCCGTACATCTCGCAGTCCTGGCTGTACGCCTCGCCGGTGCTCTACACGATCGCCGAGATTCCTCCGAACCTCCTTCCCTACCTGCGGTGGAACCCGTTGTTCCCCACGTTTGCCGCCCTGGAGGAGATCTTCAGCGGGCAGGCCCCATCATTGTCGAACATCGTGTTTGCCGCGATCTGGGCTGCGCTCTTCTTCGTCGCCGGCACCACCATCTTTCTCCGGACGGAACCCGACTTTGCTGCCCGCCTCTGATCTCCCGGCGCCGCTCGGCACCGATCCCGAAGGACGTCCCTACGTGGTGCGCGCCCACGAACTGGGCATGAGCTTTCGCACCACCAATGAACGTCAGCAGACGTTGAAGGGCACGATCGCCGGGGCCCTCCGCCGGCAGAAGACCGGCCGCACCGTGAACGCCCTCGGCGGGGTCGACTTTTCCGTCGCCAAAGGCTCCGTCTATGGAGTGATCGGCCGAAACGGCGCCGGCAAGTCCACCCTCTTCCGTCTCGTCGCCGGCATCCTCACGCCCACATCAGGACAGGTCGCGGTGTACGGCCACGTCACCCCGTTGTTGTCGCTCGGCGTCGGGTTCAACCGCGAGCTCACCGGTCGCGAGAACATCCTGCTTGGCGGGCTGGCCTCTGGTCTCGATCCCCAACAGATCGTGGAGCAATACCACAACATCTTGACCTTCGCCGATCTTGGCGAGGCGATCCACTCACCGATGCGCACCTACTCGTCGGGCATGTTCGCCCGGCTCGGCTTCGCCCTCGCCGTCCACCTCGACCCCGACATCTTGCTGATCGATGAGGCGCTGTCCGCCGGCGACGCCAAGTTCAAGCAGCGCACCACCGACAAGATCGCCGAGTTGGCCGAAAGCGACGTAACGTTCTTGCTGGTGTCCCACGGCCTCGAGATCGTGCGCCAGATGGCCGATCGATGCCTTTGGCTCGAAGCCGGGCTGGTGCGATCCGAAGGACCCGCCGACGAGGTGGTCGACGCCTATCTCGCCAACGACGGCGTTGCCCCGGTGGCCACCACGGCTATGGCCGACCTCTGACTCCCGGACCGGAGAGGGAGTGGGGGTGCTCCGCCCGCGCCCTCAGTCCAGCCGGTAGGGGTCGTAGTCATCCGACTTGGCTCGACGGTTCCGGCGTCGGGCTTCCGGCGAGTACTCGTCCCACAAGGGCGAGGATCGGAACCACTGCCAGGCCACCGCGCTCAAGATCACGAGCAACACCGGTCCGCCGAACGCCAGGAAGCGGATCGCTTGGGTTCGTTGTTCGGCCCGGGCTTCACCCGCCGTCGTGGTGGAGGTGGTGGGATCGACCGCCGTGGTGCCAGGCGCCGACCCTGGGGGGGCGGCCCCTTCTGCGGGCGGTTCCACTCCCGGCGGAGAGTCGGTGATCGCCGATGGGTCGAAGGGCACGTCGATGGCCGCCGCTGCGATCGTCGATCCACTGCCCAGGGTGAAGGTTCGGCGCATCCCTACGGTCATCGAACCACCGAGGTCGAACCCCAATGCCTTGGCCAACTCGGCCCGGGACACGGTGAGCGTGGGTTCCTCGTCGATGCCCGAGCGAGTGACGTCGAGGTTGGCCCCGCCGAACGAGATCGTGCCGCCGCTTCGATCGGCGACAAGGGCGAGCACGGCGTCGGGGTCGGCAATCGGATCCGTGCGTATCGTCACCGTATCGACGACCGCCTGAACGTCCTCGGAGGCGACGCGAGGAACGTCGGGCGGGCCGGAATAGCGCACCACGACGGCATCGGGAGTCACTTCGAGCGCCGGGCCGCGCTCCAGGAGAGGTGCTTCAGAGAAGGTGCCCGGCGTGCCGAGCCACCCCCGTACCGCGGAGCGCGGAGGACTCCCGGGCCGTGCCGACAGAAGATCGGCGAGCCCGAACGGATCCGTAGGAACGCTGGCGAGACCGTCGCGGCGCGCCTCCAACCAGGCCACCGCGGTGGGGTCGTCGAGATCCTTGGACGGAACCTCGACCTCCACCACACCAGCGCGTGGCAGATTCACCCGACCCTCCCGTTGATCGGACCACCGACCATTGGCGAAGGTTTGCACGGAGTTGGCCACGCCCCCGGCGTTGGTGCGAACCACATGAGAGCGCAGCACCACCCCCGTGTCCGTTCCGAGGTAGAGGTTCAATTCGAAGGAGGGCAGCGACAAGATGCCGTCTTCCGCCAGCCCGACCTGCATGAGGTCGGGGGCCGTGAGTTGCGCCCACGCCACGCCAGATTTGGCGGCCGACTCTTCCGGGTTCGATGCCGGATAGAAGATCGCTTGACCGCTGAACGGGAGGGGAAGGGCACTGGCGTCGGGCCCGGCGACCAGGAAAAGGGTCGGCGTGAGCACGGCGACATACGCGGCCAGAACGACGACGATGCGCCGCCCGTGTCGCCGCCCGCTTCGGTTTGCAGGAGGGCGCGTCGGCACCAACGCTCGGACGGTCCTCGTTCGCATCGTGGTCCTATTCCAGCGTTGCGTAGTTGGTGGAGCGGTCGGTGAGGCGTTGGCCCGCCACCTCGTCGACGCAGAGCTGCAAGTGGGCGAGGTACTCGTCGACGACGGGTGCGTTCCCGGCGGAGAGGGTGGAATGAAGCGAATCGGGCGGCGTCTGACGATCGTGGAACCAGCCCCGTCGTTGCAAGGCGTCGCCCACGGCAAAAACGTCGAGCACGTCGTCGTAGCCGTCGTCGATGGCGGTGGCCATCAGATGAGCTTCCGGTTCGCCGAGCACCTGCAGGCCAGCGATCGACCGCACCCCCTCGACAAGGGCGCGACGGGCGTCGATGGTGCGCCGGGTGAGGTCCTGATACCCGTCCATCCCGATGTGGTGCAGCGTGGCCCAGGCCAATGCCATCGGCAACCCGGACCGGGTGCCCTGCATGTTCGGCGAGGCGTAGAAGCCACCGAGCCATCCGTCGAACACGAAGGTCTGCCACTTCCGATAGTGCTTGTCGCGGTGCATGATCACGCTCGCGCCCTTGGGCACGTAGCCGAGTTTGTGGAGGTCGGCCGAAATGCTGGTGACACCCGGAACGCGGAAGTCCCACGGCGGTACGGGCTCCCCGTTCGCCTCCATGAACGGCAAGATGAAACCGCCCATGCACGCGTCGGTGTGGAAGTTGGCATCCACGCTCGCCGCCAGCGCGGCCATCTCGGGGATCGGATCCACGACGCCTTGCGGGTAGGCCGGTGCCGAACCCACGAGCAGCACCGTGTTGGGGTTCACCAGCGCGGCCATGGCATCCACATCGGCTCGCCAGTCCGCTCGGACGGGAGTCTTGTGGAGGGTCAGACCGAAGTAGTAGGCCGCCTTGTGAAAGGCCGCGTGGGCCGACTCCGGAACGATCATTTCCGGGGCCGTGATGCCCCGCTCCGCCTTCGCTCGCTCCCGCGCCGCCTTCACCGCCATGAGGATGCTCTCGGTGCCGCCGCTGGTCATGAACCCGGCGGCTTCAGGGCCGTTGAGCAGGTCGGCGCAGATCCCCGTGACCTCACTCTGAATCTTGCCCAGGCTCGGGAACGCCATGGTGTTGAGGGCGTTCTCGTGGAGGAACCGTTTCGTGACCGCCTCCTGCACCTCGTGCAACTCCGGTCCGCCGTCGTAGACCATGCCGAACGTGCGCCCGTCCTGCCAACGCACATCGTCGATCTGCTTGGCGGCGAGCGCGTCGAGGATCTCGTTCTTGGAAAGGCCAGCGCGGGGAAGGGTCATGGCCCGCCACGTTAGGGCGAACCGCAGGGCCACCGGTGCCGCGGCCGAGCCACCACCGCGGTCCATACACTCCAGCGCATGTCTACGTCCCCGAACCACACCCCGGCTGATTCCGTCGACGCCGCCGAAGCCTCTGGGCCGATGGCGGAACTGCTCACCCGATGGGCCGACATCGCCGCCATCAATCAGGCGGGCGCCGTGCTGGGCTGGGATCAAGAGACCACGATGCCTCCGAAGGGGCAAACAAGCCGTGGCCGCACCCTGGCCGTGCTCGCCGGGCTCGCCCACGACAAGCTCACCGATCCCGCGTTGGCCGACCTCGTTGCCGCTGCCGGCGCGGAAGCGGAACACGGTTCCATCCACGCCGCACACGTACGCGAGGCCGAACGAGCCGTCGTACGGGCCACCGCCGTCCCCGGCAGTCTGGCTCGGGCCAAAGCCGAAGCCACCAGCACCTCACTCGTGTCGTGGCAAGCAGCGCGAGCCGCCGACGACTTCTCCCTGTTCGCCCCGGACCTCGCCCGCGTGGTTGCACTCACCTTCGAGGAAGCCGACGCCTACGTCGACGCCGGCATCGCGGTCACGCGTTATGACGCCATGCTCGACGAGTTCGAACCGGGCACCACCGAATTGCAGTTGGTGCCGCTGCTCGGCGCACTGCGGGAGGAGCTGGCCCCGTTGGTGCAGACGGCGGCCGACCGCGCCAGCGCCATCGACGAGTCTCCGTGCATCGGTCATTTCGCCGGCGACGGGCAGGAGGCGTTCGGGCGTATGGTCGCCAGGCAGATGGGGTACGACTTCGACGCCGGCCGGCTCGACGAGAGCGCCCACCCGTTCACCACCAGTTTCGGTCCGAACGATGTGCGCATCACGTGGCGTTGGCAAACGAACGACTTCCGCCCAGGGCTGTTCGGGGTGATGCACGAAGCCGGCCACGCGCTCTACGAACAAGGGCTACCGGCAGCATGGGACGGCACCCCCATCGGCGGGGCGGTGTCGCTCGGTGTGCACGAGAGCCAGAGCCGGTTGTGGGAGAACCAGGTGGGAAGGAGCCGGGCGTTCTGGGAGTGGGCGCTTCCGCAGTTCATCGAGCACTTTCCTGACGCCGCCGGCACCACCGTCGATCAGCTCTTCCCCGCCCTCCACACCGTCACCCCGTCGTTGGTTCGGGTGGAGGCCGACGAAGCCACCTACAACCTGCATGTGGTGGCCCGATTCGAGATCGAACGGGCGCTCTTCGCCGGCGAGGTGGAGGTGGCCGACCTCCCCGAGCGGTGGGCCGCAACCTACGAGGAGCTGCTCGGTGTGCGGCCTCCGTCGGCCGCCGACGGCGTGTTGCAGGACATCCACTGGTCGATGGGAGCGTTTGGCTACTTCCCCACCTACACGCTGGGGAACCTGCTTTCGGCCCAGCTCTTCGAAGCGGCCGGCCGGGCGCTCGGGTCGATAGACGACCTCCTTCGTGCCGGCGAGTTCGATCAGCTGCTCGGGTGGCTGCGCACGAACGTGCACGCCGAGGCATCCCGATGGAGTGCGTCGGAACTGATCGAGCGGGCCACCGGCGCTCCCCTATCGAGCGAGCCTTTCCTCCGGCATCTGCGCACCAACGTGGCCGAGGTCTACGGGTAGGCCGGGCCGCGGCCTTCGGGTCCGTCCGAGAACAACTCGGGCGTTTCGACGGCCCTCTCCGCGCAGCGGCTTACGGCCGTGTCCTTACGTACGCCGTAAAGCCCGTTGGGTAGGCTCACGCCATGACCGTCACCGAGACGCCCCCCGCCACCGAGGCGGCCAGTATCGACCTGCTCGCCCCCACGTTCTACGGCGACGGGATGCACGAAAGCCTCACCTGGATGCGCGCCAACGAGCCGTTCTTCCACGACACCAAGGGCGGCGTGTTCGGCGTCACCCGCCATGCCGACGTACACGAGGTGGAAGGCCGCAGCGACGCCTTCGTGAGCGGGCAGGGCTACCGATCGTTCGTGTCGCCCGGCGAGACCAACATGATCGCTCAGGACGATCCTCGCCATGCCGCCCAGCGCGGGCTCGTTGCCCGACGGTTCACCCCCAAGGCCGTGCGCGCGCACGAGCCCTGGATGCGGAGCACGGTGGATGCGTTGATCGACGGTTTTGCCGGAGGGACAGGCCCGGGTGCCGGCCCGGGTGAAGTAGAGGTGGTCGACGCCGTCGCCGCCCAGCTTCCGTGCCGGCTCACGGCCCGCCTGCTCGGCTGGCCCGAAGACCGCTGGGCCGACGTGAAGAGCTGGAGCGAACGGCTCATGCGCTACGACGCCATCGCCTACGACGGTCCGGCGATGGTGGAGATGATGGAAGCGATCATCGAGTTCAACGGCGATCTCCAGGCCATGGTGTCCGAGCGAAAGGGCTGCCCGGTTGACCACGATTCCGATCTCACCACGGTGTGGGCCAACGCCGAGATCGACGGGGTGGCGCTCGATGCCGAGTCCATCATGCACGAGACGGGCCTGTTCATCTCCGGAGGGGCCGAGACCACCCGCACGGTGATCGCCCGCGGCTTGCGAACCTTCTGCGACCATCCCGATCAATGGGAACGACTCGCGACCGATCCGGCCGTGGTGTCCACCGCCGTCGACGAGCTGGTCCGCTGGGTCACACCGCTGAACAACTTCTTCCGTACCGCCGCCACCGATGCCGTGGTCGCCGAAGGCACTGATCGCGAACACCGGTTCAGCGCTGGCGACCGACTCGTGCTGCTGTACCCGTCGGCCAACCGAGACGAAGCCGTGTTCGCCGATCCGTTCACGTTCGACATCACCCGCTCTCCCAACCCCCACCTCGGCTTTGGATTTGGCACCCACTTCTGTCTCGGCGCCTCCCTCGCCCGGTTCGAGCTCACCATGCTGTTCTCGTCGCTCGCCCAGCGCATCACCAACCTTCGTGTGGCCGAAGAACTGGTGCCGGAAGCCAACATGTTCGCCTGTGCGGTGCAGTCGTTCCACCTCGGCTTCGACTGGCGCTGACGGAAACCTGGGTGAGCGACGGCCCCACGCCCGCCCGTCTCGCCCCGTTCCCCGCCCGGCGCGCCCCCCATCCAATGGACGGTCAGCCCCAGATGTTCGACCCTCACGAGGGCACGGATCCAGAACGCATCTCCCTCCCCGGCGCCGACGTGGTGCTTCACCGATTCGCGTTCACGGCAGCGGAGGCCGAACGCTGCTTTCACGAGGTGCTCCACACCACGGCCTGGCGTCACGACGAGGTCGTGCTCTACGGGAAGCTCACCCCGATTCCGCGATTGCAAGCGTGGTACGGCGAGCCCGGTTGCACCTACACCTACTCGAACCTTCGGCTGGACCCGCTCCCGTTCACCCCGGCCTTGTCGGCGCTGCGGGCCCGCTGCATCGCGCTGGCCGGCGCCACGCTCAACTGTGCCCTTGTCAACCACTACCGGGACGGCCGCGACAGCGTGGCCCTACATGCCGACGACGAACCCGAGCTCGGCCCCGAGCCCGTGATCGCGTCGGTCAGCCTCGGGGCGGTCCGTCGCATGCAGTTCCGCCATCAGACCGATCCCGATCTCCGCCACGACCTCGACCTTCCGTCGGGAAGCGTGCTCGTGATGCGGGGCACCACGCAACGTTTCTGGAGACACGCCATCCCCAAGACCACGCGCCCGGTCGGCCCCCGTCTCAACCTCACGTTCCGTCACATCGCCCCCCACCCCATCCCCGAACCCCCACCCCACCCCGAACCCCCACCCCCTTCCCGAACTGGGCACACTTTCTGACGCTGGAACGACAAAACGTGTGCCCAGTTGGGGCGTAAGGTCGGGGCAGGCGAACGACGAAGGGACCAGATGTCGGAACTGATCGTGCGAGTGGCGGGCGTGGAACATCGCCTCTCCCCTGGGCAGGCGGCGAGCCTCGGCCGTGCTGCAACCAACACCATCGTGTGCGCCGCCGACGCCGTCTCGGGCACCCACGCCCATATCGCCTTCGAGGCCGGAAGCTGGGTGTTCCGCGACGCCAGCACCAACGGCAGCTTCGTGAACGGCCAGCGCACGCCGGCATTCACCATCAGTGCCCCGGTGTCGGTGGTGCTCGGTGATGTGGCCCGCGGGGTGCTGGTGGAGTTGCTCCCCACGTTGTCGGTAACGCCGGCATCACCACCACCGTCGGCCGCGCCCTCGGCATTCGCGCCACCCCCCTCCACGGCGGCCGAACCACCACCACCGCCCGCCGTCAGCGGAGGGTTCGTGAGCACGCAGATCCTGCCGAAGGAGCTCGGGGGCACGCCCGCCGTCGCCCCCCCGAACCCTGCATCCGACGTGAAGATCCAATACGAAGGCGGCGAGTTCGTGGCCCGGCCCGGTCAGGTGGTGACATTCGGCCGCGAACCCAGCAGCCTGGTGATGCTCGACAACCCCACCGTGTCGCGCCGGCACGCCCACTTGTTCCTCACCAGCGAGGGGTGGGTGCTCGAGGACCTCAACTCGTCACGCGGCCTCACCATCGACGGCCAATCGGTGCGCCGCACCGTGCTCCGGGGCACCAGCGAGGTGTGGTTCGGTCCCGAAGAAGCGGGGGTTCGGGTGATCTTCGTGGCGCCCGGACTGAACCCGCGCACCGTCGAGAAGAAGGGCCTTCCGGCCTGGGCGATCGCCGTGCCAGTTGCCATCGTCGCCCTCATCGCACTTACGGCGCTCGGTTTGTCGCTCTCCCGAAACTCCTCCACCAACGTCGCCACCACCCCGGTGATCCCCGCGACGATCTTGGGCAACGCGTCGCCGTCGTCTGTGCCCGCCGCCAACACGGCTGGCGTGGGCCCCGACCTCGTGGCGCTCAAGAAGGCCACCGTCCGAATCGAAGGTCGTTTCCAACTCAGCTCCTCCGAGCGAAAACGAGTGGATCAGGCCAAGAAGGACGAGGGCGTGGATCCCAGCGCCCCCGATATCACGGGCAGTGGAACGATCATCTCCGCCGACGGGCTGATCCTCACCAACGCTCACGTGGCCACACCGGATCTCAAGAAGAGCGGTGGCGATGCGCTCCCCCCAATCGACACGTTGATGGTGGCACTCAACCGCGACGGCGGCGACGAACCGCTGCAGGCCACCGAAGCGGCAGAAGTGGTGGTCTCCGATCCCGACCTCGACCTTGCCGTGATCCGGATCAGCACTGACGGGAACCTTCCGGCGCTGCCGATCGGCGACGACACCACCGTCCACTCCGGCGACGAGCTTCTCGTGCTCGGCTTTCCGGCGGTGGCTGGTTCGGGCGGGGTCACCGTTACTCGGGGGGTGGTCGGTTCGTTCGTTTCCGACAAGACCATGGGCACCGACCGGGCGTGGATCAACACCGACGCCAAGATCGATCCCGGGAACTCCGGGGGTCTCGCCGCCAACCGCGACGGCGCCATCATCGGGGTGCCGACCGTGATCTGTTTCGAGCCGATCGGATCCTCGAAGACCGGTGGCCGTGAGTCCCGCCAGAATCGGGTGCGAGCGATTGATGTGGCCAAGCCCATCATCGCCGCGGCCAAGGCCGGCACCACCTACGAATCCCCCGGGGCCGACCGCTCGGCCTGCGGGCAGTGAGCAACCGCCCGTCAACGTCCCACCCTTCCGAGGCAACCATCGACTGGCTCGATGAGCTCATCGGCCCCGGCCACGCACAGCGATCCCACCTTTCGGCCATCGCTCGGTTCGCAGGAACCACCTTCAATCGTCTGGAGTTCCTGGGCGACACCGTGCTCGAGCAGGTGCTCCTCGAGCCGATGCTGCAATCCCACGGGGCCACCGCAGGTTCGGTGCAAGACGCCCTCACGGCCTGCACCTCCGATGCCGCGTTGACGGCCACGGCAGCCCGGCTGGGAATCGATCGGCTGCTCCCCGATGATGTTCCTGCCAGTCGAGCCGCCGATGCCGTGGAGGCCTTGGCTGGCGCGTGTTTCGTGCACCGCGGCTGGCCGGCAGTGGAGCGTTTCGCCGAGGTTGCGGGGCTGGCGGTTGCCGCCCGGGGCCTCGAGGCTCGGCTGGAGCCCTACCTCGAACCACCGGGCAACGCCACCGAATCGGCAATCGAGGCGGCGCTGGGCGTGCGCCTGGCCGATCCTCGATGGGCCTCGCACGCGTTGTTCGACGACGAGCGCCAAGCCATGCTGGCGATGGCCGGTTCCCACGTGTTCGAGGTGGCGGCGGTGCACTTCGTGTATCTCGCTGATTCCCGCGCCAACTCCTATGAGCTCTCGCAGACGCTCGGCCGGGTGCGCCGTCGCGACAATGTGCTCCATCGGATCGATGCGTCGCCCCTTGCGGCGGTGATCGCCGACACTTCCGACCGTTACGACGCCGCCCGTGCCCTGCTCGGCGCCGTCCTCGTCGATACCGGACGCATCGCCGCCCTCACCGCCGCCCAACTCTTCCTCCCCGACCCCCACTCCCGAACTGGGCACACTTCTTGACGCGCTGACACCACAAAGTGTGCCCAGTTCGACACGCGTGGGGCCGCGTCAGGCGGTGGGGATCCACACGAGGAACACGTCGTCGATCCGGATGTCGGACTTCTCGAGCCCGATCTCCGCCACCTCGATCTGGGCGGCGATGGCGGCCCACTTGTCGTCGATCGCCACGAGGGTCTCGGCGAGGTCTTGTTCGAGCGACACGAGATCGTCGGCCTTTTCGGCCAAGCGATGCTGGGCCTCCTCAATCCTTCCCTCGGCACGGGCGGCCTGACCTCGACGCGATGCCGCCCCTCGCACATCGCCGGCCATCCCGCGCACGGTGCGACGACCACCGATGAGGTTGCCCAGCACCGCGCCAGCGATGCCCACCGCTTCGTTGGCGCTCGCGGCCCGTTTGGCATCTTCGAGGCCCGCCACACGATCCTCTGCTTTGGCGATGGCATCGTGGAGTTTGTCGGTCTTGGCCAAGAGCGTTTGTCGGATCTTGGCCGCCTCGGCGTCCGCCAACGCATCGGCCGCGACGGCGCAGCGTTGGGCGAACTGCTCGGGGGTTTCGCCCGGGTGGGCAACCAACTTGAGCACCTTGTGTCGATGCACGGCGATGCGCCGGGCGCGCAGCAACTCCGCCACGACGTCGGCCTGCGTGCCAGTGAGCCACGATTTCTTGTCCAGCGGCACCGCTGGCAGCGCGAACCGCGCGCCCACCGGAGCGTCGACGGTGAAGTCGCGGGGGTCGTGGTCGACCACACGGAGGTTGGCCGCATCGAATGGTTCGACGAGGGGGAAGAGCACCGCCTCGAAGGTTTCGTCGTAGTCGATGCCGAGCGGCGTGTCGTCGTAGTGCATCGAGGCCGAAAACACGAGGGCCGGTTCGAGACGCCGGCCATCGGCCACCGCTCCCACGGTCGGCCCCCACGCGGCCGCCGGCACCAAGTGGGCGAGGCGGAGGTCGGCGGCGATCGAAGGGGCGACGAGGGTCTCGTCGGCGGCCAGGAGTTCGGTCGGCGCCGGCGACGCCGCGGGCGCGGCGACGGCGGGCGCGGCAACGCCGGGCGCGGCAACGCCGGGCGCGGCAACCGCGGGCGCGGCAACCGCGGGCGCCGAGAGTTTCCCCGGCGTGAGCGACGAGATCTGTTCGCGGGTGAGCGGACCGCGCAGAAAGCTCATCGACCACCGTGAGGTGAACACGGGATGGTCGTTCGAGGATGCCTGGTGCAGCACGAACTCTCGCTTCGAAAGCCCGGCAATCTGATCGCTGATGAGCTTCGGATCGCCGCCCGCCGCCGACGTCATCCCATCGGCCAGACGGGCTTTGTCCTGCTCGGTCTGCAGTCGCCCCACCATCCACGTGCCAGCGTTGGCAATGGCTTTGTAGTCGAGGTCGACCGGGTTCTGCGTGGCCAGCACCATGCCCACGCCGAACGCTCGGGCCTGCTTGAGCAAGGTGAGGATCGGCTTCTTCGCCGGCGGCATCCCGTTTGGTGGGGCGAACCCGTATACCTCGTCGAAGTACACGAGGGCACGCAGCGAGGTGGTGCCCGACTGGCGTCGCATCCAGCCGATGAGTCGGGACAGCAGCAAGCTCACCACGAACTGCCGCTCGTCGTCGGAGAGGTGGGCGATGCTCACGATGGCGGCACGCGGGCGCCCATCTGGCGCGGTCAGCATCGAGGCGATGTCGATCGTCTCGCCCTGGTTCCAGGCCGCGAACGACGGCGAGGCCAGCAGCCCGTTCAGCTTGAGCGCCAACGCCGTTCGATCGGACGCAGGGAAGAAGGCGTCGAGTTCGAGCACCCCGAGCTTGCGGAACGGTGGTGCCTGGATCTGCCCGATGAGGGTGGCCAGATCCAGCGATGCACCAGCTTCGTGAGCGGCGATCACCAGGTTGGAGAGCAAGATGTGCTCCCGCCCGCTCAGCGGGTCGCTGTCGATTCCCACCAAGGCGAGAAGAGCCGACACGGTGGTCTCGACCTGTTCAGCGATGTCTTCCGGCTCCGCGACTGCCCCTGCGGGCGCCACCACGCCGAGCCCGCCCACGAGGTTGAGCGGCACGCCGGCGGTGGATCCCGGGGTGTAGATGGTGAACTCGGCTTTGGCCCGAAGTTCGGCGATGCGTTCCGGCCCGATCCCCCACCCCGCCAGACCGTCACGCCATGACGTGGCCTGCGCCGCGCCGGCGGAGGGGTCGGGCGCGGCTCCGGGCCGTGGCTCGATCCAGGGTTGGAAATCTTCCGGTGCCAGGTTCGGGAACGTGAGCAGCAGGTTGCCGAGGTCGCCTTTGGGGTCGATGATCAGCGCCGGCACTCCTGCGAGCAGGACCTCTTCAAGGAGCACGATACCCAGCCCGGTCTTGCCCGAACCCGTCATGCCCACGATCACGCCATGCGTGGTGAACGCCGCGGGATCGAGGGCGACGGCAGTGCCGTTGCGCTGGTGGGCGGCGGGGTCGATCTGTTCGCCGACGAAAAGTCGACCGGGAACGGGTGGCACAAGCGGGCTCAGGTACCGGCCGGCTCAGGTGGGGGCCGGATCTCCGCCAGCACTGTCGGCTTGGCCGAGCTGCTCCACGAAGTCTTTGGCCTTCGCCGACCCGGTCTCGATCTTGTCGTGGTGCTGGCCGCCGGTCTTGTCGTCGATCAGGTCGGAGGCTTTGTCGATGCCCTGCTCGATCTTGTCGCTGTGCTCTTCGGCAAGGGCTTTCGCCTTGTTCTTCAGGTCGTCGAGAAATCCCATGGTGGCGTCCTTTGCGTCGTGCCGTTGGTGCCCGCGCACCCTACCCCGCGCACCCCAAACGACGCGTTTCGGTCTCCCACACGCATCACTTTTGATGCATTTCGGAGACCAGAACCCGTTTGGTGGCGGTCATTCGCTGCTTTTCAGCCTTGGAAGCTCGTCGTCGACGTGACGGTTGACGAAGCGGCACCCGTCGTCGTCTCGGCACGCCCACAGAACGATTCGCTGCCGACCACGGTCCTCTCGTCGACCTCGCCGCCACCCGCCTCAGGTGCCCCTGGGACCACCACGTCTCCCATCACCTCTCCCACCACGACTCCCGCCGCGCCCTCCTCTGGTGTGGCAGCGGACTCCGTTGCGACCACGACGCCGGCCGGGCCACCATCTACCCCGCCCACACCGACCACGACGGCCACACCGACCACACCGACCACCCCGCCCACGACGGCCGCGCCGCCGAGGTCCACCGAGCAGACCGCATTCATCAGCCATTCCCATGGCACCGACGGGCTGGCGTCGATCATCGATACGGGGAACGGGCACATCGTGCGGATCGAGAACCTCGATACCGACAACGGCCCGGACGTGATCGTGGTGCTCAGCACCAACGAGGCCGCCAACCCCGCGCTCGGCAACTACCTCGACCTCGGTGCGCTCAAGGGGAACAAGGGCAACCAGAACTACGTGGTGCCCGCTGGCACCGATATCACCCCCTACCGAAGCGTCGTGTTGTGGTGCCGACGATTCAGTGTGGCCTTCGGTTCTGCGCCCATCTCCCGCTGAAATTCCGAACCCGGACTCACGGCGGTTCGGAGGTGTGAGCGCCAGTCGCTTCGAGAGCGGATCCACGCCGAGACCAGCGGTGTGTGCCCTGCCACTGCCCGTCAGCCCTCCGACGAAGTTGACGATGACCACGGAGGCGTGGGCGGCCGATACGCCCGCCGGCCGGTCCCCGTGGCTCGCACGCCCCGTCCCCAACTCCCGGTCTGGCGTTTCCGAGCGTGGGTAAAAAAAGGCCACTCCGCCAAGCGGCGGTGTCGGCCTCGTCTCCACGGCGCCTGATGGACAGTCCCCCCGGGGAGAAGGATCGCATCATGTTGAATGAACCCATGTTGGAGGTGTTGCTCGAGGAGTCGAGCGATCTCCACGCTGATGCCATGCGGGACACCCGTCCCTCGGTGGCCCGATTGGAGGAGTGGCGTCGAGACGTCGGGACCTCATTGCCGACTACGGAACAAGTGTCGGCGATGTCGACCGCTCGCGCCGAAGCGAGTTCGTCGTTGGCCAAATCGCTGGCGGCTGCAGGCCTGCTCACCGGCGGCATCGCCGCCGTGCTGTTGGGCGTCGTCGCCTCCCCGGCTGCGGCCGACAAGCCGCTCGACATCCAGATCCTCCAGACGGCGACATCGCTGGAGCTCCTGGCCATTGCGGCCTACGAGGCGGCCCTGGGCCTGCCGTTCATTGCGGATGGCAACGCCGTTGTGAAGAAGTTCGCCGAGACCACCAAGAGCCAGCACATGCAGCATCGTGAGGCGTTCGCGGCGCAGACCAAGGCCCTTGGCGGGACGCCACAAACCGAACCGAATGCGAAGTATCTGGCCATCGTCGAGATGGAAAAGCCGAAGTTGCTCACACCCGCCGACGTGGTGAAGTTGGCGGCCACTCTCGAAGAGGTGGCCACCGACACCTACCTGAAGAATCTGAGTCTTCTCACCGACAAGGACTCCATCGAGCTCACGGCGTCGATCATGGGAGTGGAGTGCCAACACCTCGCCACCTTGCGCGCCGTTGGTGCTTTGCTCGCTGGCGGCGACGAAGGCATAGCGCTGATCGCCATCCCCACCGACGTGGCCAAGCTGCCTGCCGCGGCAGGCAGCGTTGCTACCCCGAAGCCCTTCGAGGAACCCGACATGGCGAGCCCGCCTGCTGAAGGAGCGGTCAAGTGAAGAATTTCCCGATAACCAAAGACAACGGTCAACAGCGAATCCCGTCCCGCCGGAGCTTCTTCGGTCTGGTAGGAGGCGCAGCGGCTGTGGGCGCGCTTGCGGCATGCGGCGACACAGGCGGTTCTACCAACGCCGGTGCATCCAGCTCCACGTCCACCACCAAGGCGTCCGGATCGTCCGGCACCACTGCATCTTCAGCCGGTGCGACCACCACCACGAAGGCACCCAATGGTGACCTCGACACGGCGATGTTCGCCGCGTCACTCGAGGTCCTCGCTGTGGGGACCTATGGTGCGGCGCTCGATGCCGCAGGCGCCGGCAAGCTCGGAGCGGTTCCCCCCGCGGTCGCCGAGTTCGTCACGAAGGCCAAGGCCGACCACCAGGCTGCGCTCGACAAGTGGAACGGAGTCATCAAGGCCGGAGGCAAAACGGCGGTCACCGAACCGCCGAAGAAGCTCAAAGCAACGGTCGACGCCGAGTTTGCGAAGGTGAAGGACGTCACCGGTGCCGCCGAACTCGCGTTGCTTCTCGAGGAGACGGCTTCGGCCACCTACTTGAAGGCGATCCCAACCTTGAAGGACAAGGCTGCCATCGAGTTGGCCGGCGGACTCCAGGTGGTCGACGCCCAGCACGTGTCGGTGCTCTTGTTCGTGCTCGGTCGCTACCCCGTGCCGGAGGTCTTTGCCGGCACCGACAAGGCCGCCGCTCCCGGTTGATCGAGCCGGACCTCCGGCCGACGTAAACGCGAACCTCCAGGCCAGGGCGTTCTTCAGCCCGGGCCAGACCAGCGGCGCCTCTCACCATTGCGTGAGAGGCGCCGCACCGCGTCGACGGCACCGAGCACCACTCCGAACCGCCATGACCCCCACGACCACGCCCAGAGCCGGGGATTCACTTCGAGGCACGATGGGTAGAGGATGAAGATGTCCCCACTCATTGCTCCGCCCGTTTCTGTCCCGACGCTGGCCGAGGCCGATGCTGTGGTTGTCGGGTCGGGCCCGAATGGCCTCGTTGCGGCCAACCTCCTCGCCGACGCCGGCTGGTCGGTGACGGTACTCGAGCGCAACGGTGTGGCCGGGGGTGCGGTCCGCACGGCGGAAGTGACCGCTCCCGGATTCCGCAACGACCTCTTCAGCGCGTTCTATCCCTTGGCGGCGGCGTCTCCGGTGCTCGGGCCGGATGGTTCACTGGACTTGTCGTCCTTTGGCCTTCGGTGGTCGAACGCCACGGCGGTGCTGGCTCACCCGCGGGCCGCTGGCCCGGCGGCGATGATCCTCCCCGACGTCACCGCGACGTCGGCCCTCCTTGATGCCCATCACCGCGGGGATGGGGCGAGGTGGGAGGGGATGTTCGCTCAGTGGACCGCACTCCGTGCCCCGTTGATCGACGCGCTGTTCACGCCCTTTCCGCCGGTTCGGGCTACGACCCGACTGATGCGACGGGCCGGCTGGAACGGCATGGTTTCGCTGGCGCGCCTTGGATTGGCTCCGGTACGACGCGTCACGGAGGAAGAGTTCGGCTCGGAGGCCGCTGCCCTCCTTCTTGCCGGGTGCGCACTGCACTCGGACCTCACACCCGATGCCGCTGGCAGCGGATTCTTCGGTTGGTTGCTGTGCATGCTGGCGCAAGACGTCGGCTTTCCTGTTCCGGTCGGCGGCGCGCAGTCGTTGACCGACGCCCTCGTCCAACGACTCGAATCCAAAGGCGGCGTCGTCCACACCGACTGCTCCGTGACACGCATCGTGGTGGAGGGTGGACGCGCCATAGGCGTCGACCTTGAGGGCGGGGGCTCGGTTCGCGCCAATCGAGCGGTGCTCGCCGATGTCGGTGCCCCTCAGCTGTACGCGAGCCTTGTGGGCCTCGACCTGTTACCGCCTCGGATTGCCGAGGGGCTCGCCCGCTTTCAGTACGACTCCTCCACGGTAAAGGTTGACTGGGCGCTGTCCAGCCCCATCCCGTGGCGCGATGAAGGGGCGACCCACGCCGGAACGGTTCACGTCGCCCCCACGTACGGGCACCTCTCGCGCTACGCCGCGGATCTGGCCGACCACCTGCTCCCCGCCGAACCGTTCCTCCTCGTGGGTCAGATGACCACGGCCGACCCAACGCGCTCCCCCGCTGGCACCGAAGCTGCCTGGGCGTACACCCATGTGCCACAACGCATTCGGGGTGACGCCTCCGCCGACGGACTGTCCACCGTCGAGGGCGAAGATGCCGAACGATACGCCGATCGGATGGAGGAAGGCATGGAAGCGCTCGCCCCCGGGTTTCGGGACAGAATCGTCGCCCGGCACCTGTTCACGCCTGCGACCTTGGAATCCGCCAATCCCAACCTCGTAGGTGGTGCGGTGAACGGCGGTACCGCGCAGCTGCACCAGCAACTGGTGTTCCGGCCGATGCCGGGCCTGGCCCGTCCGGAGACGCCGATCGCTGGCCTGTTTCTCGCGTCCGCGTCTGCGCACCCCGGGGGTGGTGTGCACGGCGCGTGTGGGGCGAATGCCGCCCGTGCCGCGCTCTTCCACGACCGGGTGTCAAAGCCCTTTCATCGAATTGTTTCCTCCGTGGGACGGTCCGCCCGACGTAATGACGTGTGATCGATCGTGGGCGATCTCGGCCAGCCGCACGAGGGAGATGGCATTGCGACCCCACAGAGCCATGCGGACGAGTGGCTGTGCCGGTTTCACCCACGCCATGGCGATCACACCGCGTTGCGGTAGCTCCTCCAACTCTACGATCGTGGAGTTGGCTGATTCGTCTCCCTCCCGAAGACGAAATCGCACGAGCGCCGAGCCGAGCGGCCCGAGGTGAGCTTCGAGGATGAGCTCCGATGGTGGGTCGCTGCTCACCACCGCTGTGTGGTCCCGCAACCGGAGCGGGCCGACCCCGACGGTGTGGTGAAACCTCGCACCGTTCTCCGGCCAGTTCGGGTCGACCTTTCGGATGTGCTGAGCACCCGCGAGCCACTCGGGATAGGTAGTTGGGTCGACGATGACGCCGAAGACGATGGCGGGGGAAGCGTCGATTGTTTGCGCTACAGAAGCGGGTGTGCCGTCCGAGAACGATGACCTGCTCGGCTCGAGGAGACGGGCGAGGCTCACGATGATGTGTACGTATCGGGGTCGCCTTCTCCATTTGCGACGTCGGCCTCGGCTTCTCGATCGGCCTGGGCTGGGGTTATGCCGGACGGAGGTCGCTCGCCGGCATCTTCCGACCTGGTGGGAACGGCTGGCAACTTCTTCGTTGCCCCATCGTGCCGACGGCCTCGCGGGGGTTGATCAGGAGATGCGTTTGTTGTTTCGTTCATCCTCGCCCCTTACCCAGAGGGACGTCATTGGAGCACCTGCCCTCGGAATCGCACCAGCCGCGATGAGGAGGAGGCCGTGGAACGGGTCCGATGTGGCCCGCCGGGGCCGAAGCAGTCCTTTCTCCGAACCACGGTCTCGGCGGATCAACACGGGGTAGGACGTAGATGGCAGGTTGCCAAGAATCCCGAACAGGTTTGGTATCGATGCGCGACATTCGACCACGAGAGACCGTGCCTCGCCCAGGGTGCCCGAAGCGCATGGTGTTCGGCCCCTGCGGGGGGGTGAGGCCTGACGGCGGGTGTGAGGTGGACAATCGAGCGTGTCCGTTCCTCGACGAGCCGGCCCCGAGGTGGGCAGCGCCCCGCCTGGGCGATTCGACCGCCCACCCCGCTCCTACCGCTCCTCTTGTCCTTTGCGACGCAAGACCCGACGCCCCCACACTGGCCTCGGTGCGTGACCTCGCGCGGCGGTACCAAGGGTGGTGCGACGCCGTGCTCCTCGGCGATCATCATGATCGAGCGGAGCTCCCCGGACCCATGGTGACCGCCGAGTTGGCGGCCGAAGGCGTATCGGTGTGGGCCACGATCTCCTGCCGTGATCGCAACTCGGCCGCGACGGAGTCCGAACTCCTCGGTTTGGCCGCTGCAGGGGCGCAGGTCGTGCACTGTGTGACGGGCGATGCCCGAGCTCCTCACATTCTCCCCGGCTCCACGCCGGTGTTCGACCTCGACAGCTTGCGGCTGGTGTCGATGGCCCGGCGTTTCGGTTTGACCGCATCCGTGGCGGAGAGCCCGATGGCGCCTCCAACGGGCATACGGCCTTTGCGGGCGGCCGAGAAGAGCCGAGCGGGGGCGTCATGGTGCATCCTCAACCTCGGTGTCGATGCCACGTCAGCCGCGATGTTCATCGACGAAGCCCGACATGCCGGGTCGACCATGCGGTTTCTCGCTTGCGTGCCCGTCATCGTCGATGACGCAGGGATTCGCCGATTGCTCGAGCTCCCAGGGGTCCGCATCGATGAGTCGATCGTCGAGGAGGTACTGCGCAGCCCGGATCCGGTGGCGAAAGGGATCGATCTCGCCGTGGCGACGGCCCGATCGTTGCTTGGCGTGCACGGCATCGATGGTGTGAACCTTTCTGGGCCCGCTCATTCGGTGCGGGACCGCGCCGACGTGGCTCGGGCCATAACGTCCGAACTGCGTCCCACCGGGCCGATCGTTCCGGCGTCGGGGCGAGCGGCAGGTGCCAGATGAACTCATCAGCGCCACGTGGTGCGCACGAAGCCGAGTTCGATGTACTCGCCGATTGGACGAGTCTGGAGTTGATTGGCCGGGACCGCCCATCGGTGCTCGCGGGCGCATGTCGGGGAAGCGGAAGTCCGGCGGCGTTGGCGTGGCTTGCAGAGTCGTTACGCCTCGAACCAGACCTTGCACTGTTGGACGTTGGCGCAGGGCTTGGTGGCCCCGCCGCATGGGCGGAGGAGCGCTACGGAGTGCGACCTGTCACGGTTGAACCAATGGTTCGTGCTTGTGCCGGAAGTCGGCGTCTGTTCGATCACCGAGTCCTCGCCGCCGCTGGGGGGGCATTGCCGATTCGCACCGGCAGCTTCGATGCCGGCTGGGTGCTCGGTGTGCTCGACACACTCGATGATCCGCTAGCGACATTGAGCGACATGCGCCGAGCCCTGTCACCCCAAGGCCGGCTCGGTGTGCTTGCCTACGTGGCTGATCAGCCGATACCCCCGGGCCGCTCACCGGAGGGGAACCACTTTCCCACGTCGGACGGGCTGGTGGAGCAGCTCGCC
>Ga0105047_10004054_pt1 | contig 25681 bp, 28 predicted proteins | sample MAT04_FD_78384 | JGI IMG/M metagenome (GOLD analysis project Ga0105047, IMG submission 78384) | Freshwater microbial communities from Lake Fryxell liftoff mats and glacier meltwater in Antarctica - MAT-04 (megahit assembly) | ecosystem: Environmental > Aquatic > Freshwater > Ice > Liftoff...
CCGTATCGAAGTCCGCGAGCTTCGCGTGGGCGATCAGGAAAACGTCCTGGGCGATGTCCTCGGCTTCATGCGCCACGTCCATCCGCAATACGAGAAAGCCCCGGATCTGGCCTTGGTAACGGGACACGAGTTTCCCGAACGACGCGAGGCAACCCGCCCGCGCCGATTCGATGAGGGGGAGGTCATCCCCGCTGGCAGCAACCGTTTCCACTGCAACATGTTGTTCCCATGTCAGCGTACTGACACGAAAATTCATTCCCCGCGGCCCCCCCATTTTCTACGTCTTTTTTTTCGTGATTCATTTGCCGTGTGATTTTTCCGTGCGAATATCCCAACGCCCCCGCAACCGGAAGCGTCACACACCACAAAATGAAAACATCACTCATTGTAGCAGCCAGCCTTTCACTGATTCCATTCGCACATGCGGAGGAGACGAAACAAATGCCGGTCACCGCCGAAGAACAAAAGGCAATGACCCCCGATGCGGTCCTGAAAAACCTCATGGACGGCAACAAGCGTTTTGTCGCAGGTGAAATCACCCCGCCCAACATCAAGGCCAGCCTGGAAGCATCTTCCACAGGCCAGTTCCCAAGCGCGGTGATCCTCTCCTGCCTTGATTCCCGGGTTCCAGTGGAAAACGTCTTCGACCAAGGGATTGGCGACGTATTCGTAGGACGTATCGCCGGAAACGTGGAAAACGTAGATCTCCTCGGTTCCTTCGAGTTCGCGACGAAGCTCGCGGGTGCGAAGCTCATACTGGTGCTCGGCCACGAGGCGTGCGGCGCTGTCAAAGGTGCCTGCGACGGCGCGGAAATGGGCAACCTCACGGCCCTGCTTGAGAAAATCAAACCAGCCGTCGATGCCGTGAAAGGCGATTTCGCCGAGGAGGAGCAGAACTCCAAGAACGCCGACTTCGTCAACAAGGTGATCGAGGAAAACGTCCGCATCACCGTGGCAGACATCCGCAAGGACAGCCCGATTCTCGCAGAGATGGAGAAAGCCGGTGACATCAAAATCGTCGGGGGCGTCTATTCGCTCCACACAGGCGCGGTCACCCTTCTCGACTAGATTCTCCGAAAACACAACAGTCCAGCCCCGGCCGGGAGCCCTTGCCCGCTTCCGCCCGGGGCTATTTCGTGGGAACTTTTACCGCCTGATACCAGGCGGTGCCGCCTAAAAGGCTTTGCCCGTCTTTGGTGCGAAGGCCGGTCAGGGCTATCTTGTGCAGGTAGCCCTGTTTCAGCGCCCCGGTATCCAGCTTGAGGGTCAGCCCATTGGAAGACAGACCGGTGGCGTTCACCTTCATCCCCTGCTCGTCCACTTTTGGCGAACCGTAATCCACATGATACTTGTAGGTGTGGCTGGTGACGGCGATTTCCCCGAGCGTCCCCGGATCGACGGGTTCGCTGAACCGCAGGGCGAAACCGTTCGGAAGGGCTTTGATTTTTTCAATGAATGCGAAGGGCTTGGCGTTCCACTTGATGCGCAGAATCCCGTTGCTACCCGGCCACGACAGGGCGGTTTTCCCCACAAACAGGGAACCATCCTTGCCGAAAGCCATGCGGTTGTTGCCTATCCCGAGGGGCGATCCGTCAAACATCGGAACAAGTGCGGTCTGGAAAGTCCCGTCCACCTCATCCTCAAGAACGCGAACCAGGTTCGGCTGGTTCATTTCCCCGATCAGGGTCTGACCCGCCATCGCTTTTGGAAAAGCCCCGTCGGGGATGATCTGGGGCATGGTCGGTGAGTTCGCGAGTTCGCCTTGCGGAAAATATCCGGCGGCGGGTTGTTGCAACGCATCAAACTCGGTGACGCTGACCTTGAGAGGATCGCGCCCGTCCCAATCCTTTTTCCATGGAAGCGAGGCAGGATGGCCGTAGAAACCGTCTTTTTTCACATCATAGAGCGGACTGGTCGGGCGCCAGTCACCCTGGTTGTCGGTGATGAGGAGGTGGCCCGATGCGTCGAAGCCGATTCCGTTGGGCGAACGGAATCCGCTGGCGTATGGCTCCATCTTCGATCCGTCCGGGGAAAGCTTGAGCACCCAGCCACGATACGGAACGCGGGAGTACATGCGGCCCGCTTTCGAGGAGTTCGTCTTCCAGTCGCTCCCCTCTGTCATCCCAGCGCGATCCACCTGGCCTATTTCCAGGAAATTTCCCCGTACCTCCTTACGAATCGGCGCACCGTTCGAGGCAACGCCGAGCACGATGTAGAGATTGCCGTTCTTGTCCTTCGCGGGACCGTAGGCAAACTCATGATAGTTCCCGCTCATCCCGAAGTCATCGAACACGGTCTGGTATTCATCCGCCGCGCCATCGCCATCGGTATCCTTCAGTCGGGTCAGCTCCGGCCTCTGCATGACGAGGATGCTGCCATCGTCCTCAACGAGCAGACCCAGAGGCTCATGCAAGCCGGTGGCGAAGAGTGACCATGAACTACTGGAAGGATCGTAGATCATCACTTCACCGCGGTGGAAGGCGACCGCTATGCGACCGTCCTTCAGGGCTCCCATCGCGCCGACCTGTGGGTCGATGCCGGGAGGATTCGGGATTTTTTCAAAACTGAAATGATCCGTCCAGGTGGCGGCGGAAATGTTCAGGCAAGTGGCGGTGAGAAGGATGAGGGTTTTCATTTCAGGGAAAATGTGACGGTGAATTCGGCGGTGTCGGCGGCTTGGAGAGTCAGGTTGCTGCCTGACCACTTGCCCTTGTCACTAGTATAAGTGATGTTCTGATCGCTTGGGAATGTCAGCGGCTGGGCGTCTTTGAGCGGGGGATCCAAAGTGAACTTTCTGGAGAAACCCGCACCATCCGGGAGAGGCGAGAACGTTTCGGTGACGTATTGGGGTCCGATGCGGTAACGGAGGACAGGGAGTCCCTTCTCCATCCTGTAACCAAGAAATTCCGAAGGTTCGCCGAGAGGGATGGGAGCCGAGCTTTCCTTGTAGCGGACTTTTCCAATGATTTTCGCCTGGCTGCTGCCGTTGCCTTTCCAATACGGATGTCCATCGATGAACCCGCCGGTCCAGACGTAACGGAGGCGGCATTCGCCCGCGTCCCAACAGAGTGAGACATTCCCATCCAGAGCAATTGCGATGGCCGCGGGCCCGGCATCCGGCATGAAGATACGCTGCACCTGGGGGCGGGCGACGTGCGGTGGAGAGCCGGCGAAGGGATCTCCTTCTTTCTGTTCCCGCACCTTCACGCCTTTGGAGACTTTCATCACATGCTCATGTATCGCGCGGAGTCCTTCCTCCCCGACATGCACCATGGAGGGCATCTCGATGACGTTGGGGCGCTTCCTCTGGGGAGCGACCGACCATTTCACGAACTCGTCCGGCTTGCCATCGTACAGAGTGCGGATCTCCGCCAGGGACGGGCCGACCAGCATCTGGTCGAGCATGTGGCAGACGGAACAGTTCGTGGTGAAAAGCTGTTCTCCGTCAGGTGCTGCGGATGCGATGGAAGCTGACAAAGCCAGAATTTGGATAGGTTTCATGTTGCGGGCGAGAGGACTTCCAAGGTCGCGAAAATCTCCAGTCCTGTCAAACCATCCCGGTTTCCCGCGGTTTGGATTCGGGTTGTGGTGGTCATTGAAAACACCGGGCGATCCGTTAGGCTCCACGCGTGACCCGCCTCCGCCATCCAGCCAGAAACATCGTCCCGCTCTGGTTGTGGCCGAATCTGCTTGGGCTGGATTCGCCAGCCGTCGCGATCGCCTGGCAATGGCTCTTCGCTCGGGTATTCCATGTCGATCTCCCGGAAATTTCCCACCTCATCCTCGGACTGAGCGTGTGGTGCGTCTATCTCGCGGACAGGCTCTACGATGCCATCCGTGCGAAGAATATTTCCAAGGGGACGCACCGGCTGCGGTTCACAAAGCAGCACTTAGCCGCACTGGCGATCACAGCGGCGGCCGCGGGTGGGACAAACCTTTTCCTCATCATCCGCCATGTGCCGGAAGATCTCGTCATATCGGGTCTGGGAACCGCCGCGCTGCTGGCGATCTACTATGGATTCCGTATGTTCGGGCGGGGGCGCATCAGTGTCATCGTGCCGCGCGAGGTGCTTTGCGGGATGATCTTCGCGCTTGGTTCCGTGCTGGCGGTCGATTACCACGCGGGGCTTCCAGGTCCCGATCCCGGATTCATCATCCCCGTGTTTTTTCTCGGTCTGCTCTGCGCAGCGGCGTGCATCCTGATCTCCATCTGGGAAAGGGATGCCGATCTGGCGACTTCCGATACATCGTTCGCGACCCGCAGGACCGGCGTTCCCGCCCAGCTTCCCGCGGCCGTCTCGCTGCTCGCCATCGTCTGCTCGGTGATGGCTTTTTTCGGGAGCTGGCAGATCTACCTGGCACTCGCCTTCTCAGCGCTGGCACTGCGGCTGATGCTCCATTCCGAGAAACAGCTTTCAGTCACCACCCTCCGCGTCCTAGCGGATGGGGTTCTGCTTTCCCCGCTACTTGTGGTTTGGTTCACCTGATGATCCATTTGAAAAATTCCCTGGGGAAAGGACACCCAAATACACTGAAAGACGGATCTGGGCTTGCGGATTCCGCCAATCGGTGTATTCTCGCAGCGTGATCGAAAGTTTTGCGGACAGAATCACCGGAAAAATTTTCCGTGGCGAAGAACTCAGTCGTAAGGAGTGTCGAGCGCTCGGAGATTTGAACATTGCGAGAGCTTTCGAACGCCTCGCAATCCTCAACCGGGCGGACGAAAAGACACTCCATCAAATCCCTTTCCTTCACTACCACAAGCTCCACGGAACTTCCCGCTACTCCATCGATGCCGATAGTCGAAAGTCCAAATGGCGCGTCACCTTTGTATGGAGAAACGAGGAAATGGCTGATGTGATACTCGTGCGGATCGAAGACACCCACTGACCAAAAACAGAAAATGAAAACGAAAACGAAAACGATTCAACGAGATTCTCTGGCCGTGCCCAAACCGCTTTCCAACGCCGCTGCCGGCCTGATCCGTGACACGCTGGAATATCACGGTTTCTCCCAGCTTGAGGCGGCAAGCGCTATGAAGGTCAGCAAATCCCAGCTTAGCGACGTGATCCGTCAAAGGAAAAGAGTCAGTGCCTCCCTTGCCCTGCGTTTTCAGTTTTGCTTCGGCATCCCCGCCGAGCTTCTCATCCGCCTGCAGGCGGACTACGATTTCCAAACCGCCTACCACCTCAAAAGCCCGGAAATAGCCGCAGAAGTAACGCGAATGGTGCCGAATTAATTATTGGAATTCCGGACTTCAGATCCCAAACACTTTACCGACCGCGCCGAACACTCCCTCCCAGATTCTTGCGGCCGGATTCTTTTTCCCACCAGTCACCTGCTGCTGGATGACCAGGCCGGAGCCTTGGAAGAAATCATCGAAGAGAGCGTTTTTCCCCCACAGGTAGGCAACGAATGTTTCCGCGCGCCTCGGCGAGTAATTCAAGTGAGGACTGAATGCGACGGTCAGATGGCTGTTCACCCGGCGTCCCGGCAAGGTCGCGAGCACGCTCTCCACCTGGATGCCCCTTTGCGCTGAAAAGACGAGTTTCGCGGGACCCTCGACGATCATGTGACGGAACTGGAGGTTCACCCAGGCATGGAGTTTCCAGAAAACCCACTTTGACCGGATCCGTGGCGGGCGGCCAAGCGGATGCGTGACGGCGACCAGGAAATGGGGGCGGAATACCATGGCTTTCCCCTCCGGAACCTCGACGACCGCCAGCTCCTCGGTGGCATCATCGTGGGTGGAGAGTGTCACCTGCCCTTCCTCCTCGCCGAGATTGCGGATCCTCGTCAGTATGAAAAGTCCGGCGGCGATGCTTGAGAACGGATAGCGCCAGTCGATCAACCACTTGGTTCCCTTGATGAAATTTCCCATCGAACCCTGGAGATAATCCACTTTCGTCATCAGCACCTCGCCCTGACCGAGCAGGATGCGCTGGGCAGGCTGGCTCTGCGTGCAGGTGATCTCATCCGCCGCCGGGCTGTCCGCGCCAAGCAGAATCGGCCTGGATGACTGGGCCACCGGGGCGATCAGATAGAAGGCCGCGCATTTCCAGAGAAAAGGCACGATGATGATCGCAGCGAGGATACCCAAGGCCACCAGCGCCATCTGCCGCAGTTCGTTTTTCATCAATGAATCGAATGCCTGGCGCATCTCCTGGATTTCCCGCAACTGTTTTTCCTTTTCGTCGCGCAGCAGTTCCTTGCGCTTCAGTTCCTCCTCACTCTCGCCGCCATCGACGCGCAACTGACGCCTCTCCTGGGCGAAGCCACTCATCTCCTTGCGGATTTCCCTCTCCTTCTTCTCGATACTTTCCTTCTGCTTCCTCACCTCGTCCTTGCGGAAAACGTTCATGATTTTCTCAAGCCATTTCTCCATGGACCGGCGCTTCTCCTCAAGCTCGCGGAGTTCCCTCGCGCGGCTCTCGATATCGCCACTGATCGTTTTCACTTTCTCCGCAAGCTCGCCGACCAGCGCCTTGCTCTCGCTCAACTCGGCGATGGCTTTTTCCAGCTCATCCTCATGGTATTTCACCACCATGGGCGGCACCACCCTGACCACGAAAATCCCTAACAGCAGGGCTAGGATCAGGACGTAGGTCACCGCCTTGCTGGCAAGCCACGAGATGATTTTCAGAATGAGATGAGCCATGGTCCTGTTGCTTCGGCCATCGGCGGCCGCGTGTTAGGAAACGTAAGGCCGCTGGGAATATTTCAAGCCTCGATCATCGCGTAGGCGTTGTGATTGTGAATGGACTCGAAATTTTCCGCTTCCACCCGGTACCAACGGACACCCGGATGGCGCTTGAGACCGGCTGCCACATTCCGCGCGAGATCCTCGACAAACACCGGCTGGTCATAGGCGCGCTCGGTGACGGCCTTCTCATCGCTGCGCTTCAGACCCGCGAAAAGTTCGCAGCTCGCGGATTCCTCGGCGAGCCTGATAAGTTCTTCAAAAGTGACGTTCTCATCCGCTTCCACGGAAATGGTCACGATGCCGCGCTGGTTGTGGGCACCGCGCTCGCTGATCGCTTTCGAACAAGGGCAGAGGGTGGCCACCGGGATCTGGAGACTGAGAAAAAGCTCGTCATCCCCGTTGGCGGAGTAGCGGTATTCCATCCCAAGCTCATAATCCATCAGGCTCCTCATCTTTGAAACAGGAGCTTCCTTTTCCAAAAAGATCGTGAACTCACAGCCGATCTGCGCACGCTCCGCCTGAAGCTTTCCCGCCAGGTTTTCGGTCAACCCACGTAATGAAGCGCCGTTCAGAGGGTCTGAAAAACCGTGGAGCGCCTCGACGAAGCGGCTCATGTGCGTGCCCTTGAGGTGGGCTGGCAACTCGACGGTCATCTCAAACTTCGCAACGGTCGCCTGCTCTTTCCCGTCCGCTCCGAGGTATTTCCCCGGGTAGCGTAGCTCTCTCACACCCACGCGGTCGATCACGATCTCGCGATGGTCGGCTTCGTTCTGTGTGTCTGGCAAACCTTGCATCACTTTCTTTCTGCTGTCTGTGGAGGCAAAAAAGCCCGCCCGATATCACGGGCGGGCTTTCGGAATCCATTTTCCCATGCGGCTACGCTGCGCCTCTCAAGGCATCAGGTTGAACGCGCGGGACTGCTTGATCGCGTTGTTGATATGGCGATGCAGCTTGGCGGAAACTCCGGTCACGCGGCGTGGCAGGATCTTTCCGGTTTCGGAGGTGAATTTCCCGAGGATCTCGGGATTGGTTGGCACCAGTTGGTCGACCGGGATGTCCTGCTTGCGGCTGGTCATCTTGCGGTTCGCCTTGCGGAAATTGATGCGGCGTTGGATGGTCTTTGGCTCGGACATGGTATTAGCGGAGTTCGCGGTGAAGGGTGCGGCGCTTGAGGAAGTGGTTGAACTTCACTTTCTCCAGGCGGCCTGGAGTGCGTAGGCTTTTTTTGTTACGCGTGGTGACGTAACGTGATGTCGGTTTGCCCTCGGCTTTCGCTTCGGTGCATTCAAGAATGATGATCTCGCGTGGCATGGTTTGGTTGGTGGGGGGCGGATACTGGCTTAATCGTCATCGCCGTCAAGCGAAACCGTCACGGAATCTTCATCTTCTTGCGGTTGTCCTCCGCTGAAGCCGACTTCATCGGACGGTTTGAACCTGCGGGTTCCGTATTCCTTCTCCCATTGTGCCTGACATTCCACGGTCAGGCGGGCAAAAGGAATGGCTTCCAGACGTGCGGTTGGAATTTTTCGCTCGGAAATTTCACAAATCCCGTAACCACCCTTTTTGATACGGATGAGCGCCTGCTCGATCTCGTAAAGCGCGTCCTGCTCCTTCGCGAGGACGGAGAGTGCGAAATCGCGGTCGTACGCATCGCTGCCCGCGTCGCCCTGGTGCTGACCACTGCCGGACGCCTCGCTGCCTTCGGGGGCGTTGCGGATGGTATCGCGGGTCATGCCTGTCATCGCATCGACGAGCGTATCGCGCAAGTCGAGGAGACGCTGGCGCTGTTTGTCGATGAAAGCCTGGGTGTGCGTGCCTCCGATGGCTCCTTGCTTGTGAACAGGCTCGGCCGGTGGCGGAACGAATTTCGGACGGCTCGGCGCGACCGGTGGCGGAGTATCGACCAACGAGGATTTCCGGACGGTTTTCGCTTCAGCCTTTTTGGGCTTCGGAGCTTTCTCGATCCTGGCTGGTTTCTCGACAGCTTTAACCGTCTTTTTCACAACCTTCTCCGGAGCCTTTGCCTTGGGAGCCGGCTTCTTCACCGCAGCCTTTTTAAGGGGAGCCTTTTTAACGGGAGCCTTCCTCACAGCCGCCTTTTTCGCGGTAGCTTTTTTGACCGGAGCCTTTTTAACGGGAGCCTTTTTAGACGGAGCCTTCCTCACAGCCGCCTTTTTCGTGGTAGCTTTTTTGACTGGAGCCTTTGCCACCTTCTTCACGACTTTTTTCGCAGGAGTCTTTTTCGCAGGAGCTTTCTTGGCTACTGGCTTCTTGACGACTTTCGCCGGGACTTTCTTGACCGCTTTTTTAATCGCGGGCTTTTTGGTAGTTTTTTTGGCAGCCATGGTTGGTTGGTTCTTTGGAAAATGGGAGAGTGGTTCGGGAATGGTGCTGTCCGTTCTTTTTCGGCTTGTCCTCGCGTGACAGGCGCGGTGGATTAGCCCTTCAAACAATCCACTTCAAGGGGAAATTTCACTATACTGAAAATATCTTTCCTCCGTGGATGTGCCGGGAGGCTTGAAATACCCCGCGTCTTGCCTACCCTGCCGACCCGCCATGCAACTCAGTGCCATCCTGGAATCCCTCCTCGTCGCCTCCCAAGACCCGCTTTCCTCGGAGGAAATGGCCCGCCTTGTCCGCGCCCGCGTCGCCGAGGCCGAGGACGTGATCCTCCGTGAAACCGACGAAGGCGCAACGCCCGCTCTCCTCCCCGGGTGGCTCGCCGCCCTTTCCCACACCACCCCGGAGGAAACCTCCGCCTCCGTCGGCGAGCTGAACAAGCATTACCAGGAAACCAACCGCTCCTTCACCATCCTGGAACGCCCCAAAGGCTGGAAGCTCTACACCCGCTCGGACTTCGGGGAATTCGTCCGCCACCTCTTTCCCGGTCGCAAACCCGAGCGACTTTCCGGCCCGGCCATGGAAACACTGGCCATCGTCGCCTACCGCCAGCCGATCACAAAAGCAGCCATAGAGGCCGTGCGTGGCGTTTCCTGCGACGGGATGATACAGAAACTCCTCGACCGCGATCTCGTCCGCATCGGTGGACGCGCGGAGCTTCCCGGCCGTCCCCTTCTCTACTCCACAACGGATCTTTTCTTCGAGCATTTCGGCATCAACTCCATCGACGACCTTCCGAACGCCTCCGAGCTGCGCCGCGTGAAACTCCCCGAGCCCACCGAAGAAACCCAACCCGCCCAGGTGCAGGAAAAGCAGCTCGCCCTTTCAGCCACCGGCCACAAGGATTCGGGGGAAACCGCCTCCCCCGGCCAGACCGGAGACACCCCTTCAGAAGACAGCCCATGAGCCTCGATGACATCCGCAAACAGATCGACCTGATCGATCAGGAGCTGCTCGGCCTCCTCTCCCAGCGTGCCGATCTCGTCCATGAAGTCGGTGTGGTGAAAAAACGCGAAGGCCTTCAGATCTACGCCCCCGAGCGCGAGCAAGCCCTTCTCGACCGCCTCTGCACTCTCAATCAGGGCCGCCTCCCGGAGAAATCCATCAAAGCCATTTACCGGGAAATCATGTCCGCCGCCCTCGCCCTTGAGGACGATCTGAAAATCGCCTACCTCGGCCCCGAAGGCACCTGGACCCACCAGGCATCCATCAAAAAATTCGGCCACTCGGTCAACCACTCCTCCCAGCCAAATATTTCCGACGTCTTCGACCAGGTCGCCCGCCGCCGCGCGGACTACGGCATAGTCCCGATCGAGAACTCAACCGATGGCGCGGTTTTCCACACTCTCGATCTTTTCGTGGATTCCCCCCTCCACATCTGCGCCCAGATCCTCCTCCGCATCGAGCACAGCCTCATGGCCTCCATTCCGCGCGAGGAAATAAAGGCCCTCTACTCCCACCCCCAGGCTCTCGGCCAATGCCGGAGTTGGATCGCGAAAAATTTCCCCCACGCGGAGCTGGTCGAAGTCTCCTCCACCACCAAAGCCGCGGAAATCGCCCGCGACCACGCCTCTGAAGGCGCCGCCGCCATCGGCAGCCCGCTCGCCGCAGAGCTCTACGACCTCACACTCATCGAGGAATCCATCCAGGACCGCGCCACCAATACTACCAGATTCCTAGTAATTGGGGAAAAAACCTGCCCCGCCACTGGCAACGACCGCACCTCCATCCTCTTCGCCATCAACGATCGCCCCGGCTCCCTGGTCAACGCCCTGCAGGCCTTCGAACACCTCCACATCAACCTCTCGAAAATCGAGTCCCGCCCCTCCAAGCGCAGGGACTGGGAATACATTTTCCACGTCGATCTAACAGGCCACCACGAGGACGGGAACGTCTCCAAAGCCCTCGCCGAGCTTGCCAACCACTGCTCCATGGTGAAAATCCTCGGCTCCTACCCCGATGCGTCCGAGTAGGCCAGCCGGTTCACATTTTGCAGCTCCCGAACAGCAGCCTCGACGAGCTTCCGATCCGGTATTGACGGAAACCGTAAATAGCCTCATGTTCACTGTGTGATCCAGAGCTTCGCAAACAAGGAAACCGAACGGATCTGGAACCGCCAGGGCTCACACAAACTGCCAGCCGACATTCAGGAGCGGGCGCTTCGCAAGCTCCGCGAACTCGCCGCCGCTCCAACCCTTGAGACCCTCCGCTTCCCGCCATCCAACCGCCTTCATCCCTTGCTGGGCGACCGCAAGGGATGCCACGCCATCCGCATCAACGACCAATGGCGCATCACCTTCACCTGGAGTCCGCAAGGCCCAGTCAACGTCGCCATCGAAGATTACCACTGAACCTGCCATGAAAACCGCACCACTCCTTCACAACCCGCATCCCGGAGAAACCCTGAAAGAAGCCCTTGAGGATCTGGGAATCACCCAGTACCGGCTGGGTATGGACACCGGCATCCCTCACAGCCGTGTGACCGCCATCGTCAAGGGCCGCCAGGGAATCACCGCCGCCACCGCACTGCGTATCGGCAAATACTTCCGCACCGGTCCCGAATACTGGCTCAACCTACAGCACATGCACGACCTCGCCGCCGCACGCGAGGAGCAGGCAGAGGCTCTCGAACGCATCACGCCCGTGGTCGCGTAGTCACCCATCGCGGCGGCACGCTGCCGGAAGACGGGCGAGCGATTCCTCAAAGTGGCTGGGGATTCCAGCCCCAGGCCGTTCCGGAGGCAACCTGCCTCCCGGCCAACCCAGGGCTTCCAGAATCAGCACCGCAGGTTCGGTGCGATGTAAAAGAATGAAGTGATGGCTACCCTGCGGTAGCCATCAGCGCCTTCCACTAGAAGGAAGTTTTGATTCAACGAGCCACGGAAGTGATCCGATAGAATTTTTCAGATCCCTGTAGGGACAGGAAAAGCTCCATGTTCTTGTTTGCTCCGTTACTATATGAGGTGAGAGGCGTCCAAGTAATCATGTCACCCGAAACTTCGACTCTATACTTATTTGCAATGTCTGCGTACCACTGTATGCGATGTGCCTTCTGAAAACTGAAATTTGGAAATTCTGCTCCGCTTGGCAAAGGTGTAAAGCGTTGAGGATTGGGGAATTGCGGAGATGATCCTGATCGGCCATCGTGATTTTGTGGCAAAATTCGGAATTCCGGTATCCGGGACGAGAGGGCAATCGCTGGTTTTAAGTGTTGCACGCTATTTGCGAAGTGAAGGGGAGTCACCACACACTTGTGGTGGGCGGCATTGGCGAGTGAATTTTGCCGTTGGTCCACCGTTGTAGCCCGCGGCAGAAGTGTCGTGACTCCCGTCACAAGCAAAGCAAAGTATGCCCAAAGAGAAATTCCCATGAAAACTCACCCGTTACTCCACCGTATCCCTCCCACCGATGCGGCACTTCCTCACATTACTTGCTCTGACGGCCACTCTCCCGGCCCAGGAGAAAATCTCCTACGACGACCACGTCCTACGGATTTTCGAGCAAACCTGCCTGAACTGCCACAACCCGGACAAGACCAAGGGCGGACTTGATCTCTCCAACTTCGCCGGAGCCATGAAAGGCGGTTCATCTGGCAAAGTCGTCGAACCCGGCGATACCTCCTCGACCCTCATTAAAAGCGTCAAGCAGACGGCTGATCCCAAGATGCCGCCCGAGGGCGAGAAACTTTCCGCCGCGGATATCGATGTCCTCGTGAAATGGATCGAAGGCGGCCTCCTGGAAAACAAATCCTCCACAGCCCGCAAGCCCTCGAAGCCGAAGTTTCAGACTGCTCTCCGCTCCGATCCCGCGGCGAAGCCCGACGGCCCGCCGCCCATGCCGGAGCATCTCCTGCTTGAGCCGCCAGTCATCACGGAAAAGCCCTCCGCCGTCCACGCCATCGCCGCCTCCCCGTGGGCACCGCTGCTCGCCGTCACCGGCCAGCACCAGATCCTGCTACATGACACCGCGTCCCTGGAGCTTTCCGGCATCCTTCCCTTTCCCGAGGGAGATCCCATCTCGCTTGCTTTCACACCGGACGCGCGCTACCTCATCGTCGGCGGCGGCATCCCTGGGAAAAACGGTTTCACCATCACTTTCGATGTCTCCAACGGCTCCCGCGTCGTCACTGCTGGAAAGGAATTCGATTCCATCCTCGCAGCCGACATACGCCCGTCCTTCGACATCGTCGCCACCGGCGGCCCGTCGAAGCTCCTGAAACTTTGGAACACCCAGAGCGGCGAGATGGTCCAGTCCATCAAGAAACACACCGACTGGATCACCTCCATCGACATTTCCCCGGACGGCATCCTCCTCGCCAGCGGCGACCGCAATGGCGGTGTCTGGGTCTGGGAGGCGGAAACGGCCAATGAGTTCCACACCCTCCGCGCCCATCAGGCGGCCATCACCGCCCTCTCCTTCCGCTCGGATTCCAACCTCCTCGCCTCCGCCTCCGAGGATGGCAGCGTCCGATTCTGGGAAATGGCCAACGGCGGTGAGGTCAAGAAACTTGACGCCCACGCCGGAGGAGTCACGGCCTTTGCTTTCGCGAAAAACGGCGCCTTCGTCACCGCCGGCCGAGATAGCAAAGCCAGACTCTGGAAAGCCGATTTCAACCAGCTTCGCGAAATCCCACTACCCGCCCTCGCCACCGCCGCCGCCATCGACTCCGATGGGAAACGCGCCTTCGTCGGCGACGCGCTCGGGAATATCCACGCATTTTCCGCCGAGGAAAGCGGCACCCCGGATCTCATTACTTTCCCCACCAATCCTCCCACCATCGCCACCCGTCTCCAGCAGATCGCCAACCGCATCACCGAGACCCAAGGAAAAATCCAGGCCGCGACCGATACTCAGCTCGCCCGCCAGAAATCTCTCCAGGAAATGAGGGACAAAGTCGCCGCCGCCGAGAAAAACCACGAGCAAGCGAAGCAAATCCTCAACGCCGCTAACCAGGGCGTCATCGAGGCCCAGACCAAGCTCGACCAACTGCGGGCCATCGCGGAAACACCCCCTGCGGAAATCGAAAAAGCCACCACCGCTCTCGATGCCACCACCAAAGCCCGCGATGCGGCACAGGGCCGGATCGATCCCACCGCCAAGGAAATCGAAGCTGCCCGCAAGACTCTCGCGGACAACGAAGCCGCCCCACCCCCAGCGGAAGATCCCGCAGCTCTCGAAGTCGAGATCGCCCGTCTCCGCGCCAGCGAAAAATCCTGGTCCGCCGCCGCCATCAACACCCACGCCCTCAAAGCCACCGAGGAAACCAAAGTGCTTTCCGTGAAAACCGAAACCGGCATCGACACTTTCAAGGAAACCCTCACGGCACTCGATGCCCCCACTGCCGCCCTCGCCGTAAAACGCAAACAGCGCGAAGACTTCGCAGCAGCCTTGGAAAACCCCTCTCTCACCGGCGAATCCCTCGAAGAAGCCCGCGCCACCCTCCGCGCCCTCGATGCCTCTCTTGCCAACCACCGCGACACCCTTCAAGAAAAGGAAACCGCCATCGCCACGCTGCGCACCGAGCTTGACTCAACCTCACAATCCCTCGCCGAAGCGAAAACCCAATCCACCCGCCTCCGCGACTCCTACCTCCAGGCGCTGAAATAGCGGAGTGCTGGCTTCCCAGCCGGGCAATCACTTGAAAGGATTATACAGGTAAAGTGAGAATACCGAAACGGATCTCCCCCAGAATCACGGGATCGATGAGGATTTCCTCTTCATTTGACTTTAGCCAAGTAATCACTTCCGAATCCGGGACTGTCTTCATCGCTTCGGAAACCACATTGGCATCAACGAGAAATTTCATGAGAAAGGCGATTTTATGTCGTCTGTTGTCTCCTTGTTCCCGATCCCCTCGAGAAAACCTTTCACAGGGCAGGCCAGCAGCAGATCGATCAAACCTTTGTTGGGGCGTTGCCTCACACGGCGGACCACATATTCGCCTGTTTCGATCGTTTCGAATTCGAACTTCTCCCCCGCCTGGATCTTGTCCCTTCCGCGAATTTCAGCGGGAACGACAATCTGCCCCTTTGTCGATATTGTTGTCATCATCTGAGGTAAGATGGCATCTTACATGCTAGCGATCCAGTCTTTTCCGTGAAAGTTGATCATTGAGTTTTGAATTTTTCAAACCCCCTTCGCCCGCTGCCGTATCCACTCCAGCCCCTCCCTGTATTCCTCACTCTGGGGCCTGGACTTAAGCAGGCTTTCCCAGAACAAAACCGCCTCCTTATAAATATCCTTGGCCTCATCGGTTTTCTTGGAAAGTTCCAGAGCATGGGCCAGATCCCCGAGCAGATAGGCACTGGACCGCTGGAGCTCTTCAGCGCCGATCCCGCTCGTCTCCCCATCCGCCTCAAGCCCACGCAGGGTCTCCCGGGCCTTCCCGAGAAGCGCCAGCTCCTCATCCTTTTTCCCACCGTATCCAAGCATCCTCCCCTTCTGCCACCATAGGAGGGAGAGGCGGTAACTGACCATCCCATCCCGGTCCGATCCCTGACGTTCCAGCAGCTTGATCCCTTCCTCGAAGGCTTTCATCGCCTCTTCCGATTTTCCCTGATCACAAAGCAGGCCGGCCTGAAGCCCCAACTGCGCCGCCTTCCGGGTGGCGGCCACGGTCGAGTCCGGTCTTTCCTGAAGCACCCCGTCAAGCAGCGTCATCGCCTCGCCGGACACCTGCTCGGCCGCTTCGACATCGCCCGCCAGCACCGACGCCTCAGCCATCGCTCCGTAGCAGCCCGCAAGCTCCAGACGCAGCTCCACATCCCCGGGTTTTTCTTTCAAAAGCCGCACCATTTCCCCAGCCGCCAGCGTCCGGACTTCACGCGCGTCCCCAAGACTGCCGATGCCTTCCAGAATTGTCGCGGAGGAAAGGTAACACGCCGCCAGCTCGGATCTCAGCACCGCCACATCAGGGCGTGCGTCGGCGAGTTCGTTGAGCTTCTTGGTGGCGCCCATGAGCTGCTCCAGTGCCTTCGCGTCATCGCCCTTGGAGGCCAGAAGTTTCGCCTCGTGATAGTCCAGGATCGCGACGAGCTGCTGGAGCCTGTCCTTGTCAACCTCCACCTGCGGGACTGCGGCGAGAGCATCGCGAGCTTTCCGAAAGGCTTCCATCGCAGCCTTGTCGCCCTTGCCGTCTTTCAGCAGAGCCAGCAACAGCGCGTCCCTGCCCAGTCTCATCTTCGTCTCGCCATCCATCGCCTCGCCGATCCAGCCATCGATCGCCTCCGCCAGCCGTTTCTCCGCAGCCTCCGCATCCCCTGCCGCCAGAGAAACCTCCGCAAGCTGCAACCTGACCCGCGCCCTCTCGTCATCCAGGCTCTTGATCTCTCCCGTGCGTCTCAGGAAATCCTCGAAATAACGCTCCAGCCGTTTCAGCCGCAAGTCCCGACCGTCCAGTGCGGGCAGATCGCGATGACCTTTTTCCATCGCCCAATCAAACAGTCTGTCCCCGATCATCCGCGAAGACTCCAGCCGGGCCAGCCCCAGATCCCGCTGGTATTCCATCGCCTGCACCGCCTCATCCTCTTCCCGCACCGCCACTGTCATCTTGTCAACAGCATCGCTAGCCTTCGCATCGAGAAAAATCTTCTCATTCGTCCGTTCGGTCCGCTCCTGTTTGAGCTGGTTCTGAGCGAGATACCACAGCCCTCCCAACACCGCGCATGCCGCGGTCGCCATCCCTGCGTAAAAAGTCACCCGTCGGCCGGAACGCTCCGCGCGGCGCCGCTGGTCCATCAGGTTTTCCCGAGTCTCCTCCGCCTCGATATCGGTCTCCACACGCTCCATCCCAGCCATTACCGCCACCATGGAGTCCGGTCTCGCGAGAGTGTCCAGGCTCAGGCAGCGCGAGATCCATTCGCGGTAACCTTTCTCCAGACTGTTACGGGCCTCGCCCGGCCAAGTGACATCCGGCTGCGCCAAAAGATTCCGCGCCATCTTCGCCGCGTCCGCGTGGATTCCTTCCTTCTTCGTCTCTCCAGGCGCAGGCGCCACCGCTGTGAAGGTCTCGTCGCATCGCGGAAAACGCCCGGTCAGCATGCGGTAAGCGAGCGTGCCAAAGGCATAAACATCCCATCCGTAGCCCGCCTCTTCGAAATAACCGTTCGGGTCCACAAGCTGCTCAGGCGATTGGTAAAGCAGGGCGTCGGTGAAATCGAAATGGGTGATTCCCGGCATGTTCCCGAGCGTCCAGTCACCCAGCTTCGCCTTTCCGGATTCATCGAAAAACACGTTCCCAGGCTTCAAATTCCCATGCGCCACCCGCTTGCCGTGCATCCCAGCCAGCGCCTTACCGATCTCCCTCACCACGCCCCAGCTTTGCTCGCCCGGATGCTGGTCCAACCTCTGCTGGAGGCTGCGGACATGCCAGACTACGTCCTCTCCCTCGCCATCGGATTCCGCGCACATCGGAACAACCCAGCACGCGGGCCTCCCTTCCAGATCCGCCGATTCCACCTCCATCACACCCTCCGGCCAGCCACCAGTCTCCAGCCTCTCGGTCATACGCGCGATCAAACCGCGGTTGATTGCCATCGCCTCGAAAACTTTCACCGCCACCACATGACCGTCATCGTCCTTTGCCGCGAAAACCCTGCCGCTCTCCCCCGTCCCAATCAAACCGAGCACCTCCAGGCCATTCATTTTCGGCAACTTCATTCGGAAATAATTACAGTAGGAAACAAACGCTGAAAACTGAAATGCTGAAAATCTGAAATGCCGATTTATCCGCACAGCAATCCTCAGAAAAATCCTGCAACATCCCGCAAAGCCCGCCCGTAACGATACAGTCCTATAATTCTACCGCCATGAAAGTCCAGTGCCCCGGAAATCCTCTTGAAAACTACACTTCCCGCCGCGAATTCATGTACATCGGCCTCCTCGGTTCGGTCGGCATGGCTCTGCCGCAGTTTTTCGGCACCCGCGCGAACGCGGCGATAAAACAATATCCGAACCACTCTCCTGTCGCGGAAAGCGTCATCCATATCTTCCTTCCAGGTGGACTCGCACATCAGGAATCCTTCGATCCCAAGCCCTTCGCACCCGCCGAATACCGCGGACCTTTCGGAGCCATCGATACCAAACTGCCCGGCGTTCAGTTCGGCGAGTTCATGAAAGAGACGGCCAAGATCGCCGACAAGATCACCGTCATCCGCAGCATGTCGCATGGTGAGGCCGCCCACGAGCGCGGCACACACAACATGTTCACTGGCTACCGCCCTTCCCCGGCACTCGCTTTCCCGTCCATCGGCTCCGTCGTTTCCCACGAGCTCGGCTCCCGCAACGACCTCCCGCCCTACGTCTGCGTCCCCAGCGTGCCCAACGAATTCGCGAACTCCGGATACCTCTCCTCCGCCTTCGGCCCCTTCGCCCTCGGCTCGGATCCCGCCGAGGGGAATTTCAAAGTCCGCGATCTCAACCTTTCCGACGGGGTCGATGAAAAACGCTTCGACCGCCGACGCTCTCTCCTCCAGACCGTCGATGACCATTTCCGGAAACTGGAGAAATCCGACGCGCTCGATTCCATGGACGCGTTCTACCAACACGCTTACAAACTCATTTCCTCCCAGAAAGCCCGCGAGGCCTTCGACATGTCCAAGGAGGATGACAAGACCAAAGACGCTTACGGGAAAAACGCGGCCGGCCAGCGCATGCTCCTCGCCCGCCGCCTCGTCGAGGGCGGCGTCCGTTTCGTCTCCCTCACCGCGGGCGGCTGGGACCACCACGACAACATCAAAGGAGGTATCGAGGGCAACATGCCCGATACCGACAGGGCCATCGCCGCCCTCATCAACGATCTCGATAGCCGCGGAATGCTCGAAAACACCCTCGTCATGGTCACCTCGGAGTTCGGCCGCACCCCCAAGATCAATCCCACCGGCGGACGCGATCACTGGCCACGCGTCTTCTCCACCATGCTCGCAGGTGGCGGCGTGAAAAAAGGTTACGTCCACGGCTCCTCGGACTCACTCGGCGGAGAGCCGGAGGAGGACATGGTCGGCATCCAGGATCTCGCCAAAACCCTCTACCACCAGATCGGCATCAACGCCGAAAGCGAAATCATGTCCCCCGGCACACGCCCCATCGAGATCGTCGATGGCGGCGAAGTCCTCGACGCCATCCTAGCAACAAAGGCGTAGCTGCCGCGTCTCGCGGCAGGCCGTGAAAGAGGCGTCCCGCCGCGTGTCCTCAAAACTCAGCCAAAACCATGTTCTCCCGCAAAAAAATCCTCCCTCTGATCACTGCTCACTTGGCACTGCTCACTCTCTCCGCCCTCGCCCTGGACCCCCTCACCCCTCCCGGCGGCCAGCGCGGCACCGATGTCGCGATCACCATCAAGGACGACAACATCTCCTCCTTTCAGGAACTCATCACCTACCAGCCCGGCCTCTCGCTCACCGATCTCAAGGTGAACGATACAGACAAGAAGCTTGCCACTGCCATCCTCCACATCGCTCCGGATGCCGCCCTCGGCGAGCACTCCCTGCGCATCCGTAGCTCGAACGATATATCTTACCTGCGGTCTTTCTGGGTCGGCCCTTTTCCATCGATTCAGGAAACGGAACCCAACAACACCTTCGAGGAAGCCCAGCGCGGGGAGCTGAATAACACAGCCCAAGGCACTATCGAACCGGAGGACGTGGACACATTCATCGTCACTCTGAAAAAAGGCCAGCGCCTATCCGTCGAGGCCGAAGCCATGCGCCTCGGTCGCTTCCTTTTCGATGCCTATGTCGCCATACTCGATTCCAAAAAATTCGAGCTCGCCGCCTGCGATGACGCCCCTTTTCTGAGACAGGATCCCTTCGTCTCCATCATCGCCCCCGAGGATGGTGACTACCGCATCGTCATCCGCGAGGCCGCCTACGAGGGGAATGGAAACTGCCAGTACCGCCTCCACATCGGCACTTTCCCGCGCCCGTCCTCCGTCTATCCTCCCGGCGGAAAACCCGGCGAGACTTTGGAATTCACCTTCACCGGCGATCCCACCGGCCCCTTCAAGCAGACAGTGACACTCCCCACGGCGCCCGCCCCGGAATTTCCTCTTTTCCCGGTCCAGAACAACGAGACCGCCCCCTCTCCGCATCGCATCCTCGTCTCCACCCTTGAGCACAGCGCCCAGTCCAACACCAACTTCGACAAAAACACGGCTCACCCGTTTCCTGCCATCCCCTCCGCGGTCGATGGCATCCTTGATGGCACGGTGGCCGAGCGCTGGTTCAAGTTTTCCGCGAAAAAGGGCCAGAACCTCGACATCCGCGTCCTCGCCCGCGCCCTCCGCTCACCCCTCGACTCCGTCCTTAACATCCTTTCCGAAAAGGGTGACGTCCTCGCCAACAACGATGACGACGGCGCGAATCCCGACTCACTGATCAAGTGGACCGCCCCCGAGGACGGCGGGTATTTCCTCCAGCTCCGCGACCAACTCTCCCGCACCGGCCCGGACTTCGTGTTCCGCATCGAGATCAATGATCGACAACCGCTCATCGAGGCCACCCTCCCAGTCACCGAGCGCAACAACTCCCAGAAAGACAAAACGTTCCCAGTCGCGCGCGGCAACCGCTACGCCACTGTCATCCAGTTGAAACGCGAAAACATCGGCTGCGACATCCAGTTCGCCACCGAGAATCTCCCCGCGGGCATCCGACTCATCACCCCGACCGTGATTCCGAAAGCGCTCAACAACTTTCCCGTCATCTTCGAGGCCGCCGCCGACGCGCCCCTCGGCTCCGCCCTCCAGACTTTTAGCATCCGCGCCACTGGTGAGGGTGTTCCCGAAAACCTCACCGCCCCGCTCACGGACACCATCAACCTCATCGAGATCAACAACGAGGGCGTCTATCACAAATATACATCCCCCCGTATCCCCACCGCGGTCATCGAGCCGGTTCCCTTCTCCATCGAGTTGGACGCGCCCGCGGTCCCCATCGTGAAAAACGGCAAGATCATGCTGAAAGTCCACGTCAACCGCAGTGGCGATTTCAAAGGAAAAGTAGTCCTGAAATTTCTTTGGAGTCCTGCCGGAATCTCCGGCCCCGCCAACGTCGATGTGGAGCCGGACAAGACTGAGGCCGAATACGAACTCAATGCCAACAACGAAGCCGCCATCGGAACATGGCAGATCTGCGTCACCGCCGAGGCCGATACTCCGGGTGGCCATCAGATGGTTTCTTCCCAATTCGTCAATCTCATCGTCGCCGAGCCTTACGTGAACTTCGCTCTCGATCTCGCCGCCGCCCAAGTCGGCCAGCCCTCCGCCATAGTCGCGAAAATCGAACACCTCCGCGCCTTCGAGGGCCAGGCCACCGCCGAGCTGCTTTCACTGCCCCACGGAGTCACTTCGAAACCCGTTCCCTTCACCAAGGACCAGGCGGAGATCACCTTTCCGCTCGACATCTCCGGCGAGGCGAAACCCGGCAAATCCTCAGGCATCTTCTGCAAGGTCCTGATCCCGGAAAACGGCCAGCAGATCCTTCACCAGACAGGCCAAGGCGGCACCCTACGCATCGACGAAGCCCCGAAAAAGGAAGAACCCAAGCCCGACGCCCCACCCTCCGAAGCGCCCAAGCCCGAAGTCGCCGGCACCGAGACCCCGCCCGCGAAGCCCCTCTCCCGCTTGGAACAGCTCAGGCAGAATAAATAATCTGTCAGTCAACTATCCTTCCCAAGCTCTTTGAGAATTTCCCCGAAGCCATGCAGCCGATAGTCGCGGCAGGTTTTACTGAGCATCTCCATATCCACCTGCGGATTCCGCCGGAGCAGCTCAATGATGTCCGCACGGGAAGCCACCCCCCCGGCATAGATCTTCAGCGCCACGAGTTGAGGAATGGGCACGATTCGCAGTCTGCTGCCAGGACTCATTTCGATTGCCTCGCCCTTGAGCGCGTCCCGGATCACAGCCGGAAACCTGCCTTCGAAACTAATGACTTGCACGAGACCGAACTTCCCGGAAACATTGATCACCCCGCCCAGCGGATCGTCCCCGTCAGGCTCGTGGAATTCGGCTTCGTATCCCTCAGATTGCAATGATTCAGTCAAAGCCCTCATCTGCTTCAGATCTGCGTTCACACCCAGATCGATGTCTTCGGTGAATCGGACATAGCGGTGGGCGGCAAGCGCCACCGCACCGATCACAACAACCGGAATATCCAGATCCGCCAGCAATCCGGCGATCCGTTCCGCCACCAGCAGATTCTCTCCCACCTCATCAGCCATATCTCACCTTTCCTTGGAAATCGTTTGCAACCAACTGAAGCGCTCCCGCATCGAAAGCGCGGCTCTCACCCTTTCCTTGATGCTCATCGCCTCAATGCGCTTTTGCTGGGCACGCAGCGCAGCCTCCGCGCTCCCACTCCGACGGCGGGTGTTGATGGATTTTCCCGCCTCGGCCATGCGAATAATATACCCCGCTCACTCTTTCAGAGCAAGCCGCGAATGGAACGCTCCGAATGCAGCGCCTGTTACGTGCCTGTCCTTGGGATCGGGAGAGGCCATCGCCTTCCGGACTGCTTTGATGGATTTCAGGATGGAGGGTGCGACGGGCATGCGGGTTGAAAAATTTTAGAGTCCGTTGAGTGTGGCCAGCAGCGTTTCATCCTTCTCGCGGAGAGCCAGCGCGTGCTGATGGGATTTGTTGTTTTTGGTGCAGACGAGTTGGTGCGGACTGCCCGTGTTGACCGTGATATGGTCTAGGTCGAGAAATCGCTGCTGGATGAAGCTGGCGAGAGTGGATCTGACATCCTGGGCGTATCGGAACTCATGGGTTTTCGCGGCAGGGTCCGCCATGAAGGCGGCGAGTTCCGCGAGCGCTTGCGTGGATCTCGCGTTGGGGCGTTGAAAATAGTGGTGAGGTTCAGGAGCCGGCGATTCCACGGACGGGCAAGGCCGGATCCAGTCCGGAAAGGGATGAAGCGGGCGCGCCACCTCGGCCTCGAGAAGGGAGCGTGCGAATGCGAGGGCGTTCGGGGCGAGTGAGTTTTCGCGGGACAGTGGTTTCTTAGCTTGCGAGCAGGGTTTCAAGCAAGTCCCGTGCCCCTGCATCGGCCAAGGCTCGTAGGGTGATCGCGAAGGGCTGCGCGCTGTGATCGCTACCGTTGGAAAAGTGACCGTGCGATGGAATCCCATCAGGAAAACAGGCGACGACAGCCTCGCCCAGCCGCTGGAAGGCGGCGGTGGAGCTTGCCTTTTTCTCTTTCGCGAGTTCGGCAAGCGAGGAGCAGGCACCACGGAAATCGTATCGGCAGAGGATGCGCTCGTGGTCCTCCTCCGGCCACAGCACGATGGCCGCCCGGCGATACCAGTGATCCATGGTGCAGCCAGCGTTCCCGGTGTAGCCCTCGGCCTCCTTTTGGTCCGGTTCGCTGGCGTCGATCTTTTCCATGGAAACGAGGGCGTCCATCTCGACCCCGTAGCTGCCGAGATCGATGCGGCGGTCGCGGGAGTTCCGCCAATGGGCGATGGTCAGATCCTCGTCGTAGATTTCACCCATGGTTCCGTCCTCCGGCTCGTCGTCATCGTCATCGTCGTAGCCACGGCGGCGCTTCCTCCCATAATCATAACCGTCCTCCAGCTCGCCCATCTGATGGAAGGTGACGAGCGCGAGGTGCGCGATAAAGCCAGTCTCTTTGGCGGCTCCGAAAAGCGCTTTCGCGCGGGCCGCGTCGTTGCCTTTGAGGTTTTTCAAGGACATGTTCGCCTCGGTATAACTGTGTTCCAGAAGCACGGCGCTGAGTTCGCCGCGCCGCTCGACCTTGAGTGCCGCCAACGGAGCCAGCAAGGTCTGCGCCTGGGCGTCGAGCGCGAGATTGAGCGAAGCCGCATCACCCTCGTCGAGGCGCAGGTTATACACCAGGCAACATCGGTAGCCGGAGCGCACCGGCTCCACCTCATGCTCGCAATCGGCGAAGAACGCGGCGTGCTGGAAGTCGTGGAGATGTTCCTTTTGGCTGAAATCCACTTCGATTTCGCGTCCGTCGTGGCGGACGAAAAGCCGCCCACCCTCGTGGGCGGAGGGCAGCGCGATGATGAGCGTGCCGAACATGGCGTCGAGTTTCTCGGTGTCCCGGTGTGCCTTGAAATGCCCGCCTTTCCCATACACCAGCAGTTTGTAGGGATGCGCGGAAACCTTGCCGGTGATGCCGAGATCCTCCCGCACCCGGCCCACGGTCGCGGCGAGGAATTTTTTCCAAGCCGCCGACTTGATCGAGAAGTGCGCCACATCGATCTGCCAGCATTTGCGCACGGAATCGTCCCTCACGGTCTTCGTCCCCATGCCATACGGCGCGGCCTCCGCCACAGCGATCAGCTCCTTTGCCTGTGCGGCAGGCAGGGGGAACGCGATTTCGCCGACACCATCGACCTCCAGGCAGGGGAGGAAAAACGGCACCATGCCAGTCGAGTGGAAATCGCCCGTGCCGGTGATGCCGTCCAAGGTGGAGAGAAGGGAATCGGTCGCGTCCATGGGTGGAGATTGAAATAGGATATGGAGGAATTCAATGCCGTGTGCAACTTCCCGTGCTCCTTCCCGCCGCCGATCCCGCCGATCCCGCCGAGGAAGCCGAGGAAGCGGAACCAATTGAAAATCAGACAGCTTGACGGGAAACCATACTCCCGTATCCTTGGATAATGAAAACCACCATCGACATCCCGGAGCCGCTTTACCGGAAAGCAAAGATCCGTGCCGTTGAGACTGGATCCACTCTCAAACAACTCGTGCTCACTTCCCTGACCAAAGAACTTGGGGTCGCGAGCGAATCCCCGGCGGAAGGACTATCGTTCATGGAAAGGCGCAAGTTACGTCCCGAATTCAAGCGACTGATGGAGGCCGGCGCTCTTGGTGGCGGCACGGATTCCACCGTTATCATCTCTGAAGACCGCTCCTCACGTGAAGACGCTCTACTTTGATTCCAACTACCTTTTCCGCCTCTATTCCACCGAAGCAGGAAGTGGGGAGGTTCAGAAACTGGCGGGAACGACCCTGTGCATCGCCACCGCATGGCACGGTCGCGCCGAGCTCGCCTCAACACTGTTGCGGAAACGCCGTGAATCCGCTTTAACGGAACAAGCCATTCTGGAAATCCGCTATCAGATCAGGGACGACAGGGAGAACGGCTCCATCGTATTTCTGGATTATTCTGAGAGCATCACCGTCCGGCTCGAAACAGTTCTGGAACAAGCCCCGCAGGACACCTTTATCCGCGCCGCCGATGCACTTCACCTCGCATGTGCCGCACAGCATGGCTTCACGGAAGTTTACTCGAACGACCGTCACTTTCTCCTCGCAGCCCCGTTGTTCGGGTTGGAGGGGCTGAATGTGATTCCGTAGTAATAATAATCACTATTCAGCCTTAGAACTTTAGCTCTCCAAGAAAATCGGTTGTGAAATCACCTATACCAACCCGGCTATTAATTCCGGGACAGCCCGACCCCATGAGACTGTTGAAAAAGCGGGGGAGAACCCAAAGGATCAAAGGGGAGAACGACTTCTTCTCGTCAGTGACGCTCCCACTGCAAGGAATGTCAAAAGGACTGCGGAGGGCTCAGGGACGGGGGTAGTGACGACGCGGAACCCCACCGACC
>Ga0105047_10004055_pt1 | contig 25678 bp, 24 predicted proteins | sample MAT04_FD_78384 | JGI IMG/M metagenome (GOLD analysis project Ga0105047, IMG submission 78384) | Freshwater microbial communities from Lake Fryxell liftoff mats and glacier meltwater in Antarctica - MAT-04 (megahit assembly) | ecosystem: Environmental > Aquatic > Freshwater > Ice > Liftoff...
GTATTTTTCTGGATATCAAAATCAATACCCATAAATTCGAGTCCTTCGCAAACTTCCTGGCGGGTTTCCCAGCCGTTTTCACCTACGCCACCGGTAAATATTATAACATCCACGCCACCCATTGCAGCAGCATACGAACCAAGGTATTTTTTAATCCGGTAATGATAAATATCGAGCGAAACCTGAGCCCTGTGATTGCCTTCGGCAGCGGCGGTTTCAATATCGCGCATATCGCTTGATACACCTGATAAGCCAAGCATACCGCTGTGTTTATTCAACAAAGTACTTGTATATTGAATGCTGGTTTCTTCTTTATCAGCAATATAAAGGAGTGCGCCTGCATCAATATCGCCGCAGCGGGTTCCCATAACCAATCCTTCTATTGGTGTCATACCCATCGACGTATCAACAGATTTACCATTCTGTATGGCACACATTGATGCGCCATTACCCAGGTGACAACTGATAATTTTAAGGTCTTCAATTTTTTTACCAAGTATATCGGCGGCACGCTGCGAAACAAATCTATGACTCGATCCGTGGAACCCATAGCGGCGCACTTTATACTTTTCGTACAACGAATAAGGAATTCCGTATAGGTAAGCCTTCTCTGTCATTGTTTGGTGATAGGCAGTATCGAAAACCCCAACCTGAGGAACATCAGGCAGCAGCTTGGTGATGGCATAAATACCTTCGAGGTTCGGTGGATTGTGCAGAGGAGCCAGATCAATACATTCTTCGAGAGCTTCAATTACTTCTTTGGTAATGGCAACACTTCCGTTGTATTTTTCACCGGCATGAACAACCCTATGGCCTACAGCACCAATTTCATTCATATCGCTTACACAGCCGTATTCCTTGTGGGTAATAACACCAAGCACAAATTCAATACCTGCCTGGTGATCAAGAATTTCGCCTTCGAGTTTCAACACATCGCCATTAGCCATATAATGTTTAACTGATGCGCCTTTAAGACCGATTTTATCAACAAGGCCTTTTGCAACTACTTCGGCAGATGGCATTTCGAAGAGCTGATATTTAATTGATGAACTTCCGCAGTTCAGGACTATAATCTTCATTTGATCTATTTTTTTTACAGAATTGAATAACTACTTGTACTCAGGACAAGTGATAGTACTACCAATGATTTTGCCGTTGGCGTCGTATTTATAGAAACCTTGTCCGAAGGCTTTACCTAAATAATTAGCACGAACCAGACGTTTCAACACGGGTGAAGTTTTGTATCCGTGTTCTCCAAATTCGTTGTACAGGTTATCCATCCATTTCTGCAATTTATCAAGCCCTATACGGTCAGCAAGTTCGAAAGGACCATATTGATTGCCCATACTTGTTTTCATCAGTTCGTCAATATCCTGGGCCGAAGCAATACCTTCCATCAGCATTTCGCAGGCCTGGTTTATTACAACACAAATCATACGGGTAGTAACATTACCCGGCGATTCCATAAGTGTGATAGGCTTTTTTTCGAGCATCCTGACGAAACGGCCTACAAGTTCGAAAGATTCGTCCGAAGTGTGGGCACTGCGAACAACCTCAAGAACCTTCACTTTGTCGGATGGTGACATGAAATGTATGCCAACGGCACGGTCGGGAAATTTTAATCCCGAAGCCAGATCCGAAATCATAAGTGTTGCCGTGTTCGAAGCCAGGATAGCATCGCGACGAACATATTTCTCCGCATTTTGAAGTATCTCTTTGCGAATATCCAGACTTGTGCCAGGTTTACGCGAATTTATAACTTCTAAAACTATATCGCAGTCAGCCAGTTGGGTGTAATCAACAGCTCCTTTGATCCGCGACATAATTAAGCGTTTCTCACTGTTAGTCATACCCCAGCGGCGGATTTCGTGATCGAGCATGCCCGCAATTCCATCGAGTGCATTTTGTACCCGTTCTTCGTTTACATCAAGGCAAATTACTTCAAAGCCATTCTGGCCGATTGTTTTTGCGATTTCCTGTCCCATTGACCCACATCCGATGATGCCAATCTGGTGAATGGATCCATGCTGTTTGGGGCTTTTAGTGAGACTGAAATCTTGCAGTTTTCCGATTATTTCTGACATTTCTGTAAATATATTTGTATATTAATTGTATCCAGAAAGCGCTTACTACGCTATGAGTCAACACATTGAACTGAATCATGCTGAAATCATGTGCAAAGGTAGAATTTATTTGGCGGTTAAAGAATGAATACTGTACTATTTTCACAATGAATATGCTTTTTATACCTTTTATAAATAATGATATATCTGCATCCGGAATAAAGTTATTGCCACACCAATTTTCTTAATTTTGCAGCTATAAAATATGGACACTACAAGTATCAGATACAAGGTTAATCCAGTGCTAACCGATACCGTTGGCTTTTACGATTATTGTATCCCTTTAACAAACGAAAGCATTCCTCCGGTTGCTGATTCGCTTCAGAAATATTACGATTATAGTGTTTACAATTTCGTTACACCTCCTCCTGCTCCCAAAGAGTTTGCTGAAACCACCTCGGTTTTCGGAAAACATCAGCTTTTGCCGGTTCATGCAGGTCCGTTGGCAATAAACAGGCAATCAACCGACTGGATTACAATACTTTTGCTGGTTTGCCTTTTACTTTTTGCATGGATACAGACCGCCTCTCAAAAAAGGTTCGCCCAGATATTCAAGGCAGTAATACAGCCGCATTCGGTAAACCAACTCGAACGCGAAGGAAACCTTTTCAGGGAAAGAATTACACTTGGACTAGGAGCAATTTATTATATAATTGGTGCTGTTTTTATTTTCCAGCTGTTCAGCGCTTTTTATACTATACCGAGCCAATTCAATAATCTGAGTTTCACCGCAATTGTTTTTGCAGTCCTGTTTATCTATCACCAGGTTAAAACACTTCTTATATACACTTCCGGTATAATTTTCAAAACGGGGGAATCGTCCAGATCATACCAACTCAATACATTGATATTCAATCAAATAATAGGGGTAACATTATTCCCGTTTACCATTATGGCATTCTACTGGGAAAACACTATATTTCTTTTAATCGGTGTAGTAATTGCCTCATTATTATTTTGTTATCGTCTTTTCAGGCATGTATTAACAGGCCTGGCCAATAAGAATTACAATTTGCTGTATTTATTTTTGTACCTTTGCACCCTCGAAATTTTACCCCTGTTAGTCTTTTTAAAGGTAATAAGTAAAATGTAGAAATATCCTTATCATTTTTTTAAACTGGTAAAAAAACAATTAGGTAACGTGTCTAAAATCAAGAACATACTAGTTTCACAGCCTGTTCCGGTCGATTTGGAAAAATCGCCATATGGTGACATTATCAGGAAACATGGTGTACACATTGAGTTCACAAAATTCTTTAAAATTGAAGGTGTCACCGTTCGTGAGTTTCGCGACGAGAAAGTATACATAAACGAATATACTGCAATCATATTCAACAGCAAACATGCTGTTGATCATTTCTTTAGTATCGCCAAAGATGTAAGAGTGGAGATTCCTGAAACCATGAAATATTTCTGCATGTCGGAATCGGTAGCTTTTTATTTGCAAAAATATGTGCAGTTTCGTAAGCGTAAAATTTTCTTTTCGGAGAATGATGCTTCTCAGTTAATTGACCTTATAAAGAAACACAAGACTGAAAAATTTTTACTGCCTTGTTCCGAAAATCATAGTAAAGAACTCCCTGATTTACTGGAAGCTGCAAAAATCAGCTATAACGAAGCCATTTTATACCGCACTGTTCCTGCCGAAATGAAAGATGTGGTTGATATTAGTGCTTTCGATATGCTTGTGTTCTTCAGTCCGCAAGGCATACGTTCACTCTTTCACAACTGGCCCAATTTTAAACAAGGCGAAATTATTGTCGGTACTTTTGGCACAACAACCACAAATGCCGCAACTGAAGCAGGAATAAAAGTAAATTTTTCGGCACCCAGCCCTGCAACGCCATCAATGACTACAGCAATTGATGCTTATTTGTTAAAGTGCAACAAGAAATGACAATTTGAATCGCATTTAAAAGCACAAAACCCTGTTAATATTCAATATCAACAGGGTTTTTTGTATCAATCAAATTAGAATAAGCTGCACTGTCAGCATCAATTGGAAATGAGTAATTTTGTATCCAAAGAAATTTATATGCCCGGTTCAGATAAAAGAAATACATTCAGGAAAGCGGAAAAACTTTGCAGCCAGAAAGAAATCGACCGGATTTTTGCAGAAGGGAAATCACTTTCTGTAAATCCGTTTCGCCTTCTGTACATTGAAAGTGAAGCCAATAATCTGCCTCCGGTTAGAGTATTAATTGCTGTTCCGAAAAAAAAACTGAAACTTGCTGTAAGCCGCAACCGTATGAAACGCCTTATACGTGAAGCATATAGAATGAATAAGCACAGATTACTTGAAGTAGTTGCCCACTCAGGCAAACGTTGCGATATTGCGTTTATTTTTAACGGCAATAAGTGCATTACACTGGAAGAAACCCATACAGCAATAAATGGTTTATTGGATCGTTTAATACGTATACATGAAAAAAATCCTGAGTAAAATAATGATTGGTGGCATACGGTTTTACCAATATGCAATTTCGCCATATCTGCCTGCTTCATGCAGGTATTCACCTTCATGTTCAGCTTATGGTATCGAAGCTCTGAAAAAACACGGCCCGTTCAAAGGCGGCTGGCTTACCATTAAACGCATTGCCTCATGCAATCCATGGGGTGGAAGCGGGTACGATCCTGTTCCATAGTTAAAAGTCGTTAAAGGTGTATTCAGGTCACATAGTATTGCAACAAAGCGTAATTATGATTGTTTTTAACTATTAGAAACCATCAGAAAGCAACAAATTAAATCTCAACTTTAAAAGAAACAAATCATGGAACATATAGGCAACCGCACTTTTCGGGGAATGGTAATGTTATCGGTAATTCTGATGCTTACTTATGCTTCGCCACTTAAAGCACAAACATCGTCGGATTTTGAAATTTCGAAAAACCTCGAAATCCTTACATCTCTTTACAAAGAATTGAATACCAATTACGTAGATGGTGCAAATCCATCAGAACTTATGAAAACAGGCATTGATGCCATGCTGGATAAGTTAGATCCGTACACTGTATTCATTCCTGAATCAGAAATTGAAGATTATCGTTTCATGACTACAGGTGAGTATGGTGGAATTGGTTCATTAATTCATAAACAAGGAGAATATATTGTTATTTCGGAACCTTACGAAAACTCACCGGCTCAAAAATCGGGTCTTAAAGCCGGAGATAAGATAGTAAAAATCAATGACAAAGATGCGGCAGGTAAATCAGTTGAAGATGTAAGCACAGTTTTGAAAGGACAGCCTGGTACAAGTTTTAAGCTTTCTATTGTTCGTGAGGGCGAACCAAATATTCTACCGTTTGAAATTGTACGCGAAAAGATCAGTATTGAGCCGGTTTCCTATTACGGAATGCTTGATTCGGGAATCGGCTATATCAGATTAAATAGTTTTACTCAAACTGCTTCTGCTGAAGTAAAAAAAGCACTTCTCGATCTGAAAGCAAAAAATCAGGTTACAGGTTTAGTACTCGATTTGAGGGATAACGGTGGCGGACTGCTTACCGAAGCTGTTAATATTGTAAATCTTTTTGTAAAGAAAAATGAACTGGTAGTTTCGACGAAAGGGAAACAGAAGGATAAAAACCGCAGTTATCAAACGATGATGGAGCCGGTGGATGCAGATATATCCCTTGTGATACTGGTAAATGGAAACAGTGCCTCTGCATCCGAAATTGTTGCCGGAGCGTTGCAGGATCTTGACCGGGCAGTTGTTGTCGGTAGCCGCACTTATGGTAAAGGACTCGTTCAGAATGTTTTTCCGTTGAGTTACAATACACAGGTTAAAATAACTGTTGCCAAATATTATATCCCAAGTGGGAGATGCATTCAGGAAATTGATTACGAACATAAAAATGCTTCAGGTAGTGCAAGTCAAATTCCTGATTCGCTTATTACAGCCTATAAAACAAAGCACGGTCGTACAGTTTACGATGGCAAAGGCATTGCTCCCGATATTGCTACTGATACTTCAAAACTGAGCACTGTTTTGTATAACCTGATCACGAAATACATTATTTTCGATTATGCAACCAAATATGCAGCATCACACCCTTTACTTTATCCTGCTGAAAGTTTCCGGTTGAGCGAAGTTGATTACACTGATTTTATCGCTTTCACCGAAAAGAAAGGATTTGAATATATTACCGTTGCAGAAAAAGAACTGGAAACAATGAAAAAAGCAGCTATTTACGAAAACAGCTGGAATGATATCGAATCCCTATACAACTCAATGCTGGAAGCCATCGGAAAACATAAAACAAAGGAACTGATCGAATACAAAGAGAATATTTCCTCCATATTGCAACAAGAAATAGTTAGCAGGTATTACTATCAAAAAGGAAGAATTATATCCTCGATGAGTGATGATAAGGAGCTGAAAAGTGCTACCGATGTTCTGAAAAATCCGGTTTCTTATACTTCTATCCTCGATGGAACTTTTATAAAAGCTGCTAACCAGGCTAAATCCCTGAAATCGAATAATTAACATCAAATAGTTAATGCAACTACACGCAGGGGAACGAACCCCGCTTTACATCTCACTGTACTATGTATCGCTGGCATTGCTTGTTGTATCATTGCCCCTGTCGAAATTCACCATGAGCATTTTCCAGTTCAGTACGCTGTTCTTTTGGTTATGGCATGGTGTTGATACTGGATTTACTCATAAATATTCCACCCGAAGCTTACTCAATCCGGTTCACTTTTCCCGTTTTGTATCACTGGCAATTAAAGGAGTATTCATAGCCCTTTTTCATAAGTTTATTGCCTTTTTCAGGAATAAACCGGCAATGGTGATAGCATCGCTTTTGTTGCTGCATGTGATTGGTCTGGTTTATACTACCGATTTTAACTATGCAGTTAAGGATCTCAGGACGAAACTCCCGATTTTCATACTCCCTTTGTTTATTGCTACAGGACCCCGTATAAGTACACGGGTTTTTTACTGGATAATGGGAGCTTTTATAGCAGCCGTTGTAGGTGGAAGCATATACAGGCTTATACTTTTTATGAATCTTCCTGTTGCCGACAGCAGGGCGCTGGCAGCGCATACCTCCCACATTCGATATAGCCTTAATGCTGTATTCGCAGTGTTTGTCACCTTATATTTTGTTTATACAAAAGGAATCCTGAATTTACGAGTTCGGATCCTTTTGCTTTTTGTCGCCTTATGGCTGATCGGATTTATTGTATTTATGAATTATTCGACAGGCATGGCACTTTTTGCATTTATCAGCGTATTAACGGGTGCGTATTTCACTTTTAAAATCCGGAATCTTTACGTTCGGGCAGCTACCATAATCGCAATAACTGCGCTTATCATTATACCTGTATCGTACACATTGTCCGTTGGTTATACATATTTAAACACACCTTCGGTCGAATTATCACAACTTGACAAATACACTCCACGCGGAAATTCATATTATCATGATACCGTAAATTTTAAGCTAAAAGAAGGGAAATGGACCGGATTATATATTTGTGATAAAGAATTACGGCAATCGTGGGCCGAACGTAGCAACCTTTCGCTCGACAGCCTCGACCCGAAGATGCAATTGCGCCGTTACACACTTATAAGTTATCTGGCGTCAAAAGATTTAAGAAAAGATGCTGATGGAATAAGCCAGCTTTCCGAAGCGGATATCCTTCATATCGAAAACGGGATTAACAGGTACGATTTTGCGAAAATGCCTGGATTCAGATCACAGATTGAAGATTTTATTGCTGGTTATCAACGTTATATTGAAGAAAAAGATCCGAACTCCGGTTCAATGGTGCAGCGTTTCGAGTACTGGCGAACTTCGGTGCTGCTCATAAAGCAAAATCCGATTATTGGTGTGGGCACCGGCGACCTTCCGCAAGCATTTGAAGATCAATATAAAAGCATGAATTCAAACCTTTCGAGTCAGTACAGGCTTCGATCGCATAACCAATACCTTTCCATTACAGTAGCTTTCGGGCTTGTCGGTTTCATATGGTTTCTATTCGTGATGTTTTATCCCGGTATCAAAACCCGGAATTTTAATAATTATTTTTATATTATTTTCTGGATCATTTTCATGATTTCAATACTAACTGAGGATACGATTGAGAGCCAGGAAGGTGTCACCTTTTATGTTCTTTTTACAGCCCTGATGCTTCTGGGAAGAGAAAACAAGGAAGAACAGGAAACCATTTTCAATTGATATTAAACAAGTTAGTTTGTTTTTAAAAGATAATCTCTTACGCGATTAGTGTTCAAATTCAAAATCATGCTAATTTTATTATAACATCAACTGGAAACCAATAATTTTCAAGTACATTTATGCCATATTTTTAAGCACTATGGTTACACACACATTATCAATAGCATATACTGAAATTACAGGGACATCAAACCTGGCACACGATGACAAATCCCTTTTGGATGAAGCCTGGGAAGCCTGTAAATCTGCCTATGCACCATACTCAAACTTTCATGTCGGAGCAGCACTGCGCCTTGCCAACGGACTGATAATCAAAGGCAACAACCAGGAAAACTCAGCATATCCATCCGGATTATGTGCCGAAAGGGTTGCAATATTTGCAGCATCAGCGCTTCATCCCGGAGTAGCAATTCAGTCGATTGCTGTTGTTGCTCAAACCGAAATTTTCAATATTTCGAGCCCTGTAACACCTTGCGGATCATGCCGGCAGGTAATGGCTGAATACGAAATGCTTTCAGGTGTTCCGGTCAGGATCATTTTGCAGGGAAATTCCGAAAAGGTATGGATACTGGAAGGTATTAAAAATCTATTGCCTTTGATGTTCCACGGGGAAGAATTAAAGAAGTAGGACTCCTGCAGGAATTAATGATCCACATTCAGTCAAAAGAATCATTGTAAATTTCATTGAAACACTGATCAGGAAGCAAAGTTGACTTCTGAATCAGTATAAAAAGTTCTGAAATCCAACACCATTGCATTCATCAAATATCTCATCCTTATGAAAAAAATCCTGCTGTTAAGTATAGCTTTTACCATTCTACTTTCGATGAAAAGCGACAAATTTGCCTACAAAATCTTCACGGAAAAAGGGAAAAGCACTTCCTATAAAAGCCTTATTAAAGATGCATCGGAAGCTGATATCGTATTTTTTGGAGAGTTGCATGATAATCCAATCTGCCATTGGCTCGAATACGAAATTACTGCTGATTTGTATGCCGCCAAAGGCAAGGATCTTATTCTGGGTGCCGAAATGTTTGAATCGGACAACCAACTTATTGTAAACGAATACCTTGCCGGGCTGGTAAAAGAGAAAAATTTTGAAGGCGAAGCAAGACTCTGGCCTAATTATAAAACCGATTACAAACGCTTACTGAATTTTGCGCGCGACAGCAGCCTTGCTTTTATTGCTACTAATATTCCGCGCCGGTATGCGGCCATGGTAAATAAAAGTGGTTTCGAAATACTGAATACGCTGGATAAAAATGCTTTGGAGTTTATCGCCCCATTACCGGTTACCTATGATGCTGAGCTTGCCTGCTATAAAGATATGGTCAAAATGATGGGTGATGCCCCCGCACATGTTACCATGAATATTGCAAAAGCTCAGGCAATGAAAGATGCTACTATGGCACATTTTATTTATAAAAATTTCGCAAAGGGCGAAATATTCCTTCATTTTAACGGAACTTATCACAGCGACAGGTTTCAAAGTATTATATGGTATCTGCAGAAGATGGATCCATCGCTCAAAATAGTTACTATTTCGTCCATTGAACAGGATGATATTGACGAACTGAAAAAAGAATCGGAAGGTTTGGCAAATTACATTGTTGTGATACCAGCATCGATGTCGAAAACACAATAAATCTATCTTTCGGATAGCTCAAAAACTAAAAAGGAGTTCCGGTTTTGGAACTCCTTTTTCATATAATTCTTTTCTCATTACCAGCACCAATTGTATTTTAAAAGTGAGCTAACCGTGATCGGGACATCTAATAACAGATTTATAATCGCCAGTTTTTGTGCTGATTTGAAAATCAAACGAATAAAACTCTACTGAGTAACTAACAGCGCTACTTTGGTGAATTTGCCTTCGGTGATTGATATTTTAGCCTCATTGAGGTTATATGCTTCAAATTGAAAAGTGCCTGACACAGTTTTATTTGTTTGATCATATTCAGTTATAACTATCTGTCCGGAAGGAACATCAGCGCTGAGAGTGGAATAAAAACCTTCAGCTGTCGCATTCAGAACATATCCACCTATAGCACTTGTTTGAGAATCGGTAATAGTATAAGTACCGGTAGTTTTTCCAAACAGGTTTAATTGAATTGACTCTGCCATCATACCTTTCATGCCTGTTATCTGTGTGACGTTCATCGTTTGTGAATAAGCACAAGTAGTAACATCAGCTTTCCATGCGCTTCCGGCAACTTTGGCAGTCATGCCGGTTGAAGTTTCAGGTTCGTCTTTTTTACATCCGAATGTAAATAATAAAGTTACAACCAATAGGCTGGCAAGAATTGATTTTTTCATAGTAGTTTGATTTTTGAATTAGTAATTAAGTGTTAATTGAGTTTAAAATTTGGCAGTTTTAGAAGTATGAGTTTTCGCTTACAATTCGTGAAGACTATGAAACAATAAATCCCTGATCACACTGTACAATTTCTTTTTTGTGTTATGGAAATGAAATGGGAAGGACATTGTCATTAAATAAACAATAAAAAGGTGAACCATTATCTGATCATAGGTAATTCATACTATATTGTAATTTTAATGTCCGCAAATCTACACTATTTCTTTCAAAATTGATTAGAAACGAAATATTGTTTACTAGTAATTTTACTTGCGATCGCGAAATTTTATTGTTTAAAACACGAAAGCTTACATTCAAAACGAGAAACAGTTATTGAGTCACATAATAGAATAATGCTTAAATATTTTATATCCCAACTATATACTGATGTGATTTAAACAAAAGTGAACAATAGGTTTACGAAGAAATTCCAAATGGTAACGATACCGATTGCAAATAGTTTTGACAAATAAAAATTGTGATTTCGTTTGCTAACTAAAAACCAGATTACCAACGTATTCATTCCCAAACCGATAGCGGAGAAAAAAAGAAAACGGGAATATTCAACAGCTAATTCAGGATTATTGCTTTGGAAGGTCCACCAGCGGTTTAAAAAATAATTGCTACTGGCCGCAATAGTAAAGCCAATAGCATTGGCCACATATTTCTGGATTTTTGCTTTTTCCTTACTTAACCAGGTAAAGCTAAAATCGACAACTACTCCGGTAGCACCTACGGCTCCGAACTTCATGAACTTAATAAGAATATCCTGTGTAAAATACTGCAACATAGCTTGCAAAGATATGTAAAAACCTTTTCCTGAAAAAATGTGCTAAAAACCAATAGTAACAGAAATAACTCCAGCTTAGAACTGAACAATCATAATCTGTTTTTTTCCATCTCTTATAATTTCGACCGTTGCAACTTGTCCGGCTTTTAGTTTTCCAAGCCTGGCCATGTAATCGTAAATATTGGTAACAGGCTGTCCTTCCATTGTAACTATGCGATCGCCTTTAACAATTCCGGCAACTTCGGCGGGTCCGCCTTTGCGCACACCATCCACCCTAAGTCCGTTGTTATCGTTCGAAACCATATCAGGAACTATTCCCAGCGTTACTTTCATATTCCGTCCGTAACGGGTAGCCTGTTTGGCTCCAGCTTCGCGGAAAGCAAGCCTTTCACCCGATGAAACTAAACCTGAAAGATCATAAACCATATCCAGAACGGCAACTTCGCCAGCGTAATCCAGTTTATCCGAATCATCAGCTGGAGTATGGTATTCGTCGTGTGCTCCGGTCGAAAAATAGAAAACAGGAATATTTGAACTGTAAAAAGAGGCATGATCTGATGGTCCGTATCCATCCGTTGAATAAGCCACTTTAAAAGGTCGTCCAACCTCAAGTTTCCTCAAAATTGAATCGGATTGTACCGAAGTACCAGTTCCTCCAATGCTGATAGTCTTTGTTTCGGGGTTCAGGCGTCCGATCATATCCATATTAATCATGGTATTAACCATTTTCAAATCAACCGGAGGTTTGTTTACAAATTCTTTAGATCCTAAAAGCCCCATTTCCTCGCCGGTAAAGGCAACGAAAATAAAACTGCGCTTCAACATTTTACGGTTAGCAGAGAGTTTTTGAGCCAGTTCAATAACACCGGCTGTTCCTGAAGCATTGTCATCAGCACCGTTGTGAACAGCTATTTCGCCCACTGCACGTGATCCGCTTCCTTCGCCTCCCATCCCAAGATGATCGAAATGGCCGCCGATTACAACATATTCATTCTTTAAATCCGGATCGGAACCTTCGAGCATTCCAACCACATTATGAGCAATCACCCTGGTTTTAACCAAATCGGAGGTTGCAGTAACTTCAGGATCAAGATACAAGGAAACAGGCTTAAGGTTTTCCTTCATCTCCGACTCCAGGGCTGCAATGGTATAATTCATCGAAGCCAGCAGTTTGTCGGCCATAGCCCGGGTGACACTAAAAACCGGAATACCAGCATCGGAGGGCGATTTATCGTACTGCATATGCATGATCACATCCGATTTTTCGAGGTCGGAAGGTGAAACCAGCAACACCCCTGCGGCGCCTTTGTCCTTAGCAGTAAGTACCTTGCTTCTTTCCTGCCCGTATGCCAGAAACGCGCTGTTAGGTTTATCCGGTTCAGGATCACCCCGGAGAATAATCGCCCATTTGCCCTTGACATCAATGTTTTTGAAATCATTCCATTTGAGCGAATCAATATCCAGGTCAAAACCGTAACCGGCAAATACAACCGCAGCCTTTATGGTAGCTGATGACGAAAATGAAAGTGGTGTAAAATCTTTGCCCTGTAGTGCCGTATAACCATCAAAAACAATTGAATTATTGCTGCCCGGCTGCACATCAGCCACAATTTCGAATTTCTGAAATCCGTTATCATATAGCAATTTCAAACCAGCCTTGCTAAAGCAATCACGGATATAAGTTGCTGCAACCACTTCGCCGGGAGTGCCTGGTTTACGACCTTTTAAGGAATCGGAGGCCAGGAAACCAATTTGCTTTTGAAGATCGGAAACAGAAATTTCAGTACTATATTGAGCCTGTACTGCGTTTGATGCTAATGCAAATCCTATAAGAAGTAAAAAAAAATTAATCCGTTTCATTTTTGTTTTTCTATTTTGATGGCAAACTTATTAAAATCCTGGTTTGGTTTAGTTTACCTGTAAATTATTAGCTGAATGATTTCACTGCTACAACTTCTGGTATTCAAAAGAAGGATAGCCTTTTTCGAGCCTGTTGGTATTAAATTTATAAAACCCGATAAACCGCAATTTGTATAAAAACCCTTTGGTATCGCGGATTATGTATATTTTATCAGAATCAACAGTGTATGTGCCTGCATCAAAATCATAGATTTTCCAGTCGTAACCTATACGGTCAGCCTGCTTCGTGAAAGTCATCGCCACGGCTTTTTCAAAATCGACATCAGCAAAAAGCGTAATTGAATCGACAGCAACTTCCACAATTAAAGGATTTAACACAACTCCTGTAACAAGGTATGGATAAGGGTCACCGACATCAGTATACAGAAGTGTTGTGTATTGTGTGAATTGTAAATCCCAGGAAGTATTCGCCGGTTCCTGAATTTTGGCAATTGGATTGAAAATAGAGAAAAGTACATGATTAACACCACCTTGTTTGTCTACAGCAAATGACTCTATATTTGATCCGTTATAGTCGGCTAAGCGGAAATAATAGGTACCATTTATCAAACTATCAATCACCAGTTGGTTGAAACCGCGCGAGTTCCCTAGTACATCCATCCCGCGGTCGAGAATTACTAACCGGCCATTTCCCAGAGTATCATCACCGCTAAGTGTAAACCACTGCCCGATTGCCACGGAATCGGCACTACCGTTAGAAGGATTATATAACCATGTTGCACCAATGGTATCAACAGGGAAACCGAAAACCTGGCCAGAAATGAATGTGGATTTCATGAAACAACTGCTATTGAGTATAACCCGCCAACCTTTGGGAGAGCTTTCGAAACCCAGATCCCACGAATCCTTATGATTAGTTATAACCGCAGTACTGTCGAAAAGACTGTAATAAACCTGATTTTTATAATTATCGGTGAGGGCTATTGTATTGGTTACATAATTGCCAGGCACATGTGGCGTTACCCGTTCATCATCTTTAAAACAGGATGTGAACAGGAAAACCAAAACGGCCGGAATTAGTATATGGAGTAGTCGGCGCATCAGAATTTCTTAAAATTATAGGTTAGTTTAACGAAAGCAGTCCGTCCCCATGCAACGCGCGAAGAGCCATCGCCACCACCGGAATGCGCTCCACTGTTTACAATTGCAGTTTCGACATCTTTTACATCGAGTAAATTTTTACCCCCGATTGAAACGGAAAGAGTGTTTTGCAAAAAACTTTTCATTAGGCTGATATCCAGACTCGAATAACCCTGAATGTATTCGTCCTCGAAATTCCCATCAGGCGTTAACAGCGGGAAACGACCGGTATATTTATAATTGGCTGTTACAGAAGCATTGATTTTAACAAAGTTGTAGGTAGCCATAGCATTAAAATCGGTGCTATAATGGAAACTCTGATCATCGCCTTCGGAAGCATTATCGGGGAATTTACGGCCTACATGTGAGAATCCTCCTTTTAGGGTAAGCTTAGGATAAAAACTCACTGTACCGCTTGCCTGAACTCCTTTGGAAATAAAAGTAGAAACATTTCCATACGTGTATGTTGTTATATCGTCGCCTACCTGAAACAGCCAGATTGTATTGTCAACATAGTTATAAAAAACGCCGGCTTCGCAATTGATATAAGCATTTGACGTTTCCCTGTTGTAGCTGAAATTGAAATTCACATTATGCGAATATTCAGCTTGCAGGTCAGGATTTCCATGCAGATTGTGGTTGATATCCACAAAATCGAGATATAATTCTTTTATGGAAGGTGCCCGGAATCCGCGTGCATAAGTTGCCCGGAGAGAAGTATTGATAGTTGGGCTGTATTTGACATTAAATGAATAAACTACCGGAGCGTCGTATTTGGTATTGTATATAAACCGCGCTCCAGGCTGTAACGACAGTTGCCTGAATGGATTGTATTTTATACTCACAAAACCGGCATAATCGCCAATTTGCTGTGTTCCGCCTTCTATTCGTTCTCCTTCATTAATTTCGAGGTTACCATCGAACCCAACCTGATAATTAAGTTTCTGATTGGAGTAATTTCTATTGTACCAGGCTCTTAGCAAATAACTCCCAACATTGGTGATATCACCTCCGGCTAGCTGTTTCTCGAGTAGCGTAAGATCATTATGAAACACTTCCCGCTTTCGCAGATACGTTGAATATGCGCCAACCATGCTTATCTGGCGGTTGGCAGATATCGTATAGGAGGCTTCGGCTTTGGAAGTCTGGCGGATGGTGTGAAAAATATTGTCGATGGCAGTTTCGTAATACGGTTTTTGTAAGTCGCCTTTGTCCTTTATCATTTCGTCGAAAAACTGAACCGATAATTTTACCCTGGTCTTAGTGCCCGAATATAAATAATAAGCGTCGGCATTATATTGCAGTCGTGGTTTCCATTGCATCGAACGCAAACTGTCGGCTGTAGTATAACCATCAAAGAAATTTCGAGCTAGGTCGAGCGAGAAATTGTTTTTCTTTTTGCGAACTGAAACGCCGGCATTAAAATTATACATGCCTACCGACTCAAGATATGCACTGGCATAGGCTGATGCGGCTGAATTTTTGTTTTCCTTGGTAATAATATTCACAACTCCGGCAATGGCATTACTTCCGTAAATTACCGACATAGGGCCTTCGATAATTTCAACATGATCGACATTAAAAAGATTAAGCTGGTTCAGATCGATGTTTCCGTTCAAACGGCCAACAACAGGAACACCATCAATAAGGAATTTTACATTTTCGCCCGACAAGCCCTGGATGCTTAAACTTGAGCCCAAAATACCACCTTGCGAAACCCGCATATTGCTTTCGGTATTCAATAAATCGGTGAGATTAGTGGCGGCTTTCAATTCAATCTGCCGACTGTTAATAACATTGATTTTATATATTGATTTGTCGGCTCTTTCGGGCATAAGTTGCGCGGTAACAACTACTTCGCTCATATTCAGCACAGCCGGAATCAAAAGCAATGTAGCAGCAACACCTGGTTGAATTGTATCCGATAATGTTTCGTAACCGACATACGAAATGCTTACAATATTAATATCGTTGCTTTCGTTTGGAACAATACCGTCGATATTTGTGACTAAATGCTTTACGGATGCTGATGTAAGACTTACAAAGCGAACATGAGCAAAAGCAACGGGCTCTTTGGTTTTGCCATCAATTATCCTGACAGTGGCTTGCTGTCCGGAAACCAAATTCCCGGCCAGCAATAACACTATCAACCCTATTAATCTGATAAACAAACTTTTAAACATGTGTGGAAAATCGTGAGTAGAATACAATTAGTTTGTGCCCGGATTTTAATGTGGTGTATTGCAGGCCGGAGAACCTACTTCCGGCCGGCAACTTTACCACTACCCTTTTAATCTGCCAAACACAAAATCAACAATTGCATTTACAGTATCTTTATGTGAATTGAATCGGATTAACTGTTTTTTTCTGGTACCTGCCAGCCGGAGAAATCACTTCCGGCAGGCAGTAATACCATCAAACCCTTAACCTGATAAACAAATCTATTTCTATCATTATTTTATTATCACTTTACGTGAAATAGAATTCTCTTCAACCTGCGATGTAACAATATAAACTCCAGCAGGAAAGTTGGATACAGGAATTTTCAAAGTAGAAAGTGTATTGGATTGTATTTCGTATTTTCGGTTGAAAACTATACGCCCCGACATATCCAGAATCGAAATTACTGCTGAATTCCCTTTTTCAGGGTTGATGATAACATTCATAACATCGCTGACCGGATTAGGATAAACAGCAACATTAAAATTTGATTTGCCTGTTTCACCGACTCCTGTTGCTGAAATCTTTTCTTTTTCAAGAACAATGCGCCCTGTGGAACTGCCAACAAATTCTTTAAAAACCAACCTGTGAATATTACCGTCTTTGTCCTGTACAAAATGCACCAGCGAATCCTCTACATGGAATATAAAATTCTCATCCAGGTATTTCCATTCCCAGCCAATTGGCGAGCGGGTAGAATCCATCGATTCGAGATCGAAAATCCGGAAATCGGGAGCTACATGGTCAAACCTGTTTACTTTAACCTTATAATTGCTGAGCACACCAACCACCGGATAAATTACTTTATCGGGATAGGTATATTGGTAACGGGTAAACAGAATATCCCAGTCAGTGGAAACAACAGGCTCAAAATCAATTATCTGGTTAGTAATTATTGAATATCCTACGAAATTTTTAGCCGCATATGGATTACAATCCAACATCACTGTGCTTTCGTTGGTTCCATCAATATTTGCATAGCGGAACTCAAATGTATTCAGGCTCGAGTATTTTCGTTTGATGAATAATTTACGCAGGCTTCCGTCGCGGAGTTTAATGATATAAAGCGAATCGCCTATAACATCATGTGTTGCAGTATTATACTTTCCCCATCCATAATCAGGATGACCTAACTGGTTTTGATCAAAAGCCCCTGTTTCCCAATCGGTGGTTGAATTCACCATTTTTCTCCAACCAAACAGGCCGACAGTATCAACAGTAGCCCAACCGTTTGAATCCGATTTTGCATAGGTATATAACTCAACTCCCGAAAGGCCGATAGGATTATTATTTGCGCCATCATTGGTAAGGATACTGGCACTTTGGCGTGAAGCACGGAATGCGATATCCCATTGTTTCCGGTCGATGGTGCCTTTGTTTCCATTGGACATGCTGTAATATATTTCTTTGGCATAACCTGCACCCATATAAATGGTATCGGTAACAGGGCCAACTTTCTGACCCATTACGGGCACAATACCAGTTATGGTAGTTGTTAGGATTGCAGCAAAAATGTGTAGTAAGCTTTTCATTTTATGAAATTTAAAGTTGAATGAAGATGTGACAGACTCTGATTGGAAGTAATCTATGTAAGATTATAAACACCGGAGGCAAAATACCCGAAATGGGATGAATACTAAACACACAAAAAGTCGATTTGTGCGTTAATATTACCGGTGATCAGAAATTATACTGTTGGAGGGCCTCTGAGCGATAAGGCCTCAAAATCCTGTTGCAGAACAGGCAAGGCAGGTAAAAAAATATAAATAGTACGAAATCCGGGAAAGTAAAAATCTGAAATCATCTGTTGCGGTGTCGAAAAATCTAAATCAACTCCGCTTAGCGAAATACCTGAATCAGTATCGCTTTTAGCAGAAAAAAGTCCATCCTTTTCCTTTGCACGTGTCGAATAAGCTGCAACCGGAATGAGTTGTTTGCCCCAAATACGGTGTTGATGAAAATTTACAAGGGTACCGATATAAATCCAAACCACTGCCAAAGCCCATCCAAGTAGGATGAATTTACGCATTGAGGAAAGAAAGATACGGAGGTGGTTCATTTTTTAGTCTGAAATATCGGACAAAGGTGTATATTTTTTGGGATATAAAAACATATTTGAAACTTTTTTTAGCTAAAAAATTATAAAACAATTCAATCATTGATATATGTCAATAAATATTCCTTCAATTGCCTTTATTAAGTGAGTTTTATGGAAACTGACAGTGAATTCCACATCTGGATTACGAACAATTCAGATACTTGATGACGTTTAAAAAAAGCATAATTTGTTTCTTCTGCATTTAACTCTTTTAAATACACATCAGTATACAAAAACAATCAGTGAACTGAAGATAATGTTCAATTCACTGACATAATGCTGATTAACCTAATAACTGATTAAATTCCCGCTTCTTTCTTTATTTGTTTCACCCATGTGGTGATACGCTTTTCGGTTAATTCAGGCTGAGTATCGTCATCAAGGGCAAGACCAACGAATTTTCCTTCCTTTTCGGCGGTTGAATAATAAAATTTAAAACCTTCGGTTGAGGTATATCCGATTACATTTTCTTTATGTGGCAGGCGGCAGAAAATTGTTCCCATTCCGTCAACAAAGCTTTCGGGATACATTTTCTGGTCGCCAAGACCAAATAAAGCTACTTTTTTATCAGCCAGGTCAGCTTCTATCATTTTATCGATAAAGCGTTCCCAATCCGAGTGCATTTCGCCTATTCCCCAGGCGGCTGTTCCCAAAACCAGAAAATCATATTTTTCGACATCCTGCTTTGCAGCGCCGCTCACATTGTGAACCGATGCATCCGCACCCAGTAATTCTTGGATTTTACGCGCTACTTTTGCAGTGCTTCCATTATCTTTACCACCAAAAAAAATTCCAATCTTCGACATAATCTATTTTAATTTCTTGTAATACGCAGTGCAAATCTAAACGAAAATCAAAAAAGAGTTTAGTTGCAGCATTAAATTTCTGACTATTTTTGAGGCTTCTGACTTATATCCGGATAATGAGAAGCCGATTCATGAAACAGCTTTACCTTAATTTTGTTTTACCGCCATTGATAATTTCAATATTTATAGGGAGTATTATCCTATGGCACGCAGGTTTCGGACTTTGGAGCATAATCAGTTTGCTATTAATATTTAGCTGGATATTACTCAGTATCCGCATAGCAAAACATATAAACCATTTACACAAAAACCTTTTCGATATCGAAAATGGATCTTTATCGGATTCGCAGATCAAAGGTAAGGGAGTTTTTGCTCAATTAAATCAGACACTTACAAATATTTTTGAACGCATCCGAAAGCAGGAGGACGAACTGCAAACTGAGAAACTTCGCCGGCTTCGTTCAGTTATTGACGGACAGGATCAGGAACGGCAACGTTTGTCGCGCGAGCTGCACGATGGAATCGGACAATCGCTGATTGCCATCAGGCTTCAGCTCGAAAACGCTGAAACCCAAAACTACTCTATGATGCGCGCCGGAATCGACTCAGCAAAAAACATGATGGATACAACAATCGAAGATGTACGGAATGTATGCAATGCACTGATACCGGCAGCTTTAAACGAGTTTGGCGTAGTATCAACACTGAGGGCACTTTGTTCGGAGTTAGGTGCTTTAGCAGGATTTAAATCGGTATTTGAAAACGAAGGGTCGCTGGACAGAATGTCGAAAAAATCGCAGGTTTATCTCTACCGCATTGCTCAGGAAGCGCTTACCAACATAACCAAGCATGCACGGGCTTCGCAGGTTACTATAAAACTAAAACGCAGCAATAATATAGTTTCACTCGAAGTAACCGACAACGGAAAAGGTTTTATATTTGACCCGGTTTGTTTTGCACAACGCAACGGACTGCAGAATATGCGTGAGCGCACCCAGTTGTTACAGGGTGAATTTACAATAAACAGTGAACCAGGTAAAGGAACAAGCATTTTAGTTTCGATACCTTATAATACCGGTAATGGAAAAGATCAGGCTGATTTTGGTGGATGACCACCAACTAGTACGTACAGGAATTGCTAATTTGCTCACAGGCGAACCCGGTTTCGAGATTATTGGTGAAGCTGCTGATGCTGCTGAATTTTTCAGTTTACTCAAACTCTCGCAGCCTGACATTGCCATACTCGACATAGCACTGCCTGGTATGTCGGGTATTGAAATAACAAAAAAACTGCACAGTGATTTTCCGGGCATCCGTATTCTCATCCTTTCGATGCACACATCGGAAGAGTTTATATTCAATGCAATTAATTCAGGAGCACGTGGTTACCTGCCTAAAAACACCTCGCGCAGAGAGCTTATCGAGGCCATTTTTGCCATTACCCGTGGCGAGGAATATTTTGCCGAAAGCATATCAAACGTCATTTTGAAAAGTTATATCAAAAAAGCAAAGACCGATGTTTCCGATGACGAAAATAAGGAAAGCCTGCTTTCGAAACGCGAGATTGAAGTGCTCAGGCTTTTCGCCGAGGGTATGACCAATCAGGAGATTGCCGACAAGCTTTTTATCAGTATCCGTACCGTTGAGTCGCACAAAAATCATATTATGGCACGGCTCGAACTTAAAACAACGGTTGATCTGGTTAAATTCGCCATCAGGAATAATATTGTTTTGTTGTAAAAACTTATCAATCAGTAATTAACCTGACTATAACCAAATCCGAAAATCGTATGAAAAAACTGATTTTTGTTGCACTTATTATTTTCCCTATTATGGCATTTTCGCAGAAACTGAATCAAAAATCCATTGATCCGAAGAAAAACAATGAAATGCTGATCGGATATTGCAATCGCAATGGTTTCAATACGATAAACAGTATTTTTGATTCGGTATATAAAACCGAATATCCTGTTTATCAGGCTGATGCCGAAACCATGAAACTATTGGCAGGAAAGCTGAAAGGCATTAAGATTACGCTGGTAATGGCTACCTGGTGCGGCGATAGCAGAGATTGGGTGCCGCGGTTTTATAAAATTATGGATCAACTTGATTTCAATTATAAAAACCTGACATTAATTTGTGTCGACCGCGAAAAGAAAGCTCACGGAACAACAGTCGAAAACCTGACTATTGAAAGAGTCCCCACTTTTATCATTTACCGTAAAAAGAAAGAGCTCGGGCGGATAGTAGAAGTTCCGGCTGACTTGTTAGAAAAGGACATATTAAAAATACTGCTGGAGCCTTAAATCATAAACTGATTAAATCCATGAATAAACTTACTCATACTATTTCCGAAACCCGAACTGCAATTGAACAAAAGATTTCGGAAGGAAAAACTATCGGCTTCGTACCCACCATGGGTGCTTTACACGAAGGCCATCTGGCGCTTATCAGACAAGCCGCTGCAGAAAACGATTTTGTTGCAGTAAGCATTTTTGTAAATCCAATCCAATTCAATAATCCCGATGATCTTGCCAAATACCCGCGCCCGCTGAAGGAAGATCTTTTAAAGCTTGAAGGAACAGGGTGCAACCTGGTTTTTGCACCATCGGCACAGGAAATGTATCCGGATCCCGATTTAACCGAATTTGATTTCGGCGACCTCGATAAGGTTATGGAAGGCAAGTTCCGGCCAGGGCATTTCAGGGGAGTTGCGGTTGTGGTTAAGAGACTTTTTGAAATCGTGACTCCTCATAAGGCATATTTCGGTGAAAAAGATTTTCAGCAATTAGCCATTATCAAAAAAATGGTAAGCATGTTGAAAATGCCTGTTGAAATAGTCCCCTGCCCTATTGTACGTGAGCCCGACGGACTTGCCATGAGTTCGCGAAACGCGAGGCTTACACCTGAGGAACGCGCCGAGGCTGCTGCCATATACAAAGCTTTGGTATCAGTAAAAGAAAACTATTCGTGGTTTATACCCGAAGGCGTAAAACAGTTGGTTACAGGCGAAATACAGGAAAATCAATATTTCAGAGTGGAATATGCTGATGTTGTTGACACCGAAACACTTCAACCGCTGCATGAGTGGCAGGATGCCGAACATGCTGTGGTTTGTGTAGCAGCGTTTATTGGAAGTGTACGGCTGATTGATAACATTATTTTATACTGATCTCAATTCTGATGTTAACAAAATTTTCAATCCTCAATTATCAAAATAAGTATCAAATATTCATTAACTAACCTAAAATTTATGAAAATCCGTACAACTCTTATCGCAGTAATTGCTTTAGTAATCTTCACATTAAGTGCATGTGATAAAGATGAAAAAGCAAAAAAGAATTCATTCAAATACAACAACAAAGAAGCTGAAATTGGTACAGTAATTGGAATTGCTTATGGCCAGACCGAGGTTAACGGAGTTTACTGGATAGCAATGGAATATCTCGAAAAATCATTTACTGTTTTTTATGAGAATGGTTACCCCGATTCGCTTGCAGGCAAAGGCGATGTATTGCTGCTAACATTTTTATCAAACAAAGAAGCTGAAATTACTCCCGGCGAATACACCGTTAAACCATCAAATGATGCTTCAAAAGCCTTTACTATTGATGGCGATGAAGAAACAGGATTAATAATTGGATTTGACATTACTAACGAAAATGATCCTCCTTATGTCGAAATTAGCGGAGGCAAAGTTACCGTAGCTAAAAACGGGGACGAATACGAGTTCACCTTCAACCTTAGTACCAACGTTAATTCAACTGTTACAGGATATTACAAAGGAAAACCTGTGATTTTTGTCGATAAGAAAAAGAAATCACTAATGGCACAAAACTGGTTTCCTGGAAAAGCGATTCGAAATTAACAAATAATTTCCGTTTCGAAATGCCCTGCAACTCAGTCGCAGGGCATTTTTTTATGTTTCTCCAAAAACATGATATCCGGTTCAGTTTCTTTTAGCCAGCCAATTGTAAAAGACATCCTTAACCGGCGTTATAAAATATTTCGTAATTTTGCTGCGCTATGATAATTGAAGTTTTAAAATCGAAATTACACAGAGCCACTATTACGCAGGCTGATCTGAATTATATTGGCTCCATATCCATTGACCAGGACCTGATGGATGCTGCAAACCTGATTGAATACGAAAAAGTTCAGGTTGTAAATATTAACAATGGCGAACGCCTCGAAACCTATGTGATAAAAGGTGAGCGTGGCACAGGCGTTATTTCACTTAACGGGGCTGCTGCGCGCAAAGCACATGTCGGCGACCTTGTAATTATTGCATCGTATGCCCAAATGGATTTTGAAGAAGCCAAACTGCATAAGCCAGCCATCGTATTCCCGACTGCACAAAACAGACTAAGCTAACATACTTTGAGCCAAAAAATCAAGAATATAATCCGTTTCACAATATTTCTGGGGATCGGTATTTTTTTTATCTGGATATTTTTACGCAATCTCACTGCCGACCAAAAGCAGGAGATCCTTAACTCCATGGGCAATGCCAATTACTGGTGGATTGCGCTTGCCATTCCATTGGGAATTCTGAGTCATTTTCTCAGGGCCATTCGCTGGAAAATGCTGATAGAAACCATGGGATACAAACCCCGTAACAGCAATATGTTTTTTGCTGTGATGATAGGATATTTTGCTAACCTGGCCTTGCCCCGCCTGGGCGAAGTAAGCCGTTGCACTATCCTCACCAAATACGAAAATGTTCCTTTTCAGAAATCGTTCGGTACAGTTATTACCGAACGAGCTTTGGATATGATGGTTTTTTTCGTCCTTTTCTTTCTCAATCTGGCTTTACAGGCTGAGCGACTTTCGGGATATATCGATGAGAAAATATACAAACCACTACAGGCTAAACTTCACCTTAATGTAGAACTATCGGGTGCCTTCGCTATACTGATGATATCTTTTTTAGTGATTTTTGGAATTATTTTTTTTATTTTCAGGAAACAGATCGCATCCAACAGCCTTTATCTGAAAATTAAAAATATCATTTCAGGTTTTGTAGAAGGAATGAAATCGTTGATCAAAGTCAGGAATATATGGTTGTTCGGATTTTATACATTTTCAATCTGGGCACTCTATATGCTTATGGCGTATATTGTATTCTTCAGTATTCCGGCAAGCAGCCGCTTAGGACTTGATGCAGGGCTAGCGGTACTGGTTTTTGGATCCATCGGAATGATGGTTGTGCAGGGCGGTATAGGAATTTATCCGGCTATTGTTGCCGAAACCTTGGTATTATATGGTGTTGCCAGCGCTCAAGGCTACGCGCTGGGTTGGTTGATATGGACATCACAAAATCTTACCGTTGTTTTAGTTGGAATTATTTCATTAATTTTACTTCCAATACTAAACAACCGCAAAAATGACGAAATCAGATCAAATCCGTAAAAAAATTTTCACCTACACCGATGCTGATTACCAAAGGATGCTTACCATCTGGCAGTTTCAGGGTAAAAAAATTGTGTTTACCAACGGATGTTTCGATATCCTGCACCTTGGTCATATCGACTACCTGTCGAAAGCCAAAGATTTGGGCGGTCTGCTCATTATCGGCTTGAATACGGACGAATCGGTACGCCGTATAAAAGGCAACAACCGCCCGATTCAGGATGAAACATCCCGTGCTATGCTGCTGGCATCACTTGGCTTTGTAGATTTTGTAGTGTTTTTTGGCGAAGACACACCTTACAACCTTATTAAAACCACCCAGCCCGATATCCTTGTTAAAGGCGCCGATTACAAACCGGAAGATATTGTAGGCTATGATATTGTTAAAAATAAAGGTGGCGAGATAGTTACAATTGAGTATCTGCCTGGGTATTCGACAACGGCGATTGAAGCGAAGATAGTTGGGAAGAAAGTGTAGTGGTTTCAGGGTTTCAGTGGTCATACAATTGTTATTCAGTGGTCATTTGGTGGTCATTCGGTGGTTATTTGGTGGTTTTAGAGTTTCAATCCGGAGTACTTTTAAATTTTTACTTTTGTCTTAATAAGAGTCATTCAGTAGTAAATGGTCGAGTAAAAAAAATTATTAGTTCTTTTCATTCTTCCCTATTCCCTATTCCCTATTCA
>Ga0105047_10004056_pt1 | contig 25672 bp, 18 predicted proteins | sample MAT04_FD_78384 | JGI IMG/M metagenome (GOLD analysis project Ga0105047, IMG submission 78384) | Freshwater microbial communities from Lake Fryxell liftoff mats and glacier meltwater in Antarctica - MAT-04 (megahit assembly) | ecosystem: Environmental > Aquatic > Freshwater > Ice > Liftoff...
AGAGCATATCTATTTCAGAACATTAGGATACATCGTTTCAATATAAATTATACCATCAAAGTTTTTAGACCAGTCGGATGATGAGTAACCATTATTATTAAAACCATTAATTGAAGCTGTCATTTTATTAATACCTTCTATTTTATTAAGGGATAAAAAACAGAATGGAAGCTTTAACTCAGACACATATTTTTCTAAGGAATTAGTGCTATGTGGATTAATACTTTTGCCTTTAGGCTTGTCAAAAGAAATTCCATACTTGCCTTGGTAAGATATAAATCCAATGCTGTAAGTTTCGGTAGATAATGATTTTGCTATTTCATCACCTAATATTATTTTGTTTTGAAATGAATTTTTACCCTCTTTAGAAGATAACAACTCAGGTGATTTGGTAATGTGATAGCTAGCAGCCCAAATAATCACCTTTTTGTCTTTGTATTTATTCTGAAGTAACCAAAGAGCATTTTCTGCCATAATAGAATCTCGTTTGCTATCTAATTTTTCAAATTTTTCATTACCTGAAATTGCGTCTTTTAATGATACATTGCTATATTCAACGATTATAGTAGCATTTGTTTTTACTAATTGAGCCCAATAACTATTATTGACTTTTATAAAAGCGTGTGTTAATTTTTCTGCAACCTTTCTTATTAATACTTTTTCATTTTCCTTTAAAGAAATAATCTGTTTATCATAATTTTCTGCAGCTTTTTGAATAATAGTTTTGTATTGCAACCACTCATCTTGATTGTCATATTTATAAGCTATTTTTTCCATTTCAAGTTCTAAATCACTCACATAAGTTTTAGCGAATACCGATGTAAATTTGGGATCAAACCCATCTACAAACAATTTACCTGTACTAACATTGTATGCCATAGAATCTAAAAATGGAGTAATATTCATATTCTTTGACCATAAAAAATACAAAGAAGCAGGTATTGCTTTATTCTCATTATTTTTTTTCGCATATTCCACAGACTTTTTTACATCATAAAAACCAGCCTCAAATAAAATTACCTCGAAACCCATTTCTTTAATAAGGAAGTTTGCAACTCGTGCTTTGGCATCTATTGACGCACCAGCTAAGTGGTCTTGCTCACCTATCATTACGATTTTCTTATTGCCAATTTCTGTTTTCAGAAATTGTAAATCAGCGAAATTTGCATTTGTAGGATCTATACTTTGGAAAGGTTGTATGCCAATTTCTTGTGCAAAAGAGCAAATTGAAATCAAAAGCAGAAACGCGGTATAAATTGATATTTTTTTCATTTTCTTTTTTTTATACGACGTTCTTAATGTAATATAGTTACAGGTATGCAAAATAGCTCTTGGCGGTTTGCAGCTACAAGAAGTTGGCGATTTCGAAGCACAAAACTGTCTGCTACCATAAAATCCCGCAAGGCGGGACACAAAGCTTCACCTGCCTGGCCGGTTTAACCACTGAATCGCCAATTTCTTGTAGGTGCTTTTATCGGCTGCTTTGTTGTTCGGTCAAAGACACATTTTCTGATATTATCCCTACAGATGGCTCAAGGTTGTCATAAGGTATTATTGTTCCACACTTAAATACACAATTTTATTTTTCTTGTTAATAGTCACAATATAATATATAATTTCCTTGCTAAAAGTCGCCTTGTAATAAATGTTTTTATTTCCATTTGCTAATGTATCTGAATCTACATAGTCAAGGGATTTAAATTCGCCCCAGTATTCGGTTCTTTGCTCAAGTGTTTCTAATGTAAGCTTTAGAAGTGCGAAATAATCGGAAGTAAAAGCATTGCTGTCAATATTTTCTTTCGTTAGATTGCTGATGATGTTTTGTAAATAATTTGTCTGTTTTGTATTTGGGTCTGTCTCCGGCTGCATTAAGTGAAATGAACTATTGGGAACATAATAACTCGCAATTTTTAATGCAATTACATCGGGATTATAATCGGTCGTTGTCAGATTAGAAAAAAAGATTACTGTTAAGCTGTCATCCGGCAAACGAAAAATAGAAGTTCCTGTATAACCCGAATGATAAACTCTTTTATGTCCTCTGAACTGATGTAATGCCCATCCGTAACCATAAGAAGCATCAGCCTGCGACAGGATATGATGCTGAACCAGATTGCTCACCTGTCCTCCATCATTAAGAATAAACGGTGTCCACATTAAATCATAAGAGGATTGTTTTAAAAGTTTGTGGAAGGTTATTGCATTGTCCCATTTTGCAAAATCTGTTACACTTGTCCCGATGTCGTTGTAAAGTGGTCCATAATCAATATTTCTGTAATTGTTTACAATCATAGATTTCTTCTCCGACTTATAATAGGCAGTTGCCCTTTCATTCATGACTTTAACCGGACTGATGGTTGCGGTGTGTGTCATGCCAAGTGGGTCAAGCATTTTAGTTTTAAGAAATTCCCCATAAGACATTTCGCTCACTTTTTCAACTATTAATTGCAACAAGAAAAAGTTGGCATCGCTGTAAACCCATCCTTCTCCGGTTTCATTTTCGGGAGTTTGTCTTTTGATATGTGCAAAAAGTTCTTCTGTTGTGTATTTAATTAAGGGCCGGTCATTAAATTTTTCATTTACCACATCTGGTAATCCAGAAGTGTGTGATAATAAATTTATAATCGCAATTGTTTTCCAAAAGTCAGGAATGGAATCAAAATACATGTCAAGTGTATTTTCAAGTTTAATCTTGCCCTGTTCATACAACATCATAATAGCCGTTGCAGTCATTTGTTTGTCCATTGAAGCAATTGCAAATATACTTGTGGGTGTTGCAGGAACTTTGTTGTCAAGATTGATAAAACCATAACCAGTTGCTTTAATGATTTGTCCTTTACTGATTACTGCTACCGCTATTCCTGGAATATTGTATTTAGTTTGTTGTTCAAGAATAAAAGCATTTACAAGAGAGTCTGTTGAAATAGATTGAGCATTTAAATTAATGCTTTGTATTAGCAAAAAGGTAAGTATGAAAATACTTAACAGCGATTTGGTTATTTTATTTTTCATTGCGTTAAAAGTTGCTGTCGTAACTGTCTTTAGTTTTGAGCGTTAAGGTTGCCGGCAGTCCGCGCATATGGCTTGTGGCGGTTTCTGAAGATAAATCTTTCATTCCAGGATAAATTTGATCCGAAGATCAAGTCTCGAATGTAAGAATATCCCGCCATAAATTATATGCGCTGTTACAGGGCGTATTCTTTCTTGTTGACTTCATTGTAAGTAAAATGTCTTTGTCTTTCATCCCTGAAATGACTTTGATTGGCGGCATTGTCATGCGCAGTGTGGGAACTTACCTCGGTGGTGTTTGGACCAATAAGTCGTGGGGTCGCTATTGGGGCTGGGATGCAAAAGAAACATGGGCGCTGGTTTTAATACTGGTCTACGCGTTTATCTTGCACATGCGACTAATCCCCGGGCTGAAGAGCTTGTTTGCATACAACTTCGCCACACGCTTTGGCATGTCCCCGGTCATCATTACATGTTTTGGGGTCAACTACGATCTCTCGGGTTTGCATTCGTATGCGGCCAGTGAACCGGTACCGATTCAAAGTTTGGTTTACATTGCCGTAGCAGTGGTAGTCGCCATCAGCTCCCTGGCGTATTGACGCAAAATGGAAGTGGAGGTGTGAGTTATCGATAGCGCCAACAAGGCTTTCGGGTAACTGATCGTTTTATTCAGCCAGGTTGAAAGTAGATAGCTTTTAACATTAAACCATGAAAAAGAGTAGATTTTGAGAGACGCAGATGTTTGACATTCTCAAAGTGGAATTATTCGGCAAGACCGCCGCCGGGATGAATAGTGCGCAGCGCATTATTCCTTCACAAATTTTCCAGACGCGAAGAATTGCTCACCAATCTTCAAGTGGTAAAAATATATTCCTGAAGCCAAATGCTTAAGTGAAAATGATTGCACATTATTACCAACCAATTCTTTTTCCAATAGCCTTTTCCCTAAGGGATCAAAAAGAGTTAGAAGAGCTCCTTCTGGAGAATCAATTTTTAGCTTGAAGGTTACTTCATCTTGAAAGGGATTGGGGTAAACTTCCATTATTGAGGTGGCTATTCTCGTATCGGTGGATGAAAGAAAAAGGCAGTCATCACCTACCATATTTTTATCCATCCAATTTAGCCGTTCGGTGAGCCAATTTTTTAAGAAGTTGACTTCATCTTGATAGGTTTCACCGATGAAGGCATTGGGCCACACATATGTTCCGAGTATGGGCCAGCGGTCAAAATTCCGATTCTGAGCCTCGTCCAAAAAGGCCGCATTATCATCTATAAACTGCAAAAGACTGTCGGTATGCAGGCTCTCGGTGCGAAGTGCTTTCCAACGGCAGTTGATCTCATTTTGCAAAGCAGGATCTTCCGACAAATCTAAAATCCAGAAAGGGCGTAAATATCCAGATTCTGTCCAAATGTATGACCATCCATCAGGTCCAGGATCTTGCGCAAAGTCAAAATTACCATACCCCAGATTCAAATCCCATAGCGGGCCAAAGTGGATTTTACCTCCATTGCTTTCCTTCTTTTTATACATGTAAAAACTGTACTTGAAATTATCAATGTGCTTGAAAATTTCGGTCGCAATCCAGTAGTCTATCCAGGAGGGTATGTCTATATATTCTTCATAGGTATCAGCAGTGGGCGAGGCATCCATTGCTTCCTCGAAATTCGTGACATAGTTGCTCAAATACTCTTTTTGTTCAGGTACAAGCTCGTCAAAGTCGGGGTCCTGATATTTGTAAAATAGGATTTGGGTAAAAGGCGAATACCAGCCGCTTTCTGGACCTTCAGTGTCACGGTCAGCACTAAAAATATATCCACCAGTGAGTTCGTCTCCTGAAATATCTTCAGGGGTTAGATTGGCAATATCTACTCGGTTGTTATCTCTTTTAATTTTTTCCATCAGGACATACAAGCCTTCATATTGATCGTTGATAAAAACCTCACACCATCGGGTGCGGGGCGCATATCGACCCATGGAATTCCCAATATGGAATGAGAGCACATTTCTCAGGAGGCTTTTATCACTATATGGTCCATTCAACACCCAGTCATTTTCGTCTGGCATTCCCAGAAGCGAAACATTGTTATTCTCACCATCTGGAAGTCGGGTTTCAAACCCGAAACTTTTTTTCTCAAAAAAAATGGAGGAAGATCCTCTGATTTCAATACCAATTTCACCGTTATAATCATTGAAACTATCTGTCAAAAAATTAAGCTCGTTGGGACCATTGTCTATGATACCCATCTGAGCATCGATTTTTGGTTCGTCGGGAATTTCAGCTCCGCCGGTATTGATAAATATCAATGGTAAGTTTGAAGACGCAAACGGTGTAATGAACCAATCGGGCACTGGCTGATAAGAGGTAGAACTGTCATTAATGCCAAAAATTAAAAAGAACAAAGCCGAAAAATCTGAAGAATTCAAGTCAACATTGTGCACTTGGATAGCCAGTGTATTGGTGCCGTTACTCCAAAGGTTGTCCAGCTGCTGCTGTGTAACTGTGAACTGCGCAGGAAGTCCGCCCTGGTAAAGTTGTGCTTCGCGGTAAGTAGTAGCTGTTTGATTGTATGGAGGAACAACACCGTCCGTGCCGATATTTGACCGTGCTATTTCGACGCCATTCAGGTAAGCTACGAAGGCATCATCAAAGTCAGCATAAAGGGAAACTGCGCTTATTAATGCGGTGTCTATTATTTCAAATTCCTTTCTTATATACAGCGATATGGTTGGCTCAATCAGCGTATTGTCATCATCGTCGGCATACCCAAATCCTCCTTCTCCGGTATTCCAAAGGTTATCGTTAAAGCCTTGCTGATTCCAAGAAGTTGGAGGTTCGGAATCTCCAATTCGATAATTCCATTCCTGTTCTGCCAAGACTGCTGCCTCCCAATGATCAATAGGTTGACACCACGTACTATATGGAAATAGCCAAAGGATGAGGAAGTAAACCGACTTCTTTATCATTGCAAATCAATTAAAGTTCAACATATTAATTTTCAAATAAACGCTCGTAAATTTTGTCAGTTTCATATAAAATGGACATATAAAAAGTAGGAAAATTATGGCTGACCACAGGCATGTCAAAATCGAAGTGTAAGCTTCCCCTAAGTACATGACAAAACCATGTAAATACCTAATTGATCATTAAATAAGTGTCTATGAAATAAATAAGAATCTGGTGTTCAGTAAATGAATGATAATTCTTTGAAAATTAGCACGAATCCCGCGCACCAGCTTCGGCAACGAAAATACACAGTTTTCAACCATATTTAAAACCTATTTTAAGGGGCATTTCCACCTTGGCAGCAGCCGCCTCATTGCGCTTTTTCTTGCCTGCAAATTCAGCGCGCTTTGATGGCAAAACACGAATGCATGCCATTACCGCTTTAAAATCGTTCTCATACGCCGTGTCGCCAGATATGTCAGCGCCAATCGCCTGGGCTTTGAGGTTAGAGCAAATCAGCACGGTAGAAATGATCGCAAGGACCATTCCGATGAGTAATGTTCTCTTTGTTGCTTTTATTGTTTGCGTTTTCATAATGCTTGGGGTTGTTGGCTTGCCTTTATGAAAATGACAAATATCTCCTACTACACGCTGCGATAAAAGACCACTTTGGGTATATTTTGAAATTACCCATTTGGGGTGATGTGTTCCGCAGGCAGTCTTTTCTGACTCAAGGCCAAATTGGCGCTGCGAATGGAAAGGCCGATAGCACTTTTTTACAAAGACTTAACCCACCTTTTGATAAAATGCAAAGGCCCTGCGAAGGCTTTTTCTATACAGAATGAGGCCCAGTTCCAAAAAGGAACTGGGCTCTCACGGCGTGATGTTGATGGAGCCATTTTGACTCTGCTCAATTGCAGGTCACCGCAGCCTGGCTCAATGAGTTTGTATTCTGTGATGATGCAGGCGTGCACCATTGGGATGCATTCTTTTCTAAAATTCATTGACAGGTTTCCCCATTCAGATTATACATCGTAAAAAGGACCCGTTTGGAATGCTTTGTTCCGGCCAAAAATCAAATGGAGGAAGTTTCTAAAATGAATTGAAGGCTTCCGCCAAGCAGCCGCAATAGAAACCTAAAATTTTGCTACTTTTCTGAAATGAAAATTCTATTCCCGTTCTTTCTGATGTGGTTGATCACGGGTGGAGTTTTTGCCCAGGATGCATCGCTGGTTCCGGGAGATCTCCAGGAATTTCAGACGCTTAAAAGTGATAGTGCGCGTTGTGAGGCACTTATTCATGCCTGCTTTAACAGTTCGCACGCCGCACCAGCCGTAGGAGTTGGTTATGGCCATCAGGCCATCGCGATGGCCAAAAAAGGTGGTTTTGACAAATTGTTGGCCGATGCGCACAACAGCATAGGCTTGTGTTACGATGCATACGGAAAAGCGGACAGCGCGATGTTTCACTTTAAAAATTCCATAGCGTTGCTTGAAAAAACCGGTTTTCACTGCGATATGGCTGCTGTTTATGCAAATATTGGGAACGCCCAGCGCCGATTGGGTGAATATGTTGCCTCTCTTCCCGCTTTCACCAGGTGTCTTGAAATTCAGGAAGAATGCGGTGAAATGGGTAATCGGGGAGTCGCACTCCAATCCATCGGGTCGAGTTACAATTCACTTCAGATGTACGACAAAGCCATCGAATACTTTGATGCTGCGATCGAAATAGAAAAGGCGCATGGAATAGAAAGCCGTCTGGGTCCCATTTACCAAAGTAAAGCCAACGCCTATCTGGGCCTCAAACGCCTGGATGAGGCAACCCGACTATCGAAAATGGCCATCAAAAGTTTCATTAAAAGTGGAAATGAATACAATGTGGCGTACACATATGAAAGTATGGCGCATATTCAGTTGGAGCTGGAAAATTTGGACAGTGCCATTTATTACGGCACCAGGGCACTGAATATTTTCAAGGGAATGAATGCGACGATGGACATTGTGTATGAGCAGATATTTTTATCGGAATTAATGGTGAAATCCCTTGATTATCAAACCGCTCAGGTCAAATTGCTAGAAATACTTCCGATTACGATATCGGAAAATCTTCCTTATGACAGGATGTCTGTGATGGAACTTTTGTCAAAAGTGTCTGCTGGAATGGGTGATTATAAGTCGGCCTTTGAATACCAATTTAAACAAATGACGCTAAAAGACAGCCTGAATGTGGATGAGCAAAAAGCTGAATTGACGGCTTTGGCCAATAAGTTTGAAACGGACAAACGCGATAAACAAATTGCGCTGGAGCAAGCGCAAAAGGCACAGATACAAACGGAAAGTGATCGTCAGAAACAGCAAAAGTACTTTTTGTTGATTGGCGTTATCCTCCTGAGCCTTCTCATTATGGTATTAATAAACAGATATTTGCAAAAGCAGCGCAATGCGCAAAAACTTGCACTTGCCAATGTGCAAATTGGAAAAGAAAAGGAACGGGCAGAAAAGAGTGAAAGGTTAAAACAAGAGTTTCTATCCAATATGTCTCACGAAATCAGAACACCGGTGAATGCGATCAATGGACTTTCGCGTTTGCTTCTTGACGAAAAACACGATAAAAAAACCCAACAATTTCTGAAGGCCATCAATCACTCGGGAGAAAACCTGATGGTGGTGCTCAATGATATTTTGGATTTGGCCAAAGTGGAAGCGGGAAAACTCGATATACTTCAAAAACCAATGTGTCTCGCGGATGAACTTGAGATAATCTACATCATCTACCGGGAAAAAGCGGCCGAAAAGGGGTTAAACCTTTCCGTTGATATGGATGAATCCATTCCTGATTCATTTTTGGGAGATGCAGCCCGGCTCTCACAAGTGCTCGGCAATCTGGTGAGCAATGCCATAAAATTTACCGAAAAGGGAAAAATTGAATTAAGTGTAGAAAATTCCGGGAATTTCAACTTTCTTTTTTCTGTTAAAGACTCCGGAATTGGTATTTCGCCAGAAAATGAAGCGCGTATTTTTGAGGGTTTTGAACAAGTGACAAATACGGATACAAAGCCGATTGGTGGAACCGGATTGGGATTGACCATCGCACGGAAATTGGTTGAATTAATGGGTGGCAAATTGCAGGTACAAAGTGAACCGGGCAAAGGTTCAGATTTTTATTTTAGTCTTGAGCTACTGCCCAATGACAATGAGCCAGAAATAACAAGCTTAATTCCAGGATCAGAGATGGAAAAGGAGATTCATATCATTGTGGCTGAAGACAACGAATACAATTTTTGGGTGACACAAGGTTATCTTCAAAAGCATTTGCCGAATGCTGCAATATACCACGCCAAAACAGGAAATGAAGTTTTAAAATTATTGGATGAAGATTTTTATGATTTGATCATCATGGATGTTCAAATGCCTGAAATGGATGGATTAGAGGCCACCGAAGTGCTTCGAAAAAGGGGTGATAAAATTCCAGTGGTTGGCCTTACAGCGAGTGTTTTAAAAGATGAACAGGAAAAATGCCTGAGGGCAGGAATGAATGGATTCGTTCAAAAACCGTTTAAAGAAGATGATTTGACAGATATTTTAAGGAAAATACTTCAAATCCATCCCAAACCAAATGGAGACAATGGCCAGGACATTCACCGCAGGCATTCCGATCAGTTTCTTAAATGGATGCCTGAGCGCTTGCTTATATTTGAAGAAGCACTGCATCAAAAGGATTTGGAAACAATAAAATCGATCTCTCACCAGGTGCGCCCGCTCATTTTAGACAATGGAATGGTAAGTTTAGATCGTTTCTTGGTTGACCTGGAGAATGTCAACGCATGGGATTCACAGGTGGAGCGTGAAATTGAAAAAGCAATAACGATTATTCGGGCGAAGCTGAGCGAATACGATAAAATTGAAAGATAAGATGGCGCTAAAAAGTGTAATAATTGACGATGATGCGTATGTCAGGGAAGAGCTGGAATTGATGATTTCTACTTTTTTGAAGGGTGATATTGATCTTCTGGGGACATTTGCAGAACCCCAATTGGGTCTTGATTTTATTCGAAAAAACGAAACGGATTTGATCTTTCTCGACATTTTTATGCCCGGTATGTCTGGTTTTGATCTCCTTGATCACCTTGGCAATACCAATGCAGCGGTCATTTTTATTACTTCATTTAATGGGTACGCTATTCGGGCAATAAAATACAGCGCTTTGGATTACCTGCTGAAGCCGGTGAAAAGAGAAGAGTTGCTGGCAGCCATTGCCAGACTGAAAGAAAAATCTGAACGACAATTCCTGAATACGCGAATGTCAAATTTGCGACACAATCTATTGGCCGAAAATGACGCTTCCCTGCAGCTGGTTTTGGGGTCAAAACAAGGGGAAAACCGTTTTTCATTAAAGAATATCATTCGCTGCGAAGCGGACTCCAACTATACCGTCATTCACCTGAAGGGAAATAAAAAGTTTCTGGCTTCTAAAACGTTGGGCGAGATTGAAGATATGCTTTGCGAATCTCAGTTTCTCAGGGTTCATAAATCACACCTGGTAAACCCGGAATATGTAGATCATATTTCGGCTTCCGATGAATTGGTGTTGAATGAAGAAAGTCGTATCCCCATTTCCCGCAGAAGGGCAAGTGAAGTGAAGAATTTCCTGAAGAACCGATGAAACCAACACTTTATTTTTTGTCATAAATAAATTAAACCCCGGCTTTCGCCGGGGTTTCGAATTGAAAACAAGCGAAGGCTTTGGTTAGCGCTTTATCCATTTCGTGGTAGCGAAACGGTCTTTTTCAAATTCAATCCGAATTAAATACGTGCCTTTTGCTGCGGAACTCAAATCAACGGAGTGATAAATTTCGGAATTATTCAATCGTTCGGAATGAACGATTCTACCCGCAATATCCATCACCCGGAGCGATACAGGATTTTCATTTCCATGAAATTCCAGGTTAAAAACATCTGTTCCCGGATTAGGATAGAGTTGGAAATGAGAATCAGCCTTTTCGTCCGTTGTTGTAATAATCATTTCTACACAAGCTGAGATGGAAACACAATCTCCATTGGTGATTTCAAGCGCGTAACTTCCATTTTCTGTCACCACATAAGTTGGTCCGGTGGCGCTTTCGATAAATTCGCCTGTATTGCAATCCATCCAACGGAACTCACCATCATATACCGAAAGCAGCATGTTGCCTTCGAGGCTTATTTCTGCAATGTTTTGGACAATGGTCAAAACCAAAGTTACAACGGTGTCCTGAAGGTCGATGATGTACGTATCACTTTGATCAAAAGTCTGATCGTAAGCGGTATATTCATTGCATGCCGTCACCGTTTCGCTTACCTGGACTGCCGGCAAAGTCACCTTTGAAATGTAAATGTTGTCGGCACCGCCAGATGAGACCGAACGGGCGCTCACCACCAGGAATTTTCCACCGGTATAAACCATATTGAAATCTTCGTACAAGGGCGCAAAAGCATTGGTCAATGCGATGATACCTGCAGCATCCCATACCAATACACCGTCCGTTGTTACTTTTTGTGCTATAAAACCGGTACTGGCTTTATGTGTAATGCACATCGTATTGTTTTCGTCCAGGTCAAATTCAGGATGGGGGATATAGGTGTTTAAATTTGCCACCTGCACACCGTTTTCTTCCCAAAGAATAACTCCATTTGTAGTAAACTTTTGGGCGTAAATAGCAGAATTCCCAACTACTCCAGGCCTGCTATCCGCCCAGGTAATAAAGTAGTTGTTAGCTGACTTTTTCCAAAAGAACCTGCTTTGCAAACCATCTGCTGCGCAAATAAGTTTGGTGGTCTCATTCCAACCCAAAGCGCCATTGCTTGCCAATAAACGACGGGCATAGATATTCCCACCCGTACCTTCCGGACCAGCGCCTTGCCATACGAAGGTGATGCCTGTATTGTCAGCAATACCGCTGTACTGATTACCCACGCCTTGGGTTCCTGCCGTTACAAAAGCCCACGCAATCCATTGATTGGACAAATCACTTACACCCGCTACCAGCATGCACTTCAACGAAGCGCCCGAAACATTTCCAGTAGTGTGATACAGATAAACTCCGCCATTCATATCCGGCGAAATGCCGAAACTGCCCAAACCAATCATTGAAGGAGGCGTGGTGCCCCCGAAAGGCCAGAGCAAATTGCCATCACCATCTATCTTGCAGATTTTTAATACGTCCGATCCGCCTATTACCACTCCTTGCGAGGCTATGTAATAATCTCCGGCTGATACGACCATGTCAACATTGGTTATTCCATTGGGATAACTGGAGTCGTTGCGCACTTTTACATCCTCAGGCCATATGGATTCACCACTGGAATTCATCTTTTGAACATAAATTCCATTGTTCGCCATCACCGGACTTTGTTGTACGTTCCAGGTGATTATAAATTCTGCGTTTGGTAAAGAAATAATTCTGAAGATGTTCACACGTCCCTCATAATTAATGATCTCCTTTCCGCCGACTTCCCATTGAGGGATCCCTTCGGCATTGTAGTGCTGACCATAAACGTCCCACCCGATGCTTCCGGAGCGGGAGTCCAGCCAAAAGGTGAATATTCCGCCGGTGCCATCTGGAAATGATTGAACTGAGTTTTGACCACCGCTTTCAGCGCAAACCACTATGGGTAAAGCCGGATCTGAATTCCATTGGCCAAACGCAGTACTGGAAAGCAGTGTCATTAATATTCCAATATACTGTAAAACTGTTTTCATGAGGGTTGTTTTTATTAAACGATGATTCAATTCGAGAGCCAATTTACCGGATGATAAAGGATGGTGGTTGGCTTTTTAAGTTAACGTAACCCATATTGAGCGAACGGTAGAAAAGGAGTTTTATGAGGAGAATATTGAGATGGAATTGTGTCCGCTTATCGCAAAATGGATACCTCCTTCTGATGGATATTTCGAAATGTCCGGTTAGACTGCGCAAGCGCGGAGGGACAGAAACCTGGCTATTGGCGGTATTTGATTTTTTTCAATTGGTTAAAAGGTCAAGCAATCCAAACAATGCTGCCCCGATGATGATCGTCCATGATATCCAATCCTTAAATTCATTATTTTTGTGTTTTAGAAATAATCTGTGAAGAAATAAATGAACGATAAGAAAATAACCAAAACCTTTTCGGAAAGCTTTATCATTCAATTTGATTTCGAATAAAAAAAATAGAAAAGTGGAATTTATATAAAAACAAATACAATGAATTCTAACTGATTATTTAGCATTGACAGTCCTGGGAAAATTCTCCATCCTTTTCATCTGATTGCATCCATTTCGTGCAATAAAATAAAAGCCAATCCCAGCAGTTGGAAATCAATCATTCGTCCGTTTTTATCATCTGTCTGGCTCGCTTTACCTGCATTCATGTCAACACATCGGCAAAGAAGCGGTCGACCTGAAATCGCAAATTTTATCGCCAAAAGAAATTTCGCAGGAAAGTTGAATATTCTTTGAGTACGTTCAAAGAGAGATTTGGGCAACTCAAAACATGGCTGCGATTGACCCCATACTTGTTAAACGCTTCGTCGTGTCATGGGCAATTTACAAAACGAATCCCGACAAAAGCGCTTCTTGAACCGTCAATTGCGACAGCGCACACGTTGCCCAATTAAACTTCTTCGCAAATTTTAGGCAGCTTCAGGAATTTTAATCCCTGTTACCAAAACATCGTCGATTTGATCAAAATCACTTTTCCAAAGATGAAATTCATACTGGAATAAATATTGCTGATCTTCCATCCTATGTTCCTGAACAAACGCGATAAACTCGTTGAATTTTTTGCTCATATATTTCTTATTTAAATCACCACCAAATTGATCGCTGTAACCATCCGAAAACATATAAATGGAATCACCAGGTCTGGTATCAATCTTATGATTTGAGAATCTTTTCTCGCGCGTGTGCAGACCTCCGATAGAGAATTTATCTCCGTCTATTTTTTGGATTTTCCCATCAGAGACCAATATTAAGGGGCGCAAGGCACCTGCGAACTCAATATTTCCGGAGTTTGGGGTGTATTTCAATATGCCAATATCCATTCCATCAGAATTACTACTTCCATTGTCATTTAAAAGATGAGACAAGCGCAAATCGAGTTTTTGCAATACATCTGACGGCGCGACGTTCTTGCCAGTTCTGAATATATCGTTTAGTAAAGTATGTCCGATCATAGCCATAAAGCCGCCAGGCACACCGTGTCCGGTACAATCTGCAACAGCAAAGTATACCGCAGTTTTTGTTTTTGAATACCAAAAGAAGTCACCACTTACAATATCCCGAGGCTGGAACATTACGAACATTTCCGGAAAAGTTTGCTTCAGTTTGTCAATGTTTGGTAGCAAAGCATCCTGTATATTTTTGGCTCGTTTTATACTGTTTAATACTTCTCGGTTCTTCAGCTCGATTTCAGATCGTTGACGGTTTAACAATGCCTTCAACCTGTCTTCTTTCCATAAGATATTTTGAACCAGATGCAGCATAATGAGCGTTAGGCAAATTAATGCGGTCAAAATTATTGATAGCTGAATCAAAACCTTCTGCCGTGCTTCTGCAATAAAGCTATCGAAAGGCTCGTCTACTTGAACGATAGCGACAGTGTTACCAACGGAATTTTTTATAGGAGCAAAGGCTGAAAGCCATACCCCATTTTCATCGGTGTATGGACCAATCGACGTGCCGGATTGATAATGCGTAATATGCGCATTGTCATAATTTTCCCATTTATGGCGATAGTAAGGTGTTTCTGCGGACGTAACTCCGAAATAGAAATTTGACGAAGCTTCATCATATACCAAAGTATAAATGTCACTCTTCACTATATTGACAGCTTGTGCGCGCGCCAGGAATTTATGAATATCGCGGTAAAAACTTACCGAATCGACTGTTGATATATCGTTTTGTGATGGATATTCGAGGAACATCTCCTGATGTAAATCACCATCTATCTCGGTAGAAAGTGACCTGGCAATGCTTTGTAATTTTGCGATCTCAGCCGTGCGGGATGCCTGAAGTTGGGTGTGATACGTATAGGCTATAAAAGCCCCCGAGATAAGAATTAGGCTGGAGAGCAAAAGAAGCATGATCCTACCACTCGTATTATCCACCAGGTCTTTCCACTTGATTCGCAATTGTTGCATTGGGGAGCGTTTCGTTTATTTATAAATTACGGTACGAAACAGATCGGTTTTCGTTCGATAAAAAATACTCTGGAAGCGATCAAACCATAAAACATGATGATTAATTATTTTTAATGAAGCAAATGCGTTTTGGAGCCAGCCAAAGAAAAGAGTTTGAGTATTCATTGGTATAGGCGAACTTTTGCGGCTTTTAAATTATCCGGTTGTTAAGAATTCCTGTTCTTTACATAGCGGCTCTGACTCACTTGCGCCAAAGCGGCACTAATTGATGCAATTCTTTTTCGTGATAATTGCGTGACATCTTTAACACACCTTTGATGCAAGAAACCAATAAAATTAAACAGGTATGAAAACTTCACTTTGGGCGATGGCCCTCTTATTATTCATTTTTACCTCATGTGACGAGGATGACAACGATGATACTCCAACGACTGTTACAGTAGATTCTTCCATGCCCAATGGAACTTTTACCAGTAGCCGGTCAGGTGCCTTTATTGAAGAGGCCGGACCAGGTAGCGCGGCAGGCATGGCGGAGCTTGGAACAGATAGCCAGGGAACACAATTCCTTCGCTTTTCTAATGATTTTACGTCAAATTTTAATACCGGAACCATTACAGTTTATCTTTCTGAAACCAATGAGAATTTAAATGATGTGTTTGATCCTGGCAATGGTAATCCAGGTCTGCGGATTGTAGCTCCGGTAACGAGTGGTGGCGAGAAGTTCTTCAAGCTTGATCCTGCTGCTGGTGCGCAATTTGATTACGTCATTTTATGGTGTGGTTCTGCTGGCGTTCCTTTTGGAAATGCTCCTTTGAATTAACCATTTATTTAATGCGTAGAAACGGGTCGGCTGGTTTTCCGGCTGGCCCGTTTTTATTTAAAAAAAAGTATGAATAAGCCACTCTTAATTTTCTTTCTTTTTCTTTCTACCGCCACTTTCGCTCAGAGCGGCTGGGTAAAAGAAAAAGGAATGCTGTATTCTGAACTATCATTTGCTTCGCTAAATTCGCATGAATATTATAATCTGGATGGAGTCGAGCTGCGCACTTCCGAATTTCAGCAGCAGAGTGTCCTGGTGTATGGTGAATATGGCTTGGGAAGGCGATTTTCCGCCGTGTTGAACTATGTTGGTTATCGTTGGAATGCTTTTGAAACCACCGATCCCGTGTCAGGAAGCGGCGATGCATTTGTAGGCCTGCAATACGGTATTCTTACGGGAAAATTTCCGCTTTCCATTTTGGTTGGGCCGGAAATTCCCATCGGAAATGCTGATTTAAAAGCACAAAATAACAATAGCCCATTTGTAGACGAGATAAATCTTCCCACAGGTGATGGCGAATGGAATGTGTGGAGCACGATGGCGCTATCACACTCTTTTCCCAAGCTAAAAATGTATGCCACGGTTACAGCCGGATTTAATTATCGCACCAAGTATGAGGACAGCTATTTTAATAATCAGGTTAAATCCAATTTGGAATTGGGCTTTCAGCCAATGAAAAAACTTTGGTTACAGGCCAGGCTAGGAATTTATCAGACACTTGGAACACCTGAAAGTGGGGTAGATTTCATACGTGGTGAAGGCACCGCTTTTACGACTTTCGGCTTTGCACTCGCTTATGACGTTTACAAAGGTTTCGGAATTGGAGCACAAGGTACTTTCTACGATGATTTTATAGTGGATCGCAAGAATATTTACAGTGCACCGTTGTTATCTGCCAGTCTTTCCTTTAAAATAGAATAAACAATAGCGTTTCAGACAGCAGTAACAAAAGGCAGCGAGAACCAAAAAGTAGTCAAGCCATCCTTCTCGCTGCGCACCTGAATAACAGAGTCATGAATTTCCAATATTTTTTTCACTATGGCCAGGCCGAGACCCGAACTAAGCGCTGCCTCCGTTTTTATGCGCTCGTCCGAGCGATAGAACCGGTCGAATAAGTGTGGAATTTCACTTTCTTTAATTCCGGCGCCTGTATTTGATATGGCAAGTTCAAGCTTATTGCTTTTGCTGATGGCTTCAAGACGTACTGATCCATTTTCGGGCGTATACTTTATAGCGTTTTCAAGCAGATTTTGGATTACGCGCTGCATGAGACCAATATCGGCCATTACCGGAAGCGCCATGGGGTCGATTTTTACCTGAAAGTCGATCTTTTTCTTTGCAGCCATAAGGGAAAACTCTTCGTGGGAAGCTTCCAGCAATTCTTGAAGTTTTACCGATTGGCGGTGTACCTCCATTTGCTGTGACTCAAGCTTCGAAAGTTCAAAGAGATCTGCCACGAGTTTCTTTAGTTTTTCGCTGCTGCGCAGTGCTATTTGAAGATACTTCTTTTGTTCTTCGGGTTTCAGCGATTCCGCTTTGATAAGGAGGGTGTCTATATAGCCGTGTATGACCGCCATCGGGCTTCTTATGTCATGTGATACGTTGGCTATGAGTTCCCTGCGCAGATGATCTACCTGTTTTAGATCTTCCATATTTGCCAGGATCGAGTCGGCCATTTGATTAAAAGTACGACCGATTACTGCTATTTCGTCATTTGAATGAATAGGTATGCGCGCTTTATAATCTCCGTCTTCAAAGCGCTTCACTGTTTGGATAATAATACGAAGGTTTTTGGTAAGAAAATAAATAAGGAGTACTCCAATCAGAAAAGCGCCAAAAAGGGTAATCAAAAAAGCCGTCGTGCCAACTTTCAGAAAAAAACCGGTTGAAAATGCTTCGGCAATCGTCTCATACTTTTCACTCGCCAATACGATGTAAACATAGCCTTGTAGCTCATCATTGGTTGTAACAGCGGTTGCTGAAAATACTGTTTTATTTCCCGGTTGGCGCGGGTCATCGCCCAAAATAAACTCCAATCCGTCGGAAGCAATGAAATCCTTGACAGGCGCCAAATCTATATTTTTCAACCGCACTTTTTTGTCCAATACCACATAGCTTAAAATCTGTCCTGCGGGATCTAAAAGATAAACTTCAATCCCTGGATTAACGGCCATCATGGAGTGCATGATTATTCCCACGGCTTCTTCATTCACTTTGCCATTTTCAAATGGCTGAACTTCCAAAAGCATCTGTTTGGCCACAGCCGCATTCAGTTTTTGTGTTGTCTGCTGGTAGTAGGTCCTTCCTGCGTTTGCAGTAATGAGTACATATGAAACCCCGAGTATGAATAACATCATGAGCAGGCCGAGCGAGAGCCGCCAAATAAGGCTATTCTTTAATTTTGCTTTTTCCATTATAATGCGTCATTTAAGCGGTAGCCTACGCCCCAGGTTGTAAGGATATAGCGGGGCTGAGCGTCGTTTGGTTCCAACTTCGATCTGAGTCTGTTTATATGTGAGTTTACCGTGTGTTCATAGCCTGAAAATTCATATCCCCATACCCTGTTGAGCAGCTCTTCGCGTGTAAAACTCCTACCCGGGTGGCGACAAAACATGCAGAGCAGATCAAATTCTTTGGGCGTGAGATCAAGTATCTGATTGCCCCGCTTTACCTGCCTGTTTACAAAATTTACCACGATATCGGCATGAGATAAAATAGATTCTTGTCGTCCTTCCTGGGAGCTAAAATCCGCTGCCCTTCGAAGCATGGCTTTTACCCGTGCCAGAAGCTCCCGGATGCCAAAAGGTTTGGTAAGGTAATCGTCTGCGCCGGATTCGAGCCCGGCCACCTTGTCGAGTTCTTCCGCTTTTGCGGTAAGCATAAGCACAGGGATGTGTATTTCGCGGTTTCTCAATTCGCGGCATATGTCGATACCATTCATTTTTGGAAGCATGATATCAAGTATGATCAGGTCGAAATGTTTGCTGCAAGCTTGCGCCAATGCATCCTTGCCATCATTGATGCAGGTCGTTTGGCAGCCCAAGTCGGACAGATGAAGTTTGAGTAAATCTGAAATATCTGGATCATCTTCTACAACCAAAACCTTCTTCATGTGGGGTGCTCTTGTGGGTTAGTTTATTATAGCGGCTGTAGTTTTCTATTTCCATTTCAGGCACCAGCCAAAGCTAATAAATCTCTTTTATGGAGTTGCGTGCATGGCAGGCAAATCGGATTTTTATATTTTCTGCTTTTAATTCGCTCGTCATTTGTTTTCGCCTTATTGTTTCTTCAACGACTGGTGAAAGCAGAAAGTGCTAAATGAGTTAAATTTTCGTCAGCGGCTTTTTCTTCGTTCCAACAGCGAGCCGTTCTAGTAATTATAGAATTGCGTCCTCCGTAACCGCCAGCAGCTAATTTCAATGTTTAAAATCCAATGGATTGTGCATATCCTAGTTTGCCGGCAGGCCAATGCCGGGGCGCCGGAAAGGAATCCAAAGATAAAAACAACTGTAAAACATGGCTTGTGTCTTGCCCCATATTGACTTATTCGCGCTCGAGTGATTCTCCGTCAATCAATCACATGTGGCCTAGCCTAAATATTTCTTTATGGTTTCAATAAAAGTGCTGACAGTAAAAGGTTTTGCCACAAACCCGTCTGCATTTACTTTTTTACAAATCTCCCTGATGTCGACATTGGCCGAAAAAATCAAGACGGGAATGTTTTTTGTTGTATCATTTTCCTTTAGCGTCTCAATGGCTTTTTCTCCGCCAATTTCCGGAATCCATAAGTCCATTAAAATAAGATGGGGTTGAAATGATTTGATATCATTCAAAACATGATCACATCGGGATAATGTTTCAGTTGTATAATCAAACTTGCCCAATATGGCTTTGCACAAGAGTAAAATTTCCGCATCATCATCGTAAATCAGAATTTTCTTTTTCATAATGAAAAGGTTTCTTTCAAGGATTTAAATGGCAAGGTAAAATAAAAAGTGCTTCCCTTATCCGGTTCACTTTCTACCCACATGGTACCCTCATGCCTTTTTATAATATTGTTGGATATGAACAAACCAATACCCAATCCCTGAAAATGCACCGCATGTTCCTGCACACGGTAGTATCTATCAAAAATTTTATCCAAATGCTGCTTTGAGATGCCAACACCAAAATCCTGCACCGATACCCCAATATTACTTTCCTGTTCTTTTATGTTAACCAGGACGGTATCAGCTTTGGGAGAATATTTTACAGCATTGCTGAGTAAATTAATTAATACTTGTTGCAGCCTGGCCCTATCGCCGGTTATTTGCTGTGAAAAATTCCCCCTTTTTTGAATGCTGTGATTTTTCGCACCGTGCTGAAAGTTTTCAATTGTTTCATCCACCATTTCATTGAAGTCGAATTCGGTGATCGTATAATCCAATTGCCCATTTTGAATTTTGCTGACATCTATTAATTCTGTAATTAAGTCGTGCAGCCTCTCTAAGGCTTGATTGGCTTTGGTGGCGTATAGCGCCGTTTGGTTTTGTTCACTTAATGAAAGTTGCAGTAGCTCAATATAACCCTTAGCTGTCGTAAGCGGTGTTTTCATTTCGTGGCTGGCAATGCTTATAAATTCATCTTTTTGCTGTTCAATCGTTTTCTGTTGATGAATATCGGTATTGGTTCCTATCCATCGCTCAATATTTTTGTTGGCATCCAAAACAGGATAGACCCGCGTGAGAAACCAACGATATTCTCCGTCATGCCTGCGAAGTGGAAAGGTTAGCTCAAATGGTTCGGGTTTTTTCCACAACTCTGTTGTAAGTTCTATTATATTTTTAATCTTTTCGGGATGATGCACTTTCTGCCATCCAAAACCTTCCATTTCTTCCAACGTGGTTCCGGTATAATCATACCATTGCTTATTGTACCAGTAAATGCTTCCATCTTCATTGGCAATCCATGCAAGGTTTTGAATGCTGTTGGCAAAAATGCGAAACTGCTTCTCACTTGCCTTAATTTCCTCTTCTACCTGTTTACGTTCAGTAATATCTGTAAAAAGAACGGCTACTTTATTACTTCCCTGATCGCCTAACCTGAAAGATTGCGTTTCAAACCAGCGGCCCAATGCTTCGCTGCCTTCAATGAAATGGATTGGTTCGCCTGTTAAAGCTACTTTACCATATATTTGAAACCACTTTTCTTCGATATTGGGAATCAGCTCTTTTACGGTTTTACCGACAACATTTATTAATCCTGTTTGTTTTTCAAACACAGGGTTAGTTTCTATATAAACACAATCCACTGGCTTGTTATCGCTATCAAAAATTACTTCGATAATGCTGAAGGCCTGGTCCATGGTTTCAAAAATGCCACGGTATTTTTCTTCGCTTGCTTTTAATTTTAATTCTGCTTCTTTTTGTTCAGTTATCTCTATACTGATACCTGTAAGGGTTTCGGCTTCGCCCTTATCATTATAATAATATTTACCGACGGAACGTATGTAATGAACAGTATGATCATTTGCACGCCTAATGCGATACTCCACATTGTAATCCGTGTGATTAATTCTGGCATCTTCTACAGTTTTTATAGCCATTTCCACATCCTCGGGTAAAATATGTTTGCGCCAGTCCTCGTAAGTAATCTCTGTGCGATGCTCATCATACCCCCACATTTTATTATGCAGGGCACTCCATTCTACTTTAAGTGTTTGCATGTTTAACGACCAGGTGCCTACATTGGCCGAATCAGTAGCAAGCTTTAGGTACGATGAAATTTGCCGCATAGCAGTTTCGCTTTTTTCAATTTGTTTGCGCGCATTTACCTGATCGCTTACATCATAGGCAAAAACTAAAATGCCTTCTGTTTCTCCTTCGTCATTTGCAAAAGCCTGGTAAGTGAAATTCATAAAAATGGATTCCAGTTTTCCATTCCCCCTATCCAACATAGCGGAGATTTCTTTCCCCGTAAATGTTTCGCCCGTTTGATATACACGATCAAGGAGCTCCTTAAAACCCTGCCCGGCTATTTCAGGTAGCGCTTCTCGAAGTTTTTTATTTTTAATATCACGGTTTCCAGTAAGTTCCAGATATGCAGGGTTGGCAAATTCAAATACATGTTCAGGTCCTTTGAGAATGGCAAAAGCGGCTGGCGCTTGTGTAAAGAAGTCATGGAGTGTCTTGCGCTCGAATTGTAAGCGTTTTTCGTTTGCTTTCAATTTTGATTCTGCGATTTTCTGGTCAGTCACATCCATCAGGATGCTTAAATTGAAATCAACCTTTGTGCGAATGGCCTGAAATTGTATAAATTTATGGGTACCGTTTTTGGCAGTAAAATCAAATTCTCCTATTTCTTCACCTTTGCTGATATAATCTTCGAAACGCTTGGCTGTTCCATCTTTTGAACTTGTTCTTAAATCCCGCACATTCATTTGCAATAATTCGTTAACCGGATAGTGGAAAAGATCACTTGCAGCTTTATTGGCAGATAAATAATTGCCTTCATCATCGGTAACCACTATAGCTGCGAGACTATTGTCAAAAATCGTTTTGAACTTTCCCTCACTTTCTGTCATGGCATCCTGCATGTCTCTGTTCTCTTTTAACAGTTCGATGGTGCGGTCCTTTTCTTTTAAGCGAATAATCTGTTCCTTCAATTCTTCATTCAATTTTTTATGCAAATCTGAATGAGGAATGGATAAGATTTGCGGGGTGATTTTTACCAACATCACGGCAGTTCCTATGGACGCCAGTGCTGTTATCACCCTAAAAGCAGAATCCAGTCTATACATTGGATACCAAATGTTGATCACATCCATGATGTGCGTCGCGCTGCAGCTCAATATAAACAGGGCAAAAAGTACAACCAAAGATTTAAAATTGATGTCCTTTCTTTTCCTTACAATATACAATAATGTAAAAGGAATTGTCAAATAGGCCAGGGCTATCAGGCTACCTGAAATGGAGTTTATCCAAACAATGGCAGGATCCCAAAAATAACAATGGCCATGTGGCATAAAATCATTGTCGAAGAGTTTCTTAAAGAATTCCATAATCTTATCATTAAATGAACTGTTACGTTAAAATGGTTTTATCCCAGCCCGTTGCATGATCTCCCAAACCACAGCAGTGGAAGTAAAAAAATATCGATAACCAAATTGGTCTTTTCACTATTTTTAAGTGCAAGTTTAAGCACCCCGTCCACCGAAGAGAGAATTTTGCCGTCAGGCATCACATATATATGGTTTGGCAAAATCTTTACCTCATCGGTAATTTCCTGAATGGGATTTTTAGTAAGTTTCAAAAGAATTTCCGTAAGATCACTCTCATATGACGGGTTTAAATGCTTCACCACGACATAAGCCATTCCAGAATTAAGGTGTATTGCGTCGGGCATTTGTCTAAATGCATCAATTCCTTCGCCCGAAGCTCCAATACCCAAAAAGGGAAAATTATGGGCGTTTGGGGAAGGTTTAACTTTGTCTCTGGCTTCGTCGGATGTAGTTTTTGCCATCGTAATCAAAACAAACTTTACTGCTTCACAAACTTAAAATTAATCTGTTACAGATGTATACCTTTTTTACTGTCAAATATTTTTAAATACCTGTTGTGATTGAGATAACGTTTTAAGTTGGTCGTGCCACCAAAAAAACAAAATACAATGTCACCTTTACCGAAGTTTTACGAAAGAGGGGTATGCCGGCCTTGAATCCCAGGCAGACCATTTACATCCACACATGATATTTCAAAACACCAAAGCATAAGTTGCAAATTGCAATACATAAGTTTCGATAGTCCTATGAAAGCATGCTCACTTGCGAAGCGCGTTGTGCGCTGTTCAAGTATCTGAAATCCTTTTGTGGAAGCAACAGCCATAAAAACTGCTTTTTTTCCTTTTAAAACTTTCACTAACCGAACGTCACTTCCGTAAATATCAAATACCCCTTTTTTCTTTTCTTTGAAGCAATGAACAAGCTACTCCACAAGGATGAATCGAACAACAGGGTATGTTTTTCGGAATTTTTAAAATTCGAAGGGTGTACGCGTTTTGATCAGGTGGCAGCAAAATTTGTGATAAGTGGAGAAGAAACCTACTATGTCAAAGACCGAAAATACACTGAAATCAGTAGCAATTATTTATTTAAGAATATAGTCCAAAATTTCAAATCAAGAGCAATTGAAGTCATAGATGTTAATCACTCCCCGTTCCAAATTCCTCTCAGCCTGAATGTTTCAGCCGCAACCCAATTTTTAGTCAATTCGCGTAACACTGCTGCATCATTTCCCGAAAGGGGAAGTCCAAAACTCACCGCCACGCGAACCAACGGATTGCGAAAAGTCCTGATGAAATGCGGAACAAAAGTATCTTTCCCGATCCAGGCCATTTCCTTTTTTTCGTACTCAATGGCAACGGGAATCACTGTGAAACCATCTTCGGCGCAGGTATTGAACATACCCGGTTTAAATTCCAAAATCCCCGGTCCTTCATACGTGGTCCCTTCCGGAAAAATGAGCACAGAAAGTTTCTCTTTCAACCTGTCGCGGATCGCATGGCGGGTATTTCGGCGGCTTTCGGGACTGTCCCGATCCACAAAAATCACTTTGAGCGCGATGCCCACAAGTCCCACCACGGGCCAGGAACGCACCTGCTTCTTGGCCACAATAACGTAGGGAACCTTTGAAGGGATGAGCACAATATCGATATAGGATCTGTGATTGGCCATGATGACGCCGCGCACAGCTGGACGCTCGCCGTGATAAGAAACCCGGATGCCCAAAAAGAATCTAATCATGCGTTTCGCAGCGCGGAAAATGAAAAACACCACGGATTGGGGCAGGGCAAAAATCCGGCATAAAAAAATGAAAATGGCCGAAAAAAAGGCAATGTTTAGAAAAATAACCAACCGTACAATTGCCAGCAGTATACCCATGAAAATGAACTTTAAGATGCGAAAGATATTAAACCCAAGCGATCACACACCCTTTCCCCCAAATATCCTCCCGAATATTTTCCTTCCCATTTGCACATCCGAGCGGGTGATGAGCAGTGCCGACCACTGCACATCCATTTTCTGTTTCAACTGCTGAAACTGATAGATGGTCTGAAACAAATATACCACCGTGGCCACAGCAGCTGCGCCGATGGTGCCGAAATAATAAATGCCCGGCACACCCAACACAATAGTCAGAACAAGGCCCAGGAGAGCGGTTTTCATATTGATGCGGTGGAGACCAATTCCCGAAAAATAATGGCTGAGGGCACCCGAAATGCTCAACGAAATAACGCCGATGGAGAGATAATACAAATGTTCGCGCACCTCGATAAAGTCATTTCCCAAAAAGGCGGTATAATAATCCGTAGGAATAAGGATCAAAACGACCATGCCAACGGTGGTAACCACGTAATTTAATTTGGCCAGGACCAAAGAAATGCGCAAACCGGCCTCTTCGCTGCTCAAATTGCTCACTTCAGCGTATTGCACAATCGATACGCTTCTTGAAAACTGCAATACGGACTCACCCACCTGCAGTACCGCGCTGTAAATTCCGATCCGTACCAAGGAGAACGGAGCGGCAACAAAGAGTTCCAAAAGCAGGAAGCTCAGCCTGTAATTTAACATCTGAGCCAGATTGCATATCTGCACCACCAGACCATACTTAAAACCTGCCTGCACGGCTTCCCGCCACGAAGCAGATTGCGGAAGGGTGGATGTAATGTGTCTGAAACCAAATGCCGCAATCAACAACCCGCA
>Ga0105047_10004058_pt1 | contig 25670 bp, 25 predicted proteins | sample MAT04_FD_78384 | JGI IMG/M metagenome (GOLD analysis project Ga0105047, IMG submission 78384) | Freshwater microbial communities from Lake Fryxell liftoff mats and glacier meltwater in Antarctica - MAT-04 (megahit assembly) | ecosystem: Environmental > Aquatic > Freshwater > Ice > Liftoff...
AAGAAGGACTACGGCGCCGAATCGGCGGCCGAGGCGCTCGCCATGCAGGCGGCCGGCATGGGCCTCGCGCCCCATGACCTCGCTGCCGCCACGGCGGACCAGGTGCTCGACGACGACGACCTGGTGGGCGACACCGATGACGAGGAGGCCGACGAGCCCGCGCTCGTGGCCGCCTGACCCCAGCCTCTCCCGGCGGCGGGCGCGGACCTCCCTCCCGCGCCCGCCGCATCCATCTGAGGACCCGACCGATGACCACGCGCCGCGAGGACATGGCGACGATGATCATCGTCGCGCGCGTGTCCGACCTGCCCCAACCGTACACGCCCGCCGAGCGCGCGGCCTGTGCCTGGTGCGGTGTCGCGGTCTGGCTGGGCTATGCGGTGCGCATCGATGTCCCGTTCGGCGCGCCCGTGTGCATCCCCTGCGCCACACCCACGCTGACGCCCGACGACACGCTCACCATCAGCCCCGAGGTGCGCCGCGAGGGCCTCGAATGGCTTGCCCGCCGCCGCGCGAACTGAACACATGCAACGGCGGTCACGCGAACGCCCCACCAAGGATGCCCAGCACGAACCCGCTTCGCGCCACCGTGGGCCGCCCGTGTCGGGTGCCGGTGCGGTAGCGTTCCGGCCATGGATGACCGCGATGACGCCGAACCGCGCGACGCCAACGCCGAGCGACGCGCCGCCCGCCGCGAGCGTGAGGCGAAGGGGATGCAGGTCAGCAACCGCAGCCTCAAGGCGATCCAGCTGGAGCTCGACGCCCAGCGCAAGCGCAACGCGGAGCGGGGCCTGGGTCCACTGACCGACGAGGAGGTCCGGCGGCTGGGCCTCGACCGCGACCACTGAGCAGTCGACCGCTGAGCAGTCGACCGCTGACGGGCCGCGGTGCCGGGCATCAGGGGAGCCGCGGCACCACGAGCTCCGCGACCGTCCGCGCGAACGTGATGGCATCCATCGGCTCGGCCACGGTCGCCCCCTCCAGGTGCGGCAGGACGGCCAGCAGGCCATCGCCGAGGTCGACCCACGTTCCCGAGGAGGTCGCCCATGCGGGTCTGCCGTCCACCGTCAGCTCCCGGCCGCGCATCCAGACCGCCCGGATCTCATCCAGGGTGCCCGACTCGCGCCACACGCCGATCGTGTGGTAGCCCGCAGCGACCGCCGAATCCCACGCGCAGCCGTCCTCGAAGGGCGTGGCGGTCACGAACGCGTACCCCGTCGCCGCGTTGAGCTCCTCGACCGTCATCAGATCGCACAGCGCTCCCGCGATCGGCGCCGGTGACGCCTCCGGGTCCAACACGAGTCCGGTCCGGATGACGTCGCACAGGAGCCACGCCCCGTCCTCGCGCACCACCGACACCGCCGTGGCGATGGGCACGTCCGCCGTGAACGTCGCCAGCAGATCCGCCAAGAACCTGTCGACCACGGCATCCGACGCCGGTTGCCCGGCCGCCTCGAGCCCGGCGCGCACCCAGCCACGGGCCACGTCCGCGTCCGGCGCCACGCGCAGCGACCCGTCCACCGCCACCGATGCGGCGTCCGTCGACTCATCGAGCACCGTGACCAACCGGTCGTCGATGGTGATCGCCGCGCCCTCGAGGAGCCGCGCGGCGTCCGCGACACCGCCGCCGACCGCGCCCGCGAGATCGAGCACCGGCTCCGGGCCACCGCGTCGCTCGGCGCACACGAGGCCGTCCAGCACGGACCCCGCATCCACCCCGTCCGTCGGGCCCGCCACGAGCGCGTCCAGCACCGCGTCCACGGCGCCCGCCGGCGAGTCCGCACCCCGCACGGGCAGGGCAGCCGAGCCCGCCGCGGCCGTGACGGCCATGGCCAGGGCGGCGACGCGGATCAGCGGGGACGGACGGCGCATGGGCGCTCCTTTCTGGGTCCTACAGTCTACGGGGCGTCCATGCCGCGCCCGTCACGGTGGCGACCGGATCGCACCGCAGCCGGCTCCATGTCGTCGCCCGCGGGTGCCGACCGCGCTGGTATAGTGACGGCCGACTGACGTGGCAGGCATCAGGGCCTGACATCGCCAGAGGAGGCTGCGATCGCCATCGGCGCCGTCGCCGGTCCTGTGAGGCCGGCACGCACCACGAGCACGCTCGCACTCCCCGTCCGGGGAGGTCAAGGCCGCACTGTAACCAGGTCCCAGCCGGACTCGGCTGGGGCTTTCGTCTGTCTGGAGCAAGCCTAGTGCCCGCTACCGTCGTCGTCGGTCTCCAGTGGGGAGATGAAGGCAAAGGAAAGACCACCGACCTCCTCGCGGAGTCGGTCTCGATGGTCGTCCGCTACCAGGGCGGTGACAACGCCGGCCACACCGTGGTCATCGGTGACGCCGTGTTCAAGCTGCACCTGGTCCCCAGCGGCGTGCTGCATCCGGGCATCACGCCCGTCATCGGCAACGGGGTCGTGGTCAACCCGACGACCCTGCTGCGCGAGATGGCGGACCTGACGGACCGGGGCATCGATGCCTCTCGCCTGCGCGTCTCCCGCAACGCCCACGTGATCATGCCCTACCACGTGGCCCTCGACGGGGCCGCGGAAGCCCGGCTCGCCGGCAGCGAGATCGGCACCACCCGCCGGGGCATCGGGCCGACCTACGCCGACCGTGCGTGGCGCACGGGCATCCGGATGGTGGATCTGCTCAGCGAGGATGTGCTGCGCGAGAAGATCGGGCGGGTCCTGCCGGAGCGCAACCGGATGCTGGAGGCCTTCGGTCAGCCCGGCTTCGAACGAGACGCGCTGGTGGAACTGGCGGTCGACTGGGGGCGGCAGCTGAAGGGCCAGATCGTGGACACCACGCTCCTGGTCCAGGACGCCCTCGCGGCGGGCGAGCACGTGCTCATGGAGGGCGCCCAGGGCACGCTCCTCGATCTCGACCACGGCACCTATCCGTATGTCACGTCCAGCAACCCCGTGGCGGGCGGCGCCTGCACGGGTGGCGGCGTGGGTCCGCTCCAGATCGGCCAGGTCATCGGGGTGCTCAAGGCCTACTCCACGCGGGTCGGTTCGGGGCCCTTCCCCACGGAGCTGGACGACGAGATCGGCACGCACCTGCTCCAGAAGGGCCACGAGTTCGGCACCACGACGGGGCGCACGCGTCGCTGCGGCTGGTTCGACGCCGCATTCCTGCGCTACGTGGTGGCGCTCAACTCCGCGAGCAGCATCATGCTCAACAAGCTGGACATCCTGTCCGGCCTGGACGAGGTGCTGCTGTGCACCGGCTACACGGTGGATGGCGAGCCGGTCCGCTGGCCGCTGACGCTGGAGGAGCTCGAAAGCGCGCAGCCGGTCTACGAGCGCTTCCCCGGCTGGACCGAGGAGCTCACCGGGATGCGCCGCATGGATGAGCTGCCGGCGGCGGCCGCGGCCTACGTGGATGCCATCGAGCGGCTGGCGGGCGTGCCCATCACGCTTGTCTCGGTGGGCCCGGAGCGCACCCAGACCATCCTCCGCGACGGCAAGGTCCCTGACGGACCGGGCCGTGGCCCGGTGCTGCGACCGGCGGTCTGAGGATGGGTCGGCGGGTCCTCGTGGTCGGAGGTGGAGGCCGCGAGCACGCCCTTGCCTGGCGGTTGGCGGGAGAGGCGGACATCGACGTGGTGCTCGTCGCACCCGGCAACCCGGGTATGTGCGATGTGGCCACGGTGCTCGCGGGCATCTCCGCCACGGATCCCGTCGCGCTCATCACCGCAGTGCGTGACCACCGCGTCGACCTCGTGGTCATCGGGCCGGAGGCGCCCCTGGTCGCGGGCGTGGCGGACCGGCTGCGGGAGGCGGGCGTGGCCGTGTTCGGGCCGTCGGCGGCCGCGGCACGGCTGGAGGGCAGCAAGGCGTTCTGTCGCGAGGTCGCGGAGGCCGCCGGGGTGCCCATGGCGCGCGGCCGCTCGTTCGATGACCCGATCGCGGCGATCGCGTTCGCAGCGGAGCTGGACGGGCGCGTCGCCGTGAAGGCGGACGGCCTCGCGGCCGGCAAGGGCGTCACGGTGTGCGAGGACGTGCCCACGGCTGAGGCGGCCATCCGGGAGGCGATGATCGAGGGCGTCTTCGGCCGGGCGGGCCGGCGCGTCGTGGTGGAGGAGCTGCTGACCGGCCCGGAGGCGTCCGTGATCGCGATCTGCGACGCCACGACCTGCCTGGCGCTGCCCGCGGCGCGTGATCACAAGCGGCTGGGGGATGGGGACACGGGCCCCAACACCGGCGGCATGGGCGCCTTCTCGCCGCTCCCCGACGTGCCGGCCGCGGACACAGCGGCCATCGTGCGCGACTTCCATGCACCCGTGGCGGCCGAACTGGCGCGACGCGGCACGCCCTTCCGGGGCGCCCTGTTCGGGGGCCTGATGCTCACGCCGCACGGACCGCGGCTGCTGGAGTTCAATGTGCGCTTCGGGGACCCCGAGACGGAGGCGTTGCTGCCGGTGGTCGACGCGCCCCTGGGGCGGCTGCTGGCCGCGGCCGCGGAGGACCGACTCGCAGCAGAGGCGGAGGCGCTGGGCATCCGGGGACCGCTGCTGCCGGCTCGTCCCGCGGCGACCGCGGCGGTCGTGCTGGCGGCCGCCGGCTACCCCGGCGCGGTCCGGTCCGGCGACCCGATCGAGGGCATCGAGGCGGCACGCGCCACCGGCGCGCACGTGTTCACAGCGGGCGTCGCCGGGCAGCCGGCCGCGCTCCGGACCGCGGGCGGCCGCGTGCTGGTCGTGGTGGGGGAGGGGCCGGACCCGGATGCCGCCGCGGATGCCGCCTACGCCGCCGCCGACCACATCCGTTTCGCGGGCCGCCAGCTGCGGCGGGACATCGGGCGCGCGGCCGTGGCCGCTCCGGGAGCCGAGGCATGATCCCGCGCTACACGCTGCCCGAGATGGGTGCCCTCTGGACCGAGCAAGCACGCTTCGAGGCGATGCTCCGGGTGGAGGTCGCCGTCCTGCGCGCGCTCGTGCCCACGGGCGCGGTGCCCGCGGAGGCTGCGGGGGCGATCGCCGCGCGCGGCCGCGTGGACGTGGAGCGCATCAACGAGCTGGAGCGCACCACCGATCACGATGTGATCGCGTTCGTGAGCCAGGTCGCGGAGACGGTCGGGCCGGAGGGCCGCTGGCTCCACTACGGCCTCACCTCCTCGGACGTCGTGGACACCGCGCTCGCCCTCCAGTGCCGGGCCGCCGCGGACCTCCTGATCGCCGCCCTGGACGCGGCCATCGTGTCCCTGGTCCGCCGCGCCCGCGAGCATGCCGACACGCTCCAGATGGGCCGCACCCATTCGGTGCATGCAGAGCCCATCGTGTTCGGCCTCAAGCTCGCCTCGTGGGCCATGGAGCTCGACCGCGACCGCACGCGCATCCGCGCCGCCGCGGAGGACCTGGCCACAGGCAAGATCTCGGGCCCTGTCGGGACCTACAGCCAGCTCGGTCCGGAGATCGAGGCGGTCGCGCTGGCGTCGCTCGGCCTGCACGCGGACCCCGTGAGCACCCAGATCGTCCAGCGCGACCGCCACGCGGCCTTCCTCAACGCGATCGCGGTCACGGGCGGCTCCGTGGAGCGCTTCGCGACCGAGGTGCGCAACCTCCAGCACACGGAGATCGCGGAGCTGGGTGAGCCCTTCAAGCGCGGCCAGAAGGGCAGCTCCGCGATGCCCCACAAGCGCAACCCGATCCTGTCGGAGCGCCTGGGCGGCCTCGCCCGGTTGCTGCGCGGCTACGCCCTCGCGGGCATGGAAGACCAGGCGCTGTGGCACGAGCGGGACATCAGCCACTCGTCCGTGGAGCGGGTGGCGCTGCCCGGCTCGACCATCCTGCTCCACTACATGCTGGTCAAGCTGCGCGGCCTGGTGGATGGCCTCGTGGTGCGGCCGGACCGGATGGCCGAGAACATCGAGCGTGGACACGGTCTGCACGCGAGTTCCCGACTGTTGACGGCGCTGCTCGACGAGGGCGGCCTGTCGCGCGAGGAGGCCTACGCCATCGTCCAGGGCCACGCGCTGCGTGCCGCGGATGAGCGGCGTTCCTTCCGGGACCTGGTGGCCGCGGACCCGGTCGTCACGGCAGCCCTGGCCCCGGACCGCCTGGACGCGTGCTTCGACGACCGGCTCCACCTGCGCCACGCGACCACGATCCTGGACCGCCTGGACGCCCTCGTGCCGCCGGAGGCCGCGTGATGACCGCGGATGTGCGCGCGGACGCGTTCCTGCGCTCGGGCAAGGTGCGCGACCTGTACGCCCTCGACGCGGACCGGTTGCTGCTCGTCGCGTCCGACCGGCTGTCCGCGTTCGATGTCGTGCTGCCCACGCCCATCCCGGACAAGGGCCGCGTGCTCACGGGTCTGTCGCGCTTCTGGTTCGCGCGGACCGCGACCGCCGGGATCGTGGACAACCACCTGCTGGCCACGGACCCTGCGACGCTGCCCGCGGCGTGGGCCGACGACGCCGCGGAGCTACGGGGCCGGACGATGATCTGCCGCCGCGCGACCCCGCTGCCGGTGGAGATCATCGTCCGCGGCCACCTGTCCGGCAGCGGCTGGAAGGACTACCGTTCGACGGGCACGCTGTGCGGCATCCGGCTGCCGGCCGGACTCCGCGAGAGCGACCGGCTGCCGGCGCCCATCCTCACGCCCTCCACGAAGGCGGAGCACGGGCATGACGAGAACATCGACTTCGACGCCATGGTGCGCCTGGTCGGGGCGCCCGTGGCGGAGCGGGCGCGGGACATCGCGCTGGCGCTGTTCGCGTTCGGGGCGGCCCACGCGGAGCGCGCCGGCATCCTGCTCGCGGATACCAAGTTCGAGCTGGGCATCCTGCCGCCCGCGCCCGGTGAGGACGCCGACGACCTCGTCGGCCGCGCCGCACGGCTGATCCTCATCGACGAGGTCATGACGCCCGATTCGAGCCGGTTCTGGGAGGCCGCGGCGTGGCAGCCGGGTCAGGCGCAGGCGTCGTTCGACAAGCAGTTCGTGCGGGACTGGCTGGAGTCGACCGGCTGGGACAAGACCCCGCCCGGACCCGCGCTCCCAGACGACGTCGTCACGGGCACCCGCGACCGCTACATCGCCGCGTACGAACGCATCACCGGCGCCTCGTTCGAGCGCTACCTGGAAGAGGATCGGATCGCCTGATGAGCACCTACCGCTTCGTCGTCTCGGTGATGCCCAAGGACGGCATCCTCGACCCGCAGGGCCGCGCCGTGGAGACCTCGCTACCGCACCTCGGCGTGGACACCGTCCATGGCGTGCGCGTCGGGCGCCGCGTGGAGCTGTCCGTGGATGCCGCGACGGAGGCGGAGGGGCGCGCGGTGGTGGAGCGGCTCGCGGACGAGCTGTTCTCCAACCCGCTCATCGAGACCTGGACGGTCGCATGAAGGTCGGCGTCGTCGTCTTCCCCGGCTCCAACTGCGATCGCGACGCGCTCCACGTGGCGCGCCTGGCGGGCGCGGAGGCCGTGCCGCTGTGGCACGAGGACCCCGACGTCGCGGGCGCCGACCTGGTGATCCTGCCGGGCGGCTTCGCCTATGGCGACTACCTGCGGGCCGGGGTGCTGGCGCGCTTCAGCCCCGTGATGCAGGCGGTGAAGGCGCACGCGGCGGCGGGCGGGCTCGTCCTGGGCATCTGCAACGGCTTCCAGGTGATCGCGGAGGCGGGCCTCGTGCCGGGTGCGCTGCTGCGCAATGCGAGCCTGCGCTTCGAGCACGGCTGGGTGCGCGTGTCCGTGGAGCGGCGTGACACGCCCTTCACGGCGGCCATCCCGGCGGGTCGCACGCTGCGCATGCCCATCGCCCACGGGGAAGGCTGCTACTTCCTGCCGGACGCGGCGCTCGATGCGCTGGAGGCTGATCGGGGCGTGCTGTTCCGCTATGCCGCGCCGGAGGGCAACCCCAACGGGTCCGCGCACGACATCGCGGGCGTCATCTCGGCCGACGGCCGGGTGTGCGGGCTGATGCCCCACCCGGAGCGCGCTGCGGAGGCGATCCTGGGCTCGGATGACGGGATGCTGGTGTTCCGCTCGATCGTGGAGAGCGTCGGCGCGTCCACCGTGGGAGCCCGCTGATGAGCGGCGCCGGGACCCCCGCGCCGGGCACAGCGGTGCCCCTCCACCGCGCGCTGGGCGTCACCGACTTCGAGCTGGACGCGATCGTGGAGCGCCTGGGCCGGGCGCCCAACGACCTCGAGCTTGCCATGTTCAGCGTGATGTGGAGCGAGCACTGCTCGTACAAGAGCAGCAAGCCGCTGCTCAAGACGCTGCCCATGGGTGGTGAGGACGTGGTCGCGGGGCCGGGCGAGAACGCGGGCGTCGTGAGCATCGGCGACGGCCTCGCGGTCGCGTTCAAGCTCGAATCGCACAACCACCCCAGCGCCGTGGAGCCGTACCAGGGCGCCGCGACCGGCGTCGGCGGCATCCTGCGCGACATCTTCACGATGGGTGCGCGGCCCATCGCGATCCTCGACGGGCTCAAGTTCGGCGACCCGTCATCGGCCCGCACGCGGCATCTTGTGCGGGGCGTGGTGCGCGGCGTGGGCGGCTACGGCAACTGCGTGGGCGTGCCCACCATCGGCGGCGAGCTCGTGTTCCACCCGTCCTACGCGGAGAACCCGCTGGTCAACGTGATGGCCGTGGGCCTGCTCGAGACGCGTCTGCTGACGCTCGCGTCGGCGCCCGGCCCGGGCAACCTGTGCGTCCTGTTCGGCTCCACCACCGGCCGTGATGGCATCGGCGGCGCCAGCATCCTCGCGAGCGCCACGTTCGGGGCGGGCCAGGCGACCAAGCGCCCGACGGTCCAGGTGGGCGATCCGTTCGCGGAGAAGCTGCTCATCGAGGCCTGCCTGGAGCTCATCGAGGCGGGCCTCGTGGAGGGCCTCCAGGACCTGGGCGCGGCGGGCATCACGTGCGCCACCTCGGAGACCGCCGACCGCGCCGGCACGGGCATCCTCGTCGATCTCGACGCGATCCCGCGCCGCGAGGAGGGCATGGCGCCCTTCGAGGTGATGATCTCCGAATCGCAGGAGCGGATGTTCGCGACGGTCCTGCCGGAGAAGGTGGACGCGGTGCTGGCGGTGTGCCGGCGCTGGAACCTGCCGGCCGCGGTCATCGGCCGCGTCACCGCGGACGGCGACATCACGATCGTCACCGGCGGCCTGGCGCCGGATGGCAGCCCGAACCCGGGTGCCCTGGAGATCGCCCGGGTGCCGGCGCGTGCGTTGACGTCGGACGCCATCGTCCACGAACGCGTCGCGCAGGCCCCCACGCATCGCCGCAACGCGCCCGCGCCGGGCGTCCCGGAGCAGACCGAGGGGGGCCTGCCGGAGCGGGGCATGGACCCCGGCGCCGTGCTCCAGGCGCTGCTCGGCGATCCGAACCTGGCATCGCGGGCGTGGCTGACCCGCCAGTACGACGCGACCGTGGGCACGGACACCGTGGAGGCCTCCGAGCGCGCCGCGGGCGTGCTGCGCGTCAAGGGCACGCGCAAGGCGCTCGTCGTGGCCACGGACGCGAACGCCCGGGTCGGCCTCATCGATCCGTGGCTGGGGGCGGCCATGGCCGTCGCCGAGTGCGCCCGCAACATCGCGGTCACGGGCGCGCGCTCGCTGGGCGTCACGAACTGCCTGAACTACGGCTCGCCGGAGCGCCCGGAGGCGTTCTGGCAACTCCAGGAGGGTGTCCGCGGCCTGGGCGACGCCTGTCGGGCGCTGGGGCTCGCGGTCACGGGCGGCAACGTCAGCCTCTACAACGAATCGGCCGCGGGGCCCATCGCACCCACCTGCCAGATCGGCATCGTGGGCCTCCTGGACGACATCGACACGCTCGTCCGGCCGCAGTTCCGGGGTCCGGGCGACCAGGTGGTGCTGTTGGGTCGGAGCGTGCCGGGTATGGCCGGCTCCATCTACGCGGAGCTGGCGGGCACCGCGCCCGACGACCAGCTGCCCGCGCTGGACCTGGCGGCGGAAGCGGCGCTGGGACGGCTGCTCCGGGCGGCGGCAGCGCGCCGGCTGCTGCGGTCCGCCCAGGACGTGAGCGGTGGCGGTCTCGCGGTCGCGCTCGCTGAGTGTGCCCTGTGGGGTGAGGTGGGCGCCGACCTCGCCGTCAGCGTCGCCGCCGAGCCCGCCGTGGAGCTGTTCGGCGAGGCGCCGGGACGGGTCGTGGCGTCGGTGGCGCCCGCGGACGCGGAAACGCTGGAGGCGCTCGCCGCGGAGCACGGGGTTTCCTTCCGGCGGCTGGGCGAGACCGGTGGCGACCGCCTCCGGATCCGCCTCTCCGGCCAGGGCGCGACGGGCGCCGCCGAGGAGCGCGGCGCTGGTGTCGCGGATGCGCTCGATGAGGCCCTCAGCGCGCTGCGCGACGCCTGGGAGCGCGGCCTGCCGCGCGCCCTCGGCGAGGACGTCGCCACCCCGCCGCCGGCAGCGGAGGTTCGCTGACCGTGTGTGGTGTCGTCGGGGTCCATTCACCCGGCCAGGAGGCCGGACCCATCGCCGCCCTGGGACTGTTCGCGCTGCAGCACCGCGGCCAGGAGTCCGCCGGGCTGGCGGTCAGCGACGGCGACGGCGTGATGGTCTACAAGGACCTCGGCCTGGTCGCCCAGACCCTCTCGGAGAGCCGTATCGGGGCGCTGCGGGGGAGCCTCGCGATCGCCCACTGCCGCTATTCCACGACCGGCTCCACGCTCTGGGAGAACAGCCAGCCCACGTTCCGGCTGGGCCCGCGGCGGACGGTCGCCATCGGCCACAATGGCAACCTCGTGAACACGCGGGAGCTGCTCGCGGACCTGCCCGGCGGCCGGACGCGGCTGGTGGGCACGACGGACACGGAGGTGCTCACCGCGCTGCTCGCGGACGTGCCCGCGGACGGCCTGGTGGATGCGCTGGTCACGCTCCTGCCGCGCGTCAAGGGGGCGTATTCGCTGGTGGTCATGGACGAGCACCTCGTCATCGGCGCCCGTGATCCGTACGGGTTCCGGCCGCTGGTGCTCGGGCGGCTGCCCGTCGAGGCGATCGTGGGCGATGCTGCCCCGGTGCTGCACGGCGAGGCGCCCACGGAGCAGCTGCCGTGGCCCACCGGCACGGACCCCGACGAGCCGGTCGCCCACGGCGGCTGGGTGCTCGCCTCGGAGACAGCAGCGCTCGACGCTCTGGGCGCCGACCACGTGCGTGACGTGGAGCCCGGGGAGCTGGTCATCCTGGGCGAGCCCGGCGGGCCCCGCTCGGTCCGGTTCGCACCGGGCAAGGAGCAACTGTGCGTGTTCGAGCTGATCTACTTCGCCCGCCCGGATAGCTACATGCTGGGCCGCAACCTGTACGAGGTGCGGCGGCGCATGGGCGAGGCGCTCGCCCGTGAGGCGCCCGCGGAGGCGGACCTGGTGATGCCCGTGCCGGACACGGGGGCGCCCGCGGCGGCGGGCTACGCGGAGGCGTCCGGGATCCCATACCGGGAGGGGATGGTCAAGAACCGGTATGCCGGTCGGACCTTCATCCAGCCCAGCCAGTCGATGCGCCAACGGGGCGTCAACATGAAGCTCAGCCCGTTGCGGGAGGTCGTCCGCGACAAGCGCCTGATCGTGGTCGACGACTCCATGGTGCGCGGCACCACCACGCGCCAGATCGTTGGCCTGCTCCGCCGCGCCGGCGCCCGCGAGGTCCACGTGCGCATCAGCGCTCCGCCCATCTACCACCCCTGCTTCTACGGCATCGACACGTCCATCGAGACGGAGCTCATCGCGTCGCGCATGGACGTGGAGCAGATCCGGGAGTTCATCGGGGCCGATTCGCTGGCCTACCTGTCGATCGGCGGCGTCCTCTCCGCCATCGACCTGCCGCGCGACCGCTTCTGCTTCGCCTGCTTCGACGGCGATTACCCGGTGCCGGTCCCGTACGACGTGGCCTCCCACAAGTTCGTGCTGGAGGACGACCAGCTGCCGGTCGTGCCGGCCTCCATGGGGAGCGCCGGGTGACGGACGGCAAGGGCGGCGCCGCCCGTGCCGCGTACGCGAGGGCCGGGGTCGACGTCGCGGCCGGCGACCATGCGGTGGAGCTGCTGCGGGCGCGCATCGCCACCGCCGGCGCGACCGGCACGGACCTGTTGGGCGGGCTGGGCGGCTTCGGCGCGGCGCTGGAGGTCCCCGTCGGGTATACGCGACCGGTCCTGGTCAGCGCCACGGACGGCGTGGGCACCAAGACCGAGATCGCGCGCCGGATGCGGCGCCTGGACACGATCGGCCAGGACCTCGTCGCGATGTGCGTGGATGACCTCGTGTGCCACGGCGCCCAGCCGTTTTTCTTCCTGGACTACCTCGCGGTGGGCCGCCTCGTGCCTGCGGACGTGGCCGCGCTCGTGGGCGGCATCGCGGATGGCTGCGCCCTGGCGGGCTGCGCGCTGGTGGGCGGCGAGACCGCGGAGCATCCGGGCGTGATGGAGCCGGACGCGTTCGACCTGGCGGGCTTCGCGGTGGGCATCGTGGAGCGGGACAGGCTGCTGGACGCGCGGGCAGCGCAGCCGGGTGACGTCGTCGTGGGTCTCGCGTCGTCCGGGTTCCATGCCAACGGGTACTCCCTCATCCGGCGGGCCCTGGCGGATGAGCCGCTCGACGGCGCGTTCCGGGCGCTCGTGGCGCGCGTGCTGGGGGAGGGGGTGGCCGGAGCCCTGTCCGCGGCGGACGCCGCAGCGACCACCGGCGAGGTGCTGCTGCGGCCCACGCGCATCCACGCGCCGATCGTTCTGGGCGTGCGTGCGGCACTCGACGTCCAGGCCGGCACGGGGCGCGGGCTGACCGGCGTCGCCCACATCACGGGTGGTGGCCTGCCCGGGAACCTGCCACGGGCCATCGGGCCGGAGCTGGGGGTGCGCGTCGATCCGGCGACGTGGCCTGTGCCCCCGGAGATGGGCGTCGTCGCGGCGCTCGCGGGTCTGGCCGACGGCGAGCTCCGGGCGACGTTCAACGCGGGCATCGGCATGGCCCTCGTGCTGGACCCCGCGGCCGTGGACGCGGCGCTCGCATGGCTGGACTCGGCCGGGGCGCTCGCGTGGCGCATCGGCGCGGTGGAGCCCGTGGGCCCCGGCGGCGCGCGGTACCGGGAGGCGGCGGCGTGACGTCTCCGCCCGTGCCGCAGCCGGCCCGGATCGCGGTCGCGGTCTCCGGCACGGGTTCCAACCTGCGGGCCTTGCGCGCGGCGGAGCGGCGGGGCCTCCTGGGCGGCGGAATCGTGCTCGTGCTGGCGGACCAGCCGTGCGATGCGCTGGAGTTCGCGCGCGCGCAGGGCATCGCCGTGGCCGTGGTGTCGCCCGCGGAGCACCCGGATCGCGAGGGCTGGGACCGCGCGGTGGTGCGCGCGCTGGGCTCGGCGGGCGCGGACCTCGTGGTGCTGGCAGGCTTCATGCGCCTGCTTGGCCGGACCGTCACGGACGCGTACCCCGGCCGGATCCTCAATGTCCACCCGTCGTTGCTGCCCGCGTTCCCGGGTCGCGACGCGATCGGGGACGCGCTCGCGGCCGGTGTGGCACTGACCGGTGTCACGGTCCATCTCGTGGATGAGACGCTGGACGGGGGCCCCATCGTGGCCCAGGAGGCCGTCGCGGTCGTGTCCGGCGAGGACCGCGGTGCGCTGGCTGGCCGCATCCACGCGGTGGAGCATCGGCTGCTGCCGCGCGCGGTCGCGCTCCTGGCGGCTGGTGCGCTCCAGGTCGACGGCCCGCGGATCGCCGTGGACCGCACCATCGCGGCCCGATCGCCGCGGCCCCGGCGGGCCCTCCTCTCGATGTCCGACAAGTCGGGCCTGGCCGACCTTGCCCGGGGCCTCCACGACCTGGGCTTCGAGCTCGTATCCACCGGCGGCACGGCCCGGGCGCTGCGCGAGGCCGGGCTGCCGGTCACGGACGTCGCGGCGGTCACGGGTGCGCCGGAGATGCTCGACGGACGCGTCAAGACCCTCCACCCGCGGGTCCACGGCGGCATCCTCGCAGACCTTCGCCTGGCGGAGCACCGGGAGCAGCTCGCGGCCACGGCCATCGACCCCTTCGAGATCGTGGCCGTGAACCTCTATCGGTTCGCGGAGGCGGCCGCGACACCGGATATCGACATCGACGCGCTGGTGGAGGAGATCGACATCGGCGGGCCGGCCATGGTCCGCGCGGCGGCCAAGAACCACGCATCGGTGACCATCCTCACGGATCCCGCGGACGCGCCGGTGGTGCTCGCCGAGCTGCGCGCGGCGGGCGCCGTGAGCGAGGCGACGCGCCGCCGGCTCGCGGTCGCCGCGTACGACCTGACGTCGGGGTATGACGCCGCCATCGCCGCCGAGCTGCGCCTGAGGTACCGCCTTGTGCCGCCTGCTGGCTCCCATGCACCCGCGGACGTCGACGCCGGCTTCCCCGACCGGCTCGCCATCGACCTGCGTCTGGTGGACCGGCTGCGCTACGGCGAGAACCCGCACCAGTCGGCCGCGGTGTACCGCGACCCGGCCGCAGACGCCGACACCGGCCCTTTCGCGCGTGGCGTCGTGCCGCTCCAGGGCAAGGCGCTGAGCTACAACAACCTGCTCGACGCGGCCGCCGCCGCGGGGGTCGCGCGGGACCTGCGCGGACCGGCCATCGCGATCATCAAGCACGGCAATCCCTGCGGCGCTGCAGAGGGACCGGATGGGATCGCCAACTGGGAGCGCGCGCTGGCGGGAGACCCGGTGAGCGCCTTCGGGGGCGTTGTGGCGGTCCGCGGGACGGTGGACGCGGCCCTGGCGGAACGGCTCGCGTCGCTGTTCCTGGAGGTTGTCGTGGCGGAGTCGTTCGATGCCGATGCGCGCGCGATCCTGGCCGCCAAGGCCGGGCTGCGGCTGCTGGAGGACCCGTCGATCGTGCGTCCGCCGGTCGCGACCGTGGAGCTGCGCAGCGCCGGCGGGGCCATCCTGGCCACCGATGCGGACACCGTGGCGGACGAGCCTGTGGCGTGGCGTGTCGCCACCCGCAGAGCGCCGACGGAGCGCGAGCGCGCCGACCTGGGCTTCGCCTGGCGGGTCGCCCGGCACGTGAAGTCGAACGCCATCGTCCTCGCCCGGGACGGGTCGATCATGGGTGTGGGCGCGGGCCAGATGAGCCGGGTCGACAGCGCCCGCATCGCCGTCGCGAAGGCCGGGCCGGAGCGTGTCGCTGGGTGCGCCATCGCGTCGGACGCGTTCTTCCCGTTCCCGGACGCGCTGGAGGTGTGCCTCGCTGCGGGCGCCACGGCCGTCGTCCAGCCGGGCGGCTCGAAGGGCGATGCAGCGGTGATCGCGGCAGCCGATCGGGGCGATGCCGCGATGCTCCTGACCGGCGTCCGCCACTTCCGGCACTGAACTGACACCCTTTCAGGTCACGCGCCGCTACCGCCGAAAGGGCCTGGCGGCGTACGCTGGGACTCCGCACACAGGAGGTCCAGCCATGGACGACACCCAGGGCACCACCACCGGCGACCCGTCCTTCGAAGAGACGCCCGGCGCTTCGCCGTCAGGCGATGGCACGGGCAAGCCGGGCGTCGACGTCCAGGGGATGCTCGGCCAGCTCCAGGCGATGATCACCAAGGTCGCCCACGCGTCCGAGCCCACGCTGCGCGAGGTGGCTGCCAAGGCCGCCGAGCTGGCGGCGGTCGCCGGCGAGCGAGCGGGCCCGCTCGCTCACACGATCGCGGACAGGACCGAGGACCTCGGCCACACAATGGCGGGCCGGGCGACCGGGTTCGCGTCCTCGATCCGCTCCGCGGCGGGTCGAGGTGAGGCCGACGAGGCGAGCGTGCCCGCTGATGCCCTCAACGTCACCGACCCCGCGGAGGACTCCCAGCGCGACGGCGCCTGAAACGGACGCCGCCTGACACCGACGGCGACGCCCGGACGCACGGACGGCCGGGCATCGCTGCCCGGCCGTCCGGGGGAGGAGGAGCATCGCCGCCGATCGACCGGGGAGATAGCCGAGTCGGCCGCCCGGGCCGCCGGGCCGCAACGGGCCCTACTTCTTGCCCTTGGCGTCCTTGGCGCGCTGTCGATCGCGCATCTCGCGCTCGATCTCGCGGCTGCGCCCGCTGGTCATCTCACGGGACGCGGAAGGGTTCATCCACAGGTTGTGACCCTCGACGTCGTCGCCCGCCAGATCGGGCAGCTGTGGTGCTTCGGTGGGCTTGGTGTTCTCGGACATCGTCGGTCTCCCGTGGTGGTGGGTCCCCGATCGGACTGACCGGTGACTGACTGCCCATAGGTTCGCCCCCGACGCGTGCGCCGTCAACGCCCGACCCGACTGGTGCGCTGTAAAGTGCGCGACACCGACGCTCCGTGGGTGACGTCGCAGGGGAGGATGGATGCGCGGGGTCGTCGCGGCCTATCGTCGGCTGCTGGGCAACGGTCCGCTGTCGCGTCTGCTGCTGGGTGAGTTCGTCTCGTCGATCGGTGACTGGCTCTACCTGGTCGCGCTTCTGATCATCATCTACGAGCGCACGAACGACGCGGTCGTGCTGGGCATCGTGGGTGCCGCGCGCGTGCTGCCGTACGTTTTCCTGTCCATCCCCGCGGGCATCGTCGCGGACCGATTCGATCGGCGGATGGTGCTGCTGGTCACGGATCTGGGCCGCGGCGCCCTGATGCTCGTGCTGGCGTGGCTGGTGGCCACGGACGGCTCCATCGAGGCCATCGTCGGAGTCACCATCCTGGCCACCTGCCTGTCGTCGTTCTTCGGCCCCGCCATCGGCTCGTATCTGCCGACGCTGGTGAAGGACGAGTCCGACCTGGGGCCCGCCAACACCGCCTACGCCTCGCTGGACAACATCGCGTTCGTGATCGGTCCGGCGACCGCGTCGATCATCCTGACGCTCGCTGACGATCTCGCCGTGGCGTTCCTGCTCAACGCCGGGAGCTTCCTGGTCATCGCGTTCATCCTGTGGGGTCTGCCGCGGTCCATCGCGGGTACAGACCCGGCGGACGCCGAGGCAGACGCGGCGACCTCCGCTGGACCGGCACCGGCGTTCGACTGGCGCTCGGTGCGCCTGCCGGTGGCGGGCCTGATGGTCATCGACTCGGTGGGCAGCTTCGTGTTCGCGGGTCTCGGCATCCTGACCGTGGTCATCGCCTTCGACCTCGTGGGTGCCGACGGGGGCGAGGCGGCGACGGGGGCGCTCAACGCGGCGGTCGGCGTGGGCGGCCTCATCGGTGCGATCGTGACCGGCGTGCTCGTGCTGCGGCGCAGGCTCGGCCCACCCCTGGTGGCGGGCGCGGTGATCATGGGCGCCAGCGTGGCCGTGCTGGGCATGAGTGGATCATTGGCGGTCGCCCTGGTCGCGATGGCCGTCGTGTCGCTGGGCTCACTGCTGGTCCAGATCGTCACGGAGACGCTCTTCCAGCGCGTGGTGCCGGATGCGGTCCGCGGACGGACCCTGGGCGTCCTGAGCACGGTGTCCGTGGTGATGTACGCGGCGGGCTCCCTGCTGCTGCCGGCCGCCGCGGAGCTGGTGGGGCTGGCGCCGGTCCTGATCGCGTCGGGCATCGTGCTCGTGGTCGCCGCGGTCGTCGCCATCATGGCGCTCGGGCCATGGGCCACGCAGGCGCCCGCCATCGACGCGCTTCGCGCCCGGCTCACCGCCCTGCCCATGTTCGACGGCCTGCCGCCCGCGCGCCTCGAGACGGCGGAGCGTCGCGCGGTCCTGGCGCCGATGGTGGCGGGCCAGGTCCTGATCCGGCAGGGTGACCCCGCGGACCGGTTCTATGTCATCGGCGAGGGCGCGGTGGTGATCACCCAGACGGCATCCGACGTGCCCGAGCCACGTGTCCTGCGGCGGATGGGAGCGGGGGAGGGGTTCGGCGAGATCGGCCTGCTGCATGGGTCCTCCCGTACCGCGACCGTGACCGCCGTCACAGGCGGTACGCTGGTGGTGCTCGACGGCGACGCTTTCCTGGAGCTCGTCAACGGCACGGGGATCACCTCCCCGTACGCGGAGATTCAGCGCGGACCCGCCGCCACCGCCGGATAGGAGATCACCACGCGCATGAGCGACACGTTCGCGCTCGACTCGCTTCGCCGGTGCGCCCTGTTCGAGGACTGCGACGAGGCGGCCCTCGACGGCGTCGCGCGCGCCCTCCGTCGTCGCCGCTTCCGGCGCAACGAGGTGATCTTCCACCAGGGTGATCCAGGTGACGCGCTGCACGTCGTGGCTGCGGGCGCGGTGAAGATCGTGCTGCCCTCCGCGGAAGGTGATGAGGCGATCATCGCGACCCTCCGCCCGGGCGACTTCTTCGGCGAGCTGGCCATCCTCGACGGCGCCCCGCGCTCCGCGACGGCGATCGCGCTCGAGTCCTGCGAGACGCTGGAGCTGCCGCGAGCGGTGTTCCAAGAGCAGCTCGACCGCGATCCGCGACTTCGTGACGCGCTGTTGACCGGCCTGACCCACGAGCTGCGGCGGTTGACGGGCCACGTGGAGGAGCTGCACTTCCTCGATCTGGCTGGCCGCCTGGCGATGCGCCTGTTCCGCCTGGCGCGGGAGTCAGACAAGGATGCCAGGGAGGTCCGTCTCGACTGGCCGTTCACCCAGTCCGATCTCGCCTCGATGATCGGCGGCACCCGGCAGAGCGTGAACAAGCTGCTCAGCGGGCTGGTGGATGAGGGGCTCGTGCGCATCGAACGGGACACGCTGGTCGTCACCGACGTGGACGCGCTGGGACGCATGGCGGAGCGCTGATGTGTCGGCCGTTTGACAGCACGCCTGTCCGGTCGATGCTGTGCCCGGCGACGGCCGTGGCGCGATACTCTGGCCAGCCTCGGGACCACGGTCCCGACGGGCGGCGACCGACACGGGCCACGGGGCCCACCTGGAGGAACGAGACATGGCAGGCAAGAACGTGAAGGCAGTCGACGACGAGATCACCCCCGACGGCGCTCGACCGGGCCGCGCCAGCGACGAGTCCGACGTCGAGGGCCACGGCCGACCGGTCAAGGCCCACGACGACGAGATCACCCCCGACGGCGCTCGACCGGGCCGCGCCAGCGACGAGTCCGACGTCGAGGGCCACGGCCGACCGGTCAGGTAGTCATCCAGCAGCGGCGCGAGCGGGTTCCTTCGGGGGCCCGCTCGCGCTGAACCACCCCATGGCGATCCCCACCGACCCCGACGACACCGCGCTGCAGGCCCTCCAGGCCGTGGCCCAGCGTGCGGCCGTGGCGCGCCACCTCCAGGGTGACGCCGAGACGGCCCTGCTCCAGACGGTCGTGGACCTGGCCGCCTCCATCCTCGATGCCGAGGCGGCATCGATCGCGCTGTTCGAGCGCCAGCCCGATCGCCTCGAGTACCGCGTCGCCGCCGGGCCCCAGGGCGCTGGCGTGGTCGGCCTATCCGTGCCGCCGGCGCGGGGCATCGTGGGCTTCGTGTACTCGACGGCCCAGCCCATCGCCGTCTCGGATGTGCGCAAGGACCCCCGCTTCGACAAGGGCACCGCCGAACGCACCGGGTACGTGCCCTATGCCATCGCAGCCGTGCCCATCGTGGGCCAGGGTGGCAGCGTGGGTGTGCTCCAGGTGCTTGACAAACGGTCTGCGGAGACGTTCACGCTCGGCGACATGGATCTCCTCGCGCGGCTCGCGCGCCAGGCGGCCGCCGCCATCGAGGCCACCCGGGTCCAGCGCGACGCGACCGTGATGCTGCGTGCCGTGCTGGGGTCCATCGCGGATGGCGCCGTGGGTGCGACGGCGCTCGACGAGCTGGTGGCCGCCCAGGCGACGACGCTCGACCGGGACGCCGAGCAGCCGTTCTGGCGGCTCGTGGACCTCGTGAGCCGCGTCCGGGGGATGTCCGACCGGGAGCTGACGCTGGTCGTGGAGATGCTGGAGGTCGTGGCCCGCAACACCGGCCGGCCCGCGCGCCAGCCCGGTCGCCGCCGCAGGATCCCCGTCGACGACGACGCGTGAGCGACGAATACGCCCTGCCAGCCTGGTCGGAGCCGTTCGTGGCCGCCGACCGCTCCGGACTCCTCCGCCGCGCGCGCCTCGATGCGATCGACCGTGCCTGGGCGTTCGATGGTGGCACCGGTCGCGGTGTCACCGTGGCCATCATCGATTCCGGGCTGGAGGCGGATCACCCGGCGCTCGGTGGCCGGGTCGTGGAGAGTGTCGCGGTGGAGATGCGCGACGGCGAGCCTGAGATCGTCAAGGACACGGGCGTCGATCTGTACGGGCACGGCACCGCGTGCGGCGGCATCGTCCTGGGCTTCGCACCCGAGGCGGAGCTGGTGTCCATCCGGGTGCTGGGAGCGGACCTCAAGGGCAAGGGCGCGGCGTTCCTGGCGGGCCTGGAGTGGGCCATCGAGCGGGGCGTGGACGTCGCCAACCTGAGCCTCTCGTCGAAGTCGGAGCAGCTCTTCCCGTACTTCCACGAGGTCGTGGATGAGGCCTATTTCAAGGGTCTGTGCCTGGTGAGCGCGGCCAACAACGTGGCGGGCGCCAGCTATCCCTCGCTGTTCTCGTCGGTGTTCTCCGTCGCCGCCCACGCGGAGCCCGATCCGTGGCGCTGGTACTACAACCCGAAGCCCCCGGTCGAGCTCGGGGCGTGGGGCGTGGACGTGCCCATCGCCTGGAAGGACGGCGGCTCGACCGTCGCCACCGGCAACAGCTTCGCGGCGCCCCATATCGCGGGCCTCGTCACCCGGCTCGTGGGCAAGCACCCGGGGCTCGCGCCCTTCGAGGTCAAGGCCGTCCTCGCCGCCACGGCGGACCAGCCAGGCTGAGTCGTCCACCACCGGATGACCGGTGGCGCGCTGCGCCGGGTCCCGGCCCGCGCCCGCGCTGCTACCATCGGTCGCCCATGAGCCGACGTCGCTACTACCTCACGACCGCCATCGCGTATCCCAACAACCGTCCGGGCCTGCACACCCTGTACGAGGTGATCGGCGCGGACGTGATCGCGCGCTGGCACCGGATGGTGGGCGACGACACGAGGTTCCTGACCGGCACCGACGAGCACTCGGTGAACATCCACCAGCGGGCGCAGGAGCTGGGCCAGGACACCCGGATCTTCATCGATGGGATGGTCCAGCTGTTCCGGGACGCGGAGGACGCGCTGCTCATCGCGCCCGACCGATTCATCCGGACCACCGACCCCGACCACCGGCGCGCCTCCCAGGAGATGGTCCGCCGCGCGTTTGCCAATGGCGACATCTACCAGGGCAGCTATGAAGGCTGGTACTGCCCCAACGAAGGCTTCCGGAACACCAGCGACCTGACCGAGGATGCGCGCGGCTTCACGTGCCCGAATCATCCGGACGTGCCCCTCCAGTGGCTCACGGAGCACAACTGGTTCTTCCGGCTGTCGCGCTATGCGGAGCCGCTGCTCGCATACTACGAGGCCCACCCGGACTGGGTCCGGCCCGAGTACCGGCGCAATGAGATGCTCTCGTTCATCCGCGACGGCCTCCAGGACATCTCCATCAGCCGCGAGACCTTCAGCTGGGGCATCCCGTTCCCGATCCGCGCGGACGGCAGCGAGGCGGTGCTGCCGGATGGCACGCCGGACCCGGCGGCGGGCGTCATCTACGTCTGGTTCGATGCGCTCATCAACTACATCACGGGCGCCGGGTTCCCGGACGACCCCGACGCATTCGCCTATTGGTGGCCGGCGGATCTGCACGTCATCGGCAAGGACATCAACCGCTTCCACACCGTCATCTGGCCGGCGATGCTGATGAGCGCAGGCATCGACCTGCCGCGCCTCGTCTGGGTCCACGGCTGGCTGCTCACCGGCGGCGAGCGGATGTCCAAGAGTCGGGGCAACTTCCTCGATCCGCATGCGGTCGTCGCGGCGTTCGGGGCGGACGGCGCACGCTACGTGACGCTGCGGGAGGTCGCCTTCGACAAGGACACGGAGGTGTCCTGGGACTCGTTCGTGCGGCGCTACAACGCGGACCTCGCGAACGACTTCGGCAATCTCCTGAACCGGACGCTGTCGATGACCCAGCGCTACACGGACAGCGAGCGGCCGGCGCCCACGCCAGACGGCACCCTGGCCACGGCGTGGCCCGCGATCCTGGCCCGGTACGAAGACAAGCTGGAGGCGTGCCGTCTCAACGAGGCGCTCCTGGCGCTCTGGGAGCTGGTGAGCGCGGCCAATCGGCTGGTGGATGCGGAGCAGCCCTGGACCCTCGCCAAGGCCGCCAAGGCGGGCGACGAGGCCGCCAGTGTGCGCCTGCGGGGAGTGCTGGGCGACCTGCTGGAGGCGTGCCGGCTGGTGGCCTTCGCGTCCGCGCCCTATCTGCCGTCCGCAGCGCCACGCGCCGCCGGACAGCTGGGCATCGACTGGCCGTACGCGCCGGACGGTAACGGCGGCCCGGATCTGCGGGCCGTGCTCCGTTGGGCAGGCGGTCCGCTGGGCGGCCGGATCGGTGGCGCCGCTCCGCTGTTCCCGCGCCTGGAAGCGGAGGCGGCGCCGGACGCCTGACGGGTCAGGCTCAGAAGTCGCCGAAGTCGCCACCGCCGAAGTCGCCACCGCCGAAGCCGCCCGCGTCGCCACCGTCGAACCCACCGGCGTCGCCGCCCGTGTCCCCACCGGTGTCGCCCTCGGCTGCCTGGCCGTCGCCGGCCCCCGGATCGCCGGTCCCGTAGCTGCCGAACAGCATGTTCGCCGCCGCCGTGGCGATGAACATCGTGGCGAAGGTGCCCATGAAGCTGCCGCCCATGCCGGGCATCGCACCCTGGCGCTGGAAGGTCCGCTCCAGGGTGCCCGGCTCGCGCACCTCGGCGCGCGTCGCGGCACGGGCGAGGTCCCGCGGGTCGTCCGAGGCGGGCGCGTCAGCGGGGGCGGCGGCCGTCAGGTCCGCGCGGACCATCGAGCGCTGCTCGGGCGTCAGTCGTTCGAAGGCCTCGAGATGCGCCTGCTCCAGTCGGTCCGGCGGCGCGGTCTTGAGCAGGTAGCGGTAGCGCTCCACGGCGACCGCGTCGGGATCCACCCGGCGGGCAGGAGCGGCGTCGGCTCGTCGGCCGAAGAGGCGGTCAAGGAAACTCATGCGGTCGTCCTCCGTGGATGCGGGATGGATGGCCGTGGGGGGTCCACGCCTGCCATCATCCACCAGAACGGCGCGATGGGTCCCGGTGCGGGTCTTCCGCGCTCGTCCACGGCAACGGGAGCCTGATGCACCTCGTCGATTCCCACGGCCACCTCCAGACGCGTCCCTTCGCCGCTGACGCGGCCGCCGTGCTCGCGGACGCGCGCGCCGCGGGCCTCGTCCGACTGCTGGCGCCCGGCTTCGATGTGCCCACGTCACATGCGGGGATCGCCCTCGCGCGCCAGCACACCGGCGTGGACACGTCCGTCGGTGTCCATCCGCACGTCTCGGCGGAGGTCGGGGATGCCGACTGGGCGACGCTCGTGCGCCTCTCCGGGGATCCCACCGTGGTGGCCGTCGGTGAGACCGGCCTCGACTACGACCGCGGCTTCTCGCCCCGCGAGGCCCAGCTGGCCAACCTGCGCCGCCACCTGGAGCTGGCCTGGGAGCGCCGGCTGCCGCTCATCCTCCATTGCCGGTCACGCACCGGCGAGCGCGACGCGCAGGACGAGCTGTTGCGTGAGCTCACGTCCGCGGGCGTGGGGGAGGGGTCATGGCGCGAGCGCCTGGGCGACCGGCCGCCGGCCGTCCTGCATTCCTTCTCGGGGCCCGTGGACTACGCTGAGCAGGCCCTCGCCATGGGCTGCGCGGTGAGCTTCAGCGGGCTCGTCTTCCGGCGCGGCGAGGAGGCCTCCGCGGCCGTGGCACCCCTGGTGCCCGACGACCGGCTGCTGACCGAGACCGACAGTCCCTACCTGTCGCCGCCGGGCGCGCCCCGTCGCCGCAACGAGCCGCGCTGGGTGGCGGTCACGGCGCTCTGGCTCGCCCAGCGACGCGGCTCCGATCCGGACGCGCTGGGCGCGGTCCTGGTCGCCGCGTACGACCGCTTCGTGGGTCGAGCGGGGCTGACCCCCACCGGCGCCGCGCCCGATGGCGGGCCGCAGATCAGGTGATGATCGCCCGCAGCAGGTCTTCCGGGCCGTCCGACCCGGTGAGCTGATAGCCGAGGCCGTGGTCGGTCGACCAGAGGGCGCCCGTCAGGGTCATGGCCGGCAGCGCCGGACGCAGATACACCAGCCGCACGGTGGCGGAAGCGCCCAGGCGGCCGCCCGTCGCAGCGGCCAGCGCATCGTCGATGAGGTCCACGTACGCCGCATTGTTGAGGTGTCCCATGGGGTCCACATCCACGGCGCGGACCAGGCTGCTGTGCCGCAGGGCGTCCGCGGGCGGCGCCTCGAGGTCCACGCGGTTGGGCGTGAAGGGCTCCGCGCGGGACACGGCTGTCTGCATCTCGGCGGGGATGCGCATGGGCCGACCCGACGTGTCCATGAGCACCCAGTCGATGGACGCTCGCGCGATCGGGCTCCCCGACGCGGCCAGCACCTCGCTGTCGCGGCGCGCCCACATCCGTCGCCAGCCGGCGATGCGCGTCGTGACGGTGAGCGTGTCGCCGTCGTGCGCTCCACCGAGCAGCGTCAGTTCCAGGCCCCGGACCAGCCAGCCCATGCCGCGCTCGGCGTACCAGGCGCGGTCGAACCCGGCTGCCTCGCTGTGCTGCCACGCGAGATCCTGGAGGTAACGCACCAGCGTGCTGGCGCGTGCGCGACCGTCCGCGCCGGCCTCGTCGAAGCGCACGCGGTAGGGACGGCTGAAGATGACGGACAGGTCCACCGGGCGAGTCTAGGGCGTAGCGACGGGCTGGGCTGCGCGGGGCTTCGGATGCTCCTCGCTTGACAGTGGAGAGTGCCGTCACGTACAGTGTTGGCACTCTCAGCCCGAGAGTGCTAATCGGACGCAAGCGGGCATGACCCGGCGGTTCCGTGCTCATCCTCGTCGCTCGCGCCATCTCACCGGCGCCAGGGTGACGACCCGCTAGGCACGGACCCCACGGCCACCGCTGGCCGATCCAGACATGGACACATACCAGGAGGGAACCGCGTTGGCATCTGCCACTGCGACCAAGCTGCGGCCGCTCGGCGACCGCGTCGTCATCCAGCCCACCCCCCGCGAGGAGATGACCAAGACCGGCATCGTCCTCCCGGACACGGCGAAGGAGAAGCCCCAGGAGGGCACCATCATCGCCGCCGGCCCGGGCAAGCTCAACGATGAGGGCGCCCGCGAGCCGATGGACGTCGCGGTCGGCGACAAGGTGCTCTACGCGAAGTACGCCGGCACCGAGTTCAAGGTGGACGGCGACGAGTACCTGATCGTCAGCCAGAAGGACATCCTGGCCGTCGTCGAGGGCTGACGGCCGCACCGCAGCCACCACCGGCCGGACCCGAAAGGGCCCGGCCGGTCCATCGGTGGCGCGGTCCGAGCGCCTCGCCTCTCACGACCCAGCATCCCCAGGAGGGAACGGCACACGTGGCAAAGCAGCTGATCTTCGACGAGTCCGCTCGTCGCTCTCTGAAGCGGGGCGTCGACAAGCTCGCCGACGCCGTCAAGGTGACCCTCGGCCCCAAGGGCCGCAACGTGGTCCTGGACAAGAAGTTCGGCGCGCCGACGATCACCAACGATGGCGTGACCATCGCGCGTGAGGTCGAGCTCGAGGACGCCTTCGAGAACATGGGCGCGCAGCTCCTCAAGGAGGTCGCGACCAAGACCGACGACGTCGCCGGCGACGGCACCACCACCGCGGTGGTCCTGGGCCAGGCGCTCGTGACGGAG
>Ga0105047_10004059_pt1 | contig 25670 bp, 29 predicted proteins | sample MAT04_FD_78384 | JGI IMG/M metagenome (GOLD analysis project Ga0105047, IMG submission 78384) | Freshwater microbial communities from Lake Fryxell liftoff mats and glacier meltwater in Antarctica - MAT-04 (megahit assembly) | ecosystem: Environmental > Aquatic > Freshwater > Ice > Liftoff...
TGCCTGTGCGGCGCGAGCCGGCACTGCATCTTGCCGACGCTGCGACACTGGTGCGTCGAGCCCCGTCGATGACAGTTCCCAAAGGCGCGACCCCGGTGATCGTGCCACCCTTTGAACCTGCCGCATTCGAACCTGGGGCCCTCGCTCGGGCCGGACTCGAGCTGCCGATCCCGTTGGAGGCCGTTCACTTCGCGTTGCCGAAGGCGATCGAGGAGGGTTTCGGATCGCTGTGGAAGACATGTCCGGTGGTCGGCCTTGACCTACCCATCGAGGCGGCCCGTGAGGCCTGGTTCCGTAAGTACTCCGCGGTCGACACGTTCGTGTCGCCGAGCTCGATCGGCGTTCAGGTCTCGCCCGAAGCGCTGTCTCAGACTGCATGGTGGATTCTCGTTCAGGGCAATGCCGAAGCGGTGCCGTCGTTTCTACTTGACGTCTCGTTCCGCCTCGATGTCACCGGCGCGGACAATGAACTCAACGTTCGGTTCGCCGAGTTGATCTCACGACGCTGGAAGGTGGGCGTCGGCCTCGCCAACGCTGCTCGTGTGGGCAGGGTGTGGATGAACCCGCGGTGCCTGCGCTGGATCGTGCGCGAGTTGGCTGCTGCGCTCGCAGCCGCCCGCCACGGGTCTCCGGCGGCGCTGCGCCTGGGCGTGGAGGCGCAGTTGTTCGCCAACCTGTTCTTCGGCCACGTCGTCGAAGGCGGCACGGTCGATCACGCCGACGTGCTCGCGGCCTGTTGGCTGCTCCACGAGCAGTTCCACGGCATGAGCGAACGACAGGGCATCGGTGACCCCTTCGACCCCTTGAGTGCAATGTCTGCGCTCGGTTTCTCTACGCCGGGTCGACTACGAATGATCGAGCGCCTCGCCACGTGGTCGGCCATCTGGCGGATGCCTGACGACCACCGCTCCGCAGCTCGGAACCGTTGGAATGGAACACCTCCGAGTGCACTTCGGGCGGCCTTCGAGGAGTCGACGGGTATCAGCGTGCATCGCTGGCTTGGCCTCACGTTGGCGGTCGCTCTACCCCGTTGGGTCGAAGCGGATGAGCGCTCGCTGCGGTCATCGCCACTGTCACGCTCGTCACTCACAGCCCTGTGCGCAGGTGATGCTACGGCTGCACAACACCTGGCGGCGCTCATGGTTGCCGAGCTCGGCACGACCTTCGATCAGCTGGGCGACACGGTGCTCGCTGCCAACCCCGCCTACACCGGGTTCGGGTCTACCTCGCAGACCGAGGCCTCAGCGCTGCATGAACGTCCACTCGTCGAGTTCTCCGACGGCTCCTGGTCGATTTCAAGCCCGGAGGCGTACGCCGCTCGTGCTGTTGGTGTGCCTCGCACGGTGATCGAGCGCACCAACAAGATGGGAGACCGACGGCGCCTCGGCGGTGTCATTGGCCGCATGTTCGAGGCGCACGGATGGGACGTGCTCGACCGGTTGAACCAGTCCCACCTCGTCGTCACCGGTGATCGCATCGATGAACTCGCCGGCGGAGGAGCGCGTGGCGACGCGATCGTTGCGAAATCGGACTGTGCCATTGTGTTCGAGTTCGGGTTGCAGCCAACCGGACCCGACGCCGCCCGCGGCGACCGGGGTGAGGTGCTCGACGTGCTGAAGCGTTATGTCGACAAGTTGCGGCAGGCCGCTGACACCCCGCATCACGTGTTCGCTCATCTGATCCCCACCATCTCGGCTCTGCGCGTCGGTCGCGTTGTCGTGGCTGACGAACCGCTCCCAATCAGCGTGGTCCACGTTGCATCGATGCGGGAGATGGGATCAAATCTGCCGGACATGTTCGTGATCTCGATCGATGAGCTCGAGTCGTTGGTCGATCTGGCCGAGATGCCGGTCTCTGTGCCGGACGCTTTACTCGCATGGCAGACAGGGCTGCGCAAATGCCCGTTTGCCCACCACATCGCCGAACTCGAACGGCTCGTTCCACGCAGCCGAGCGCGCCTCAACGCAGCTCTCGAGCAGCTCTACCGAGACGCCACCGCCACGCCTCCCGCAGGAAAAGCGGCCTGAACTCACCACGGAGCCTCACATCACGCCAGGCCGAGGCGTTCCATGGTCTCCTTCTTGCGGGCGTCGACGCCGTGGACGAGCGGGTGCTCAAAGCGGAGCAACTTGCACATGGCACGGGCGAGCATGTCGATCTCGCACTTTCCATAGATGTCAGTCACCGAGTTGTCTGCGTGACGCAAGTACGTCTTCTTGTAGTGCGGACCGTAGGGCTCGCGGGTCAGGATCTCGCCGATCGTGTGACGGATGTGGTGAAACCCCACCTGCTCGGCGCGAGCCCACGGCAGATGCTCCTGCCAGCGCCCGATGATGTTGTCGATCCGGCGTTCCGTGATCGGCTGGTAGCGACTGCCACACCGGTAGTAGAAGACAGGACTGTCCGGGACGTACAGCGGGTTCGTCGGGTCACACACCGGGCCGCCGCGTTCGATCGCGTGCGCCAGCAGGCGGTCGAGCGTTTCACGCGACACGGGCATGTCCACACTCGACTTGCCCTTGTCCTTCACGGCGCACATCTGGGTGTCGAAACGCAAACCGCCAACGGTCATTGCCGGCACGCCTTCGGTGCGAACGCCGGTGGCGATGGCGGCTTCGAGGATCAACGCGTCGAGTTCGGGATCGTTGCCGCTCGTCTCGGTCAACAGAATCAGCTCGGCGAACTCGAAATCCTCGAACCTGCGACGTCCCTTCGGCGATCGTGCCGGCTTCTTCACCTTCAGCGCGTCCTGATAGCTATCGACGCCAGCGTCCAAGAACAGGCTGCGCATCGCAGAAATCGCCGTCTCTGCCGCGTTGTGGCCATCGGCCTTCTTCGGGGGCAGGCCTCGCTTGGCGCGCTGCCGGTTGGCCACGATCCCGCTCTTGATGGCATACCGTCCTGCGATCAGCGACAAGGAGACGACGAGGTCTTTGCTGTACACGTCGGCCGACACCCCAAGGTGACCGATCGGCGCGATGGTGATCCGGCTGAGCCGGCAATCGCTGCACTCGCAGCGACATGCGAAGTCCACCGTGTCCGACTTGGTGCCCGGCTTTCGTGTGCGCACCGGGACGAGGCATGGCTCGCAGGTTTGATCGCACACAGGTCCGGCACCGCGCAGCATCCGGTCGTGGTGGCACGCGTAGGTCTCCCGAGTGCGTTTCGATTTGCGGGACGCGGCGTACGCGGCGACGTGGTCCCGCACGAGCACAGCGGCCGGCTTGGCCAGGAGTGCTTGGAGCTCGGCGACGGTGTAGCCGCTCCTGGCGGCCAGTTCCTCCACGGTCTCGTTCCGCTGACCCTGGGAGTTGTTGTGGTCGATGGTCATCTTGCTTGCTCCTTCTGAGCGGTTTGAGTGGAGAGGGGGAGAGCGGATTCGGCGACGACAGCGAGGGCGACGGGCTGCTCGACGCCAAGGAGGGTCAGCACATGGCGCGGAGCGAAACCTGCGAGCACGATCGGATTCACGACCACGAGAGCACCGTGCTCCGGAATCGCGGCGATCACGAGGACGTCACCGGCCGCTGCTTTCATCTGGATCAGATGCGCCGGGCGCAGACAGATCCGCTCGACACCGGCTGCGGTCGCAGTGAATCCGACATTGGCGCTCGAACGACCTCGCGGTGCGCCGACATGCTCGGGCCGTTGTGTCAACGCGAGATAGCCGTCGACCATGGTCGTGTCGAGCACACCGTCTTGCCAGCCGAGCAACTCCGTCAGCGGACCGGCCGTGAGCTGAGGCTTCAACCGCCCCCCGCCATCGACGATGCGGGCAGACACACCGAGGGGGAACGAAGCGTCCGATGAGGCGGCCGTAGCACGGACGAGGGTCAGCGACGGACCGTCGTGCGGCCGGGTGGGCGTGCTCAGGTTCTGGAGAAGGCCACCGAATCGACCGAGCCCGCGCAGCGTGGCGTCAGATTGCGCCTTGCGCTGGAGCCCATGAACAGTTGCCACCCGGTGCAACGTGCAGACGTCGCCCGAAAGCGCAAGCGCAGCCCGCTCCCCCTCCGTTTCGAGGTCCATCGAGCAGTCTTCGTCGGCTGCGTGCGCTCCCGGCCGGAGTTCGCACGGTGGGAACCCATGACCTTCGATCGAGGCCGCCGCAGCGAGGCTGCTGTCTCTGCTTCTGCTTTGCTTCCGAAGTTGGACTGAGGTCCAAGGAGTAGTGCCCGAGGTGGGATTCGAACCCACACGCCCTTTCGGACAACGGATTTTGAGTCCGTCGCGTCTGCCATTCCGCCACTCGGGCGAGCGACCGGGGAGAGGCTAGCGGCCGAGCGTGGCAAGCCGCCACGTCGTTACCCGCCGGTAGCTGAGAGTACCCGTGGGTAACCGTCTACGCTCGTCGCATCATGCTTGCGTTCACCTTTCCCGGCCAGGGCTCTCAGCGGCCGGGCATGGGCCGGCCCTGGGCCGATCACGACAGTTGGGAACTCGTCGCCGAGGCCTCCGAAGTGGCCGAGCGCGACGTCGCCCGCCTACTGCTCGATGCCGATGCCGACGAGCTGCGCGACACGCGCAACGCCCAGCTCACCACGTTCGTCTCCAGCCTGATGGTGCTCGACGCCGTCGAGCGGCTGGGCATCGAGCCCAGCTTCTGCGCCGGCCACAGCCTGGGCGAGTACACGGCCCTCACCGCCACGGGCGCGTTGGGCTTCGACGAGGGCGTGCGGCTGGTCTGCGAGCGCGCCGACGCGATGTACCACGCCGGCAACGACAACGTCGGCACGATGGCCGCAGTACTCGGCCTCGATGACGACCAGGTGGAAGTCGCCTGCCGCCGCGCCGACAGCGACGTGTGGGTGGCCAACTTCAATGCACCCGGCCAAGTCGTCATCGCCGGCTCGCCAGAGGGCGTGACCGCCGCCGGCGTCATCGCAAAGGAACTCGGCGCCAAGAAGGTGATGCCACTGCAGGTCTCGGGTGCGTTCCACACACCGTTCATGGCGCCGGCCCGCGACCGCCTGCGCAAGGCCATCGCCGACGCCAACCCACGCGACACCGAGGTGCCCGTCATCTCCAACGTCGACTCGCTGGCACACAACGCCGGCGCCGAATGGAGCAGCCTGCTGTCGGCACAGCTCAGCAGCCCGGTGCGCTGGAAGCATTGCCTGCTCACGATGGCCGGCCTCGGGGTCCGCGACTTCGTCGAGCTCGGCCCCGGCGGCGTGCTCACCGGTATGGCCAAGCGCACCGTCGACGATGCGCACACCATCTCTGTCTCCACCCCCGAGGAGCTCGACAAGCTGCTCGAATGGCTCAACGCCGGCACGCCCCGCGCCGCCGCCCAGCACGAGGGCGAGCACCTGTTCGCCGTCGAGCGACTGGTCGTCAGCCCCGCCGCCGGAGTTTTCGCTCCTGCCGGGGATCTGCGCGACGGCACACTCATCGCTGTCGGCGCGGTGGTGGGCCACATCGGCGATGTGGAAGTGCGGTCGCCGTTCGCCGGGGTGCTGCAGAGCTACATTGCGGTAGACGGCGAGCGCGTCACGCTGCGCCAACCCATCGCCTGGCTGAGGACGGTCTGAAACATGCCTGGCATCCCGCCCAATGTTCGTGGAGCGGTCATCACCGGTTGGGGCACGGCGTTACCACCGAAGGTTGTCACCAACCACGACCTCGAACAGACCATCGAGACATCGCACGACTGGGTCGTGGATCGCACCGGCATCCACCAGCGTCACGTCGGTGGCAGCACGGTTGCGCTCTCGGTGGAGAGCGGCCGTGCCGCGCTCGAGATGTCGGGCGTGGATCTCGGGTCCATCGACGCGCTCATCCTTGCCACCACCACCCCTGACCGCACGGTTCCTGCTAGTTCTGCCGCAGTACAGCACGAATTAGGCCTGTCGTGCGGTGCGTACGACGTCAACGCGGCGTGTAGCGGCTTCGTGTACGCGTTGGTTCAGGCCCACGGGATGATCGCCATGGGCGCCAAGAAGGTGCTGGTCATCGGTACCGACACGCTCGCCCGCATCACCGACTGGACGGATCGCAACACTGCCATCCTGTTCGCCGATGGCAGTGCCGCGGTGGTGCTGGAGGCCGTGGAAGGCCCCGGGCAACTGCTCGGCTGGGATCTCGACGCCGACGGTGCCGCCGAACGCTTCCTGTACGCGGAGGTCGGCGGCTTCATCCAGATGGACGGCAAGGAAGTCTTCCGCCGCGCCGTACGCATCATGGTGGACTCGGCCACCAAATCGCTCGGCCACGCCGGCATCTCCGCCGACGACATCGCCCTCGTCGTGCCTCACCAGGCCAACATCCGTATCATCCAGGCCTCCATGGACCGCCTCGGCCTGCCGATCGAGAGGGCCGCACTCGTGCTCCATCGCACCGGAAACACCTCGGCGGCATCCATCCCGTTGGCCCTGGCCGACGCGCTCGACAACGGGCGCATCCAGCAGGGCGACCTCGTACTGCTCGTCGGCTTCGGCGCCGGCATGACGGCCGCCAGCGCCGTGCTCCGCTGGGGTGGCGCCACCACCGGCGGCCCCGACGCGACGGTACTCGGATGAGCCGCGTCGTCCTCGTCACCGGCGGCTCGCGCGGCATCGGCCTCGCGTGCGCCCAGCGTTTCGCCACGCTCGGCGACCAGGTTGCGGTCACCTACAACTCCTCTCCCCCGCCGCCCGGCTTCTTCGCGGTGCAGTGCGACGTCACCTCGGTCAGTTCCGTTGATGCCGCGTTCAGCGCGGTCGAGGCCGAGTTCGGGCCAGTCGAGGTGCTGGTCTCGAATGCAGGCGTCACCAAGGACGGCCTGCTGCTGCGGATGAGCGAGACCGACTTCACGTCGGTCATCGACGCCAACCTGACCGCCGCGTACCGGGTCACCAAGCGCGCCGCGCAGGGCATGCTGCGCGCCCGTCGCGGCCGCATCGTGCTGATGTCGTCGGTGGTCGCCCTGCTCGGCTCAGGCGGCCAGGCCAACTACGCGGCCTCCAAGGCCGGCCTCGTCGGTTTCGCCCGGTCGATCGCCCGCGAGTTGGGGTCACGCAACATCACCTGCAACGTAGTCGCGCCCGGTCCGGTCGTCACCGACATGACCGCCGCGTTGGGCGAGAAGCGTCTCGCCGAACTGACAGCCGCCGTACCCCTGGGGCGCATGGCCAGCCCGGAGGAGATTGCCGGCGTGGTTGCATTCCTGGCCTCCGATGACGCCGCGTACATCACCGGCGCCGTCATTCCCGTCGACGGCGGCCTGGGCATGGGTCACTGACCCCGTCCGAGGCGCACCAACTCGTACCCGATTACCATCTGCAGGCAACCCAGCTGTCTGCCGCACACGATGATCTACAACAATGCTCTACAACCAACAAGGAGAAGTCCGTGAGTGACGAACTGTTTGCCCGTTTCAAGAAGGTCGCCGTCGAGGTCCTGTCGGTCTCCGAAGACCAGGTAGTGCCCGAGGCCAAGTTCGGCGACGATCTCGACGCCGACAGCCTCGACCTCGTCGAGCTGATCATGGGCCTCGAGGAAGAGTTCGGCGTGGAAGTGCCCGAAGAAGACCTCGAGGGTGTCGAGACCGTGGGCCAGGCCTTCGATCTGGTCGTCGGAAAGCTCTGATGCCGGCCCCGACCTTGGGCGACCGCGGCCGACGCGTGGCCATCACCGGCTACGGCGTGGTTGCTCCGTGTGGTCTCGGGAAGGCCGAGTTCTGGGCGGGCCTCAACGGCCCGCCCATCACCAGTGGCCGTACGGTCGAGATCGTCGACTGGGATCCCCAGCCGTACTTCGCCAACCCGAAGGAGGCCCGCCGGGCCGACAAGGTCGAGCAGTTTGCACTCGCGGCTGCACAGGAGTGCTTCGATCACGCGGGCCGGCCCAGCGCCGATCCCACACGCTTCGGCACCATCTTCGCCACCGGCGTGGGCGGTCTGCGTTCCACCGAGGAGCAGATCGAAGTCCTCCTCGAGAAGGGTGAGCGGCGGGTGTCGCCGTTCCTCGTACCGATGATGATGCCCAACGCTGCCGGGGCTGCTATCTCGATGCGATACGGCCTGCAGGGCCCGAACGAGACGATCACGACGGCCTGCGCGGCATCCACGCATGCCATCGGGTACGCCGCACGCCTGATCGCATGGGGCATGATCGACGCCTGCGTCACCGGTGGCAGCGAGAGCGCGGCCAGCCCCATCGGTGTGGCCGCCTTCGGCAACATGACAGCGCTCAGCAGTAGCGGCAACAGCCGCCCCTTCTCCCCCGACCGCGATGGTTTCGTCCTCGGCGAAGGTGCCGCCGTGCTGATGCTGGAGGAATGGGACGCTGCGATCGCCCGCGGCGCCAACATCGTCGGCGAAGTGGTGGGTGCTGCCAGCAACGCCGATGCACACCACATCACGGCGCCGGCACCAGGCGGGACAGGCGCCATCCGCTGCATGCAGTTGGCGCTGCACGATGCCGGCCTCACCACTGGCGACATTCGCCAGATCAACGCCCACGGCACGTCCACCCCGCTGAACGATGCGGCTGAATCAGCTGCAATCACCGCAGTGTTCGGCCCCGGCGGTGTACCGGTCACGTCCACCAAGGGGGTCACCGGTCATGCGCTGGGCGCCGCCGGTGCACTCGAAGCAGTCGCCTCGCTGCTGTCGATGCAGCATGCGCTGATCCCGCCCACTGCGGGCACCAGCCAACTCGACGACGGCTTCGAGATCGACCTCGTGATGGGCGCCGCCCGCCCCTGGACCCCCGGCCCGACGATGTCGAACAGTCTCGGTTTCGGTGGCCACAACGGCACCATCATCCTGGCCCCGGCCAGCTGACCATCGAGGCAGCTGCCCGGGCTGTCAGGCGTCGACAAGCACGAACATCAGCTCGCACTCACAGGCCACCTTGCCGTCGAGCAACGCCCGCCCACTGCCCTTGCCGGCCCGCGCCGACATGCGACCAAGCTCGACATGCAGCTCAAGCGTGTCACCGGGGCTTACCTGGCGCCGGAAGCGCGCCGAGTCGAGGCCACCGAACAGGGGCAGCTTGCCGGCGAAGCGTTCGTCGGCAAGGACCGCGATGGCACCCATCTGCGCCACTGCCTCGCACATCAGCACGCCGGGCAAGGTGGGTCGGCCGGGAAAGTGCCCGCTGAAGAACCACTCGTCGCCGGTGAGGTGCCACAGGCCGGTGCCGCTGAGGCCGGGGACGAGGGCCGTCACCTCGTCGACGAAGAGGAACGGCGGGCGGTGCGGCAGGATGGCCGAGGGAATCGGGAAGGTGCTCACGCGGCCAACGCCTGGAGCAGACGCTGGGGCGTGTCGGCGGGGCTGATCTTGTACCAGGCCTGCTCGATGGTGCCATCGGCGGCGACGAGGAAGGCCGACCGCAGAATGCCCATGTACTGCTTGCCGTACATGCTCTTCTGCGTCCACACGCCGTACGCCTGGGCCACGTCGTGTTCGGTGTCGGCCAGCAGGTCGAAACCCAGCGTGTATTTGTCGTCGAACTTCTTCTGTGCCGCTGGCTTGTCGGGGCTGATGCCCAGGACCACCGTGTCGCCGATGTCGCCAGCAACATCGCGCAGGCCGCACGCCTGCTGCGTGCAACCGGGCGTGTTTGCCTTCGGGTAGAAGAACACGAGCACCCGCTTGCCCCTGAACGACGCCAACGAAACGGTCTCACCGTGTTGGTTCGTCAAGGAAATGGCTGGGGCCGGAGAGCCTGGCGTGAGCATGCACGCAGCTTACCGAACCCTCAACTTCCTGGTAACGGCCAAGAAAAGCGCGAACTTTCTTCGTCAAGACACTTGCAAGGTTCCCGACGCGTCGTGGTAATATGACGTTCAGTGGTGCACCTTGAGAGAAATCTTCAGAACACCGTCACATCAGTTGACACTTCGGACAGAGGAAGGGCGGGTTTGACATGATCAAGGTCATCGGCGGCGTCAAGTAACGTCATCCACGGCGTAAACCGTGGCCAGCAAAGCCTCCTCGGGGTCGAGCATGGGCGTGATAGTGGGTCGGAATCGACCGCATGTTCTCGTCCAGCCAGTACTCGAATCCGTAGTGAGCAACGACAACCTCGCTCAGTCGAGCGTGCAATACGACCCGGGTCCCTTCCGAGGGGTTCGGGTCGTGTCGTTTCCAGACAACCATCGGCACATAACACGCCTCACATTCCGCGATCCAGCACTCGTCGTCCTCGTAGAACCATTCGGTAACCCGGTCGGCAGCGCACAGCTCACAGTCGGCGGCCATCACGCGCTCGGGCGGTTCGGGTGTGGCAGGTGTGTGCATGGTGGCCATTCTCACGCGGAAGAGGGCCCCGAAGGGCCCTCTTCACGTTCAGACCCACGACGGGTCCTTCAATTGTTCACACTGCTCACATTGCTCAGAGCGTCGAGATGTCCAGGCCCGGGGGAAGGATGACGGCGTCGATGACGTGGATGACACCGTTGGATGCAGCGACGTCGGTGGCGGTCACGTTGGCCGAACCGTTCAGCTTCACGCCACCATCGACGGTGATTGTGATGGGCGAGCCCTCGACGCTGGCAACGTCGCCGGCGGCAACGTCAGCAGCCATGACCTTGGCCCCGACCACGTGGTAGGTGAGGATCTGGACGAGGACGTCCTTGTTCTCGGGAAGCAGCAGCTTGTCGACCAAGCCGGCGGCCAGCGCGTCGAACGCAGCGTTGGTGGGTGCGAAGACCGTGAACGGGCCAGGGCCCTGCAACGTCTCGACCAGGCCGGCAGCGCCAACGGCAGCGACGAGCGTGGAGAAGTCGGGGTTGGCACTGGCGACTGCAACGATGTCGCCAGCTTCGGACGCGGCCATTGTGGTCTCGGCGGCCGGGGTGGTCGTGGTGGCTTCCTTGTCGTCGCCACATGCGACGAATGCCAACGACGCCACGACAACGGCAGCAAGTACGGAACGCTTCTTCATGATGTCTCCTCCTGATGGTGTGCACCTCCCAGTGGAGGGCGCACTCATGGTTCGGAGCAGTCAGTGGACCGGATGGGTCATTTAGTACGAAATTGATGAGCGGACCTCAGCGACGAACTCACCGACAGCATCTGCGCCGCCCTCGAGCAGCCGCCGAACCACCGATGCACCCATCACCACACCATCGGCAACCTCGCATGCCTCACGCGCCTGCGCGGCGTTGGACACGCCCACGCCGATCAGCACGGGAACATCGGTGATGGCCTTCAGCCGCCGGGCCAGGGCGGCAGCCGTCGTGGCCAGCGCGTCGCGCTCGCCCGTCACGCCGAGCAGACCAACCGAGTACACGAACCCGCGGGCACGAGCAGCAACGCGCGGCAACCGCTCGTCGGGGGCAGTGGGCGCTGCGAGCATGACTGTCTCGATGCCGGCGGCATCCGCGGCCTCGCACCACGGGCCGGATTCCTCCAGCGGCAAGTCGGGCACGATGGCAGCGACAATGCCAGCAGCAGCCAGCTGGGCGGCGAACCGCGGGTGACCGGCGTGGTGCACCGTGTTGTAGTACGTCATCACCGCCAACGGGATAGAGACATCTAGTGACCGCGCATCGTGCAGGATTGAGACCGGCGTGGCGCCGCCCTCGAGCGACAATTGCGAAGCCTGCTGGATGATGGGACCATCCATCACCGGATCGCTGAACGGGATACCGATCTCGATGGCGTCGGCGCCGGCAGCAGCAGCGGCACGCACTGCATCCTGCCAGCCGGTGAGACCGCCGGTGATGTACGGCACGAGCAACTTGCGGCCTGCCGCGCGCTTCTCGCGGAACTGGCTCTCCATCACCCCGTACGTGCTGTGTGCCACCGGGGTCGTGTCGCTGCTCATCTGCCCAACACGTCCATCATCTGGGCGACGTCTTTGTCGCCACGGCCGGACAGGTTCATCAGCACGGTCTGGCCCTGCATCTCGGGCGCTGCCCGCACGATCCAGGCCATTGCGTGTGCGCACTCCAGTGCCGGGATGATGCCCTCGGCCTTGGCCATCAACTGGAACGCTTCGATAACCTCGGCGTCGTTGACGCACGGGTACTCGGCACGGCCGATGGACGCTAGGTACGAGTGCTCAGGCCCGACACCCGGGTAGTCGAGGCCCGCCGAGATGCTGTGTGCTTCCTGGACCTGGCCGTATTCGTCCTGCATGAGGTAGCTACGCATGCCGTGCACGACACCGGGCTGGGCACGGCTGACCGCTGCTCCCCCGGCGGGCTCGACGCCGACCAGACGGGTACGATCGTCGACGAAACCGCTGAACATGCCGATGGCGTTACTGCCACCACCGACGCAGGCGACTGCCACGTCGGGCACGTCGCCCCACAGCTCGATGCTCTGCACGCGGGCTTCCTGGCCAAGCACGCGGTGGAACTCGCGCACCATCCACGGGTAGGGGTGCGGGCCCATCACCGAGCCGAGGCAGTAGTGGCTGGTCTCGACCGTGGCCACCCAGTCACGCATGGCCTCGTTGACCGCGTCCTTGAGCGTGCGGCTGCCGCTGTGCACGGCCTCCACCTCGCTGCCCAACAGCTTCATACGGAACACGTTGAGCGCCTGGCGCTCGACATCCACCGCACCCATGTAGACCTTGCACTCCATGCCCAGCAGGGCCGCCGCAGTGGCGCTGGCCACGCCGTGCTGCCCGGCGCCGGTCTCGGCGACGATGCGCTTCTTGCCCATCCGCTTGGCCAACAACGCCTGCCCGAGCACGTTGTTGATCTTGTGCGAGCCGGTGTGGTTGAGGTCTTCACGCTTGAGCGCGAGGCGGATGCCCAGTTGCTCGCTGAGGTTGTTGCACTCGGTGAGGATGGACGGCCGCCCGGCGTAGGTGCGCAACAGGTGGTCGAGATCCGCACGGAACACCGGGTCGGCCCAGGCCTCGATGAAGGCGGCCTCCAGTTCCTGGCAGGCCGGCACAAGGGTCTCGGGTACGAATCGTCCACCGAACTCGCCGAAGCGACCGGTGTCCGATGGCTGCGCCATCAGCGACATTGCTTCTCCATCATTCTTTGTTGTCTTCATCTGGCCTAGAACTCGTCGTCGGCCCAGTCATACGGCATGACATCCGGGCCCTGGTGCTGCTGAGGGGCAGCGGCACGGGCCCGTTCGATGAAGGCCTTGACCTTCAAGGCGTCTTTCCTGCCAGGCGTTTTCTCGACGCCCGATGACACGTCTACACCCCACGGGCGCGCGATGCGAACTGCTTCCTCCACATTGTCGGGGGTGAGCCCGCCGGCGAGGATGATGCGTGGGCCTTCGGCCACCTCACCGATCAGCGTCCAGTCGAACACCTTGCCGGAACCGGGCGACGGCGCGTCGACGAGGATCAGGTCAGTACCGAACTCGTTGGCCCGGCGGGCATCGGGCGAACCGGCGACGACTGCCTTGATCACCCAACGCAGGCTGGCGCACACGTCTTCCACCATGCCTGGGGTCTCGTGCCCATGAAGCTGCGCGGCCTTCAGGCCAGCCCGGTTCACCGTGTCGATCACGCGCTCGGGGTGCTCGTCGCGAAAGATGCCCACGGTGAGAATCTCCGGTGGCAGACGGCGGGTGATGTCGTACACCTGCTGCGCCGCAACCTGCCGCGGCGAGGGCGCGAACACGAAGCCGACAGCGTCGGCACCCATGGCCACTGCGAACAGGGCGTCGTCTTCATTGGTGATCCCGCAGATCTTCACGAACATGCAAGGAAACGGTACCCCCAGTGCACGCCCGCGAGCAGCATTCGTTTCGCGGAACCGAGCGCTAAGCGCGGATCAGCTCGCCGATGACACCAGCCGGGTCGCCGCTGGTGACCAGCGTCTCGCCCACCAGCACCGCGTGATAACCCGCGGCGCGCAACGAGGCAGCATCCTGAGCGTTGCGCACGCCGCTCTCGGCCACCCGCACAACGCCCGGTGGCATCACGCCAGCCATGCGAAGGGCACGCTCGTGGTCCACTTGGAACGTCACCAGATCGCGCTGATTGACACCGACGAGCGTGGCCCCCGCCGAGAGCGCCACCTCCAGTTCAGGCTCGTCGTGGATCTCGACGAGCACATCGAGCCCGATCTCCACAGCCAGTCGGTGGAAGGAAATCAGCTCCGCAGGCGGCAACACGGCGGCAATCAGCAGCACGCAGTCGGTGCCCATCAGTCGGGCATCGACCACGTCGTGCTCGCTGACCGTGAAGTCCTTGCGCAGCACCGGCAACGAGCAGGCGTCGTGGGCCGCCTGGAGATCCGCGACGGAACCACCGAAAAACTCCTCGTCAGTGAGGACTGACATGCACGAGGCACCACCGCGCTGATAGGCCTGGGCCAGTAGAGCCGGGTCGAGGCCAGCGTTCAGGTCGCCTTTCGACGGGGATCGGCGCTTGACCTCGCTGATCACAGCGAGGTGCGACAGCCCGGCGAGCGCGGCACGGAAACCGCGGACCGCAGGCAATTCGAGCGCGGCCTCGACAAGCCCGGTAAGTGGGCGCGTATCCAGCGCCGCAGCTTTGCGGTGATGGGCGATGATGCGATCGAGGTAGGTGGCCATGCGAACGCCGGCGGGCTCAGAGACCCTTGCCGGTGATGGGTGCGAGGAAGTGCATCTCGGGGCGGCCGGCCATGAACGGCGCCAATGACGGGCCGAACGACTTGAACCACTCGGCACCAGAGTGGGCCATCAGCGCATCCTGGCCCGTGTACAGCTCGTAGACGAACAGCGCGTCGGGGTCTGCCTCTTCCTCGTGAAGGATGTAGACGAGTGTGCCTTCTTCGGACTGCACGTTGTCGACCGCGACCTGGAACGCGGTGGCGGCGTCGGCACGCACACCGGGCTTCAGCGGAAGGCGAACCCACATTGCGACCTTGCTCATCGTTGTCTCCTCGTCGGGAAGCGGCGCACCTCGATGATGCCCGCCGGCGACGGTAGCAGCGTGGCAGCATGAGCCGATGGCCGAAGCAGCACGCACCATTGTCGTCGTCGAGGACGACGCCAACATCGCCGACCTGCTCGACCTCTACCTGCGCGAAGCCGGCTTCCGCGTGTTGCAGGCATCGCACGGCGAACGCGGCTTGGAGCTGATCGAGCAACAGTCTCCGGCGCTGGTCCTGCTCGACATCGGGCTTCCCGACATCGATGGGTTCGAGGTCTGCCGCCGCGTGCGGGCGAAGAGCAACGTCCCCGTCCTCTTCCTCTCCGCTCGCGACGGCGAGATCGACCGCATCCTCGGCCTGGAACTCGGGGCCGACGATTACGTGACCAAGCCGTTCAGCCCGCGCGAAATCGTCGCCCGAGTGAAGGCAATCCTGCGTCGGGGTCAGCCCGATAGCCGCGATGTGCACCAGGTGGTGCACATCGGCGACGACTACCAGGTCGACAACACCCGCCGCGAGGCCCGGTACCAAGGCAACCCGGTGGCGTTGGCCACCCGCGAGTTCGATCTGCTGGCGCACCTAGCCCTCAACCAGGGCATCGCCTTGTCGCGCCAACAACTGCTGGACAGCGTGTGGGGCGCCGACTGGTACGGCGACGATCGCACGGTAGACGTGCACGTGCGCCAGCTGCGCAAGAAGCTCGGCGACGACCTGCCCCTGGCGACGGTGTGGGGCATTGGCTACCGGTTGGGCTAACACAATGCTCACACCCGACTGCAATCCTGGGCAGCGATGACAAAGCGCCTGGCACTGGTGATCGTCGGCGTCGTGATCGCGACGCTGCTGCTGGCCGGTGGCGGCACGATGCTGCTGTCGGCCGCTCGGGCGCGCACCACGACGGTCAACGACCTGCGCCAGCAATCGATCGAAATGATCGACAACATCGACGAGCTGCTCGACATCGACCCCACGCTCACCCCGGCCGAGAAGGCCCGACAGCTGCGCACCCGACTGCGCGTGCTCACCACACTGCGCAAGGTCGTGCAGGTCGAGGACATCAGCGTGCTCGTCGTCGGCCGCGACGGCGAACTGCTGGGCGATCTGCCCGTCTCGCTGACCGCCGACGACCTGCGCCTCGACCTCCTGGCGCAGGGCCTCACCGTGGCCGACAACCGCGGCAGGCTCGCGTACGCCGCGGCCTCCACTGCCGGTCTTGCCGACCGCAGCTACATCGTGGTCCTCACCCGCCGCATCGACGCCGGGTTGGGCGCAGCGCTGGTGCTGTTCGTGTGGGCTTCGGGTGCCACCATCCTGCTGGCCCTCGGTGCCGCCTACCTCCTCGGCCGCCGCCTCACCCGCCCCATCCGCGAGGCCTCGGCGGCGGCACAGCAGATCGCCAGCGGCGACCTGACCACCCGACTGCCCCAGCCTCCCGCCCACCACCACGATGAACTGGCCGAACTGTCGCGCAACGTGAACGGCATGGCAGCGGCGTTGGAACGTTCCCGCGGCTTGGAGCAACAGTTCCTGCTCTCGGTCAGCCACGACCTACGCACCCCGCTGACCTCGATTCGCGGCTACGCCGAGGCGATCAATGACGACAACATTGATCCGCGGCGGGCAGCGGCGGTGATCACTGCCGAATCGAAGCGATTGGAACGGTTGGTCGCCGACCTGCTCGACCTGGCCAAGTTGAAGGCTCGTGCGTTCACCTTCACACTTGTCCCCGTCGACCTGTCGGCAGCGGTGCACACGGTCACCGCCGGTGCTGCCGGCTCGAAGCCCGACATCGCGTTCCACCCGATCACAACCGGCCCACTGATGGTGCACGCCGACCCGGACCGTCTGGCGCAGGCCCTAGCCAACCTGGTGGAGAACGCCGGCAGGTACGCCCGCGGCGCGGTGCTCGTCTCTACCCGTGCTGAAGGCTCGTGGGCGGTGGTGACCGTGGACGACGACGGCCCCGGCATTGCCGCGGCCGACCTGCCGCACGTGTTCGATCGGCTCTACGTCGCCAGGCAGCAACCCGAACGCAACGAGAGCTCGAGCGGCCTCGGGCTCGCCATCGTGCACGAACTCGTCGCGGGCATGGGCGGCACAGCGGAAGCGGGTGCCGCTCCGGGCGGCGGTGCCAGGCTCGCATTCCGTTTACCACTACAGACCTGACCTAGCCTGCAGGTATGCGCCTGCTACCGGGTCTCACCGTGCTGCGCAGCTACGAACATGCGTGGCTGCGGCCCGACCTGCTCGCCGGGTTGACGGTGGGCGCGATGTTGATCCCGCAGTCGATGGGCTACGCGGAGCTGGCCGGGTTGGCACCGCAGTACGGCTTCTACGCCGTCATCGGTGCGCTGGTCATCTACGCCCTCGTCGGCACCAGCCGTCACCTCGGGGTCGGCCCCGAGCCAGGCACGGCGCTGCTCGCAGCATCGGGCGTCGCGGCCATCGCCAATGGCGACGGCAACCGGTACATCGCGCTGATGGCAGCGCTCGCGTTGGTGGTGGCCGCACTGTGCCTGGCGGCCTGGGCGCTGCGGCTCGGGTACTTGGCCTCGATGCTCTCCAAGCCGGTGCTCGTCGGCTACATCACCGGCGTCGGCCTCACTTTGGTGAGCAGCCAGCTCGCCGGTCTCACCGGAGTGCCGATCGATGCCGACGCGTTCTTCCCCCGCCTCGGCCAGTTCTTCATCCATCTCGGCGACATTCACTGGCCCACCGCTGCGCTGGGCGGCGTCACGCTGGTGCTCATGCTGGCGCTCCGCCGACGATTCCCCACCGCTCCATCTGCCTTGATCGGCGTGGTGCTGGCGACCGCTGCGGTCGCAGTGCTCTCGTTGGAGGATCGTGGCGTAGTTCTCGTGGGCAGCATCCCTGCCGGGCTACCCACGCCGGGTTTCCCCGACGTCTCGATGCACGACCTGGCTCTGCTGCTGCCGGTGGCCGCGGGCATCGCATTGGTCGGCTTCACCGACAACGTGCTCACTGCGCGAGCCATCGCCTCCCGCAAGGGCTACCGCATCGAGCCCAACCAAGAACTGCTGGCGTTGGGCCTCACCAACCTGTCGGCCGGGTTGTCGCAGGGCTTCCCCGTCTCGTCCAGCGCGAGCCGTACTGCGGTGCCCGCATCGCTGGGCTCGCGCACGCAACTGGTCTCGCTGATCGCTGCTGCATTCGTCGTTGCGTCATTGCTGCTCGCCCGGCCACTGTTGGCCCAGATCCCGCGCACGGCGTTGGCGGCGGTCATCCTGGTGGCTGCCATCACCATCATCGACGTTCCCGGCTTCGTGTCGCTGTGGCGAATCAGTCGGGCTGAGTGCCTGCTCGCAGTGGTCGCCGTTGCCGGCGTGATCGTGCTCGGTGTGCTGTACGGAATCGTGATCGCGATCGCGTTGTCGATCGCAGTCGCGCTCGCGAACATGGCGCGACCGCCTGACGCAGTGTTGGGCGACATGCCCGACAGCGAAGGTTGGGTGGACGTCGATGCCTATCCGGCGGCACTCACGGTGCCGGGGCTGGTGGTCTTCCGTTTCGACGCGCCGCTGTTCTTCGTCAACGCAGAACGGTTCAGCGATCGTGTGCGTCAGGTGCTCATCGACAGCCCAGGAGACGAGGAGTGGTTCGTGATGGACTGCGAGGGAATCGGCTCGCTTGATGCGTCAGCCATCGAGATGCTCGTCGACCTGTTCCCACGCTTGCACGCATCTGGAGTTCAGGTCGTCGCGGTGGCTCGCGCCAATGATCGGGTCATGGACCGTCTGCGACGGGCGAACCTGCTGGAACCCACCGGCCCCGCACGTCTGTACCCAACCATCAACAGCGCCGTCCGCGCCTTCCATTCGCGCGCTGACTGAACCCGAGCGGGCTAGAACCCGAGGCGGGCGGAGATCTCGTTGAGCAGATCTGCGATGGGCACACGCACCTGCACGGTGGTGTCGCGATCGCGGATGGTGACCGCACCGTCCTCCAGCGAATCGAAGTCGACCGTGACGCACAGGGGTGTGCCGATCTCGTCCTGACGGCGGTACCGCTTGCCGATGGCCTGCGTCTCGTCGTAGTCGACCATGTAGCGATCGGCGAGCGTGGCGTAGATCTGGCGGGCCAGCGGGGTGAGCGTGTCTTTCTTGCTCAACGGCAGGACTGCCACCTTGTACGGCGCCAGACGCGGGTGCAGGCGCAGCAGGGTGCGCGGCTCGTCGTTGACGATGTCCTCGTCGTAGGCGGCCAACAGGAACGCCGCCATCGCGCGGTTGACACCGGCGGCGGGCTCAATGACGTACGGGACGTAGCGCTCGTTGTTGGCCTGGTCGAAGTAGTCCAGCTTCTGGCCGCTGTGCTCGGCGTGTTGCTTGAGGTCGTAGTCGGTGCGCTGGGCGATGCCCTCCAGTTCGCCCCAACCCCACGGGTACATGAACTCGATGTCGCTGGTGCCGCTGCTGTAGTGGCTGAGCTCGTCTGCGTCGTGCGGGCGCAAGGTGAGCATCTCGGCGGGGATGCCGAGATCGATGTACCACTGCAGTCGGGTGTTGCACCAGTACTCGTACCACTGGGCGCTGTCGGCCGGGGGCACGAAGAACTCGAGTTCCATCTGCTCGAACTCGCGGGTGCGGAAGATGAAGTTGCCCGGAGTTATCTCGTTGCGGAAGCTCTTGCCGACCTGGGCGATGCCGAACGGCGGCTTCTTGCGGCTGGTCTGCAGCACGTTGAGAAAGTTGACGAACATGCCCTGGGCGGTCTCGGGGCGCATGTACACCTCGGCACCGCTGCCCTCCACCGGGCCAGCGAACGTCTTGAACATCAGGTTGAAGGCGCGGGCCTCGGTGAACGCGCCCTTGGCGCCACAGTTGGGGCACGTATCGGGGCCGCCACCGAGGTCGACGAGGTGGTCTTCACGGAAGCGCTGCTTGCACTTCGTGCAGTCCACCAACGGGTCGCTGAAGTTGGAGAGATGGCCGCTGGCCTCGAAGACCTGCGGCGGGGCAAGGATTGCGGCATCGATGAGCACGACATCGTCGCGTTGCTGCACCATTGTGCGGACCCACGCTTCGCGCACGTTGCGCAGCATCAGCGAGCCGAGCGGACCGTAGTCGTAGCTCGAGCGAAAACCGCCGTAGATCTCCGCAGACGGGTACACGAAGCCCCGACGCTTGCAGAGATTGACGACCTGGTCGAGTTCAGTGGCAGCCATACGGGCACAGGCTACGGCCGTCGTGGTGTCGGGCAGCGGGCTTTTCGGGGAACGCACCACACAACGGCAGGGTGGCGCCGGCGCTCACGATTCTCAGTTCCCCCGCCAAAAAGGTGACAGACTCACCGAAGGGCGCGCTCCCAGCAGGTACCTGACCGAAAGAACCACCTGTGAATCGCAGTACACACGCCCGGCGGCCGCCGTCACCATCGCCTACCACTCCGCCGGAGGCCCCGTGATCTCCCTCCTCGCTGAATGCTGAGGCACTCACATGCACATCCACCGCACCCTCACTGCCGCAACCGCCGCCATCGCCCTCGTGGCGCTGGGTGCGTGTAGCGACAGCACCAAGATCTCTGCGGGCACCACCACAACGGTGCCCGCAACGAGCACGACGAGCAGCGCTGCATCGTCGGATAGCACAACGATCGCCAACGACACCGACCCGACCTCCACGGCACTCGCCACCACTGCCCCACCGGCTACCACGGTGCCTGGTGCCGCAGCACCGACCACCGCTGCCGGTGGCGGCACCTGCCCAGGTGCAGGCGGTATCGCCCCCGGTGCCGAGATCGGCACTGTGCTGCACGACGACATTGACGGCGACCTTGCCGATGACACCGTGACGGAGTACAGCCTCGACGGGGTCCCCCACGTGCACGCGTTCTTGGCGACCGGCGGTCACAGCGACACCGAGGTGCAGATCGGCTTCGCTGACCATGTGCAGATCAGCTTTGAGGACTTCGACTACGCGCTCGGTGCACCGGCAGCGCCGCCGATCGCTGTATTGGCAATCGGCGCGACCGGGGCGGGCTCGGCAGTGTTCACGTTCCTCACCCTCACCACTGAGTACTGCATCCGGGCGTGGCACGCCGGTGGAGGCGGGGCGATGTTCGTCGGCCGTCTGTCGGCGCAAGGCCCCTACGAAGGCTTGTCGTGCGAGATCGCTGCCGGCAACCGTTACTACGCGTTGAACGAAGCGACCCAGGCGGTACCCGGAGGCGACTGGACCGTGCATCAGGCACTCATCAACCACAACTTCACGCAGATCGAGCTGAGCGACCTCGGGAACATCACCGTGCCCGACGGACCCGACATCCAATCGCTCTACGGCGACTTCTCCGGGTGTGACCACGCCCCGCTGTTTTGATGCGCCGAGCACTCGTTCTCGCCCTCTCGGCTGCGCTGCTCGTCGCCGGCTGCAGCAGCTCCAAGTCGGTCGGCAACGACGCGACCACCGAGACGCCGGCTGCCCCGACGGACATCTCCGTCGGCACCACCGATGTCACCACCACGACGCTCGTTGGCACCAACAACACCACCACCTCTTCAGCACCGACGACTACAACTGAACCGGCGGCCGTACCGTTGACGCTGCGCAGCGACGGTGTCGGCGCCTTCCTGCTGGGTGATGCCGCCACCACGGTGGTCGCTGGGCTGACCTCCGAGCTGGGCGCACCCGCCACCGACGCCGTAACCGAGTACCCCACGGCCGAGGGCCTCGGGCAGTACACGACGACCGACGGTGAGGCCGGCTTCGTCGCGCCAGTTGGCCGCAGCGTCTGTTGGAACAACGAGTTCTGCGCCGAGTTCGGCGGCGTGACCGGCGCGTCGATGTCGTTCACCGGTTGGTCGTATCGCGGGACGGCTGCGACGGTGCTGTACTCGACCTCTGGCGCGACCATCGGCACGCGCTGGAGCGACCTGCCTGCCATCACGGTCGACGAGGGCGGCTGCTACTCCGTGGGTAGCGGGCAGATCGACGGCATCCGCCTGACGCTCGAGTCCAGCGGCGAGCCGTTCGGCTCGTTCGACGAATCGGGCAACTACATCTCGAACCTGCCACCGCCCGAGCAGGTGACCGTGATCTGGATGGAAGCCGGCGAGGTGCCGATCTTTCTCTATGGCGACTGCTGACGTACAGGGCTCACTGCGTCTCGAACATCGCGACCGTTCGCAGCCGTCGCTCAATGTGATGCTCGAGCGCGCGGGTGGCGTGGCTGGCCACTTCGTGGCTGGTGCGCGACGGCGTGGTGGCCAGCGCATCGACCAGCCGGCCACCGAGAATCATGCGCATCAGCGCGAGCGCGTCTTCGGTGAGCGGAGCTCCCGTTCGGCACGTCCGGCACAATGCGCCGCCGTGGTCCATGTCGAAGGCGACCAGCGGCCCGGGCTCACCGCACCGCACGCATTCGTCCAGTTCGGGGCGAACGCCCTCGGCGGCCAGCAGCTTCCAGTAGAACGCCGGCACCACCAGCGCGCCGCCCTGCTCGCCGATGGTGCGCAGTGCGCCGACCACCATCCGGTAGAGCTGGGGGTTCGGTTCGCGGTCCAGTGACATCTGATCGGCGGCCTCCAGCACGGCGATGCCGGCGGTGAGGTGATCGAGATCGACGACCATCGGCGCCAACGATTCGACCGCGTCGGCCTGGCTGACGATGTCGAGTTCGCGCCCCTGCGCCAGCAGCAGCCGCACGTGGCTCATCGGTTCCAGTCGCGCCCCGAAGCGTGACATGGTCTTGCGCACACCCTTGGCGACGGCGCGCACCTTGCCGTGGTGCTCGGTGAGCAGCACGATGATGCGGTCGGCTTCGCCGAGCTTGTAGGTACGCAACACGACAGCGGTGTCGCGGTAGAGATGGCTGGCCATGCGCCCGCCTAGTCGATGCCGCCGAAGCGGCGGTTGCGGCGGGCGTACGACCCGATGGCTTCGTCGAGATGGCCCGGCGCGAAGTGCTGCCAGGACGTGTCGACGTACACGAGTTCGCTGTACGCCAGCTCCCACACCAGCGACGGTGGCATCAGGTGCTTGGCACCGACAACGACCACCAGATCAGGGTCCGCCTCGGCCGGCATGTTGAGCGCAGCACTGATGGACGCCTCGGTGATGGGCAGACCGGCGGCCTGCAACGCAGCGACGGCGGTAGTCAGCCGATCGCGTCCATCAGGTTCGGGGTGGCAGGCGACCACGCACCCGCCGACAGTGGCGGTACGTTCGGGCACCAGCGCCCTCGCTGTGTCGTCTGATCTCAACGGGCGCAACGTGAGCCAGCTGGCACCGACGTGATCGGTGACCTTGCCCAACTCGGCGAGCCGGCTGGACCACTGTTCGTCGGAGAGCGCCGCCCATTCGGCCACCGTGCCACCGACAACGATGACGTGTTGCAGTGGCACCCTCTCCGCAGCCTCGACGTTCATCTCGTCATTGTCCCACGCCGCACCCCGGTTTGGTGGCACGCCGCGAGGAACCTGCGCAACCCAGACACGGCACCCTCCGGTCCGGAGGCTGCTACTAGGGTGGAAGTCGTGAGCACCTCCCCTACAGCGCCCGGTCGCATGGTGCACGTGGCGTGCATCATGGACGGCAACGGGCGCTGGGCCAAGCGTAAGCACCTGCCGCGCACCGAGGGGCACACAGAGGGTGAGGAGAACCTGGCCCGCCTGGTGCGGGTGGCCGTGCAGCGCAACGTCGGCTGGCTCACGGTGTTCGGCTTCTCCACCGAGAACTGGGTGCGTCCACGCACCGAAGTACGGCACATCCTGGGCTTGCACAAGAAGCTGTTCGGGCGCGTCGCCGAGCTCAACGAGCTGAACGTGCGCATCCAGTGGATGGGTCGCCCGTTCGACAGCCCCGAGGCTCGTACTCCGAAATACGTGCAGCGGGCAATCCGCAAGGCCCTCAACGACACCGCCCAGAACACAGGAATGGTGCTGACGGTCGCCTTCGACTACGGCAGCCACGCCGAAATGGTGCACGCCGCTCAGGCCGCCGCCGCCGAGGGTCCGGTTACTCGCGAGGCCATCGCCCGCCACCTCTACCTGCCCGACCTACCGCCCGTCGACGTGATGGTGCGAACCTCTGGCGAGCTACGCATCTCCAACTTCATGCTGTGGCAGAGCCCCGGTGCCGAGGTGTACTTCACCGACCGGCCGTGGCCGGACTTCGACGGCCACGAGCTCGACGCTGCCCTCGCCCTCGTCCGCTGAGCCGGCCGCGTCGAGCGACGAACAACCGAACGACGCAGCACCGAACGACGCAGCACCGAACGACGACACGATCCCGGCCGGCGAGTTCTCCGAGCGGCTGGTAGAGGTGCAGCGCGCCATGCGGCAGCTGCGTAGGCTGCTGCAGTTCCTCGCAGTTCATCGCCGGTGGCGGTTCAGTCATACGTCTCCGACGGGCCAGGGCGAGCGCGGCGGTGTCCGTGCCGCTGCCGCCTTCTGGGCCGCGAGTACTGGTGAACTGGGCGAGGACGCGGCGCCACGAACTGACACACAACTGGCAGTCGAGGCGGTCGAGACGCATGCGCTGTTCCTGAGTGACGCGCGACCGGCGGTCGTCGCGGTTCGCGTTGCCCTCACCCGCCGCCGCGAGTAGCGGGCCGGGTCAGCTGCCGGGCGTAGTCGTGAACAGGAACTTGGTCAGCTGGGCGGCGAATTCTGGGACGTTCGCCCGCAGCCACTCCACCAGCATCGCCGCATGTTCCATCTCGTCGTTCATGTTGTGTGTCAGCACCAGCTTCAGCGCCGCATCGTCACAGGCATCGGCGCGTTGGCCGTACCAGTCGATCGCCTCCAGTTCTTCCATCAGCGACACGAGCGCTGTGTGGGTGGCGAGCGTGGCGGCGGACAACCGCGAGCGCGGTTCATGGAGCGATTCACTGGACATGTTGGTGCCCTTCCCTGCGGCACCCTTCCTCAAACCTGCTGACCAAGAATCGACTCGCACAGCCGTCGCCCGGTCGGATTCTGATCGTCGACCACGCGAATGAATCGGCCGGTCACTTGCCAGCGGGCGTCCCGGTGATTGAGCTCGCGGCGACCAGTGCGGAAGCGGCCCGGCGGCGCTAGCCGACGAGTGTTTCGCTGTGGGCGGCCGCGAGCACCTTGATGCAGGCCAGTTCGGCGCGCCAGCCCATTTCGGTGCCGTCGGGCCGGTAGTGATGCCAGCTGCCGTGGCGGTCGCGCACGGTGCGGTAGCCCCTCGATTTCCATCGGTTGTGAGGCCCGCACACCGGGGCACCATTCGCCGTGCTCGGAGGGCCCGCGTTCGACCACGGCAACACATGGTCGGCCTGACAAGCAACCGCAGGAATGTGGCAGCCGGGTCACATACACCGCCGACCGGAGTACAGCACCGCCTCACGTAACGGCCCGGTGAACAAACGCTGCTTGCGACCCGTATCGACCACCACCCCGGCGCTGTCGAGCACAACACGGCGCACATGGCCAGTAGCGGCGGCGATGACCATGTCGTACGCATCGACAACAACCCCACCATCGGTCACACAACCCCGCAGCCGCCCCACCAACCGCATCAACAAAACACTCGTTGCCCACCACCCCAACACGCGCCCGCCGATTGCGATGAGCGCGCTCCGCAAACTGATGCGCACTATCAGGATCCGCAGCAGCCACCCAACGGTTCAAGAACGTCAAGTAATCGGCAAAGTCCAACGCTGCAGCCGACCCGACCAACACCGCCTCACCATCAACCAAGTGGTCCTGCACTTGCGGGTTCGCCACCACCAACGACAACGCATGCAACTGCGCCACACCCAAGTCACCCGCCTGCGCCAACGCCGCCGCCGACTGAAAACGATCCAACACAACACCCGCCTTCACGAACCTGCCAGCCTCCGCGCCCGACCAGTTGCACGCCGCCTCACCCCCGCCTTCGCAGTACGGTGCCGATCATCCAGATGCCCA
>Ga0105047_10004060_pt1 | contig 25667 bp, 16 predicted proteins | sample MAT04_FD_78384 | JGI IMG/M metagenome (GOLD analysis project Ga0105047, IMG submission 78384) | Freshwater microbial communities from Lake Fryxell liftoff mats and glacier meltwater in Antarctica - MAT-04 (megahit assembly) | ecosystem: Environmental > Aquatic > Freshwater > Ice > Liftoff...
GCCCGCGACGGTTGGCGTGGTGCCGGCGGCACCCCAAAAGTTGGGCGGGATGAGGTGAGGGATGCGGTCGTTAGCGGGGCGATCGAACGCGGCATTGAAGAACTCGACCCACTGCGCGGTGTTCACCTCAAAGCGGCCGATGCGGTATTCATACCCGACGCCGCCACGGCCAATAGCCCGGTCCCCTGAAGTGCCGTTGCCCATCCAAGGCGCATTCCCCGCTGAGCCAATCGTCACAAAATCAATCCCCGCCGAGCGGGTAATCACGGCTCCACTCGCCTGTGCCACCGCTGACAGCGGAATCGACGAGCCCTGCCCCAAGGCCAAAGATGCAGTAACCAACGTTGCCAGCACGGCGACTGAGCCAGAAACCAAAATAGACGATCCGGTGAACCTGCGGTTCATATGACACTCCTTACCCAAGGTACAAGATAACCCGGAATATGAAAGTGGCCCCGCAACACGGTGGATAACCCAAAATGGACCGCGCCCGGATGCCCTTTGCCTCATTTTCAGGCCCATCTCCCGCCCCTCGCCCCCCCGCCCGCCCCTCACTCCGCCTTCGCCGGGTCCCTTCCCTCTTCAATCGCCTCGATCTCCTTCAGCCGCCGCGCGTGCCGACCGCCTGAAAACTCCGTCCCCACCCACACTTCCACGATCTTCTCAATCAGCCGCTGCCCCAGCAAATCCGCCGACAGGCACAGCACGTTGGCATCATTGTGCGTCCGGCTGATCTGCGCCGTCAGTTCATCATGCGCCAGCGCCGCCCGAACACCCTTCACCTTGTTGGCCGCGATGCACATCCCCAGCCCCGTGCCGCACACCAGCACGCCGCGATTGGCTCGCCCCTCCGTCACGGCTCGCCCCACTAGAAAGGCCTGGATCGGATAGTCCGTGGAGTCCCCCGTCAGGTTCCCCATCACCTCCACCTCATGCCCGGATGAGCGCAGGCGATCGGCCAGTTGCCGGGCCGCCCCGGCTCCACGATGGTCTGCGCTGAGCGCGATCTTCATCCGGTTCCTTCCAGTTCCTCAAGCCGCCGCGCGAGCATGACCTTCATGTTCGCCGCGACCGAATCGTAGAGCGTTTGCGGGCCCCCCACCGGGTCGGCAATGTCCTTCCCCGCAGGGTCCAGCAGCCGCACCTTTCCCGCCGCCTCGGGCGAAACCGCCAGCAGAGCCCGTCGGTGCCCCGCCGTCATGGCGTAGATCAGGTCCGCCGCCTCAATCATCGCCGCCGTCACACCCCGGGCCGTGCCCCGCGGCTCAACAAGTCCCAGGGCCGCCACCGCGTGCCGCGTCTCCACGCTATACCCGCCGCCGTCAGCCCCCGACGTGCCCGCCGACTCAAACACCGTGGGAATCTTGAGAATCAACTGCTCCGCCAGCCCCTTGGCAATCGCCTGCGCCATCGGGCTCCGGCACGTGTTCCCCGTACACACAAACAGCACCGTCCGCCGCATCCGCTGCTCCACCTCGCGCCGCGCCAGCGCACCCTCGCGCGTGAGCGCCCACCCGCCCCCCGCCGTCAGCGTCACCAGTGTTGAAACCACGCCCCCCATCCGCCCCGCACCGCGCTCCACTCCGGCCTCCAGCGCCACATGCTCAACCTTGCTCGCCGCCAGCGCATCCGCCGCCTCGCTCATCGTCGTCGCCGCGCCACCATCACGCCCGCTCCGCACCGCAATCGCCGCCACATACACCGCCATCCCCGTCCCCGCCGCTTCCGCCGGTGACAGCGACCCCAGCAACCTCCGGCACCCCGCATGCCCCGGCACCCGCACAAACAGCGCAGCCCCATCATCTATCAGCCCCGCCGGCACCCCCAGCATCGCCCGCAGCGCCGCCAACTCACGCTCGGGCCGCTCAATCCGAAGCGTCACCGGCCCAGGAAAGAGTTTGTCAATCGCATGCCCATGCAGCGGCGCCAGCGGCAAGCCCGCATTCCCCGCCCCCGCTCCCCCCGTCATCAACACCTCGCGCACCACCGAGCCATCCGCGGCATGCCACGCCGCCAAAGGAGACGCGGCCGCAGCGCCCGCATCACCCAACGCCGCCGCCGCCCGCTTTAGCGCCGCCAGCCCCGCAGGCAGCGACCACACCGCCGCCAGCCCCGGCAACGTGTCAGTCGGAATCAGCACCAATCCGCCCGACGCGAGCGCATCGGCCGCGCGAGCAATCGCCCCATCCACCACCGCCGCCGCCGGCTTCTCGCGTGAAGTTTGCTTGGCCACGCCTTCAGGATTGACCCCTCACTCAACGATGTCCAGTGCCCCACCTATTGAAGTGGCCATCAAGTCACCCAGACCGCCCCGATCGACCGCCCAAGCCTAACAAAAAGGGCCCATCAACCGGGCCCAAAAGAAGCGGCGACCACCACTGGTCGCCGCCTGCTTCGTTTGAGTTCATCCGCCCATCTCAGTTCTTCGGCGGCTCCACCTTGTTCTCACCCTCGCTCTTGGGCGCGGGCGACACGCGAACGTTAATCCGCCCTTCCGGCACGTCATACTTCGCAAACGCCTGCTTCACATCCTCCGTCGTAAACGCGTTGTACGCATCAATCCCGCGCACCACTTCATCCAGGCTCCGCCCGCGATAGTCAAGCGTCGCCAGCCGCACCGTCCAGAAGCCCGGCTCCTTCATGCCCTCGGCAAGCGTATTGGCCTTCTGCTTCTTGGCCACTTCCAGTTCCTCGGCCGACGGCCCCGTCTTGGCAAACTCGTCGAAGATCTCATACACCGCCTCAGACAGTTCCGCCGTCTTCCCCGGCTTGGTCGGCGCCATCGCGATGAACATCCCAAAGCCCGGATACGCCTCGCCCGGTTGGTTCTGAGCGCTGATCGAATACACCAGGTTCTTCTCTTCGCGAATCACCTTGATCATCCGGCTGCTCACGATCTGCGCCGACAGCTCCATCAGCCGCACATCGCGAATGTCCGTCGCGTTCACACCAAAGAACCCCGCCACCACCTGCGCCTGATCCGTCGCCGTTGCGATCTCCTTATCTACCACCACCGCCTTGCCCGGCCGCGCAATGGTCCGCTTGTCCTTGAACAGCTCCACATTCACCCGGTCGCGCTTGCCCAAAGAGCCCAGATACGTCGTCACCAGTTCCATGGCCCGCTCTTTGGTGATGTCGCCCACCACACTCACCTCAATCGGTGCCTTCGTGATAAGCCCGTCAAGCCACGCCTGCGCCGCCTCGATCGTCACCGCATCCACCTGCTCGGCCGTCAGCGGCTTGGGCCGCGACTCACCCGCCGGATACATCGCCCCCATCATCCCCTCCAGCAGCGCGCCCTGAGGTGCCATCTTGATCATCGCGATCACCTGCTTCTGCTGCTGCTTCCACTTGTCAAACGCCACCTCTTCAATCTTCGGCTCAGTCAACAGCAGGTGCGCCAGTTGCATCCCCGTCTCCAGATCGCTCGGGCTGCCCGACACGCTCAACCCCACCGAGTCTGGCCCCGCCCCGCCCGTAAGCATCGCCATCGGCCCGCCGCCACCGCTCCCCACCCGCACCTTCTTGCCCGTCATCAAATCGCGGATCTGCGTTGACGAAATCGACTTCGTCGCCATCGTCCGGCCCGAAAACGCAATGCCCGCCGCCTGCGTCAGGCCCCGGTTCGCCGCCGTCTCGTTGATCACCCCGCCCGCCAGCGTGATCTCGATGCTCACCTCTTCCTTGCGCGCATCCATGAACTTATGGTGCACGCGAATCCCATTTTCAAACCACGCGTGCGCCACGCTGCTCGCCGCGTGCTCGCTCGCCTCGGCCACCTTGCCCGGCGTCGGCGCCTTCTCCATGAACCCGCTCGCCCGCACCTCCGCCGCTTCCTTCTCCGGCGTCACCTTCAGCGCCGCCACGCCCAGCTCAATCAGTTGCGACTCCGTCGGCACATCCGCCGTTGAAGGCAGCGTCGCCGTGAACATCGCCACCGACGGATCAAACAGCCTGGTAAACTGCTCACTCACCTGCGCCGCCGAGATCGTCGGCAGAATCTTCTTCACGGCCTCCAGCGTCTGCTGGCCCGACATGATCGGCTCGCCCGCCGCCACCGCGCCGTTATACCGCCCAAGCAACGCCCGCGCCGGCAGCGTGCCCTCACGCGTCGCCCCCACCTCCGCATCGGCCAAAATGTCCTTCTTGGCGTCCTCAACCTCCTGCGCTGTGAACCCGTGCAGCCGCGCCCGCTGCAGTTCCGTCGCCGCCTCCGTCAGCAGCGTCTTCCACTGCTCCGGCTTGCCCGAGGCCGTCACGTTCACCTGCATCGCCGCGTTGAACATATTCTGCACGCTCGCGCCGCATGAGAAAAACGTCGCCTTGCCCGACGCCACCCGCGCCTGGCACCTTCGCGCAAACGCAAAGTCCGCGATCTGATCCAGAATCTCCTCCCGCATCCCCTCCACCGTCGTCGTCGGCGGCCGCGCCGCCAGAATCCGCCCGATCCCCACACTCGCCACCGTAATCTCCGGGTCACTCGCCACCACCGCGCGATTCACCATTAGCGGCTTCACGCCCGCGTCCTGATCGGCCGGCGCCGCCACCTTCTTGCCGTCGGCAAAGTTCGCCTTGATCTGCTCGATCACGATCTTGGGATCAATATCCCCCACCACAATCACCGTCATGTTCGACGCCACGTACCGCGTGTTGTAATACGCCTCAAAGTCCGGCTTCTGCACGTTCTTCACCGTCTCTTCGGTCCCGATCGGAATCCGCTTGCCAATCAAAGACTCCGGCGCCATGTTTGCAATCATGTACTCGCCAATCCGCTGCTGCGCCCCCGACCGCGCCTGCTTCTCATTCAAAATAATCTGCCGCTCCGCCTCAATCTCGCCCGGCAACAGCGACAGCCGAAACGCCACATCGCTCATGAACAGCATCGCCTTCGCAAGCTGTTCCGGGTCGTTCTTGCCCAGGTCAAGCTGATACGTCGTCTGGTCAAAGCTCGTAAACGCGTTCTGGTGCCGACCAAACGTCAACCCCAGCGACTCAAACAGCGGGATCACCTTCCCCGGCGGAAAGTTCTTGCTCCCGTTGAACGCCATGTGCTCCAGATAGTGCGCCAGCCCGCGCTGCGGATCCGTCTCGTTGATCGACCCCGACGACACATGCATCCAGATCGCCACATGCTCCTTGGGCGTCGCGTGCTGACGAATGATGTACTTCAGCCCGTTCTCAAGCTGCCCCATCACCAACGCCGGATCCGTCGGCAACGGTTCATCCGCCCACACCACCGTGGGCGCCGCGCTCAAAGCCAATCCCGCCGCCACCACCAGGCAAGCCGCAGCACGGCGGGCCGGAACAAACATGCGATTCAGTGACATAAAGACTCCAGAGAAGGGGTGAACGAATCACCCAAAAACATGAACGAATCGTCGGGCATTGACCAGCGTTGACCACGCCACAGAGTGGACTATACCTCCCCGGCTCGCCCCTGTTGCGAACCGCCCGCGCAATCGCGCTTTCATCACGCAAAACCGCCCCACCCCCAACATCTTGTACACCACAAAGGCCCCGGCCAATCCCGCCACAGACCCGCGCCCCCACCCGCGCCCACAACCCCGCTCCTACCGATCAAGTTCCGCCGCCACCACGTTGATCGACCCGATGATGGCGACCACGTCGCTCACCATGTGCCCCTCCGTCAGCTTCGCCATGGCCGAGTAGTTCATAAAGCACGGCGGCCGCACCTTCACGCGCCACGGCTTGGCCGTGCCATCGCCCACAATCGTGTACCCAAGCTCGCCGTTGGCCGACTCATACCCGCCGTAGCACTCAGCGATCGGCGCCTTCCAGCCGCGATTGCTCATGATGAGCTCAAAGTGCTGAATCAGCCCTTCGATCGACCCATACACCTCGCTCTTCTTCGGCTTCACCATCTTGGCATCAGCAAACGTATCGACCGACCCGCCCGGGATATTGTCGATGAGCTGATCGATGATCTTCATCGACTGCTTCATCTCCTCCATCCGCACCACGAACCGCGCATAACAGTCCCCATCAGTCGCGATCGGCACCTGGAACTTCACCGCCGCCGCACCCTGACCATCCCAGTTATCCGCATAGCACAGATACGGGTCGTCCTTGCGAACATCGCGCTTCACACCGCTGCCGCGGGCGCACGGACCAGTCCAGCCCCATGAAATCGCCTCTTCCTTCGTCATCACGCCCACGCCCTGCACCCGATCCAGGAAAATCCGGTTGCGGAGCAACAGCCGCTCCATGTCGTCAATCGCCTTCGAAAGGTCGTTCGCCAGATAGTTCTTCACCATCTTCTTAAACGTCGCCTCGTCGGGCAGGTCCTGCATCAGCCCGCCCACCCGCGTCCAGTCCGGATGAAACCGCTGCCCGCTGATGTAGTCGCAAATGTCGTAAATCGGCTCGCGCGAGTTGAACCCGTAGATGAACGCCGTGAACCCGCCCAGATCAAGCGCTGCCGCGCCGCAACACAGCAAGTGGTTCTGAATCCGCGCCAGCTCCGCCATGATCGTCCGCAGCACCTTGCACCGTGGCGTGATCTCGATATCAAACAGCTTCTCAACCGCCCCGTGCCACGCAATGTCGTTGGCGATCGGCGACAGATAGTCCATCCGCGACACCACCGTCACGTACTGGTTGTAGTCCATGTGCTCGGCCAGCTTCTCAAAGCCCGAGTGCAGGTAGCCAATGTGCGGCGTACAGCGCACCACCCGCTCGCCATCAAGCTCCAGCACTAACCGAAGCGTCGTGTGCGTCGCCGGGTGCTGCGGGCCAAAGTTCAGCACCCACCGCTCGCCGGTGTCGATCGACTTCTCGAGATACTTCACGCTCTCAGAGTCAACATCCAGACCTTCATAGGGCTTTAAAGTAAAGGGCATGGCAGTCTTTCACAAGGCAAAGGGCAACGACCCGCAAACTTGGTCGTGAACTTGAAGAATCCAACTCGCACACTCAACCGCATCCGCTCACCGCGCCAGCGCCGTCTGCACCGGCCGATCCTCAATCGCCTCCGCGTTCGTCGGCCGCGTCGTCACACGCTCACCCGCCAGCGGGCTGAAGCGCGATCCCGCCAGCGCCACCTTGTGGTTCTTGGGCCGCGGAATCATCGACTGAACCGCGATGATCACCGCCGCCAACCCGACATTGGCCAGCAGCATCAGCGGCATCTGGTGAATCCCAAAGTACGATAGCAGCGAGTGCATCAGCACCATCGCGATCGAAATCGGAATCGCCCCCTGCCACGCCACGCTCATCACCTGGTCAAACCGCAGCCGCGGCAGCGTCCACCGCACCACCATCATGAAGGCAATCAGCAGCGCCGTCTTCACAAACATCACGCCAAACTTCGCCAGCACCGCCAGCAAGCTCACATCATCGGGCGACAGCAGTGGCAGATCGACCCCGCCCGGGAACGGGTTGAGCTTGTAGCCCCCAAGGAACACCACCGCGAAGATCGCCGACGCCGTGATCATGTGGGCGTATTCACCAAGGAAGTAAAGCGCAAACCGCATCGACGAATACTCGGTGTGATACCCACCTACCAGTTCCTGCTCGCACTCTGCATTGTCAAACGGGGCCCGATTGCACTCCGCCAGCGAGCAGACATAAAACATCAAACACGCCAGCGGGCACGACAGCAGCAGCCACCCGTGCTCATGCTGATAGCCGATGATCTTCGTCGGGTTCAGTGTCGCCGTCGTCAGCAGCACCGCCAGGATCGAGAGCCCCAGCGGAATCTCGTATGACAGCATCTGCGACGACGCCCGCAGCCCGCCCAGGAATGAATACTTGTTGTTGCTCGCCCACGAGCCAATCGCGATGCCATAAATGCTCAGCGAACCCACCGCCAGCAGATACACCAGCCCGATATTGATATCCGCCCCCGCCACCGTCACCGGCCCCCCCTCGATATACCAGTTCAGCACCGGAATCGTAAACCCCGGCATGATCCACGTGCCGCCCCATGGAATAATCGCAAAGCCCACCAACGCCACCGTCACCGATAACGCAGGTCCCAGCGAGAAGAGCGGCTTATCCACCGTCGCCGGCGTGTAGTCCTCTTTAATCAAAAACTTGATCCCATCGGCCAGCGGCTGCCCCACCCCACCCATCCCCTTCAGAAATGACAAAAACGGCAGCCCAAAGTCCAGCCCCGCCCGGTTGGGACCCAGCCGGTCCTGCATCCACGCAGAGATCTTCCGCTCAAAGTAGATGCAGTACGCGACACCTATCAAAATGATGTGGATGACGATCACAATCGTCGCCACGCTCACCAAAAACTGACCAGTCACAAACGAGGGCTGCGGCATAGGCCCGGAGGATAGGGTCGCTGACCCGAAGTGGAAACCGCGAGGGCAAAGTCAGCCCCACCCAACCGCCGCCCCAACAACATTCGTGCCCCCAACCGCGCGCCGCGCCGTCGCCTCACCTCGCGCCACGCCGCTCTTCCCCGCTCACGTCCTCACGGCACGCTACGAACCTTCCCCTCCCGATCAAAGAATCGCTTCGCCGCAGCGTCAATAAAGTCCTTTGACGGCAGCTCGACCACGCCCTCATCCGCCTGCACACCCGCCTTCGCCAGCAGCGCCATCGCACCCGGCGTGTGCCCAATGGCCTTCAGGTGGCCAAACGCGTCCATCAAAAAAGCAACCGCCGCCGACTCCCCGCACAGCTTCTCCGCCGCGTCCTCCTCCAGAATAATCGCCACCGCATCGAGCATTACCGACGGGCACCCCGCCAGCTGCGCATCGGCCGGTTGCTTCCTGCCATCGCTCAGCATCGCCCCTCCCAGCTTGGGCGCAATCACCACCGCCCGCGCACCCGCCCCCTCCACCGCCGTCTTCACGCCGCCGAAGGCCTTCGCGTCCGACCCTTCATCTATAAGAATGCCCACCGAGCGACCCACCAGTGTCGGCTTCATGTTGCCGATGATCCGCACCGCAGGTGAAGGCTTCATCTCCCGCACGCTCGTAGCCGAAGCGCTCGCCTTCGGCAGCGGCATCCCGATCCCGTTCGCCACCCGCGCCGCAAGGCCCTCATCCACATTGCGCAGGTTCCCCACCATCCGCGCCCGCACATGCTCAAGGGCCACCTTGCTGAGCTCAAAAATCAGTGCCGCCACCGCGTGGTTCTGCTCCGCCGGCAGCAGCGATCGGAAGAACATCCGCGCTTGCGAATAATGGTCGGCAAAGCTGTCCGGACGAAGCCGCTGCTTGGGTCCGGTGAACAGCTCTTTGAACGACGCGAACCCAAACCGCGGCGACTCGCGCGGCCCACCCGGCTCGCCCGCAACCGAGAGCGAGTTCGGCTCATAGTTGGCCCGGCCGCCAAACGTATTGGTCTGCATATGCCCGTCGCGCTGGAAGTTCAGGAACGGGCACCGCTTGGGCTGGTTGACCGGAATCTGGTGGAAGTTGGGTCCACCCAGCCGCTTCACCTGCGTGTCCAGATAGCTGAACAGCCGCCCTTGCAACAACGGATCATTGCTGAAGTCTATCCCCGGCGGCACGTTCGCCGGGCAATACGCCACCTGCTCAGTTTCGGCAAAGAAATTGTCCGGCCACCGATCCAGCACCATCCGCCCCACGATCCGCACCGCCAACAGTTCTTCAGGAATGAACTTCGTCGGGTCCAGCACATCAAACGGAAGTTTGTCGGCAAACTTCTGATCAAACAACTGCATCCCCAGTTCCCACTCCGGGAACGCCCCGCGCTCGATGGCTTCATACAAGTCGCGCCGGTGATAGTCCGGGTCAGCACCCGCGATCTTGACCGTTTCATCCCACACCGTTGACTGCATCCCCAGCTTGGGTTTCCAGTGAAACTTCACAAACGTGGACTTGCCCGCCGCGTTCAGCAGCCGGAACGTGTGCACCCCAAACCCCTCCATCATCCGCAGCGAGCGCGGCAGCGTGCGATCCGACATCGCCCACATGATCATGTGCGTCGATTCGGGCGTGAGCGAGATGAAGTCCCAGAAGGTGTCGTGCGCCGAGGCCGCCTGCGGAAACCCGCGGTCGGCCTCCATCTTCACCGAGTGAATCAGATCCGGAAACTTCATCGCGTCTTGAATAAAGAACACCGGGATGTTGTTGCCCACCAAGTCCCAGTTGCCTTCCTTCGTATAGAACTTGACCGCAAACCCCCGCACATCCCTCGGCGTGTCAACCGAGCCCCCGCCGCCCGCCACGGTTGAGAACCGCGTAAACACCGGCGTCCGCTCGCCCTTTCGCTGGAAGATATCGGCCCGCGTGATATCCGACAGCGACTCGTAAAGTTCAAAGAAACCGTGCGCTGCTGACCCCCGCGCATGCACCACCCGCTCAGGAATCCGCTCATGGTCGAAGTGAAACACCTTCTCGCGAAGAACAAAGTCCTCCAGCAGCACCGGTCCCCGCGGCCCCGCCGTCAACTGGTTCTGATTATCCGAGATCGGAATCCCCTGGTTCGTGGTCAGCACCTCCACCTCACCGCCCGCCGTTTGGTGCGTCTCCCCGCCGTTGCCCGCGACCGTTGGCGGCGCTGTCCTTCGTTTTCCCTCTGGCCCGCCAGCATTTTTCGTGGATCGAACCTCAGGAGTCTTCTTTGCCATGTTCATCGACCTTTATACTGCTGACCAGATCTTGCAAACCCACTGCTTCGCTCGCACCCGTACGCACCCAAGCCTGCGACTCGGCCTGCGACTCGGTTTGCCACCGCCGCGACTGAGCTTGGCCCGCGATTAGTTTGCGGCCATCCGGTAGTCGGTACATGTTGCCGCACCACGATGAAACACAGGGCACGAACCAGATGAAGCAACCCAAATGTGGCCGTGTCCGGCTCGCGCGCCGCCTCGAACATGGCTCCGAATCAATCTGGGGGCCCGCCACGCCGCGCCATCCGATTCAATCGCGCAGAACGGCGTGAACACCCTTGAGCGGATTGACCATCTGCGTGATGTGCATCTCAACCCGGCTGCTCGCGAGCGCGGCCGCCTCCGCGCGCGAGATGTCAAGTTGCTCGACCAGCACATCAAGCATGGATGACGCCGCCATGGCCGCGGCGGAATCGAGCATCTGGCCGAAGCCCATGGTGACCCACCCCGCATCGGTGCGGGCGCGAGGAGCTTTGATCGGCTTGTCGCGCCGGATAGTCAGGCGGAGTTCGGCCGAGTCAATCGGGCATTCGATGGCCGTGCCGCTGAGTTCGCCATTGGGCTGCGCAGCGTGGCCGTCACCCATCGAAAGCAAACCGCCCGCGACGACGACAGGCAGTGGTGCCCGCCGTGAGTTCGTTTCAGTCCATGTTCCCGCCCGAGGCCATGGGTTCCCATCCGCTGGCGTGGGCCTGTGCCGAAGCGAGGCCGATGGTCCCAAAGAATGGCCGAAGCGGAACCACATGGCCGAGCTGGTTGGTGGCGGTGTTGGCCGCGCGATCGATCGCCCAGCGCAGCAGCGTGAGTGGCGCCTCGGCCAGCCCGAGCGCGGCGTTGTACGCAGGGCTGACCATTCCGCCGCCAGCATACGTCCACCCCCACTCGGGCAGGCGCGGCAGCGCTCAGAAACTTGACCAGCGCATCGTGCCCGGCAACGTCATTGTCAAAGCCGCCCACCGTTCCGGTGGGGCCGACGGCAACATCGAGACGGTCCTTCGATACGTCGATTCCGACCGACGGGCCTTCACACAAACGATCATCAGATATGCTCATTGAGGTCCCTTCCTTGCAAATGCGGGCTTGTCGAGGTTGCCCCCGGCAGAGGCGCGAGCGACTGTTCGGGCTGAAACAAAGAGCACGGTTCGGGATCGCGCTGGCCAACGGCGTTGATCGCCTGGGGGTGCAATGATCTCGCGAACCGCCCCGGCAGCCGATGCTCGCTCGCTGCGCTCGCTCACACCGGCTGCCGACGTCTGAACTTATGGATTTTAACGATACAACGGGTAGACCGCAGCTCGCGCTTTCGCGGGCGCAGCGCAACCCGTGGAAGCTGCGCATGTTTCCTTCCCCTGCCCCGAAGGGTCAGAGGAAATACCCGCACGTTCACGCCCGGTCACCGGCGCGACCGGTGCGGTCCACTACCCCCCCAGTTTACCCGCCCGTGCCGGGGGTGGCTCTGCACCCATGGAAGGCGGCAGAAACCAACCCGTGAACGACTTGGAGAGCCACGCGGGGCGGGTTGGCGGAGGTTTGAGATCATGCTTCCATCGCCTTCAGGTCAAAGTACCGTTCTCCGCACGCTCCGCAGCCATCGGCGACGACTGTGACGGATCCTCGCCCGCTCGACCGCTCGACCTTCACTATGGTTCTATGCATTTTCCGGGCGCTGCACGAGATACAGGTGCGCAGCCGTTCTGATCCGCCGTTGCGGAATTCAACTCCAGCGCCGGCGCCGGCGGGCCGCCGACTGGGTTCAGTCCCCGAACGTGGCGATCTTGGACGAGATGAAGATGTAGAAGGTCTCTTCGCCGTCCTCCCGGACGATCGTGCCTTTGGTGTAGATGAGCGTGCCGTCGTAACTGAACCTTTTGATGACATAGAGTTTTTCTCCCGAGTGACGCCGAGATGGGCTGCGGGAGCGCAGGGTTTTGGAGATGGCCTGAGCACTGACGACGGCTTCGACGACCTCTTCCGCCGTCAGATTGTCCCGCTCCATCTTGTCGCAGGCTTTTTTCCGTGAACCGAACCGCTCCGCGGATGACCAGGCGCTTGATGCGGACAAGAGCATCCAGCGCACCGGTACCTTAGGGGCTGGCACGCCCGGCATGGCAACGGCGCACCCCTGCTATTTCGTGCAGCAAAGCGCACGGAGCATCCCACCCCGTTGCTCGCGCAAACGGGCTCGTCATCGGAAAGATCGCCGCAGTTTACCCGCCGTGGCGGGCCCACTCCCAGCACGCGGGCGATCCCCCCGCCGTCCGCCTTCCCAACCCCCATGTATATAGACGCCCGCCGTTTTTCCAAACCCAATACCACCGCCTCCGGAAGATCGGTCCAATAACCAATCTCGTCTCAAAAATCTCAATCTCACGAGGGAGAGGGGGGGTGCCCCTCGCCAATCCCAGTCCGCATCCCACCCCACCCCAAAACCGCGTTCCTGAGTCCCTACGGCGTCCCAGTCCCAATCCCACTGGTTCATGTTCCTTCCCGACTCATCCTGAAAACTTGAGACTTGAGACTTGAGACTTGAGACTTGAGACTGAGACTCGAGCATGACCAAAATACCCCCACTTCAAGGGGGTAAATCCCAGTCCCACCTTTTCATACCGCCCCCCGGCCGCGCTCATCACCCGCGCAGTTTACCCGCCGTGGCGGGCCCGGCCCCGCCATCTCAACCGCCATCTCAAAATCTCAATCTCACGCGGGAGAGGGCCCCCCTCCGCCGCACCCGGGCAAGCCCCGGGACCACGACCCCTCACCCCACCTTCACCACCACCGCCACCACCCCCAGCTTCGTCTTCTTCACCGTACTCACCAGCGCCTTGGCTTCCTTCGCACCCGGCGCCACCACAAACATCGTCGAACCGCTCCCCGTCACGTGCACCGGCATCTCCAGCGAGGCACTCAGCATCGCGCGCAGCCCCGCCAGCCGCGGCTCAACGCGTTCGGCCGGAATCGTCAGGTCATTGAACAGCACATCAGACAAGATCGATGTGGCCCCCGCGCACCGAACAATCGCGTTCTCAACCTCTCCTCGTTTGAGCGGCCCGGCCTTGGCCTGCACCGTGTCAAACTTCTGATACACCGGGCCCGTGGGCGTGCCGAACGGGGGCACCAGCAGCACAAGCGAGCCGGGAATGCTGGGGATGCGGGTGATGCCCTGCCCCAGGCCGGTCATGAGTGATGGCCGCGGCATCGAGTCGATCGTGTCGGCCGGGCGCTCAAGGTCGATGAAGAAGGCAACATCGGAGCCCAGTCGCGAGGCCAGCCCGTGGAGTTTGGCCTGCGTGTGCCCGAGGGCGAAAAGGTCATTCACGACGCGAAGCATCGTGCCGCAATCAGACGAGCCGCCACCAAGACCGCCGCCCACGGGCGTCCGCTTGCGGAGCGTCATGGCAAGGGGAAGCTTCTTGCCCGCGTGCTCTTCGAGCAGCCGGTGAGCCTTCACGCACAGGTCTTTTTCGATGGGCCAATCGATGGGTGTAACGTGCGGTGCATCGTCGGCCCACGTGATGGCATAGCGCGAGGTTTCGCCCTCGGGAAGAACTTCGAGTTCGAGTTCGTCGGCCAGATCAATAGGAACAACCCATGAGGCAATCGGGTGAAAGCCGCGCTCATCGGGCGGGCCGACGGCGAGGGCAAGATTGACCTTGGAGTAGCAAAGCAGCGAGCGGCGCGTGCCCGCAGGGGATGGCTGCGGCTTGGGCGGCGGCGCGGGGCGGGGTGGCTTGGCGGCTTTGGTTTTGGGAGCCGGCGGCGGCGTGACGGCCGCCTTCGAAACCCGCGCTGGGCCGCTGCCACTCCCCGACGACGGCACCGGCACCCGCGATGGCCCGAGCGGCCCGCGCGGCGGCGGGGGCGCCGCAGCCCGGCGCGGCAGTGGGCCAGAGGGCGCCCCGCGCGAGGGTCGCGAACTGCCGGACTGGCCAGATGGGCCGGACTGGGGCGGCGGAGTGCCGCGGCCAAAGAGCCAAGGCTTTTTGTCGCGCGGGTCAGGCGGTTGGGAGTCGGAGGGGGGGGTGGGGTTGGAGGGGTTGATAGGAGATTCGGCCATGGCGAATGAAGGGTAGCGGAGATGGATTGGGCCCGGGGGGCGGTGGAGCGGAGGCAGGGGTGCAGAGGTCGGGCAGCGGCCGTTCGGCGGCAGGACGATTAGGTGAAGGAGGATCGCGTGGAGGGGCAACAATCAAACATGGCCAACCGACTGTTCGTGCGTGATCTTGTGAGGGCGTTTGACAGGATCGCCCCGCGCGGGCTGGCATCCGAATGGGACAACACCGGGCTGATCCTTGGAGCAGAGGCCGAAGAGATCGGGGCGGGGCAGAAAGTGCCGCGGGTCTTGGTGGCGATTGATCTAACCGAGGGCGTGCTGAAGGAGGCGCTGCGGATGCGGGCGGGAGCACTGGTCTGCTATCACCCGCCCATCTTCGCGCCCCTCAAGTCGATCACCGACAAGACCGGCCTTGATGGGCTGGTGCTGATGGCGGCGCGAGCCGGACTGGCGATCTATTCGCCGCACACAGCGCTCGATGCGGTGCCGGGCGGGATGGGCGATTGGCTGGCAGGTCTGATGCCGGCGAAGCGGGCCAAGCGAGGGAGCGTGTTCGCGCCGCTGGTAGCGGATGTGCGCAGCGCGAAGAGTCATGCACTGGTGAAGATCGTGACATTTGTGCCCGAGGCCGCCGTGAGCGCAGTGCGGGGCGCAATGGCGGAGGCCGGGGCGGGTGAGATCGGTGAGTATTCGATGTGCTCATTTGTGAGCACCGGGGAGGGAACATTTGTCGCCAGCGACCGGGCCCGCCCCGCCGTTGGCAAGCGCGGCAAACTCGAGCGCGTGACGGAAATACGGCTGGAAATGGTGTGCAGGGCCGGGCATGCGGCGCGGGCAGTCGCCGCGCTGCGGGGTGCCCACCCGTATGAGGAGGCGGCAGTGGATGTGCTGCCGCTCGCAGACGTGAGCACAGCCAAGCGCGCGAAGGCCGGTGAAGCAGGATCAGGGCGCGTGGTGAATCTGGATGAGCCCGTGACAGTCGCAGCGCTCGCCAAGCGAGTAAAGCAGCGACTGGGCGCGAAGAACGTGATGCTGTGTGAGGCGGGGGACACACGGGCCGCGAAAAGCTCGCCGCGCGTGAAGCGTGTGGGCGTGTGTCCGGGGTCAGGCGAATCACTGCTGAGCGCCGCCGCGGCGGCGGGTTGCGAAGTGTTTGTGACCGGCGAGATGAAGCACCATGAGGTGCTGGCGGCAGAACGGATGGGCGTGAGTGTGATTCTGGCCGGCCACACCGAGACGGAGCGGGGCTTTTTGCCCGAACTGGCCGCCCGTCTGGGGGAGGCAATCAAAGCCGCCGATGTGCGAGTCAGTGAAGCAGATGGGCCGCCGCTGCGGGTTGGATGAGCGAATGATGGGAGATCGTCGCGGGCGTGGCGAAATTGGCAGACGCAACAGATTTAGGTTCTGTCGGTCGTAAGACTGTGGAGGTTCAAGTCCTCTCGCCCGCATTGAATGAAAGTGATGGGCGCGCGGGAAGGCGCAAGGGCGGGACGATGGGGAACGCGCGGGAAAGCAGAGCAGCGGCTATTCGTCTTTACCAGCCTTGAGTGCTTTGAGTTGCTCGTTGATAGATGAGACGAGCCTGGATTCGTTCTCGGTGAGTTGGCGGCCCCCAGCGGAGAGTGAAGCAGCGAGGTCACCGGCGCGGGTAAGGAGGACCGTGCGTTCGTAAATGCTGTTACTAGCCTCGGTCGATGCGAGCAGGTATTGGCGGGCGATGTTGTAGAGCTGTTGGCGATCGGTCTCTGTGTCGGCGGGAATCGACGAGAGCGCGCGCCATGCGGGTTCAAAGTCGGACTCGGCGACAAAGTACGTCTGCACCACGCCCTGACGCACGCGCGGCGGGATGCGGCCGGCGAAGGTGTTCTCGAGTTCGCCCGCGAGTTTCACGGCAGCAGCATGACAAGCGCGACCCTTCTTCTCGTTGTCGGCATCACCGGTGGCGAGCAGGGCAGTTCCGAGTTTGAGATTGGCGCGCATGAGCGCCATCGTCGCTTCCCACGCGGTGGGCTCGAGCGCGCGGCGTTTCTCGGCCGCTTCGAGCGCAGATTTGTAATACGTGAGCGCCGCCGCGGCATCAAGAGCATCAGGCCGCGTCAGCACCTCGCCGAGCGCCAGACGACCGTTGTACACCGCATCCCAAACCGCGGCCTCAGAGTAAATGGCCGCATTGGACTCGCGGATACTGAGCGACTCCTTGAGCATCTCGATCTTGGCGCCGGCCTGCAGCGACGCGGCCGACGCCGTGAGGGCGATGGCGAGCTGCATGGAGGCCTCGCGGTTCTTGGGATCAAGCCTCACGGCCCCGCGGGCAGTGGCAAGAGCCTTGGCTTCGAGCTCGGCCGCCTGTGTCGCCGTGCTCGGCGTTCTGTTGGCGCGTAGGTTCTTGGCAGCAAAGTTCAGCGTTCGGACGGAGGCGGCTTTGAGCGGCACATCGTTGGGGTTCCGAGCCGAAAGCGCCTCGCGAACTTCGACGGCGGCGGCATACACGCCGTTCGCTTCGGCAGCAATGCCCAGACTTCCCCAACCGTTGGAGCCTGCGGCCTCGCCGATCCATTCGAGCGCATCGGCCGCCTTGGTGCGGAGCTCGGTGTCCGCAGGGTCAATCTGCTTGATCGACTCGATGATCGGCTTGGCGGCTTCGAACAAGGCCTTGGTGCCGCCCGCTCCGTCACGCTCGCGACGCAGCTCGGCAAACGTTTTGGTGAGGTTGTCCAGCATGGCCAGAGTCTGGGTTCGGCTCGCGCGGGCGGCCTTCTCCTCGCGCTGCGCCTTGGCAAGTGAGAGCGAAGTGACCACGAGGCCGACCAGCACGAGAAGCGAGATGACCGCGACCGACGCCACCGCGCCGCGATGGCGGCCAACGAACCGCGTCGCGACGTACGAGATCGTCTCGGGCCGGGCCTTGACAGGCACGCGCTCGATGTGACGCTTCAGGTCGTCACCCATCTCCATGGCGGACTCATACCGGCGGAGCGGCTCTTTGCGGAGCGCCATCATGACGATGGCATCAAGATCATCTTCAAGCCCGCGCCGAAGATCGCCGGGCGTGGTGCTGCGGCGGTTGGCACGCTCAACCGCCTGCGGACCGTAACCGGCGCGGGTGGTACGGGTGCGGGTAGCGCGAGTGCGATCGAGCGTGGCGAAACCGGGGGACGAAGCGACCTCGCTCGACCGCTCGCCGGGCAACGGCGCCGACGTGGCCGTCGGCGCTGCGGGGTCGTGAACGGCATCGCCGGGCTCACTGAGCGCCATGACGCTGGGCTTTGGGTGCTGAGCGATACACACCTTGGCTTCAAGTTCATGATCACCGGAGTTCTTGATGCGGTAGGGCATGGCGCCCGAGAGAATCTCGAACATGACCACGCCAAGGGAATACACATCGCTGCTGGTGGTGATCGGCTCGCCGCGGACCTGCTCCGGGCTCGCGTATTGCGGGGTGAGCGGGCCACGGCGTTCCATGGTGACGACGGGGCTGTTGCCCCACTCGGGCTCGGTCATTTTGGCGATGCCGAAGTCGAGCAGTTTGGGCTCGCCCTTGGTGTTGACGAGAATGTTGGAAGGTTTGAGATCCCGATGGACGACCTGCGCCTTGTGAACCGTGTGCAGTGCGGAGCAGACCTTGACGAACATCGCAACACGCTCTTCGACGGTGAGGCCGTTGCGATCACAGTACTCATCGATGGGCAGGCCTTCGACGTACTCCATCGCAAACCACGGGCGGCCGTCGTCGGTCTTGCCGCCTTCGAGCAGGCGCGCGATGTTGGGGTGGTTCATGGCCGCCATGACCTGCCGCTCGCGCTCGAAGCGCTTGAGCGTCTCTTCGCTCACGGCGCCGCGCTGCAGCAGCTTGATGGCGACGCGGCGCTGGAAGGAATCGTCGCGGGTGGCTTCGAGCACGATGCCGAAGCCGCCCGAGCCGATCTTGCGGAGCACGCGGAACGAGCCGATGCGCTCAGGGACGCCGGCGACCGTCGCGCGTTTGAAGACCTGATCGGTGGAAATGTCACCGGCCTCAACACAATTTAGAGCGACCGCAACGGCAGCGACCTGTGGAACGGTTGTTGATTCGTGGCCGGCGGCGGCCGGACTGGCCGGGCCGGATGGTTCGCGCTGTGGCGCAAGACTCGGCTGCTCAGATCCGTTGAGATACACACGTAGCCTGGAGGCGAGCTGGGAAGCGTCGGCGAGACGAGTGTTCTCGTCAGGATCAACGGCGAGGGCAATCGTCTCGCGAAGCAGCGGGTCGGGGACCATTTTGTCCCAGCCCGGGACGAGCGGTCGTGAAAGGTCGCCGACGGCGAGCTGGAACGTGATGACACCCAGCGCGTACACATCGGCGCGGGCGTCGGATGCGCGCCCTGTAAGTACCTCGGGCGCAGCATAGATTGGGGCATTGCTGCTTGAAGAGTGGGGCGCCGCGAGTGCGGCCATGGTGGCGCCGCCCACATCGACCTTGCGCTCGACCAGCTTGCTCATGTCGTGCACGGCACCGACGCCAAAGTCGGCAAGACGGGGGCGAGGTTCGCCGCCCTCGGCAGTGAAGAGAAGGACGTTGGCGGGTTTGATATCTTTGTGGAGGATGCCGACGGAGTGAGCCGCCGCGGCGGCCTCGGCAAGCCGCATGGCCATCTCCATGCGCTGCGCCAGCGGAAGGCCGGTGAGACCGCCGGAGGCCAGTTTGGTACGTGCCCAGTCATCAAGCGAGCCAAGCTCGGCATACTCGCTCTCGATGAAGTACGGAGGGCTCTGGAACTGCACATCGTGAAGCTTGGCGATATCGACGCGCGAGCCAAGCGCATCGCGCAGGACACGGAACAACTTGGCCTCGCGCCTCAGCGCATCGGCGCGGGCGGCCTCGAAGCAGAACTTGTAAACGCGACGGTCGCGGGTGGTCTTGTTGAAGGCCAGCCACGCTTCGCCCACGCCGCCCTCGCCAAGTTTGCGCTCGAGCAACCAGCCGGCCCGCCGGGGAATCTCAATCCCCACCGCGGGGCGCCAGCCCAGCAGCACTTCGTCAGCCGAGACCAGCCGGGTGGCTTTCTCGCCGCTGGGCGGGGGCGAGAGCGGAGCGCCCGGCTCGGCGCCAACCTCGTAAATCTCCATCGGCTCATCGGCACCCTTGAACTTGTAGAGGCCGTGCGCCATCCAGCGAACGCCGGGATCTGCCGATAGCGAGGCGGAGGTCGGCTCGGCGGGCGGATGACGACGGAGGAACTGGCGGGCATCATCGAAGATGGCCCGGGTGAGGAGAATCTGGCCGGGGAGGCCGAGGCCCATGATGCGGGCGGTTACGTCGGCCGCGAGGCCGACGAGCTTGGGCTTGCCGGAATCCTCAAGCGCACCCTGAGCGACCTGGCCAAGATGAATACCGGCGCGGACGCGGACGGGCTCGGGGCCCCACGGCTCTTCACGCAGGGCGCGCTGGAAGCGCAGGGCGGCGGTAACGGCGTCGCTAGCGCGTTCAAACCCGGCGAGGAAGCCATCGCCCATGTCCTTGTAGATGGTGGCGGCGGGGGTATCGGCGATGATGGCGCGGAAGATCTCGTCGTGGCGGGCGATGTGGCTCAGGTAGTCCTGATTGCCCAGGCGCGACTTGAGGTCGGTCGAGCCCACCGCATCAGTGAAGAGAAGCACCATCAGCCGCGAGTTGCTGGCGGGCCCGGGCAAGGGCGAGGGTGTCGGGGCTGGGGTCATTGGGTGATCCTGCGAAACAGTTCAGGGCGCAGTCAACAGCCATCGAGCGGGTTCATTATTCGCAGCGGAAGCGGCGCGCAGCCGGCAGGCCTGGCGAATACCGACCACCGACCAAACTGCCTGTCTCGCGCGGGACGCGCCGCGGGTGGTTACCAGCGACCTGCGAGAATCTCATCGATGGCGAAAGCAACGCCGTGTTCGCCGCAGGTTTTGGTCTGCCGCTTGGCGAGCGCTTTGAGCGCCTCAGCCCCGTTGCCCATGGCGATGCCCAGAGCGGCCGAGCGGATCATGGACTCATCGTTGAGTTGATCGCCGATGGCAGCGATCCGCGTTTCGGGGACGTTGTTCATGGCGGCCAGGCGCTGGATGGCCTGCCACTTACACGCGCGGCTGTCGAAGAGTTCGACGATGTGCACGCTCATGATGCCCTGCGCCGCACGATCGTCAGCCATCAGGACGCCAGCGAAGTGCTGAATGCTGGCCAGCGCGCCGAAGTCGCGCCGCATCAGGGCTACCAGGTCATCGACTGGTTTGTTGGCCGCATAGCAGCCCACGCGGATGGTGTGCTCGGGGTGCTCGTCTTCGCTCAGCGACTGGGCGTATCGGACGCGGCAGCCCATCTTGTCAAACCACCACCGAGAGGCGGGGTCGATAGCTTCCTCGCCGCGGCCGCAGTTGGCGACGGCGAGGTAGTCGTAGCCCGTAGCGTGCGGGTCTTTGAGCACGAGGGCCGGGTGACCGTGCGCGTGAAGCGAATCGACGAGTTGCCGCACCAGCGGCTGACCCATGGCCATGCGGTTGAGCGTGCGGTGCGTGGTGGGGCAGGCGATGACGGCGCCGCCGCTGACGATGATGGGATCGGTCTGGGCGATGCGCTCGATGATGGGCACGCACTCGCGAAGAGCGCGGCCAGTGCAGATGGCGGTGGTGATCCCGGCGGCGCGAGCGCGCTCAAGGGCGCGGACGTTCTCGTCCGAAACGCGACCGTGGTGATCGACAAGGGTGCCGTCGAGGTCCAGGGCGAGAAGGTCGTAGCGGTGAAGCGGCATGAGCGAGAAGGGTATCGGGGGTGCGGGGAACGCGAACAGGCTGCGGAGAGGCGGGTGTGGCCACGGATGAGGGCGGTTGGCTTCCCTGCCCCCTTTTTATCTTGTCCATCCTGTCCATCCATGTAAACTCCACCCAGTGCTCGACTCCGACCACCAAACGCCTCGTCGACACCAACCCAACCCACCCGGAGAAGGAACATGGATGGGCAGGATGAGCAGGATGGAATCGAGCCAAAGCCCGCATAGCTCCTGCCGCTGCCCCAAACTATGGGTACACCCGGAGAGGCTGCAACGGGGACAGAACGCGCCTTCAATGAGGGCGTGAAGCGCCAAGTGGCCTATTTTGCGTGGCTCGTCACCGTCGCGGCGGTCTTGGGAGCAGGCACGACGGTGGCGGTGGCATGGTGGATCACGGTGCGCGTGCCGTGCTATCCGTCGTTTACGGCGCTGGGTTCGGCATCGCGCGCCGCGACGTACACGGTTTCGCACGGGCCTGTTCTGCCCGAGCGCGATTGCCGGGTGTTGGAGGTGGGTCTGCTCGAGAGGCCGGGGGTGCAACTGTGGACGTCATACGCGGCAATGTTCACTGGCTTGCCGCCCGCGCCGCTGTTTCCGGCACCGGGACCGTCAAGCAGCTTTGTGCCCGAGTGGGCGGCTGAGTCGCTGTGGATCAGTGATCCGGCACGCGCCGAACACGGCGATGCCGCGGCGTGCGACCTGGCCCGAACGGTCGAGGTGGCGGGTTGGCCGTGGCCGTGCCTGTGGAACGAGCGGATGACGACCAAGGGCACGATGGTGCTGCGTGGGGCGCTTGTCTTACCGTGGCTCTCGCGGATTGATCAGCGCTGGGGCGCACCGCCATCGGGATTGCCGACCGCGCTTCCGCTGCGGGTGCGGCCGGGGGCGTTTGCGACGAACGCGCTGGTGTATGGGTGTGTGTGGGGCGGGCTGATCTGGGCGATTGGTGGTGTTCGGCGAGGGAGAAGGAAGCGCCGAGGTGGGTGCGAGCGGTGCGGATATAGCCGCGCAGGGCTCGCACCGGGCGCGGCGTGCCCGGAGTGCGGGAAAGGGTCGGGGTTGGCGGCAAGCGCACCGATATGATCGGCCATGAAAGACGCACACCGCGATGCGGGTCCTCGGGTTGTGATCATCGGCGGCGGATTCGGCGGCCTTGCCGCCGCTCAGGCTCTCGCCAAGGCTCGCGTGCAGCTCACGCTCGTCGATCGGCGGAATCATCATGTCTTTCAGCCCCTGCTCTATCAGGTGGCCACGGCGGCGCTTTCACCGGCGGATATCGCCGCCCCAATCCGGCATGTGCTGCGCAAGCAGGCCAACTGCCAAGTGGCCCTCGCGGAGATCACCGGGATCGATCTGGCGAATCGGCTCGTGAAGTTCGATGGCGGGCCCGCCCACGGGGAGAGCGCCGTTGAGTATGACTGGCTGATCGTGGCGGCGGGGGCGACGCACTCATACTTCGGGCACCCTGAGTGGGAGCAGTTTGCACCGGGGCTCAAGACTCTGGAAGATGCCATTCTCATTCGCCGCCGGATTCTGCTGGCGTTTGAGAGCGCCGAATACGAAGGCGACGAGCCGCGCCGGCGGGCCGCTCTCACGTTCGCCATCGTGGGCGGCGGACCCACGGGGGTGGAACTCGCCGGCGCCATCATGGAAATCGCGGCCAAAACCATCCCGGCCGATTTTCGCAACATCGACACCAAGACCACGCGGGTTATTCTGTTCGAAGGAAGCGGCCGTTTGCTCGAAGCGTTCCCGCCCGAGCTCAGCGAGCGGGCGCGCCGTGATCTTGAAGCCATGGGTGTGCAGGTGCGGCTCAATGCGCGGGTGACCGAGGTCACGGCCGACGGCGTGACAGTCGGCGGTGAGTTCATCGCGGTGCGCAACGTGCTGTGGGCGGCGGGCGTGGTGGGTTCGCCGCTGGCGCGCTCGATGGGTGTGGAACTCGATCGAGCGGGCCGCGTGCTCGTAGGCCCGGACCTGACCGTGCCCGGACACCCGAGCGTGTTCGTTGTGGGTGACCTGGCGGCGGCGAAATCAGCCGGCACCGGTGCCGCCGTGCCGGGGGTGGCCCAGGGAGCCATGCAGGCCGGGGCGTATGTGGGGCGCATCATCGCGGGCGAATCTGCTGGCGGGTCAGCCCTGGCGCGCAAGCCATTTATTTATCGCGACAACGGCTCGATGGCCACGATCGGCCGGGCCAAGGCCGTCGCGTGGATCAATGGAATGAAGTTCGGCGGGTTCATTGCGTGGGCTTTATGGGGCGCCATCCACGTGATGTTCCTCGTCAACTTCCGCAGCCGGATCGAAGTGCTCCTGAGTTGGCTGTGGAACTGGCTGCTGTTCTCGCGCGATGCGCGGCTGATCATTGGCAAGGCCGAGCTGGATATCGCCATTCCGCGGGATGCAGAACTTGCGGAGCGCACGCCATCCTGACGATGTATGACCGCGGCACGAACGATCAGCGTCAATAGGTGCACGACGTGCTGAACAAGGTCGCCGGGTCGCCGATCGGCGAGCAGCTACGGATGCAGCTTCAACTCGACCGGCAGCGATCGGTGGAACGGTTGATGGAGGAGCGCTGAGGCCATCGACGGCTCAGTCAATCAACACGCTGCGAAATACGCGGAGATGAAATCGGCGAGGTCGTCGGGATCGGTTACGGCATCGGAGTTGAAATCGGCGGTGGGACAGGGCGGAAGCGCGAAGAAGCAGGCGATAAAGTCGGCCAGATCATCAGGATTGATGGTGCCATCGCCGTTGAAGTCGGCGCGGCAAGTGTTCACGATCGGGGAGAGCCTCACGGCTCCGATCGGGCCAGAAGCGCCCTGGCGCGCGGAGGCAATGATCTGCCGCGCGTTGTTGATGCCGTTCGCCCCGCCCGCCTGAATGTTCCAGACTCCCTGCGACGGATCAATCAGACTGCCGAGCATAAAATAGCCTTCGCCAACGAACTGCACGCCAGACGCCGTGAAGGAGTAATAGGTCAAGGCATCACCAAAGTCGTTGATCGACGTGGCACTGGTGGTCGTGCCGCAGCCGCCGAGGACTTCCCACCCTGCGGCCTGTCGATAGCGCATGGGGAAGGTGCTGCAACCGGAGTTCCCGGCGATATAGCCGCAGAAGTCGTTGTTGTTGTTCAGATCTGCGCTGTGGAATCCCTGCCAGATTCCCTGCGGCAATGGCACATCCACGAGTTGCCCGGTGTCGAGATCCAGCAGGCGCGAGCCCGACATCACGACGCGCTGATCGTTGATCTCTCCACCCAAGAAGCCCTCTGGGAGTGGGAGGGTGCCAGAGACAGTAAATCTCACGCCCGAAGAGAGGTTCCAGCCGGGGAAGCCAGAACCGCCGACAATGTCGCCGAGGTTGTTGATCGCGTATGCCGAGCTGTAAGGATCTCCGGGCAAGGAGCCAAGAACCTCAACTTGGTATCCGCTGGCAGTTGGCCTCCAAACCGCGGCGGTCGGTTGCGAAATGACATATTGGTTCGGGCACACGGCGCCGACAATGACCCCGGCGTTGTTGATATCGTAAGCACGTGAAGTCTGCATGCCCGGCGGCAGCGGCAACACCACAAAGGGTTGCCCGTTGTGTGAAACTCCAGCGAGCAAGGAGGTGCCGTCTGGAGAAATGCTCCCGCACGCGTCACCGCTCTCGTTGAGCGCGGTGGCTGTCCAGCCTGCGCCGAGAAACTCGACACGGTAACTCGGAACGTCCGCGCGCGCGCCGACTGCGGGAAGGGTCATGGCAAGAGCTATCATGGTTGACCGAAACATATACTTGTCCTTTTTTGAAATGAATTGCTTTACGGATGGCTTGGTACCCAGCCACTAACACCGCCACGGAGCGGCCGTTATCGATAAAATCAGCAGCCTGCGAAATAAGCGTTGATGAAGTCGGCGAGGTCGTCGGGATCGGTTGCGGCATCGGAGTTGAAATCGGCGGCGGCGCAGGGCGGGAGTGTGAAAAAGCAGGCGATAAAGTCGGCCAGATCATCAGGATTGATGGTGCCATCGCCGTTGAAGTCGGGCCGGCAGGGCTGGGTCTGGATCGGAGCGCAGGCCGAGAACTCTGACGTATCTCCGTTGATGGAACGGAGGGCGGTGGCGGTGACAAAGCCACCGGGCTCTTCGGTGACGAAGGTGTGATCGAAGGGGGCTTGCCCGTTGGCAGCGGTCTGGACGTTGATGGTGCCGATGAACGTGCGGCCTTCGCCGTAGCCCGAGGGATCGCAGGA
>Ga0105047_10004063_pt1 | contig 25657 bp, 23 predicted proteins | sample MAT04_FD_78384 | JGI IMG/M metagenome (GOLD analysis project Ga0105047, IMG submission 78384) | Freshwater microbial communities from Lake Fryxell liftoff mats and glacier meltwater in Antarctica - MAT-04 (megahit assembly) | ecosystem: Environmental > Aquatic > Freshwater > Ice > Liftoff...
GGATATGTCCTTTTTTATCAACGATCCCCATCATCGAATTGGTTCCCCCGATATCAATGCCGATACTGTATTGCATGAAAGAAAAATAATTTAGTGAGAAGTGGTATCATTCGTATCATAATCGATCCCCTGCTTTTGCAGAATATTTTTTACTTTGAAACCATACCATGCAAGGAAGAGGAAACAAACCACAGCTACCCAGTATGATTGGTGAATTCCGATCGATGGATGGTCGGCCAATAAACCTTGTAATGGAGGAATGATGGCACCTCCAAGTATCATCATAATGAGTAGCGAAGAACCTTGCGTGGTGTATTTTCCAAGTCCTGCGATAGCGAGGTTGAAAATACAAGGCCACATCACACTGCAAAAAAGGCCGCCACTCATAAATGAATAAAGAGCGACATCTCCTGTCGTGAACAAACCAATAATCATCATAATCGTAGCCGCTAATCCAAACAACATTAATGTTCTGGCAGGTTTATTTTGTGCAAGAAAATTCGCAATTATAAATACAACAATCCAGATTGAATAAATGAACAAGTCATTAATATTTCCTTCTCTCAGGTTATTGAAAAACAGAACGACACCGAATGCAAGAAAAGGAACCACTACATTCAAAATGGCTTTCGTTTGTTTACTCAGGTTAAACACACTGATGGCTCCCGACCATCGGCCTATCATTAAACTTCCCCAATACAAAGAAATGTATTTCGAAATTTGTGTATGATCAATACCTTTGATCGTAGGGTTTTCAAGTAATGCGCCCATGTTGCTTCCAATCGTTACTTCTACACCCACATAAATAAAGATGGCCAGCATACCGAGGGTAAGTTGCGGAAACTTTAAAGCACCAAGGCTTGATTCCTGAACCTCATCATTCTTTGGGCTCGGCAATTTAGAGGATGCTAAAAAAACGGCCACCAGTAACAATACAATACTCAGAATAATAAAAGGCATTTTCACGGCCTCAATACCGAGATCCTGAACGGCACTTGATTTAGCGGAGCCGAATAATGCAAAGCCAAAGATTACAGGACCGAGCGATGTACCCAGGGAATTAATACTACCCGCAAGGTTTAACCTGAAGGAACCCTTGGCAGGATCACCTAGATTGATGACGAATGGATTTGCCACAATCTGAAGTAAGGAGAATCCAAACGCAATGACAAATAAACCAACAAGGAAAAAGATATACTGATCGTAACTCACAGCAGGCACAAATAACATGGCACCAAAGGATGAAATAACAAGGCCGAGTACCAGCCCCTTCTTCATGCCATATTTATTGAACGGATCGCCCAGGGCTTTACTCCAGAAGAAATAGATCAAAGAGCCAACAAAATACGCAAAGTAAAATGCATAATCCACCAATTGGGATTGGAACTGCGAAAGCGAGAAATGCTTTTTCAGCATTGGAATAAGTACGCCGTTACTGGCGGCCACAAATCCCCAGAAGAAAAAAACGGAAATGATAGTGGCGAGTGCGGAGTTATTGGAGGAATTATTTTTTTGCTGATCCATAACAATAGTATCCAATACCGAGTTGTTAGAAGAATTACTTTTCTGTTGCTCCATCAATTTTATTTTTTTAGAAGCCTAAATGTAATACAAAATATTAAAAGCTATGAGCTAATAGCTATCAGCTAACAGCTTTTATTGGATAGAGATTAAATCACCTTGCTGTATACTTCCTTCCTGTAATACTCTTGTATACAACCGCGATTCGCCCGGAAAAACTTTTTGTGAGATCCGAACAAAAATCTCATTCAGAAAAGATCGTTTGATGGTTTTGCAGGGCGCTGCATAAGAAACGATTTCAAGAATAACCTCTTTTCCAATGGCAAGCCTGACACCGGGAACCAATAGGGAATACTCAGGAAAGGAGATGGTCAGGTTCTCGCCCGTTGAGCCCGGAAAAACGGGATGCCCTTCGGCCTTTAATTTATTGATCAATTCAATGGAATACATACTCACCGCACGTTCAAGTCCACCGTGATAACGTCTGTCTTTTTGCACATCGCCTTCGATCCCGTTTTTAGTTACCATTGCCTGGAATACAGGTTGCTTCGGAACGCCGCCTTTTGAAATATTGATGGAGAAAAGATGATTCATGAAAAGGGTATCAATCCGTAATATTACAACTTTTCATTTATTGAGAGATTCTGCGTTCTTACATTTAAAAAAGAAGGCAAGCTTGCTATCAATTCCGATAAATTATTGGCTATATGGCCTTGCGAGAAATCGTATATCTGTTCCTAAATTCAGAACGATGGGATTAGTATATGCAGATATTGAGTTGATCAACGGTGATAATCTCGTGTTAGCGAGACAACATTTTATACCAAAACCATTTTCATTTTAGTCCAAATAAATATGGCATTATGCAGTAGCAGTAAATGTTTAGTTCATGCCTCATGGAAGATTACATATACGTTAACGGTATTATAGGAGAGGAAGAGGTAAAAAGAATAAATATTTCCGTGCTTGTTGATACAGGCTCCTATAACTTATGCATACACGAAAGTATTCAGGAACAGTTACAATTCACGATCGTTGAAAAAAGAAAAGCCGAAACGGCTGATGGCAGAATTGTGGAATGCGATATCGTAGATAATGTTCAGGTAAGATTTAAAAACAGGGCAACGATCTGCCGCGCGATGGTATTACCGGGTAGTTGCGAACCACTTCTAGGGGCCATTCCGCTTGAAGACATGCCTGCCCGACTTCCATATTTGAAAATGTTATAGCAGGCGGGGATGTATTAATTCATTCCCAGAGCCAACAATTAGTGGTTAACCCAGACCATCCGTATGTAGCCCAAATTAAATTAAAAGTCGATTCGCTTACTGACACTTTGCAATATGAGTTATTAGCTCAATGCCAATTCCTGATGGTTATTGAGTGGCTTCTGTATAGTAGATCGAAGTAAACCTTTCAAGCTAATATCTTCATCCAGAGAAGGCCAATGAATGCCAGTCCTATGCGCAATAATTATATAATTCTTTAATTGGTCAATTGTTGCACTTTTTAGTTTATCGGTAATATCGATTTCAGAATGGAAATCAATAGCTACCATTTTCAAATTGGATTCAAAAAAGATGGCTCCAAACTATCATATCTATTTTGTAAAGTACTCATTCCAGTTTGTTTTTATTAAAGAAATATTTGCGTTAATAGTTTCAATGCTGAATTCTTCTTCTGATTTGTGAAGTTATGAAAATAAGCAATCTCGACTTGTGGCTCAACCCATATTTTCCCATTTGCTTCTGCTTTAACTCTATGTAAATGTATTGGCTCATTTCCTTCTAATGAGTAGAAGTAAAATCTGACACCATTTATCAATAACACTGTAGGCATAGTGTAAATATGATATAAGCTACTTACATTCAATATACAAAATCGAGTATTGCAAACCACTCAGTGTCTGTTAGAAATTAATCGGTACATTTATGGGTTAATTTGATAGTTCAAATCGCCTCTGAATTCCTTATTAGTTATTTTAATTTTCTTTAGTGTTTCATCATCCACTTTGATTCCTTTCTCGTATTGAGCTTCGTCTGCTTTGGCTTTTATTGTTAGTCCCTTATTTGTTGTTGTACTTGCTATTAAATCTACAATGATGGCTAAACTTTCTAATGGTTTAGCTCTCCAGTTTTTTGTTATATGGGAAAACATGCGGTGTTCAATTTTATTCCATTTACTGGTGCCAGGTGGAAAGTGACAAACATGTATTTCTAACCCTATTTCTGTTGCTAATGTTTGTAACTCTTTTTTCCACAACCGACTTCTCGAACTATTACTTCCTCCGCCATCTGCCGTCACTAAAAGTTTGTCAGCTAAGCGGTATTGTTCTTTCCCCATTTGCTGCCACCAAGTCCTTATGCTATTGACTGCAAATTCCGCAGTGTCTTTACTAATACCTACACTTACCCAGCCTTCATTATTCGCAATATCGTATATGCCATATGGAACAGCTTTTCCAAGTTCTTTATCTATAAAATCATAGACTTTTACTTCAGGTGCCTCACCCTTTACAAACCACTCCCTACCTGCATTCTTAAAGTTTCCTATAAGCTCTTTCTTTTTACAATCTACAGAAATAACAGGTGCATTATTATTCATAAAAGACAACGCTGTTTCATTGATAAATTCGAATTGCTCATTTCTGTCAGGTACACTATTTCCTTCATCGGTCTTTTTATTTGCTTGCAAACTATAACCTAACGATTTTAGCAATTCTCCAACTGTTACATAACTTACTGAATATCCCTTTTCCTTTAATGCACTTTCAAGGTTTCGTAAACTTTTGCTACTCCATAAAAGAACTTTCATTGGATCGCCTCTAGTATGTGGATTTAGAATTGATTCTAATGTATCCATCAAGCCAACTTGGCTCTCTTTGTGTTGTTTCCGACCGCCACCCGGCTTCCTTATTTTCTGTATAGAAACATTAGCTTTGGCAATATTTCCCTGTGTCAATTCCGCAATCCCTTTATCAATTCTTACCCGACTGACACCAGCTAATCTTGCTACACGCTGTTTTCCACCGCGACCTAAAATCTGAGCCTCACTACCTAAATATAATCGTGCTGATTGCTCATTTAAATGAGGTAGAATTGATTCAAGTTTCTTCTTTAATTCATCATCGCTATACATAATAAGTAATTTGACACAAATGTACTACTTATATTTTAACAAACACTCAGAATAGAAGACAAACAATAAAGTTCGAAATGGCAATTTTTCCTTTATCACAAAAGCCCTGTAAACAGTGCTTAACTTGATGCGGAGACGGCGATCCCGATTGCAACATCGGGAGAACTCGCGATAGATTTACCCCTATACACACTTTCTCCGGGGATGCTCCTTAAACCACTCGGACAGTTTGATTTTATTCATACTTCCTAATGAATTCATGTAACCTGATGCCTGACAAATTCTTTAATTTTCTTTCTAACTTAATAGCCTCAGCCCTTGTCTCTTTTCCTGTTGACCATAATAAACTCCAAGGCTTATAAGAGGAGGTGTATTGCGATTGTCCATTATTATGCTAGTCTAACCGTTGACTAATGTCGCTAGTTTGTCCAACATAATATCTGTTGAAATCTTTTGAATAAAGTATGTAATCACAAAACATTTGGCGGAGACGGCGAGATTCGAACTCGCGATAGAGTTACCCCTATACACACTTTCCAGGCGTGCTCCTTCAACCACTCGGACACGTCTCCATATTTTCTACAACTTTTTCTATCAAAAGTTCACGTTACCCCTTTCACACTTTCTCCCGACTGAAACGCGGGATGCTCTCCCGACTGAAACGTCAGGACAACCTCTCGGACAAGTCTCCTTTCTTTAGTGGCGGCGAAGATAATTAAATATGTTGAAAAAGCTTCAATGCATTTTCTGTCGTTATCCTGCTAACTTCTTCAAGCTCTATACTTTTTAATTCAGAGAGTTTTTGTGCTATAAGATTTACATAATTGCTTTCATTTCTCTTGCCCCTATGAGGAGCCGGTGTTAAATAAGGCGCATCTGTTTCCAGTACGATATGCTTAAGATCGATCTTCTGAACCACTTCCTGCAAACCGGCATTCTTATACGTCAGCACACCGCCAATACCCAGATAAAAACCCATATCCATAATCTGAACCGCACTTTCATAACTGCCGCTGAAACAATGAAACACGCCTTTGATTCCACGGGGTGCATACTCTTTGACAAGATCAATGGTGTCTTTTGTCGCTTCCCTTGTATGGATCACAATGGGGATCTTAAATTCCAAAGCCCATTCCATTTGCAAACGAAAAGCTCTTTTTTGCTCTTCCACAAATGTTTTATCCCAGTAATAATCCAACCCTATTTCACCAACCGCGCAAAACGTTCGTTGCTCTAGCCATGAACGCACGATCTGCAATTCGCTTTCCGCATTCTCTTTTACATAACATGGATGAAGTCCCATCATCGCAAAACAATGTTCAGGAAAATCAGTTTCCACTTGCAACATAGGATCAATCGTGGTCGAATCGCAATTCGGTAAATACATCCGGCCAATACCCGACTCAATGGCCCGATCTATCATAGCCTTGCGGTCGTCATTAAATTGTTCGTCGTAAAGATGGGTGTGGGAGTCGATGAGCATGAGGTTTAGCAATTACGGGTTATGGGTTAAGGGGTTACGAGTTTTAAGGTTAGAGGGTTAAAGGGTTAGGGAGTTATAGGGTTAAGGGGTTAAGGGGTTAGGGAGTTAGGGAGTTATAGGGTTACGGCAGGTTCTTCAATTTTGAATTTTCTCTGGTCCGCAAGACGAGATCAATTCTTCAACCTCATCCTATAGAGATCGGGGCAATTCACAATCATCATTATCCATTTTCAATTTTTCATTTCCTTATCTCATATCTCACTCCCGATACTTCGGGATCTTATCTCACTCCCGATACTTCGGGATCTTATCTCACATCTCCTATCTTCTTCAAAGCTTCTTCATCTTCCATCCTTGTTTCCGGCAATGTTCAAGAAAGACGGGCAGGGTATATTGAAGGCGATCCCAGGCCTTTTCGCTATCGTGAAAGACGACGATGGAGCCGGCTTTGGTGGCATGAAGCACATTTTTTAAACAATCCTCCGGAGATAAGGTAGTATCGAAATCACCACTCAGCACATCCCACATGATAATCTTTGTTTTCGGATATAAACGGCTTATGCCAAGCGATTGCGCATACGTAATTCTGCCATAAGGCGGTCTGAATAAACGGGTATCAATATACTTTGAAGCAGCGCGTATATTTTTAAAATAATCGACATTCTCTGTCTTAAATCCATTCACATGGTTCTGCGTATGATTGCCCACAGAATGTCCTTCATCCAGAATCTGCTGATAAACCTCAGGATAGAGTTCGACATTTTTCCCGATACAAAAAAAAGTAGCCTTAGCCTGATGCTTCCGTAATTCATCTAAAATAAATTGCGTGATCCGTGGATGAGGACCGTCATCAAAAGTGATGTAGACACTATTCGCATGTTCCTTGATATGCCAGACACAATTTGCGTAAGCAGCTTTTAACAACCGAGGAGTCTTCACAAGATAGGTTCTCATAGGGTACATACGTTTATGAAACTACAATACATATAGAGATTCACCTCATTGAAGATGACTGGCCGCTTTGTTGTACAAACAACAAATTGACCGCCAATGGAAAGCATATGTTCAGGATTCAAATGTGGCATTTCAAACAGAGAGTGCAAATATAATGGCCATTCGGTTTTATTTGAAAACGAAATAGTCTCTGGATTCGTTAGTAGAATGATAAACTTCCAGACTTCTAATACCTAAGTTGCTATAAATTTGTGGTTCAAAGAAAAAATATTATGAGTCAGGAAGTAAGAACAAGATTCGCCCCGAGTCCCACCGGTGGATTGCATCTGGGTGGTGTGCGAACCGCATTATACAGTTATCTCTACGCAAAAAAACATAATGGCACATTTGTGCTTCGTGTAGAAGACACAGACCAGACCCGTTTTGTGGAAGGTGCCGAACAATATATTGTGGATTGCCTTGAATGGTGCGGGCTTACACCCGATGAAGGTCCACATTTAGCAGGCCCCCATACGCCCTATCGCCAAAGTGAACGCAAAGCACTCTATAAAAAGTATGCCATTCAACTTGTTGAAAGTGGCCATGCCTATTATGCCTTTGATACGATAGAGGAACTTGAATTTATGCGGGAGCAGCATAAAAGCCCGGTGAATCCTTCCCCACAATACGATGGGCAATCAAGGATGCATATGAAGAATTCATTGACCTTGCTTCCCGAAGAAACCCAAAAGCTACTCGATGAAAATACACCTTATGTCATTCGGATTAAGATCCCAAAGAATGAGTTCGTCACCTTCACAGATATGATACGGGGCGAGATAAAGAATGATTCCAACCTCTTAGATGATAAAGTTTTATTGAAAGCCGATGGAATGCCTACCTATCATCTGGCTGTGGTGGTAGACGATTACCTGATGAAGATCACACATGCGTTCCGCGGCGAGGAATGGCTGCCAAGCGCGCCGGTTCATATCTTGCTTTGGAATTATTTAGGTTGGGAAAAGGACATGCCTCAATGGGCCCATTTACCATTAATATTAAAACCTGACGGGAATGGGAAATTAAGTAAACGCGATGGCGACCGTCTCGGCTTCCCTGTTTTTGCCATGGATTGGTTTGATCCAAAAACGGGCGAAACAACGAAAGGCTTCAAAGAACTTGGCTTCTTACCAGAGGCTTTTATTAATTTACTGGCTTTGCTTGGCTGGAATAGTGGTGAAGAGAAAGAGCTGTTTTCGAAAGAAGAACTTATAGAGGCTTTCTCTATGGAACGGGTTCATAAAGGCGGCGCAAAATTTGATTATGAAAAGGCGAAATGGTTCAATCACGAATGGATAAAGCAGTTGTCTGATGTCAGTTGTCTGATGTTGGTAGAACCTATTCTCATCGAAAAATGCATTGACACATCAAACAAAGAATATCTTCTAAAAGTCATCTCACTTGTCAAAGACCGTTGCATATTATTGAATGATTTTTACGAACAAAGTGTCTATTTTTATAAGGCTCCTGAAAATATCGATACTGAATCACTGAAGCCAAAATGGACAGAGGATAAAGCCTCTTTTTTTACCGAATTAATGACTGATTTCGAACAAGTAGCAGAATGGAACCTTGTTTCTGTAGAGCAATGCTTTAAATCATTGGCCGAACGTAAAAATATCAAAGTCGGCGAACTTCAATTGCCTTTCCGGATCATGCTGGTCGGCGGCAAATTCGGTCCCGGTGTTTTCCAAATCGCTGAGATGATTGGAAAGGTGTCGACGATTGAGAGGGTGGCGAAAACAGTTCAGTTACTTTGTTGAGGAGTTAACGAGTTACGGGTTTCGTCCTCCATCCATCGACCATCGACCATCGACCATCGACCATCGTCTCATTGTCAAATTGTCAAATTGTCAAATTGTTCCTAAAAAACCTTCACCTGCAAACAAACTTCATAAATCGCGGCCACAAGAAATGCAACAGGAGCAGATAGTAGCAAGGAATCGAAACGATCGAGCGCACCACCATGACCGGGCATGATAGCACCTGAATCTTTGATCCCTGACAATCGTTTTAATTTGGATTCTACAAGGTCACCCGCAGTTCCTACCACGCCTGCTATTAATCCAAAAAGGATCCAAAGAGATACAGGAAACCAGTTTGTATAATATCCCCAGATAAACGCAAATGCCATAGTAAACACGATCCCTCCTAAGGTTCCTTCTACAGTTTTCTTTGGTGAGATCGATGCATAGAGGGGTGTTTTGCCAATAAACGAACCTGTGAGATAAGCCATGGTATCATTCATCCAGATAAACAAAATCAACATCAGCGGAAGGTATAAGGATTGAAAACGCAATTGCACCAAAAACCCAAGTGCTACAGGAATGTATCCGAGTCCGGTGAGCAGATAAACCGCTTTTCTATTTTTTCTGAAAAAGAAAAAAATCAGGAAGGTTCCCATCACAGCACCGATAAAATAGAACAAGTAGTTTGATAAGAATAAACTGATCGGATTTTCACAACGGATCACAGGAAGGGAAATCACGGCTGCAAAAAGAGCCACGCCCACCGCCATAAAATTCATCCGCTCATTCTTGCTGAGATCTACCTGTAAGATTAACCCTACCATTTTTGCATATTCCTTCAGACAAAGAATATTGACCGTAAAGAACAAGGCTATAAAAACCCATTCGTTCATCAACAAACCTGCCATCATAATCGCGCTGAAAACAACAGCACTCCCAAGCCTTGTAAGAAAAACCTGAACATTTAATGCCATAGAATTAGTTCAGATTAATGGTTGGATCTTCTCGCAACAATTGTTCTACCTCTTCTTTTCGTTCCTCCGGAATATGAACTTCTACATAACCAAAAGAAAGGTAAGAACTGTCTTGTTTGTTCAGTATCACACAAGGAATACCTGCACTTTCAATATTTCCCCTCATCGCTTCCGCTTCAAATTGATTGTTTGTCTTATGGATACAAATCCAGTTGGTTTTATCATTCATAATCATATATTTAAAATATTGGTGGTTCTCTTTCTACTTCCCATAGAGTACATTCTTTTCTATCCTTGTAAAACAAATACACGATCCCACAGACTGCAATTCCACTGCCTGCACCTACCCACATATTGACATTAGGAAGTTGCGTAATATCCATAGCAATTGTCTTTGTATTAAATAGGAAGATGAGAAGCACTGATACAAAATTATTGATGGCATGCATCAGGATAGAAACCCAAAGACTTCCTGAATAATAATAGGCAAGGCCGAGAAGTAAGCCCAGAAACAGTCTTGGAAAAAAACCAGACAACTGCCAGTGAAATAAACTGAAAAGGGCAGCTACCAGAAAGATTGCTGCGAATGGTGTTTTCCGCATCCAGTTCAATAGAATCTGTTGCAGACATCCTCTGAAAAAGATCTCTTCGATCAATGCAGGTGCGATACTAATAAAGAAAATATTTGAGAATAGATCTTTCAAGGTGGTTCCCTGTAGCATTGCTTCGGCCAGTCTGTTATATTGTTCGTCGGCTTCTTTCGAATTTCCCATTGCGGGAATCAGTTTGCTCCATTGCTCCAGTAAACCAGTAAAAGGAATCGCCACGAGTATCAAAACAAACGCCAGCGCCAAATGGGCTCCCTTTACATTATTGGTTAAACCTAAATACGTTGTTGGAGAAGGATATGCCAGATAGGCAAACAGAAAAGCCGGAATGATAAGAGTTACAATCAGGGCTGAAGTATTTATGATCTTTATATTGTCGGCCATAGCCGCCGGAATCGTTTTAAGATCGTTGATCTCACTCAGCGATAAACCGGTGAGTTGTGTAGCCAGTAGTTCAAATAAATAGGCACCAATGAACATACTGAACGATAAAAGCCCGCAAAATATGACAAACTGAATGGCTGGCGAATAAGAAGTGAGATATCGATTAAGCATGTATGTTCCAGGAATAGGCAAATATATACTTCGTGATGTAATAAATCAGGCTAAACTGAATTTGTAGTGGGAAGGATCCCTTTTTGAGGTTTCTAAAATCTTGCTACGGAGCGGCGAAAACGAGCGTTAGGTGATGGCAAAAGGAAATGCGTTGCTTAAATGGAGATTTAAAGATAGTGGAATGCACGTTCAAGCAACAGGCATGAAGTGAAGGCATTCACCGGTGCGAAGCAATCACCTTTTTTCGCCTTGACTTTTTGCTTACTTTTTTGGCAAGAAAAATTGAGAAGAAAGGTAAGCAAGGTAAGCTATTCGTTCTTCGGAAGACTATCACTGTTGCATTTATGTCAGTAAATATTACTCTTTGAAAAAAAATTACCCATAAATCATTACTTTCGTTTAATGAACTATGTAAAACTCATTTTTGACCTAAAAACGCCTGACGACGGGGATATCCTTGCTGCATTTCTTTCTTCGATGAATGTTCAGGGCTTCGAGGAATACGACCGATCCCTGTTTGTTTTTTTTAATGAAGAGGATTATAATGAAGCCGAAGTCAAGGAATTAGTAGCACCCATGTCGTATACGTTTCAGACAGAAATTATTCCTCATGAGAACTGGAATTCTCAATGGGAATCCAATTTCCAGCCGATTAGGATCAGTAATGAGGTCGGTGTTCGTGCAGATTTTCATCCGCCTTTTACAGATTGTAAATATGATATCATTATCACGCCGAAAATGAGTTTTGGAACCGGTCATCACGAGACGACTCAGATGATGCTTGAATTTGAAAGCGAAACTCCCTTTGAGAATAAGTCGGTACTCGACTTTGGCTGTGGCACAGGTTTACTGGCAATTTTTGCCAGACTGAAAGGTGGGAATCATGTCATTGGGATCGATAACGACGAATGGTCGATGGAGAATGCAAAGGAAAATTGCCTGAGGAATCAATGTCAGGACATTGTTATCTCGCCGCAAGATTTACAAACTATAGATGGAAAATTTGATTTCGTCCTGGCCAATATCAACCTGAATGTACTACTTGAAAGTTTTGGCAAAATGAAGGAATTGCTCGATTCCGGCGGACAAATTTTCCTGAGCGGCATTCTCCTTTCAGATATTCCTGCCATTTCAAAATGCTTTACTGACCTTGGTTTCGAACTGATCGCTCAAAAACAGAAGAAAGACTGGGTAGCCTTACATGTCAAATTAGCCTAATATGAACTTGTAATTGTATAAATCTATGCCTATCTTCGCAGGCCTGTTTTAGTCACATTAAAATAAACTATGTACGAAGTTATTCTAGTTATACTGGCTTACCTTCTCGGCTCGATTCCTACATCGGTTTGGGTAAGCAAATTCTTTTTCGATATTGATATCCGTAATTACGGCAGTGGGAATGCAGGAGCCACCAACACCTTCAGGGTCCTTGGTTCTAAAGCCGGGAGTTTCGTTTTTGTCGTGGATATGCTCAAAGGATTCATGGCTGTAGACCTTGCCTATTTTATTTCAAGATATCAGTTAGATAATGTAGCCCTGACCAATTTCCAGGTGATCCTCGGAATCGCTGCTGTGGTTGGACATATCTTCCCGATCTGGGCTGAATTCAAAGGTGGAAAAGGAATCGCTACCCTCTTTGGAATGATACTCGCTATTCAACCCCTGGTGGCAGCAAGTCTTGTGGCCGTCTTCTTCCTGATGTTATTCATGACGCGTTATGTTTCCTTGAGCTCTATCGTAGCAAGTATTGCCTTTCCAGTTTTGATCTTTTTTATCTTCCGCGAACCTGAAGTCATGTACAGGGTATTCGCCGTGGCTACGGCCTGTCTGGTGGTATTAACCCATCATAAAAATATCAATCGTTTGCTGACGGGAAATGAAAGCAAAGTGCCTTTATTCAAAAAGAAGAGCGAATAGGAAACACTGAAACCTGTAAAATCTCTGTATTTATTATTGGGCGTGCCCCTCCCAAAACCTCGGGTCAGGCTTCCTGCTACAATCTTTTGTTGTCATCCAGAGCCTGCCGAAGGATCGCTTCAATCCTTCACGCAAGGAAAGATGGGCAATGGTCAATCGTCAATCGTCAATGGTCAATGGTCAATCGTCAATGGTCAATCGTCAATCGTCAATCGTCAATGGTCAATCGTCAATCGTCAATCGTCAATCGTCAAAAGACATCCCTCACCTCACCCTTTCCTCCGCCCCCAAACCAAAAAGCGCAAAATCATAACGACAAGGATCATCGCTGTCGAAGGTTTTTAAAATGTCTGTCAGTTCAACTGCTTTCTTCCAGTTTGCTTTCGGTTGGTCCATAAGTCCCAAACGAAACGCCACATTGCAAACATGCACATCCATCGGGCAGATCAGTTCGTTCATCTTTATCTGATTCCAGATCCCAAAATCAACCCCGCTCTTATCTTTTCGTACCATCCATCTCAGGTACATATTGATCCGTTTGCAGGCAGAGTTTTTCGCAGGCGTTGAAATATGCTTACGGGTTCGTTCCGGATGTTCAAAAGAAAATACATAATGATGAAAATCGATCAGTCGTTGTTTCATCGTGGGTGCATTGTTAATCAGGAAGGCTTTCTCAAGGCTTTCATGAAGGGTATAATGCTGTTTCAAAAACCAGATCAGGTATAAGAGATCAGTCGCATTGAATGTTCGATGTTTGATATCAAGAAATCGTTTCAAGTCCTGTTCAGTATGATGCAAAATAAACGCATGAGGCGAATGATCCATAGCCTCCATAATACGTCCTGCATTCTGAATGATGGTGGTACGATTTCCCCAGGCCAGCAAAGCAGCAAAGAAACCGGCAATTTCTATATCCTGTTTCTTTGAGAAACGATGGGGTATACAAACAGGATCCCGTTCAATAAATGAAAACTGATTGTACTCATCAACTTTCTGATCAAGAAAGGAGGTAAGCGACTGATTATCTTTAAAAGGCAACATGAGTCTACCCGATCGCCTGTGCAAGATCATCAATCAGATCACCGGCATCTTCGATACCTACACTCAAACGGATCAATGAATCTGAAAGGCCGTTCTTAATTCGTTCTTCTCTTGGTATAGAACCATGGGTCATACTGGCAGGATGCCCGATCAGACTTTCCACCCCACCCAAAGATTCTGCTAGCGAAAATAATTTTGTACCGCTTAATACTTTCATCGCATCATCTATATTATCACCTTTCAACACAAATGAAATCATTCCACCATATCCACGCATCTGTTTTTTAGCAATATCATGATTCGGATGATCTTCAAAACCAATCCAGTAAACACGCTCCACTTTTGGATGTGAGCGAAGGTAATGCGCGATCTTCTCCCCGTTCTCGCAATGACGTTGCATACGTACATGCAGGGTTTTGATACCACGCAATACCAGCCAACAATCGTGCGGCCCAGGCACAGCACCACTTGCATTCTGTATAAAACGAAGACGTTCTTCCAACGTATCATCATTGACAATAATTGCTCCGTGAACCACATCGGAATGTCCGCCAAGATATTTGGTAGCTGAATGCAAGACCATATCCGCACCCAATAAAAGTGGGTTTTGTAAGTAAGGAGAAGCGAATGTATTGTCTACGACAAGTAATACCCCATGCTTCTTAGCAATTTGGGCGCAGGCTTCAATATCAATAATATTCAATAATGGATTGGTAGGCGTTTCGATCCAAATCATCTTTGTCTTCTCATTGATCAGCGATTCGATTTTTGTCACATCCTCCATACCCACAAAGTGAAACTTCATACCATAGGGTTCATACATTTTAGTAAAGATTCTGTACGTTCCACCATACAGATCATTGGTCGAGATCACCTCATCGCCCGGACTTAATAATTTCATAATAGCATCTGTCGCAGCAAGACCGGATCCAAAACAAAGGCCATGTTTTCCTTTTTCAATGGCTGCCAGTGCATTTTGCAATACCGTTCGTGTCGGGTTCTGTGTTCGCGCATATTCATATCCTTTATGTTTTCCGGGAGCTTCCTGCACATACGTCGAAGTTTGATAGATCGGTGTCATAATGGCTCCGGTGGTCGGATCAGGTTCTATACCCGCGTGAATCAGTAGCGTTTCGAGTTTATAATTGCTGTTTTCCATGTTTTCTGTATTGGCGGCAAATATAGGAAATAGATGTCGTATGGAAGGGTGGTAGGGCTTCATTGTCTGGGCCTGTATCAAATTGATGTTCTACAAATTTCAATTGACATCTGGTCCAATATTTTTCGTAGAACAAAAATAGTCACTTGAAACGTCTGGGCGCGGCCTTGCTATGGCTTTACCGGGCTCTACACTTCAATCCCTGATCAGAGCATCAGGGGATTTTCGTTACGATCCCTCGCGCATTCCTCTTTCCATGTTTACTATTCCCTGATGAAAACAATGCATCGTGGCTTCAAGCTGCGCTTCAACATCTCGCATCTATAGTATCTTTTTATCTAAAATATATTACTTTTGAAAAAAATTAGAGAAGCTATGGCCGATGTAATACGAATGCCTTTACTGAGTGATACGATGACTGAAGGGAAAATTGCCGTATGGAATAAAAAAGTGGGCGATAAAGTAAAAAGTGACGAGTCGCTTGCTGATGTTGAAACCGATAAGGCCACGATGGAAGTCATTCCGTATGTTGATGGCACCTTGCTTTATATCGGTGTAGAGGCCGGGAAGGCCGCGAAGGTCAACGACATCATTGCAATTATAGGAAAAGAAGGCGAGGATATCTCCGGTCTTATTAATGACAAAGCAGAAGCTTCTCCGACGCCAAAAACAGAGGAACAAAAACCTGCAACAGAAACAAGCGAAACCAAAAGTGCCACACCGGAAGCTACTAAAACCGCTGTGAAGGAACTTCCAAAAGACATGACCGTCATCCGTATGCCCTTACTTAGTGATACCATGACGGAAGGAAAGATTGTGGTATGGAATAAAAATATTGGTGATAAGGTGAAGGCAGATGAATCTTTGGCTGATGTGGAAACAGATAAAGCCACGATGGAAGTAATCGGTTATGCAGACGGAACCTTACTTTACCGTGGTGTCGAAGCCGGACAAGCAGCTAAGATAAATGATGTGATTGCGGTGATCGGGAAAGAAGGAACCGATATCACACCTTATCTCGATACATTAAAATCATCCGGCGAAACAAGCGCTAAAGCAGAGACCGAAACTACAAAAACTGAAGAGCCGGCAGCAGCTTCTGCTCCGAATAATACAACTCTTGCACATACTAACCAACAGGTTGAAACAGCCGATGGGCGAGTAAAAGCATCTCCATTAGCGAAATCGATTGCGAAGCAAAAAGGCATAGACCTTCTGACCGTCAATGGAAGTGGAGATAATGGCCGTATTGTAAAACGTGATCTCGATAATCTGCAAACACAACCTGCTAAATCGACTACAACGCCCTCTGCTTCGGTATCAACATTTACACCTGGCGCAGAAGGCCATACAGATACACCCGTTACACAGATGCGTAAGATCATAGCGCAACGACTTGCGGAAAGTAAATTCTCTGCACCACATTTCTATTTGAAGACCTCAGTAGCCATGGATAACCTTCTGGCGATCCGAAAACAGATCAACGAATCAAGTGCGGTAAAGATTTCTGTGAATGATATGATGATTAAAGCAGCAGCAGCCGCATTAACAAAACATCCTGATGTGAACAGTAGCTGGTATGGCGATTTCATCCGTCAGAATCATCATATTCATATCGGCAGTGCGATCGCATTACCGGAAGGTTTGATTGTACCTGTTATTAAATTTGCGAATCAAAAGAGTTTATCGCAGATCGCTACGGATGCCAGTGAATTGTATGAGAAAGCGCGTAACAAGAAAATTCAGCCATCCGAATTTACCGGAAATACATTCACTATTTCAAATCTGGGAATGATGGATATTGATGAATTTACCGCTATTATTAATCCACCGGATGCATGCATATTGGCCATCGGCAAAAGCACACCAACGCCAGTTGTAGAGAATAACGCCATCGTAATCAAGAACATATTGAAACTTACCCTGAGCTGCGATCATCGCGTGGTGGACGGTGCTGTCGGTGCTGCGTTTCTTCAGACATTGAAAGGTTATCTGGAGAATCCTGTTTCAATGTTGGTATAAGCAACATCAGTGTATCCTGTGAGATAATGTTTTATCAAAGAAATAATTTCCTGATCTTGTCTGGTGCATTCTCGGACATGAAGCCTTTGTGATCTTGCAGCGAAATTTTCTAGAATACCATACTTTTCAATCTGCGATGAAATTTAATTTTATTGCCTTTGTTCTTTTAAGGTAGAGTGTTGTATGAGTGACTTTCAGCAGAATCTACATTAAAAAACGGACACTATCTGCATTAACATGTCGAGATAAAAAGAAGAAAGGCTAGCGTTATTACTCGCCAGCCTTTCTTTTATTCGACATTTTAAATTTTCTATTTATTCTACGACTACGCGACGGATAAAGTTCCCTCTATTTGAAATAATCTTAATCAGGTAAGAACCTTTTGCATAATTGGCGAGATCTAGTTCTGTTATAAATTCACCATGAACATTCTCAAACTTCTTTTCAGCCAGTATGGCACCTGTAATACTTAATGTCTGAATCGACAATGGTGTTGCCTCTACAGAGGTAAGTCCTATATAAATCTTACCTGAAGTAGGATTTGGATACACTCCTATATTCTCTATTGCATAGATATTCTTAACATTGTCTGGTAGCTGTTTGTACTTAAATGTAACAAGATAATCTTCGGTCTCACCTGATTCGTATAAACCTACACCTGTATCGGAAGCTGTGTTTGGACTAACATCATTGTTCAGCACCACACGCAATCCAGTAACTGTATTGACTGCAGGGAATGCAGGTGTTCGCACATATCCAAAAAGATAGAAATTACTTATATCGGCTATTCCTGAGAACACCCGCTCCTGTGGAATATCATACACCTGATTATTATTATAATCAACAAACACACTTACCTGAGCATCCCCATGAGTTGGCGTTTTTATAATATGATAGATCGCAAACTTATATACACTATCAGTAAAGAGTTGCATGGCGCCAAAACTCGTTCTGTCTGTCCTGTTCTTTACTGCGGAAGGATTATTCAAGTGAGGTCCTCCAACTATATATGAATACAGATTAACATTGCTTGTAGAGTCTGCAATAACAAAGGCACCCACATCGCTTGAATCCGTCGCTGGGCCACCTGTTGCAACGCTTTGTCCATAACACGCAAATGGAGGATTCATAACAACATGCAAAATATTTGAATACCCATCAGAAGTACCATTACAAGTGGTTCTGAATCTGAACCAGGATTCATTGTTAACTGTATAGGACAAGGTATCGGAAGTAGCTCCGGGAATATCTGAATAAGAAATGCCATCAGCGGAGTATTGCCAGTTAAAGGTCAGACCAAGAAAGTTAAGATCGTGTCCTGTATCGTTTAGGAATAATATATAGCCCGGGCAAGTCACGGTATCGCTTATTGTTGCGACACCCGGATTAGGAGGAGTATTACATGGTGGCAATGAGATATTTACCAGATAATCTTCTGTTTCACCACTAGGATAGGTACCACACGGAGTTACTGAACTGGCTGTTCCAAATACCTGATAAACGACCCTCATGCCTGTCAATCCAAATTGCGCTGTGGTAGGCACCTGAAAGGTAGAGGTCATCAATTGTGTTCCGGCATTCAATACTCCACCACCTACATTTTCGGTAACAGGGTCAAAGATACCATCGCGGTTAAAATCGATATACACTTTAGAATAACCATTAAAGAAGGTAGCGATTTGAGTGAAAGCGGTAACTTTCAAATCAAACGTACTGTCTCTGAAAATGGTGATCGGAGGCAATGCTGTGAACGTTGAATAATAATTAAGAGGCGAAGGATTGTTTAGCAATGGAGCGGCTGTGCCATTATTCAATAATATATTATTCTGTGCATCGTAGATGGAATAATTACCTATATTTTGCTTTTGAACATTCGTTTCACTTTGTGAAAGACAATAACAGGTATAGAAAGTCGCGAGTTGAGCAAACATCACCGGAGTTACCGAAGAAAGTCCGCTGGTAGGGCATTCCACGGTACATCTGAAATAGGTATCAGAAGTAACAACAGTGTTAATAATCGGACCAGCAGTGGTTCCGAAATTGGTCCATGGCCCAGTAGCTGTAGGGGCCCTTTCCCAGATATAATTGATACCACCGGCAATGGTCGCACCTGATAGAACAAGATTGAAAGGCACATTATTACAAGGACTAAATGGGTTTATGATTCCGGCAGTTGGCATTCCGCTGCAGGGTGCCAAGACATTAATATTGTCTATTCCGAGGTCTGTATCAAACTGAAAGTCTCCGTATCCACGGAAACGTAAAATACTATTAGAAGTATTTGAAGCAATAATCAGAGCTTTACTTTGCCATTGTGGTGCATTCGTATAGGAACCAATTGAATTAAAGGTAAACCCGCCATTGTCTGACACAAGAACCTCAAGGCTGTCGAATCCGAAACCTGTAAAATTATTATTGATATAATCGAAGGTGAGAGTTTTGTTACCAATCTGACTACAATTAAGATAAAGATCGAGGTCTCCGCTCAGGTTAGTTCCATAGCTATGAAAACGTGCTGAACTCAGTCCGGTAGAAGAAGCCGGCAAATAAAATCCGTCAAAAGGGTTCAACCAGTTGGCTGTATATCCTTCATCATACTTTCTCCAGGAAGGATTCCCTGTAAGAGGAGTATTTGACCAATGAAAATCATCAGGAACATCTTGTACATCGCAGTAATTTACCCAATTTTCGAAATCCTGTGTATAAGGAATGGTAGCAAATGAAGGTGATACTACATTAACAACCAACGGAGAGGTAGTACTACTTAATCCTGAAGCCACACATGTGACAGTACATTGATACCAGACAGAACCGCTCAAATTTGGGGTTACATAACCTGGACCTGTTCCTCCGAATCCACCTATCACATTCATCCACGAACCTCCGGAATTGGTAGATTGTTGCCAGTTATAGCTTAACCCACCTGTTACCGTATTCCCAGTCAGCCCTAAATGAATTTCCTGACCTGCGCATTGGGTCAAAGGCCCGCCTGGTGTAACAGTACCTGCCACTGGAGCACCTGTGCAAGGAGCTGAAGGCAATACTTCCACATTATAATCCTCTGTTTCTCCATAAGAGAAATCAACACCACAATAATCTGTTGATAATGGTACTGTCACAAAACGGCAGGTAATCCTCATCCTAGTAATTCCTGGAGGTGCCGTTGTAGGAATTAGAATGCTTCCTGTGAATGGAGTTATAGCACTCCCCGGAGAAGACCAAATAAATTCATTGGGTTCATCAAAATCATAATCCTGATTCCAGTCTATCCAGATGGCAAATCCTTGTGAGAAAGCAGTACCAGCCTGCACAGAATAATTAAAGCTTGCCCCCTGAACCTGAGAGACGGTCATGGTATTATTATACGTATAATTATTTGGAAGAATTCCATTGCAACCTGAATTCAGGTTTGAAATGTTCGTTAGACCTCCTGTTGTAAACACATTATCTATAAAATCAGAACTTGTACAGCCGATAGAGTAAACTGGGAGGCAGTATTGAGCCATTGAGACACCGCTGAAGGCAAGTAAAAAACTGCTTAATACTAGTAATTTTTTGATCATTTCCTGAAGAAATTTAAGAGTGTTATGAATTCCAAAATAAACGGCAGGCAAAAGACATGTCCCTACCCTATTTTGATTTGTAAAACTAAATAAAAAACCCGATTATTTCTAATCGGGTTCTCAAAAAAAATAATTGGGGTATCTTATTCAGAAACAACCTCAAATTCGATTTCAACGATATTGGAATTACCAAAGTCAATATTCGCTTTAAAGGTGCCTGTTTCTTTCACTTCATCAACGATAGAGATGCGTTTACGGTCGATCTCATAGCCTTTCTGCTCGCGGATTGCGCGCGCAATCTGGATAGGTGTTACAGAACCAAAGATTTTAGCTGATGTACCGGTTTTAGCACCAATCTTAACAGGTGATGCTCTTAATACATCAGATACTTTATTGATCTCACTCAATAAGGCAGCTTCCTTCTTGTCTTTTACTTTATTCTTTTCAGCCACTACCTTAAGGTTTGATGGCGATGCTTCGATGGCATATTTCAAAGGGATTAGATAGTTACGTGCATAACCCGGGCGGACATTCACTACTTCATGAGCAGATCCCAAATTGTCCATATCTTTTACTAGTATTACTTGCATGTTTCGTTTACTTTAAAAGGTCAGTTACATAAGGTAAAATAGCCATCTGACGACATTTCTTTACAGCCGTTGCTACTTTACGTTGAAATTTCAATGAGTTTCCTGTCAGACGACGAGGCAATAATTTTCCCTGATCGTTGATGAATTTCTTTAAGAATTCGCCATCCTTGTAATCAATGTACTTGATGCCCATTTTCTTAAAACGGCAGTATTTTTTCTGACGGATCTCCACTCGCTGGGTGGTTAAATATTTGATATCTGATTTTGCCATGATTATGCTTCTTCTTTTTCGGTTAATAGATTTGATTCTTTCTCAGCAGGCACTGGTTTTTCAATTTTAATGCCTCTACGCTTACGATCATTGTATGCTACTGCATGTTTATCCAACACGGTGATCATAAATCGCATGATAGATTCGTCACGGTTCATCTGGATCGTGAATTTTGCATTCAACGACGTATCTGCTTTGAATTCCATGACGTAATACAGACCTGTTGTCTTCTTTGCGATCGGATAAGCAAGTGATTTCAATCCCCAGCTATCTTCCCCAACGATTTCACCGTTGTTGTCTGTAATGAATTTTTTTAGATTTTTGGTCCCTGCATTGAACTCTTCGTTCGATAATACAGGTGTAAAAATGACCATCAGTTCGTAACTGCTCATATGTATAGTATTAATTTAAAAAATTAGGTTCCTCAGCGACTATATGTTGGATGTCATATTCAGGATGAACACAACAGCTGAAAATACCGGACGGCGAAAGTAGATAAAATAGTTAGAACTATCAACATTTTATCCTGATAAAACTAGAAAACCACCAAATCGGTGGTTTTCTTTACTTTTTGCAGTACAACTATTAATGTTGTGTAGTATCCGTAGTTGTTTCTGTTGTTGTTGTTGTAGTGGTTGTTGCTGAATCAACCGGGGCTGGTGTTGGAGCTGTTTCAACAGGAACTGTTTCTGTTGTTGTTGTTTCTGTTGTTTCTGTTTTTTCTGACTCAGAGCAAGAAGCGAAGAAACCTAAAGCGATTGCGAAAATTGAAAGTTTTACTAAATTTTTCATTTTTATATTTTTTAATTGTTTGATGATTAATACCCGTTTTTAAAAAAAGTAACCCCTGATCTTAAAAATAAAATGATACTTTTCTCATTTTCCCTTGAAACGCCCTGTTTACAGGCATATTAATTTTCAAACAAATTTCGGAAAAAGAATCATCTATATCTTTCAAACGCCTGAAAGCCCTGTTGGAAATAAAAAACATCTTTAAAAAAATTAAAATGAACTTTTTAGTAGACTTTTGGGTTACCTAAACCCCTAATACGTATTAATGGGACATAATTCACAAACTTTGAGTGATGAACAATTAATCAGTTCTTTGGCATCAGGGGAATCCTCCACCATTAGTCATATCTATAAATCCTGTTATCCTACCATTGAAAAAATGGTTTTTAAGATGAATGGATCGCTTGATGACGCGTATGATACCTTTCAGGATGCCGTAACATTGCTTTACGAAAAGGCAAAGGCCGGTGATCTGCACCTTACCTGCAGATTTTCAACCTATATCACAGCGGTGGCTAAACATATCTGGCTTAAAAAACTCGAAAAAAAGAAAAACCAATCGTTCTCAATCTTTCACGATAATATCGAAGAAGTGGCCGGAGTGAATAGTGATGTAGGCATCTTTATGGAGTTTGAAACAAATGTCTCAAAACTGAATAGCTGTTTCAGGCAGATCGGAGAACCTTGCAAAGGCGTGTTAACCGCCTTTTATATGACTGGGAAAAGCATGCAGGATATTGCAACCGAATTTGGATATACCAATGCTGAAAATGCCAAAACTCAGAAATATAAATGCCTGAACAGATTGAGGAAATTATTTTTTAATGAAAAAGAAATAGCAAGAAATGAACGAACATACTAATACGTACGAACTGGTAGAGAAATATTGTCTTGGTTTAATGGATGATAAAGAGAAATTGTTTTTTGAGATCGAATTAGAGAACAATCCAGCGTTGAATAAGCTGGTATTGGAGCATACGACCCTTTTGAACACCTTCGATCATCATGCCAATAAGGAATTTATCAAGTACTCTCTTGGCTCTATTCATGAGCATAACCAAAGCCATACCCAACTTCTTTTCAGACAATTGAAGTTGAGTGTCAATAAATACTGGCGAACGGCCTCTGTTGCGGCATGTGTTGCATTTATGGCTTCTGCCTGTACTTTCCTGATCGCCAGATCTGTCTATAAAAAAGATACACATGCCCAATACCAATTGCTGAAAGGAGAGATCAATAGTATTAAACGCGATCAGAAGAATATCAAAAATGAAGTGGATAGGGTGAAAATGGATGTCGTCCAGGTACCTTCAGAACCATCTCAGTTTAGCGGAACCGGGTTTGCGATCAGTAAAAATGGGTATATAGTAACGAACCTCCATCTGGTTGAAGGTTATAATAAGATCTTCACATTTACAGAGGACGGGGTCGGTCATCAGAGTACAGTGATTGCCACCGATGAACTCAATGATCTTGCCATTTTAAAAATAACAGAATCAGATTTTGCCTTCGAAGGGAAACTCCCCTATTCGATTCGTAAATCCGGATTGAACCTTGCACACAGAGTATATTCCTTAGGTTTCCCAAAGAATGATATCGTGTATAATGAAGGCTATATCAGCTCTACGACTGGTTTTGAAGGCGATACCAATAAATTTCAACTGGAGCTTCCATCAAGCCCTGGTGTAAGTGGCGCACCTATTATTGATGAAACGGGAAATGTCTTGGGAATTATCTCAGGAAAACAATCACAGACTGAAGGCGTTACCTATGCTATTAAAAATAAAGCATTACTCAATCTTGTAAAAAGCCTTCCTAAAGATTTTTCAGGAAACAACTTTCAGGAAAGTTCCATTAAAGGACAAAACCGAGGCGGGCAGATTCATCAGATTCAGCGTTTCGTTTGTATGGTGAAGGTGTATAATTAACTTTTTGCAACTTGATAAAAACGGATTGCCCTTGTAGGATTGGCTGTCAACTTTTCGTTAGATTTTAAGGATTAATGTTGATATTGATACATTTCGGTAAATATTTTTATATTTATGTCTTTTAAAAATAATCATCGAAAAACAACGAAATCAATATGCCATTCCCATCCGATCTTGAAATTGCTCAAAACGCACCCATCCAACATATAAAAGAAATCGCAGAAAAAATCGGAATCCCAAACGATGACCTGCAATATTATGGAAAGAACAAGGCCAAATTACCGCTTGAACTGATCAATGAAGAAAAGATAAAAAAAGCTAAACTTATTCTGGTTTCAGCCATCAACCCTACCCCGGCCGGAGAAGGAAAAACGACTGTTTCAATTGGTTTGAATGAAGGATTGAACAAGATCGGCAAAAAAGCAATCGTGGTGTTGCGAGAACCTTCACTAGGTCCTGTGTTTGGAATGAAAGGTGGTGCTGCTGGCGGAGGCTATTCCCAGGTGATCCCGATGGAAGATATCAACCTGCATTTTACGGGCGACTTTGCAGCTATTGAAAAGGCCAATAATTTATTATCGGCACTCATAGATAACAATCTGCAGAATAAACAACATAACCTTGGGATTGATCCCCGTACCATCAAATGGAAACGGGTGATGGATATGAATGATCGTTCTTTAAGACAAATCATTATTGGGATTGGCGGTACCGGCAATGGTATTCCACGGGAAGACGGATTTAATATAACGGCTGCATCAGAGGTGATGGCCATCCTTTGTATGTCGAAAGATATTGATGATCTGAAACGACGACTTGCGAATATTTTTATTGGTTTCACATTTGCTAAAAAACCAGTCTTTGCGAGGGATCTGAAAGCGGAAGGAGCAATGGCGTTATTATTGAAGGATGCCATTAAACCCAATCTGGTTCAAACCCTGGAAGGAAATCCTGCCATTTTGCATGGCGGACCATTTGCAAATATTGCCCAAGGAACGAATACCATACTCGCTACCAAAATGGGATTATCATTAGGGGATTATGTAGTAACAGAAGCAGGTTTTGGTGCCGATCTTGGTGCTGAAAAATTCATGAATATCAAATGTGGCTATGGCAATCTTACGCCTCATGCTATTGTGTTGGTGGCTACAATCCGCGCGCTTCGTCATCATGGTGGGGCAAAAAAAGATGAATACAATACACCGAGTATCGAGAAAGTCATTAAAGGATTTCAGAATCTTGAAAAGCATATTGAGAATTGCAGAAAATTCGGGATTACACCGGTCGTTGCCATCAATTATTTTCCTGCAGATACCGAAGAGGAAATTGAGTTTGTCATAAAACATTGCGAGCA
>Ga0105047_10004064_pt1 | contig 25651 bp, 27 predicted proteins | sample MAT04_FD_78384 | JGI IMG/M metagenome (GOLD analysis project Ga0105047, IMG submission 78384) | Freshwater microbial communities from Lake Fryxell liftoff mats and glacier meltwater in Antarctica - MAT-04 (megahit assembly) | ecosystem: Environmental > Aquatic > Freshwater > Ice > Liftoff...
TGGAAGGGACCGAAAGTAGGCATCTTTGAAATGCGCAGGCATTATACCAACTATTTAAAAGGACTGCCCAATATAAAAGAATTTCGCATGAAGCTTGTAACCCTTTCTGAGCCTGAAGATATAAGCGATGTGTTAGATGAAGTGAGCGAGCATTACAAAGACCATAGTTTTGAGCGTACGCCCATCGAGTTAATTAATTATCATGAGAAATGCCCTGTATAAATAAGATATTAGATACAAGATATTAGATACAAGAGGAGCAAAAAAGGATGAATGATGAATGATGAATGAAGAATTTGCGGAGGTGTTAGAAACTAATAAAAGGTTTGGTGCGCTCATCAAATTACACATTTGAACATTTGTCCGGGCTATACGTTGCAAGTCCTCGTTTCGCTGCGCTGCACTGTGGGCTTTTCACTGCTATCCTGCCGCTCTTCGGCTTTAAATCTTTTTTTAACTTTTTAGCCCTTGCTTGAAAGTGCTCGCTTTTTAAAAGTGAAATTCAATATAAAAAAAGCAAAATAAATTTAACTAAGACAGGATTTCATCAAATAAATTTCTTCAACCTTAGTAGTAAAGTTTGCCTTTGGAATACATCAACCTTATTACCTTATTTAACAATGAACTCGTAAAAAGGCCTTTCATTAATCTCTATGCATATAAAATAAAATTGTAATTTTAAAGATGCAACCGGAGCCATATAAAATTTACAACTCGGCAGAAGAATTAGAAACTGCACGACTAAAAGCTGCGGCTAATCGCACCTACACAGAAAGATTTTACACCCTCACCAAACTAATTCGAATATGCAAAATGATTAGCAATGCAAAAATAATTTCTTCACCTGTTTTGAAAGAAAAATAAATCATGGATATTTTAGATGAAGATATTTTATCTCTTTGGAGATGCTTGAACAATAATAATGTTCGTTATATAATGATTGGAGGTTTTGCTACAAATTTACATGGCTATAACAGAGCTACAGATGATATTGATTTATGGATTGATGATACGCTGGAAAACAGAAAAAATTTAAGGAAAGCTTTGCAAGAGCAAGGCTCAGGAGATTACGATGTTATAGAAAGTATGCAGTTTGTACCGGGATTTACAGACTTTCAATTAAATTTCGGATTTAAGTTGGATGTAATGACATCAGTAAAAGGGCTTGAGAATATCGGATTTGAGGAATGCTATGATTATGCTGTAATTGCGGAGATAGAACAATTGCCTGTAAGATTTTTACATTTCAATCATTTAATTACATGCAAAAAAGCAACTGGAAGACCAAAGGATTTATTGGATGTGGAAGAGCTTGAAAAAATTAAAAAATTAAAGTAATAATTTATTTTGTAATAATTGCTTTTGTATAATTGATAATTTTAATTTCATAAATCACGCTCCTATTCTTCATCATGAGATAGATTATAACACTTATCACTGCTACCAAAAATAACGACGCAGCTACACCCAAGTAATATTCATTTGCATCCTTCCTCTTAAAATAAAAAAATATAAAAGCCGCTGCAAATAGTATGGAAATATTTACATAAATAAGTACTGTAAGATTTTGGTTCATTTCTTTAATTCTCGGCAGCTCTTTGCTTTTTAACAACTCAGGATGCAAATCATAATTGTAAACATTCCTTACTTTTAAAGCATCGGCTTTTGTGTAGTTAGAAAAACCAGCACCAATATTTAACAATGCAAAAACAGCAAGTGGCAATGCAAACCCTTTGTACCAATTTGTTTTTAACGCCATATAAAATACAATCGCAACTATTAAAGCCACAGCTCCTAAAACCATTAAAAAAAGCTGTTCATTTTTAAAGGCAGAAAAATAATTTTCTATATCAGTTTTTGTAAACATGCGTTGTTTTTATTCTTCTATAGCAGCTAAGATATTTTTGCCCAGTGGCGGCTCCGATGATTCAAAGAAATGTGTAAGATTTCCTTTTTCGTCAACCAAGTATTTGCAAAAATTCCATGTAGGTTCATTGGTGTTCCAGCCATTTTTATCTTTATCAGTTAGCCACTCGTACACCTTATTCTGTGTAGAATGTACTACCACCTTGCTTTTTCGCATCAGCGGAAAAGTAATGCCATAATTATGTTTGCAAAATTCTGATATGGCATGGTCATCTCTACTTTCCTGTTTTTGAAAATCGTTTGCCGGAAAAGCAATTACTTCCAGCTTGTCTTTGTACAGTTCAAATAATTTTTCCAAAGCACCGTATTGTGCAGTATAGCCACAATCCGATGCTGTATTTACAATTAAAACCTTTTTATTTTTTAGTTGAGAAAAATCAAATTCTTCTCCGTGCGTTAATATAGATTTTAAATTGTAAAAAGATTGAATTGCAGGTTTCTTCGAAGAAAATATTCCCTGATTTCTTTTTAAAATTCTATTAAAAAAAGCAAATAGCGGGTATACTGTTTTTAAAAATCGTTGTCTTGTGGTCATAACTATTTCATTACTTTTTTAAACAAATTTAGCCTGTTTGTAAACGGTGGATATTTTATTGAAGGATCAAACCAGGTAGGCGTTTTCATTACAGATTTTTTGTGGCTAAAGGTATCAAAAGTAAACTTTCCATGGTAGCTGCCCATACCACTTGCGCCTCTACCACCAAACGGTAATTTATCATTAACAAGGTGAAGCGCAGCATTGTTAATACAGCCACCGCCAAATGCCACTGCACCGAGCCAGTTAATTTCTTTTTCTTTTGACGATGTAAATAAATAAAATGCCAATGGGTTCTTATTTTGCTTTATAATATTTACAGCTCCATCCATATTTGTAAATGAAATAATGGGTAATACAGGCCCAAATATTTCTTCCTGCATTACGGTATTATTAGTGTCATTTATTTGTAGCAAAGTTGGTTCAATGTACAAATCTTTTTTATCTGTTTTTCCACCCGATAATATTTTACCAAAGGCTAAATATTTTTCAATTCTATCAAATTGTTTTTCATTTATTATTCTGCCATAAAAATCTGCTCTCTGTACATCATCACCAAAAAACTTATTTATATTTTCAATAATTGCTGTAATTAGTTTTTCTTTAACTGTTTCATGTACTAACAAATAATCTGGCGCTACGCAAGTTTGCCCTGCGTTTAAAAATTTAGTCATGGTTATTCTCTTTGCAGCTATTTTAACATCAGCATCGCTTTCAATAACGCATGGACTTTTGCCCCCAAGCTCCAGCGTTACCGGTACAAGATTTTTTGCGGCAAGCTCATAAATAACTTTTCCCACTGCTGTGCTTCCTGTATAAAAAACATGGTCAAAAACAAAGTTGTTCATTAACTCCGGCACCACAGTTGCACCATCCCCCTCTATAAACAAAATATATTGCGGGTCAAAGGTTTCCTCAATTATTTTTTTTGTAATAGCAGTAGTTGCAGGCGCCATTTCAGAAGGTTTTACTACCACACAATTGCCTGCAGCTATGGCGCCAATAAGTGGTGTAAATAATAAATTGAATGGGTAATTCCAAGGGCTAATAATAAGTACAACGCCCAACGGCTCTGCCATTACAAAACTTTTAGATGGAAAATTAAACCAGTTTGTTTCAACTTTCTCTGGGGCCATCCACCCTTTTAAATGTTTAAGAGAAGCACTTGCTTCCGATAATACAAATCCATTTTCAGATATGTAACTTTCTTCTTTGCTTTTACGGAGATCTTTATGCAATGCTTCAAAAATCTCCCCCTCATATTTTTGTACTGTTGCCTTTAGTTTTTGCAATTGTTCTTTTCTAAAATTGTAGCTTTTGGTTATACCTGTTTCAAAATAACTGCGCATTTTTTGTGTGGCTTCGCTTGTATTCATTTAATACTAAATTTGTTTTTTAAAGTTAAGCAAACTAACTATGAACGATGAACATTATATGCGTTTGGCACTAAGAGAAGCAGCAATTGCTTTCGAAAAAGATGAAGTACCCATTGGTGCCATTCTGGTAATTGCTGATAAAATAATAGCCCGGTCTCATAATCAGGTAGAACTGCTAAATGACAGCACTGCTCATGCAGAAATATTATCGCTTACTACTGCCTATAATTCATTAGGCAGCAAATATATTCCGGATGCCACTTTATATGTAACCATTGAGCCATGCCTTATGTGCTGTGGTGCTTTGTACTGGAGTAAAATTGGCAAAGTGGTTTTTGGTGCACCAGATGATAAAAACAGTTACCGAAAATATACTGGTGATGTAAATCCTTTTCATCCAAAAACAATTATTGTTGGCGGGGTTTTGCACGAAGAATGTGCGGCACTGATGAAGGAATTTTTTCAGAACAAAAGAAGACCCCTCGGTTCCCCGAAAAAGCCCCCTCAATCCCCCGAAGTGGGAAGCTGGTCTCTGATACTTTAAAGAATATTATAAATTTAAAGTGTGGCTTTAAAATAGAAATTATTTATTTTTTTCAAATAAAATTTACTTGCATTATTTTTTTAATGACCAATAAAGTATTGAAGTCCGGCTCCTCTCCTTCAAAGAGGCGGGGGTGAAGTTCATTCGGAGAGGCGCCGGAAGTTTTATTTATAAATTCTAGAGTAAGGTTTACTTGCGGCGTGAACAATATAACATTGCGAAAGTGAAATCGTGTTTTCAATTACGAAAATTTTTAACCTGTATTCCTTTTTAGGCTTTAATTTTGCATCACATTTATTTTAAACCACTAAAAATTTACAACATGGCATTTACACTTCCACCGCTTCCATACGCATACGAAGCATTAGAACCACATATTGATACCGAAACAATGAAAATACACCACGATAAGCATCACCAGGCTTATGTGGACAATCTGAATAAAGCAATTGCAGGTACAGAAAACGAGAATAAATCAATTGAAGAACTGGTAAAAAGCGCAGGTACATTTAGCCCCGCAGTTCGTAACAATGGCGGTGGACACTGGAACCATACCTTCTTTTGGGATTCACTAAAAGATAATAATGGTGCAAAGCCAACGGGGAAATTAGCAGAAGCTATTGACGCAGCATTTGGAACATTCGACGCCTTTAAAGAAAAATTTAATGCTGCAGGTACTACTCGCTTTGGGAGTGGCTGGGCTTGGTTAAATACTAAAGATGGCAAGTTAGAAGTAAGCTCTACACCCAATCAAGATAATCCACTAATGGACGTAGCAGAAGTTAAAGGCACGCCGATATTAGGTTGCGATGTTTGGGAACACGCTTATTACCTAAAATACCAAAACAAACGCCCTGCATATTTAGAAGCATTTTGGAATGTGGTAAACTGGGATAAAGTAGCAGAGCGTTTCGAAAAAGGATAAGAATATTTACAGGATAATTTTAAAAAAGCCATTCCCATTAGGATGGCTTTTTTAGTGCAAAAATCTCTACAAAAAATTCTCACTGTTTTAAAAGCTATACCAAAAATTTACGGCAACATCTTTGATATTTAAAAGCATCAATCATATAAAAATATTCTATGGCTTTTATAAAATCTACCCAAAGCAGTGGTGAAGTTGTTAATCTTTATTATGAAGATTTGGGTAAAGGTAAAACAGTAGTTTTCATACATGGATGGCCTTTAAGTGGTAGTATGTGGGAATATCAAATTACCCAATTACCACAACAAGGCTTGCGCTGTATAACTTTTGACAGGCGTGGTTTTGGTAATTCAGATAAACCCGTGGGCCCTTATGATTATAATACCTTGGCGGCAGATTTAAAAGCAGTAATAGATGAATTAAAATTAGAAGACGTAACGCTTGTGGGTTTCTCCATGGGTGGAGGAGAAATTGCAAAATATTTTTCTTTATATGGCGGTGCGAAAGTGAGTAAAGTTGTATTAATAAGTGCAGTGGTTCCATACATGTTAAAGACGGATGATAATCAAGATGGTGTGCCGCAAGAAGCATTTGATGAGATGGGTGAAAAAATGACAAATGACAGACCAGCATTTTTAGAAGCCTTTAATAAAGATTTTTTTGGTGTGTCGCTATTAAGCCACCCTGTAAGTGATGCATTTTTACAGCAGTGTGTAAATGCAGCAATGCTGGCTTCTCCAATTGCTACCATCGAATGTGCAAAAGCATTTTCGTCAACTGATTTTAGAGCAGATGTAGTAAAAATAAATGTACCTACATTAATTATACATGGAGACGCTGATAAAACAGTACCAATAGCACCAACAGGTAACCGTTCAGCCAATTTAATACCTGGCGCCAAGTATATAATTTACGAAGGAGCACCACATGGTTTATGGTTTACAGAAAAAGAAAGGTTGAACCAAGATTTGGTAGATTTTATTTAATAAATCTATTTAGTAAATTATTATAAAAGAGGATTGCCTTTTTTATAATTATGATAGTTCCGATTTAATCTCCAGTAAAAACCAATGCAATTTTGTATTGGTTTTTTTCGTTTGCCTATATGCACATTTAAAAATGCGTCATGGTACCGGGTCATACCCATGCCCACCCCAAGGGTTACAACTTATTACTCTTTTTGCGGTTAGCCAAAATCCTTTAAACGGTCCAAATTTTTTAAAAGCTTCTATACCATATTGCGAGCAGGTAGGGGTGTATCTACATTTAGATTTACCAAGCCATGGCGATATTGCCAGTTGGTAAAACCTGATGAGCATAATAAAAGGAAAACTAAAAATTTTATTGAATGTTTTCATCCGTCAGTTTTACAATTCGTTTAAGCACATTACCTGTTTTTTCAAATAGTAATTTGTACTCCGGTATTTCCTTACCGGTATAAATAAAAAATAAATGGACAGATTTATTTATGGCTGTAAGTTGATATTGCAAATCATTTTTTTGTAAACGATATGCTTCTCTCATCAATCTTTTTATTTTATTTCTATCAGTAGCCCTTTTAAAATTTTTACTGCTTGCAGAAAAGCCTGCTTTTAATCCTATTTCATTTTCAATGGTAAACCACAATATTCTGAATGGAAAATTGGAGAAACTTTTCCCTTTTGCAAACAGCAAATCTATAGCCTTGCGGCTTTTCAGCCGATCCTCTTTTTTTAAAAAATATCGTTGGGTTGTTTCCAAAGTAATAATATCAATCTACTTTTTAATTTTTTAGCAAAATTAAGTTTTAGTATCCGGCTTAAAAATCTTTTCTATTATGCTGACAATAATAAGCGGATAATTGTTATGCATTTAAGATATGCTAAAAAATTATTGGGGTTTATAGAATGATGTTTCATAATTTTTAAAACTGGTTGACTCCATAAACTTTCCCCAATGTGGGATATAACTCTTTTTAAAATGTAAATTCAAGTGTAAATTATAGTTGGCAACATATTTTCTAATTATAATTGTAAAAATTTATAAATATGAAACCAAACATAGGTTTAACGCCTGCTAACCTTAAAAAAGTCACCGATATATTATCAGCCATATTAGCTGACGCAATAATGGTAAGTATAAAAACACACAAATTCCATTGGAATGTATCTGGTGAAAGTTTTATGGAATATCATAAGCTTTTTGATACTCATTATGAAAAGTTGGGTGAAGCAATTGATGAAATAGCAGAAAGAATTAGCAAATTAGGATCTATGGCTATTGGCACAACGAAAGAATTTTCTGAAATGTCTCAAATAAAAGAAGCGCCCGGTAAAAATCCTTCATCAATTGAAATGGTAAAAGAGTTATTAAAAGACCATGAAACAATTATACAAACACTAAGAGAAAAGGTAGATGAATGTGCTGAAAAAATTAAGGATGCCGGCACGGCAGATTTTCTTACAAACCTAATGGAACAACATGAAACACTTGCATGGACGTTAAGGAGATATCTCAACTAAAATGTATTGTTCTAAAACAAATAGAAGATTTTAAGAAATTCCCGGTTACCACTTATGACCGGGATTTTTTGTGCGCACAGTTATTTGGTATTTTAATGTTTAATGTAACCTTTCACATCATAAAATAGATTCCAGTTCTTTAAAATGCGTAATGGTGAAAGTGGGTGATAATTTTAAGGGAGCTTGTATATGGTTTACAAAAACCTGATCCATTCCTGCATTAATGGCACCTTGTATATCTGCATCCTGGTTATCGCCAATCATTATACTTTCATGCAAAAGAGCGTTAGCTTTTTGCAAAGCAAAATCGAAAATTTCTTTTTTAGGTTTTAAGCTGTTGCTGCATTCAGAAGTAATTACCTCTGTAAAATATTTATCGAGTCCACTGTTTTGCAGTTTCATTCTCTGCACTTTTTCAAACCCATTGGTAATAAGATGAAGGGTGTATTTTTTTTGAATGAGATAATCCAGTATTTCGAATGTATGTGGGAACACGTTTTTTTTTGTAGGCAATATTTCTAAAAATTGTACACTTATTTCTCTAGATAATTTTTCGTCCGCCACCTTAAAATCGAGCATGGTGCGCCACATTCTTTTCCACTTTAATTCTTCAACTCCAATAAATCCTTTTTCGTATCTGCTCCATAAATGAGCATTGTGAAAAATATAACGCTCATAAAAAGCATTAAATTCTGCACCAACTTTTTGTCCTAAACCTTGAGTATATAAATCTGAAAGGGTGGCTTTTGCGTTACTGTCAAAATCCCAGATAGTATGATCCAAATCGAAAAAAATATGTTTGTAAACCCGCATGTGAATTTGTAAATTTTTGAAAGACGATGTTATAACTTTACTGAGGTATAAAGTTAGCCAATTAAAAAAAACAAACATGAATATTGTAATTACAGGGGCGGCAAGGGGAATTGGTAAAGCCATTGCAGGCAAATTTGCCGTAGAGGGGCACACCCTTTTTTTATGTGCAAGAAATAAAGAAACGCTGGAAAATACTGCTGCAAATATGTTAGAAAAATTTAAAAAGTGTCAAGTGCATACTATGGTGGCTGATCTTTCAGACAAAGCAAATGCAGATGCTTTCGCAGAATGGTGTTTAACTTTTGCTGCGCCAGATATACTTATTAATAATGCAGGCGGGTTTGTACCAGGAAATATTTTGGATGAGCCAGATGACAATCTGGAGAATATGATAAACAATAATTTATACAGCGCATATCATCTTACCAAAAAACTTGCACCTGCAATGGTGAAAAATGGGAGCGGACATATATTCAACATTTGTTCCGTAGCATCATTACAAGCCTACAATGGCGGTGGCAGTTACAGTATCAGCAAGTTCGCACTAAACGGTTTTAGCAAGAATTTACGACACGAATTAAAAGAACATAATATTAAAGTAACAGCCGTTTTCCCCGGTGCGGTTTTTACAGATTCCTGGGCAGGTTTTGACAACAGTACCAACAGAATAATGGAAGCAGATGATATTGCAGCAATGATACTTGCCTGCACAAAACTTTCGCCGGCAGCTGTACCAGAGGAAATTGTAATGAGGCCACAATTAGGCGATTTGTAATTAACAGTTTCTTTAAATTTTTTATGATAAAAGAAGGGGTGCAGCCCTTTTAGTTATTTATTTTTGCAGTTCGCTCCCGATTTTATTTTTATGAATGCACTTTTTACAAAACTAATTTATTGCTTTTTTGTTTTGTTGGCATCTTTAGATGCTGCAGCACAAACAAAATTTATTGCTTCTGTAAACCCTGTGCAGGCTGGTAAAGATGAATATATTACCCTTACGCTTACGGTGAAAAATGGCAATAATGTACAGAATATTACGCCCCCCGCACTGCCAGATTTCAATATTGTAAGTGGGCCAAATACTACCTCTGAACAAAACAGCATTAATGGTGTTGTTTCACAATCTGTATCACTTAGCTTTATTTTGCAGGCAAAAAAACCGGGATCGTACAAAATTGATGCTGCCACGGCTTTGGTAAATGGACGCACTTTTAGGAGTAACAATTTAAACTTAGTAGTAAGTAAAAAAGTAGCTGATAATGGGCAACAGAACAATAATGTAAATTCCCCAATGCAATCGTTGCTATCTGGTGCAGATCCTTTTAACGAGCCGCAAAGAGATGTTCAGTTTAGTGATTATATTTTACGAAAAGGAGATAACATACAAGAAAAAGTTGGTAAAAATATGCAGCTGAAACTGCAATGTAACAAAACTACATGCTATGTTGGCGAGCCATTATTGGCAACATATAAATTATATTCCAGATTACGTAGCGAAAGCAGCCTCTCCAAAAATCCTTCTTTTAATGGGTTTTCTGTAGTGGAAATGATGCAGCAAAATGATCCTACTGTAGTTTCTACAGAACAATTAAATGGCAGAACATACAACGTTTATACCATACGAAAGGCGCAATTATATCCTTTACAAGCCGGCGAAACCGAACTGGAATCTGCATCGCTGGATAACAGAATTACATTTATAAAATATAGCGGAAATAGCGGAAATAATTACTATATAGATCCCAATGCCATGGTTACAGAAATGGTAACGCTTAGCAGCAAACCAATGAGCATATTTGTAAAACCATTGCCTGAAATAGGTAAGCCCGACGGTTTTAAAGGTGCAGTAGGAAACTTCACCATTGAATCTTCTCTTGAAAAAAATAAGTTTTCTACAGATGAAACCGGTAAGCTTTTTATTACCATAACCGGAAGTGGTAATATGCAACTGCTTACCTTGCCAGATATTACATGGCCATCAACTTTTGAAGTTTTCGATACAAAACTTACAGATAATACAGATAATAAAACGGTACCAATAAGTGGTAGCAAGAGTTTTGAAATTCTTTTTTCGGTGGGGAAAGAAGGCAACTACCAAATCCCTATAATCAATTTTAGTTTTTTTGATCCTGCATCTGGCACGTACAAAAAATTGAGTACAGGTAATATTCAATTTTTTGTAACTAAAAGTACAGGAAAAGGAGATTCTGCAAAGCAGAAAATGCAAATAGAAAATAAAAAAGAGTTGCCTTTTTTAGATGCAATCTTTGAAAAAAGATGGTTGATCATATTGCTTATTGTAGGAATTATTATTACAATATTAATTTTTAGATTAACGAAAGAGAAAAAAGTAAAAGATAAACTGATAAAAATAGCATCTGTTGATAGTACAATTCAACATACAACTGAGCCAGTAATTTTTATACACGAAAATCCTCTTACAAAAACAGAAGATTGTCTTTTTAAAAACGAATGCGAATCATTTTATGTAATTATTAATGAGGAAATAAAAATCTATTTATCAAAACGTTTTAATATGCCGGTAGAAAATTTAAACGGTAAAACGTTGAGTGCTGTAATGGATAAAGCCGGGATAGACAATAATACTATTTTGGAAACAAATAGCGTTATACAAGATATTGAATGGCAGTTGTACACACCTTTTGAAAGGAACGAAGCTATAAATGAAATGTATGCACGTGCTCAAAATATTGTACAAGTTCTTGGCAATAAAATGAGTTAATCTGTAAATTTATAACCTACACCCCGGGCCGAATGAAAATAGCGTGGGTTCCTACTATCTTCTTCAAAATATTTGCGAAAGTTTAATATAAAATTGTCAATGGTGCGGGTAGTTGGATAAACATTGTAACCCCAAACTGCCTGTAAAATTTTTTCTCGGGTTACCACTTCATTTTTGTTTTCTATCAATAGCTTTAGCAGCATGAGTTCTTTTTTTGTAAGTTCAAATTTTACACCATTTTTATTAAATGATTCTGCAGCTTTAAAATCAATTTTATTTTTTCCAAACTTGTATATATCCGGCAAGGGTTGTTTGGTAGAAATCTGTTCGCTTTTTTTAATAAGTTTATCAACCCTTAATAAAAGTTCTTCTAAATTAAATGGCTTTGTAAGATAATCATCTGCACCTTTTTTTAAACCGAGTACTCTGTCTGCACTGCTGTTTTTAGCACTTAAAATTAAAATGGGAAGTTCTGTATTATTCAATCTAATGGTTTCACAAACCGTTATACCATCAATTTCCGGTAGCATCACATCTAAAATCAACAAATCGAAATGCTCTTGCGATATCATTTTTAATGCCTGCGCTCCATCATAGCTACTACTTATTTCATAGCCCTCCAGTTCTAAATTAAGCTTTAAAGCTTCGTGCAGGTTTTCTTCATCTTCTACCAGTAAAATTGAAAATTTCTTAGTCGCCATTTTTAATTATTTACGCTTCCGCTTTTAACGAAAAAACAAAGATACTACCTGCCTTCGGGTTATCTTCTATTGTAATATTTCCATTGTGTGTTTTAGCAATCCTGCTGGTTAGATATAAACCTAATCCGGTGCCCTTTGCTCTTTTTGTGGCCTCGTTTCCTGTTCTATAAAATTTTTGAAAAATCTTTTGTTTTTCTGCTTCGGAAATTCCGGGTCCCTCATCAATTATTTTTAGCACTGCAATGTTATCTATTTTTTTTAATGTTGCTTCTATTGCTTTTTCTTTTGGTGAATATTTTAGGGCATTTTCCAATAAATTGTTGATGGCTATTTGCAATAAAAATTTATCACCATGCACAAAAACATCGGGTTGTATGTATTTGTCAATTACTCTTTTTGGGTATCTGATAATACTTTCATTAACACATTCATCTACCAATAAAGAAAAATTTTGTTCATCGTAAGCAGCGTTGTAACCCCCACCTTCTATTTGAGAAGAAAGGAGTAAATTGTTGCATAATGTATCGAGCCTGTTTGTTTCCTGAAGCGTATTATCTAACAGTTTTTGCTGCTGTGTTTCTGCCAGTTTATGTTTTTGTAAAGTTTCCAGATTTAATTTTGAAACAGCTATGGGCGTTTTCAATTCGTGTGTAATGGCCATCATAAAATTTTGTTGTTCGGCGTTTGTTCTCAATTCTCTTCGCACCGCACGAAAAACAAAAATAGCTCCGGCTAAAATCAATAATAAAAATGTACCACCTTCTCCTAAATATTGCGCAGTTTTTGTGTTCTTCGATTTTATTATTTTGTCGTATTTTTCTTTATACAAAAAATCTTCTGTTCGTAAATCCTGTATTTTATAAATACTCATTTGTTCATTTTGCCTGCTTAGTGCAATAAACCACCACACCAGCGCTGCTACAATGTATGCCAGCAACACCCAGTAAATAATAAAAGCCCGTTGTATTTTTTTTCTTTTTAGCGGCATATTAATTGCGCTTATCTAAACCCCACGATAATTTATTACGGAGTGTTTGCAAAAAATTATTTTCGTTGAGGCGTATGAGGTTTATACCAAATGTTTCTTTTTTTACTGCCAGTTGAATTTCTTTTGATACCAGTTCTCTTCTGCTGTCCAACGTACATAAAAACCCATCTGTACGGCCTTCTACTTCAAAAGAAACGATTGTATTATCCGGCACAATAATAGGCCGAATATTAAGGTTATGAGGAGCTACCGGTGTTATTACAAAGCTTGCACTATCCGGAAAAACTACAGGACCATTGCAACTTAATGAATAACCTGTAGAGCCTGTTGGTGTAGATACAATCAATCCATCTGCCCAATAGGTGTTTAAAAATTCACCATTTAAATAGGTGTGAATTTTTATCATAGGGGAAGTATCTTTTTTATGCAATGTAAACTCATTTAAAGCATAAGGCATGTCATCAAAAATGGGTACATCAGCATCTAAATGCAATAAAGTTCTTTTATCCAACACATACTTTCGGTGAACGAGCGCATTTAATGCAGAGTGTAATTCTTCTTTGCCAATGCTTGCCAAAAAACCAAGCCTGCCGTAATTAATGCCGAGTACAGGAATACCTGAATCTTTCACAAGCGTTACAGTATCCAGCAATGTGCCATCGCCACCAAGGCTTATTAAACAATCAATAGAAAGATCTAAATCTTCTCCTGAATTAAAAGTGGAATATTTACCGGGTATTTTAATAGCAGAATAAAAAAGATTAAAAAAGTCCTGAAAAAAAACGGGCTCAGCACCATAGCGTTCCAGCTCTGTTAGCAACAGTTCTATATCCTTCAGTTGGTTATTTTCTAAGCCTCTACTATATATTGCTATTCTCATTATAAATATTGTTGCGGGTTTTCAACCATCTTAGTAATTACCCTTGCCCCGTAAAAATAGCCCCTTTTCTCCTAACTGGTTAAAACTGTATTCAACCTTAATAACTATATCATATAACGTAAGTATATCTAAACCGAAGCCACCTGTATACAATAGCTTATTGTTTAGGATGCTGTAGTATTTATTAGGCAGATAGCTGTAACCTACATCAGAAAATGTTTTTGCAAATATGGAAACAGGAATATTTGATAAAGATTTAATTTTAAAAGGAATTGGAATTTTAAAAGAAACAATTTCTTTGGTTAGGGTGTATTTTGTAACTGCTGCGGCAACACCATCCACTATATACACTTCCAACCCTCTTAAACTTAACGAGCCAAAACCAATTGCACGCCTGTTTATAAAAGCCTGCTCAAAAGGCAATTTTAATAAGGCAGTAGTTTGTATTATGCTGAACCAACTCCGTTTGTGGGTAAAAAATTTGGAGATAGAACCCGAAAGGGTCAATGCATTTATACCGCCTCTAAATCCTAAGCCTCTTTTAGAAATACCGTAATTATAAATAATCCCTTTTTGTGGATAATTGTTATTGTTTGTATTAGCATAAAATACATTCAACCCAACGTCAAAAATATTTTGTTGTTTTTTTTGATCATTAAAGTAAGTGGGATTAAACTTGCTTGTTAAAATACTGTCATCAACATTTGTACGATTAAAGCCAATGCCAATATTTGTAGATTTAAAAAAACCTTTTCGTTTAGAATAACTTAGTGATGCATTAAAGTTGCTCCTCACAAAACCTTCTTTTCTATAATTTCTTAATTTATTTGAATCGGTTATCATATATCCCGCTTCTCTATTTTGTGTAAAACCGGCTGACACTCCAAACCCTTCTGTAAGCTTGGCATTACTGTATGGTAGACTATAACTTGCAGATATATTACGAGCATACCCATTTAATAGAAATACTTTTAACTGGTCTCTTCTTCCACTAAAATTGTAATGGGCAAATTTTAGTCCATATATCACTCTGTCTAAATCTGCATTGTATATTTTTATCCACTCTTTAAAATTTCTATCAAACAGTTGAAACTGTGGTGTAGGAAATATATACCATCGCTCTTTTACTTTAATATTTACCTGTAATGTTGAATCTGGTAACGGAATGGAATCAACAGATACTTCTGTAAAAAGATTAATGTTGTAAACCTGTGCACGGGCCTGTTTAAATATTTGAGGAAGTAAATTTTTATTTAAAGTATCTCCTGCTTTAAAAGGAACTTCTCTTAAAATAATAAAATATTTTGTGTGCTTATTGCCTGTTACGTTAATGGATGAAATTTTTATGCGTTCATTAGATGAATCTTTATTTAATGATGCTATTATGCCGTCATCAATATTTATTTGAGAGAATAACGAGGAATTTTTTAAAACAAAAAAACTACAGTAAACAATGATCTTGAATATATTTTTCATTTATCTGTAGCGGTTAAGGCATTTTATTTTCATGTACGGAAAGCAACAGAAAAACGTTTTGTTATAGTTATATATCTAGGTAATTCATTAAGTTTTGGTAGTTACTGCTGATTTCGTTTTCAAATTTTTCATTGCCAAAAGAATACACAACATCGTATTCATATCTTTCAAAAGTTGCAATGATGGAGGCAATTTCTCGTTTGTTTATATGTAATGTTACAGTAAGTAAACCGGTTACAGGTTGTACAGTGGTATTTAAATGTAGCACAGTACAGTCGTTATTTTCTACTATCCTGCTTATTTCAGATATTGAAAATTGAGGTCGTTCCATTTCCAATACTATTATACCTCCTATTTCATCTGCCCCTGCAAAGTTGCCCAATGTTTTTAATAAATCGGCGGTGGTAATTACCCCTTCAAATTCATCTTCGTTATTTATTACGGGTACTACAGTTGTATCAAATTTAATACTGCTGCTTACAGCATTTAAAAAATGCACATCATTAGGTACCGCTGCATTTATAAAATATTCCTGTAACACTTCAATTGGTAATTTTTGATCTTCCGCATCAAGTAAATCATCTTCGCTTATCAATCCTAAAAATGTATCATCTGCCACTACAGGCAAATGCGTTATTTTAAAATCATTAATAAGGTGTAATGCTTTGCCTACACTATCTTGGAGTTGTAGCCTGGGAATATTGTTGTTTATAAGGTCTTTTGTAAGCATGGGTAAGATAATTATTATCAAGATACAAAATCAACGGCATTGGTAGATAATAATAGGACAAAAGAAATAGTTAAACCGTTGCAGGAGTATTTACTTTAGATAAAAAAGTTCCTAAAATTTTATTGAACTCGTCTGGCACTTCCATCATTGGTGCATGACCACATTTATCAATAAAATGAAGTTCGCTGTTAGGAATAAGTTTTTGAAATTCTTCACCCACAAACGGTGGAGTTACATTGTCATTATTACCCCAAATAAGGCAGGTAGGTTGCTTAATTGCTTTTAGTTCTTCGCCAAGGTTGTTTCTTATAGCACTTTTTGCAAGCGCAATAATTTTAATAACCTTCATTCTGTTATTGGTTATTTCAAAAACTTCTTCTACCAGTTCATCTGTAGCCATTGCGGGGTCGTAAAAAGTAAAAGCGGTTTTATTTCTAATATATTCCTTATCTCCTCTTTTTGGATACGTGTCCCCCATGCCGTTTTCAAATAAGCCTGAACTTCCGGTAAGTATAAGTGATTTTATTTTTTGAGGATGTTTTAAAATATGTACCAGGCCTACATGCCCACCAAGAGAATTGCCAAGAAGGTTTATTCCGTCATAATTTCTATGGTCAATAAAACGGCCTACAAATTTTTCTAATCCTCCTACAGTCGTATGCAACAAATCCATTTCTAACAATGGCAAAATAGGTACTACAACTTTATAATTTTTTCTAAAATATTCTATTAGGTCCTGAAAATTACTGAGGGCGCCAAACAATCCATGCAATAGCATTAATACTTCGCCATTGCCTTCTTCGATGAATTTAAATTTTCCGTCTTGTTTAATTTCGTAGCTCATGCCTCGTAAGTGTAATTCTGTGAATTGCTAAAATACGTTGTTTCCCTCAAAAATTAGTTATAATCAAATATAAAATGGTATTTCTATGTTATGAAAACAACTGTTTTATTTTTTCAACTACAAATACAGGTTGCTTAAATTTATTATTTGCTGTAGTTATTTTGCCAAGCCTCCAAAAAAGTTTTCGAGAGCGGTAAACATATCTTTAAACCATGGAATAAATTTTCCAATCCCGTCAATAATTTTTGGTGCCAGCGGTTGTAAGTATGGATAAACAACGGAGGTTGCTGTTGTCTCAGTTTTTATAAAGTGAAGTTGTACTGCATAAAAAAGAAATACACTGTAAATGATGCTATACAATAAAATATACAATGCCACACCGGCTAATCTATTTACCCAACCCAGCATTACTGTTTCAAAAGTTTTTTGTATAAGTTTTCCTGCTAAGCCTATTAAGAAAGCTGTAGCAATAAATACAAGTAAAAAAGATACAGCGGGCAACCATTTTTCAGCACCGGTATGTGCAGCTAATTTTACAGCTACTATTGCAGATAGTTTTAGTGCTGCAGCAATCCCTATAATAAAACCAAGTACTGAAAAAACTGCAATAATAAAACCCTTTTGCAAACCTTTAAAAATAGCTAGTGCAATTAAAATCATATAAACAGCATCTATAAACATAATTAGCTATTCTATACCAAAAGAGATTTTACAATTCCGCTAATAATTTTACCGTCGGCTTTGCCGGCAAGTTGTTTAGTTGCAAGCCCCATTACCTTTCCCATATCTGCCGCAGAAGATGCACCACTGCTTGCAATTATATTTTTTACCTCGGCTGATATCTCTTCTTCCGTCATTTGCTTTGGTAAAAAACGTTGAATAATTTCCAGTTCTTCTTTTTCTTTTGCAGCAAGGTCTTCTCTACCTTGTTCTTCAAAAATTGTTAAAGAATCTTTGCGCTGTTTTACCATTTTTTGTAAAAATTTTTGTTCGGTCGCTTCGTCAATTTCTCCTCCTGCACCTGGTTCTGTTTTAGCTTTTATAATCTCTGCTTTTATTGCACGAAGTGTACGCAATGTAGCTTCATCTTTTGCTTTCATGGCGTCTTTCATTTCGCCCATTATTTGTGTTTCTAAATTCATGGTTTAGTATTTAGTATTGAGTATGAAGTATTGAACTTGGTTTGTAATATTATAAAGTCTTTATAAGAATCCACTGCCTGGTTTAAAGTTATTGTGTCTGTAGTCTGTTGTGAGTGGTTTGTATTTTACACTCCGTTTTCTGTAACCTGCGCTGCTCTAAATTTCTTTATAAATGCTTCTGAAAAACTTTTCATCTCTGCAGCAAGTTCGGCATTTTTTGTAGCCCTCGCAAATGTATCAGACATGGTAAATAACATCTGGTAAAAAAATTCTCCCATTTCATCTACCATCATATCTTTTGTCCAAAGATCAATTCTCATAGCAGTTTTATCTGCAGGGTCCCAAAATGCAATACACATTGCTTTTGCTTTTTGCGCCATTTCTGCACTGCTGTCAGATGCGTTCCAATGTATGCTTTCCGGCACCTTATCCGGATCAAGTAAAATATCAATTTTAATAGAAGATTTATGCATTATTATTTATTTTAAAAAGCAAAGTTAGCCTGTTTTTATTTTATGAAGAAGATGAAACAAACAGAAAAAATGCAAATTTCACAATAAAAAGATGCTTTTTCTTAAAAAAAATAAATTTATTTTTTACTCCAAAAAATAAAGTTTTGATATCATTTTTCTTGCCGAAATTAAATTAAATTTATTTCGAGAAATATAATCCGGTTTTAAGTATACTCTTTATACACACATGTTTCAGCACTTTGCAAAAAAACTAATGCAAAAATTGATCTTAAATAAATAGACAGTATTAAAAAATGTTTTCCAAAATGTAAGTTGCCTTATCCACACACAATAAATAAATGTGAATAAAATAGTTTGACATAATTTTTCAATAAGCAAAAAATACTTTTAATATTGTGTAAGGATTTTACTGATCCTTGTACTTACTAACCCATCTATATATAAAAGCCTGACTTTAAAAAAGCCGGGCTTTTGTTTTTTAAACAACCAGCTTAATTTATTTTTTACCGAAATTCATTTTATCTTTCTGCCACTTCTTTATAAAAATGCTTTCTTCAATTAATATTTTTTGGCACAATAAAAAGTTACCTTGCAAATAAATAATATAGCATGTTGAGATCTATGACTGGTTTTGGAAGAGCAGAACAAACAACCGGAGAAAAAACTTTTTTGGTAGAAATAAAAGCTTTGAATGGTAAGCAATTTGAGTTGCAGTTAAAGCTTCCGCCACTTTTAAAGCCTTACGAATTTGAAATACGAAACATGCTGCAGGAAAATCTTGTGAGAGGCACCATAGACTGCTATGTAAACCTAAAACAGAACGGCACTGCAAAACCTGTAGTAATAAATACAGATTTAATTAAGTCGTATTATGCGCAAATAAAAACCCTTGCAAATGAGCTGGATATTGATACCAATGCAGTGCTCAGTTCTTTACTCCGTCTTCCAGAAGTAGTAACCCCATCTACCGACGTAATGGATAAAAAAGACTTTGAATACTTTTCAGAGGTATTGCTTATTGCAATAAAAGAATTAAACAATCATAGATCGGAGGAAGGGAAATCTTTAGAAAAAGATCTCATACAGCGCATTGTAAATATTACTGCAGAAGAAGAGAATATTTTAAAATTGGTACCTGCCCGTAAACAAAAAATCAGAGATGAAATTAATATTTTGCTGGCAGAAAATGTAGGTAAAGAAAATATTGATAACAACAGAATGGAACAGGAGCTTATTTACTATATGGAAAAAATAGACATTCATGAGGAGCAAATAAGACTAAGACAACACTGCGAATATTTTAACGAAATAATGAATGGTAAAGAAGAAGAGGGGAAGGGAAAAAAACTATCTTTTATTTTGCAGGAAATTGGCAGAGAAATAAATACTACCGGCAGCAAAGCTTATGATGCTGGCATACAAAAATGCGTAGTAACCATGAAAGATGAATTGGAAAAAGCAAAAGAGCAAGTGTTAAATGTATTGTAGAAAAAAAGAAATAAAACATTTACTAGCAAACGAAACCACATGAAGTCCTGTTTAAAAAAATCGTTTAAAAAAATCGCTTACTCTCTTTTTCTCCCTTTGTTTTTTTTATCTGCCTGCAAAAATATAGATGTATTTGAAAAAAATACTTCCATACCAAACATGCAATGGCAAAATAATTTTAATGCTACAGGTACTTTTAACATTACAGATACTGTTTCTACCTACAATATATACATCGTTTTACGACATACAGATGGTTACCTCTACAACAATATCTGGCTTAATGCGGGTTTGAAGTCACCTGGCGATACGAGTTTGCATTCGCAAAAAATAAATCTTTCGCTTGGTAGCGATGCAACAGGATGGGAAGGCGCAGGTATGAACGATATTTGGGAAGTGAGAAAAGCAATATCAGGTATACCCAAAAGATTTATAAAAACCGGGGAATATACTTTTACTATTGGGCAAATTATGCGAGATAATCCACTTAAACACATATTAAGTGCAGGATTAAGGATTGAAAAAGCGAAATAGTGTTAATAAATTTTAACATGATCAGGGGTTTTTAATTGAATTAGAACTATTTAATAAAGAACATTTGTTTATTTTGCACACAATTAATCGGATATTACAACGTTTTATTTTATATCCAACAATAACTTTTAAATCATTACTGTGAATCGAATAATTCTTAGTCTTGCATTAGTATTATTAATGTCTACTGCATCTCAGGCACAAATGTATTTTGAAACCGTACATAAAGGTGAGTTTGGTATAACCGCCGGCGGCGCTCACTATTTTGGTGATTTAAACAATAGAGCAGCTTTTAACAGACCAAAACCTGCTTTCGGTATTTTTTTTAGAAAGCAGTTTAGCGAATACATAAGTGCGAGGGTTTCTGCACATTATGCGCAATTGGGGTATAGTGATACCTACAGCAAAAACGAGTTCCAACGCTTAAGAAATTTGAGTTTCAACACAAATATCTATGAGTTTGCCATACAGGGGGATTTTAATTTTTTCAAATTTACACCTGAAGATCCTGCTCATTCTTTTACACCTTATGTTACACTCGGTGTGGGTGTTTTTAATTATGATCCATATGCATTTTATGACGGTACAAAGTATTTTTTACGCCCATTGGGTACCGAAGGTCAAACTCTGGGCTTTCAGGGCAGAAAACCATACTCTACCACAGCACTTTGCATTCCTTTTGGGGCAGGTATAAAATATAACCTTACTGAAAAGGTAAATATTTCTTTTGAAGTAGCGCACCGTTTTACATTTACAGATTATATTGATGATGTAAGCACTACATATGTAAGTAATGGAAGGTTTCAATCCGGCCCAATAAATTCAAGTGGGGTGCCAACAGCAAGCGATGTGCAGCTTTTGGCTGACCGTAGTTATGAAATAACAAAAAATGGTTCCCGTTTTTTTAACGAAGGCCAGCAACGTGGTTTTAGCAAACAAAAAGACCAATACATTATAGCTGAAATTGGTTTGTCGTTTAATTTAAGTTCATATCGTTGTCCAACAGCAGACTAAATTTATTTACAAAATATTATTCTATAAACGGCAGTAGTAAATTACTGCCGTTTTTGGCTTTATAATACAGCAAAAAAATATTACTTTTGCGCCCCTGCAAGGCTTATAGCCTATGCAATTACAATACAATGAGTTTACATCAACATATAAACCTACAACATTTACCAAAACATATTGCTATAATAATGGATGGCAATGGGCGTTGGGCACAGGAGCAAGGTAACGATAGGCTTTTTGGGCATTTGCATGGGGTTGAAAGTGTACGTGATGTTGTAGAAGCTGCAGCAGAATTGGGTGTGGAATATCTTACATTGTATACATTTAGTACAGAAAACTGGGACAGGCCTGCCTACGAAGTAAACGGATTAATGGAATTGTTGGTAGATACAATAAAGAAAGAAGTACCTACATTAAACAAAAACAATATTCGCCTGCATGTAATTGGCAATGTGAATATGCTGCCTTTTCATGCACAAGGGCAACTTGCAGAAGCATTAAAGGAAACTGAACAAAATACCGGACTTAAGTTAATAATGGCGCTTAGCTATAGCAGCAGAACTGAATTGGTAGAAGCTATAAAAAATATTGCGACTGACGTAGCGTGCGGCAAATTGGAAAAAGAAAATATTAACAGTACCACTATATCCAATTATTTAAGCACTAATAATTTCCCTGACCCTGCTTTGCTGATACGTACAGGTGGTGATTATAGAATAAGTAATTTCTTGCTGTACCAGATAGCTTATACCGAGCTTTATTTTACTGAAACAATGTGGCCGGCTTTTAGAAAAGAAGATTTGTTTAAGGCCATAATTGATTTCCAAAAAAGAGAAAGAAGATTTGGGAAAACAGGAGAGCAAATAAAAAACAACGAAGTATAAACCAATTAACTGCAATTTGTCAACAAAAAAATTACAAATAAATTAAAATAGTGTATAAGTTAAAAGCCTTTGGCGGAACGTTTAACAAATACTTTTAAATATAGGGCTTAATTTGCCGCCACGAAAAATACTATTGATGCTAAGGATTTACCAAACCGTTTTACTTACTGCAACACTTTTTTTTACAGGCTATTCTTTATTTGCGCAAGATTCTTTAAATGTGTCCATAAACCCTGCATTAAATGAAATTTACAATTCTAAGGTCCCTAAAAAATATACCATTGCGGGTATTAATGTTATTGGCAGTAAATCGTTTGACCGTAACCTAATTATATCTATTTCTGGCCTTGCTATTGGAGACGAAGTGCAAATACCAGGTACCGATGTTTTTAATAAAGCCATTGTAAAACTTTGGAAACAAAGCCTTGTATCAAATGCAGAGATAAACATTACAGGCTTGCAGGACACAAAAATATTTATTGATATTGTAATTGTAGAAAGGCCAAGACTTATAAATTTTACTTTTGAAGGAGTAAAAAAAGGTGATCAAGATGATTTAAGTACAAAGTCTGGCTTATCTAAAGATCGGGTACTTACAGAAGATATGAAACTGAGTGCGGTAGAAGTGATAAGGAAGTTTTATTATGACAAGGGTTATAGAAATGTAACCATCAATATGGTAGAACAGCCATCGCCAGGTTTAGCAAATAGTGTAGAACTTACTTTTTACATTGATAAAGGAAAAAAAGTTCGAATAAACTCAATAAATTTTGCAGATAATGATGAGCTAAGCGATGGCAAATTGAAAAAACAAATGAAAGGTACAAAAGAAATGTCTCGCTTTACACTGTATCCGGATAAAGTAGAAAGCCCCTATGGCGATACAACCCGTCAAAAAACATTTAAAGAATATTTACAAGAAACAGGCTATTTATATCCTTCCAAAACAAAAGATTTTTTAGACCCCTATTTTAGATTTAAACTTTTTGCAGGAGCTAAGTTTTCTGAGAAAAAATATGGAGAAGATAAAGAAAAGATACTTAATTATTACAATACACAAGGGTTTAGAGATGCCGCCATTGTAGCGGACACGACAGTGCAAAATGCCAAAGGAAATATTGATGTACATATTAAAGTAACAGAGGGCAGAAGATATTATTTTGGGAATATTACCTGGAAGGGAAATACAAAATATGCGGATACTATTTTAAATACATTGCTTAATATTAAGAAGGGCGATGTGTATAACGAAGAAACTTTAAATAAAAAATTGGGTAAGCAACTTTCCGCAGAGGGCGGAGATATTGGCAGTCTCTATCAAGATGATGGGTACCTGTTTTTCAATTTAGACCCTATTGAAACGGCTGTTTACAATGATACCATAGATTTTGAAATTCGCATGCGTGAAGGCCCGCAGGCTACCTATGGCAAAATAACGGTATCAGGTAATGATAAAACAAAAGATTACGTTATTCTGCGTGAACTTAGAACTATACCGGGTGAACGATTTAGCCGTCAGGATATTATACGTACACAAAGAGAGTTATCTCAACTTGGGTTTTTAAATGCAGAAAAAATTAATCCACAAGTAGTACCAAACAATGCTGATGGCACGGTAGATATAAACTGGCAGGTTGAAGAAAGATCAGCGGATCAGTTAGAACTTTCAGCGGGTTTTGGTGGGGGTATTGGCCTAACGGGTACATTAGGTGTTACGTTTAATAACTTTTCCATAAAAAATATCACAAAAAAATCTACATGGGATCCCCTTCCGTCAGGTGATGGGCAAAAATTCAGCGCTAGGGTACAATCAAACGGACGGGCTTACAGGTCTTACAATTTATCGTTTACCGAGCCTTGGCTTGGCGGTAAAAAAAGAAACTCTTTTTCTGTAAGTTATTTTAATACAAGATTTTCTAATGCCTTTGATGAATTTGGTCAGCCCTGCACATCTTGCGGAAGAAACTCTTACGTAAATACAGTTGGTTTTGGCTTATCCCTGGGTAAGCAATTAAAATGGCCAGATGATTATTTTAATTTGATCTATTCATTAAACGTACAGCAATATCGGCTTAAAAACTATAGAGGTATTTTTGATAAACTTGATAATGGTACTTCAACCAATTTAAGTTTGAAACTAACTTTGCTTCGTAATTCTGCAGGACCCAATCCAATTTTTCCAACCAGTGGTTCCAATGTAGCATTGAGCGGTCAGTTTACCTTGCCTTATTCTTTGCTTGGGTTAACATCAGCGACCGAAAATCAATACAAATTACCCGAATTTCATAAATGGCGATTTAACAGCGAATGGTTTGTGCCTATTGGCCGAGCTAGAGGAGCTGAAAAAAATAAGCAGTTTATTTTGAAGGCTGCAGCTAAATATGGTTTTATTGGGAAATACAATCAAAACTTAGAGGTTTCTCCATTTGAAAGATTTCAGGTGGGAGATGCAGGTTTAAGCAATACAAATGCTTTATTAGGTTTTGATATTATAGCGCACAGAGGTTATCCGGTCTACAGTAATTCTAATCCAAAAATTAATCCTGATGGAGTAAATCAAAGCGAATACTTCACTATTTTTAATAAATATACGGCAGAGTTACGCTATCCTTTTAGTACATCTGCAAGTAGTACTATTTATGGCTTGGCATTTTTTGAAGCGGCAAATGGGTGGTATAAGTTTAAAGATTATAATCCATTTAAACTTAGGCGTAGTGCTGGTGTAGGTATGCGTTTCTTTCTACCTATGTTTGGATTGCTAGGTTTTGATTACGGTGTGGGTTTAGATAGGTACAATCAAAATACAGGAATAAAGGGAGCGGCTAAATTTACATTTATGTTAGGGCAAGAGCCGGAATAAAATTCACCGTTTGTCGTTTGTCGTTAGGCTTTGTAACGGTGGAAGCTTTTTATGAATAGTTGAAATTTTTAAATTTACCTTGGGTTAAGATAATCTTTTGTCTCTCGTCTTTAAAACAAAAAACACCATAATGAAAACACTCGTATTTGCCGTATTGTTTTGTTTTGCTGCGTTGGCATCCAGTGCGCAGCGTTATGCAATTATTGATTCTAAATATATTTTGGATAAAGTGCCAGAGTATAAAGAAGCATCTAAAAAACTGGATAATTTTAGCGAA
>Ga0105047_10004066_pt1 | contig 25644 bp, 21 predicted proteins | sample MAT04_FD_78384 | JGI IMG/M metagenome (GOLD analysis project Ga0105047, IMG submission 78384) | Freshwater microbial communities from Lake Fryxell liftoff mats and glacier meltwater in Antarctica - MAT-04 (megahit assembly) | ecosystem: Environmental > Aquatic > Freshwater > Ice > Liftoff...
CCACGTCCCTACCTGATGCTTCCCCCTCGATTGAACTGGAGCCCGACCGATGACCAGCATGCCGTCCGTCCTTGTCGTGGAAGACGAGGACTCGTTCATCGATGCCCTCACCGTCGGGCTCACGCGCGAGGGCTTCAAGGTGAGCATCGCCCGTGACGGGGCCGAGGCCCTCGACCTGTTCGACGACCTTCAACCCGACCTCGTCCTGCTCGACGTGATGCTCCCCAAGGTGTCGGGTCTCGACGTGTGCCGTGAGCTGCGGGCCCGGTCGTCGGTGCCCATCATCATGGTGACGGCCAAGGGCGCTGAGATCGACACCGTCGTGGGCCTCGAGGTCGGCGCCGACGACTACGTGACCAAGCCCTACCGGCTTCGCGAGCTGGTGGCGCGCATGCGGGCGGTGCTGCGGCGTCACCCGTCGGATCCGGCGCCGGTGCTCGTCGGTGTGGGCGACGACGTGGTGTCGGTGGGGGACGTGAGCCTCGATCACCAGCGTCACGAGGTGGTCATCCGGGGTGAGGACGTGCGCCTCCCGCTCAAGGAGTTCGAACTCCTGGCCATCCTGCTCGAGAACGCCGGCCGAGTGCTCACCCGCGACACGTTGATCGACCGGGTGTGGGGCGCCGACTACGTGGGGGACACGAAGACGCTCGACGTCCACGTGAAGCGCCTCCGGGCCAAGGTCGAACCCGACCCTGCCGTACCGAGTCGCATCGTCACGATCCGGGGGCTGGGTTACAAGTACGACGTGCCCCGAGGCTGAGCCGGGGCTCGGCCTGGCGGTGGCTCGCCACTTCTAGCATGGAGGCGGTGAACTCCCCGTTGCCGCCCGCGCCTCCACCCCCGCCGGGTGGCCCTGCGATCCGGGACCCGCGGAAACCGTGGGCGGTCTCGCCGTTCTCGCGTCTGGCCCGGGCCCACGCCGTCGGAGTGGCGGGGGACGCGCTGTTCGCCATCGGCCTGGCCGGGTCGGTGTTCTTCTCCCTCGACTTCGACTCGGCGCGATGGCGGGTGGCGCTGTACCTGGTGCTCACCATCGTCCCGTTTGCGGTGGCGGCGCCCTTCATCGGCCCGGCCCTCGACAGGATCAGGGGCGGTCGCCGTTGGATCATCGTGGCCTCGATGGTGTTGCGGGCGCTGCTGTGCGTGCTGGTGGTCCGCTACCTCGACACGGTGCTCTTCTATCCCGGGGCCTTCGGGATCCTGGTGCTCGGGAAGGTGTACACGATCTCGAAGAGCGCGGTGGTGCCGGGCACGGTGCACAACGACACCGAACTGGTCGAGGCCAACTCCAAGCTCACGGTGTTGTCCGCTTTGGCCGTGGTGGTGGCGGTGGTGCCGGGGGGCATCCTGCTGGCCCTCGGTGGCTCGCGGTGGACGGTGGGTCTGGCGGCTGTCGCCTTTGCGGTGGCTGCGGCTTTCGCGTTCAAGTTGCCCCCCACCACTGTGGCCGACGAGCCCCCCGGCGAAGCGGAGCGCGAAGAGCTCCGCAGCGCCGGCATCTTCCTGGCCGGCACGTCGATGGCCGTCATCCGGGGTGTGGTGGGTTTCCTGTCGTTCATGCTGGCCTTCGCCTTCAAGGACTCGGGGGCGCCGCTGTGGTACCTCGGGGTCGTGGCGGCCGCGGCCCAGGTCGGGTTCCTCGTGGGTGCAGTTGTCGCGCCCCGCCTGCGTCGTCTGCTCACCGAGGAGAGGATCCTGGTGGGGGCCTTGGTCATCACGGCCGTCGCCGGCACCCTCACCGCACTCGTGGGCGGTCTGCTCGGTGCCGCGGTGATGTCGATGGTGGTGGGTGCGACCGGTTCGTCGTCCAAGCAGGCCTTCGACTCGATCGTGCAGCGCGACGCGCCCGACGCCAACCGAGGTCGTTCGTTCGCCCGCTTCGAGACACGGTTCCAGATGGTCTGGGTGTTCGGTGCCCTCATCCCGATCGTGGTGTCGGTGTCCATCACGCTGGGGTTCGCGCTCGTGGCCGTCTCGGCGACCATCACCCTGGTCTGGTATCTCGTGGGTCTGCGCCGCATTCGCCAGGGTCGCGTCCCTGTCCGTCGTCAGGGCTGGCGGCGCCGGCCGCTGTACGGACCCACCCGTCCGGGGAACACTGATGGTGCCCTGCCGGCACCGCCGGTGGCCGAAACGGCGCGGGTCGAAGCTCAGGCTCCATCCGGTGGCACCGAGGACGCCGACCTGGTCGCGACCGCTGGTCGGGGGGGGACCGGTGTCGTGCCCAGTGATCAGGCCGAGGTGGTCGATCCGACGCTCATCGACATCGATCGCACCATCGTCGGGCCCCGGCCGGCCGCCGTCGATGGGGGAGGCCCACGAGCGCATGACCCCGCCGAAGCCGACCCGGCCAGGCGCTGGATCCGGCCGACGCCACCGTCGACCCCACCCGCTCCGACCCCACCCGCTCCGACCCCACCCGCTCCGACCCGACGGGTGCCCGCCGGCCAGGGCCTGCTGTTCGGACCCGACGCATGGGACGAGGAAGCCGCCTCGGAGTCGTCGCCCCTCGCCGACGTCGACGACGACGCAGGGCCGCCGACCGCCGGGTGTTGACCTAGTGCTCGGGCAGGTCGATGCGGGCCAGCCAGAGACCGGGGGCACCGAGCTCGGCCGGCGTGGGCAGTGTGCGTTCCGACTCCCACAGCCGGGCGAGGCCGTCGGCGCCGGCTCGTTCGGTGACGCCGGCAACGAAAGCCGAGCCGCGGTCGTAGGAGGCCTGGGTGAGCTCGAGGCCGAAGAGGCGCTCGACGAACCGGTCGGAGGCGTCGGCGTCGACCCGGCGGCGACGCAGGGCCTCGCTGAGCATGGGGTAGTCGCCGATGAGACCTCGGCCGATCTGGTCCATCACGTGGTCGACGTAGCCGACGACGGCGCTCACGAGGGCCTCGAGCCGGGGCAGAAGCTCGCGTTGCGAGGGGGATTGGATGGCCCCGAGGAGGACCTCGGGGTCGCCGAAGAGCGATGTCTGGATGTCGGCCATCGAGGTCGGATCGGAGACGTCGATGGACCCCAGTCGGTTCTCGAGGGCGTTGGCGTCGGGTTCGAAACCGCCGGCATAGGCGCGGATCAGACCGTCGAGGCGGGTCCGGACGTGAGGGATGCGCAGCACCGTGTGGGTGGCGACCTCCTGGAGGCACACCCAGAGCCGGAGGTCGTCGGGCGGCAGGCTCCACTGCTGGCCGAACTCCTCGACGTTGGCGACCACCACCACCAGCTCGTCCGAGGGGGACCGGGGGATGGGCAGGTCGTACTGCCCGAACGACCGCCGGGCCAGGTGCCCGACCATCGACCCCGCCGTCATCCCCAACATCATGGGTCCGACCATCTGCAACAGCGGGGCCATGAAGCCCAGGGGGTCGGACTGGTCGGGGGTGGGAGGAGGCTGGTCGGGGTCGTGGAGGGCACCGGCGAGGGTCTCGAACATGGGCCTCCAGGCATCGAGGGTGGCGGTCACCCACTGGGTGCGCGTCACCGGGGTGATGCTGATGCCCTTTCCCGTGCCGGACACGGCGAGTCCGGTGGCGGCTCCCACCTGGAGCTCGGCGACCCTGGCCAGTTGCTCGATCTTGATGCGCTCGAGAGGGTCGACGTTGGCTTCCTGGCCCCCGTCGGTGGCCACGGTGTAGGCCAGTTGGCGGGCGGCGTCCCAGCCCACGGGCCCCTGTTGGGAGAAGAGCCGGGCCAGGTCCCCGAAGATGGGCATGCCCTCGAAGGGGTTCCCGCTTCCACCCGAGCCGAACGGGTCGTTGCCGGGTACGTCGGGGGGTTCGGGGCTCACGGGGACCAGGCTAGGCCTCACCTGCCCCGACGCCGCCGCGCGTGATGCGGACGGGGGTCGGGGCGGGCATGATGGGTGGAGTGGGAGCGATCGTCGTGGTCACGGGGGCCGGGGGACCCGTGGGTCGACAGGCGATCGCCACGATCGCGGCCGACCCGGGGGTCTCGCGGGTGGTGGCCGTCGACGCGGCCCTCGCCCCGGCGGCGCGGGTGCACGGGGTCGGCGGGGCCGATGTGCGAGTGGCCCCCTTCGCTCTGGACGATCCTCGGCTGGCGATCGCGCTGGCGGGGGCGTCGGTGCTGGTGCACCTGGGTCCGGTGTCGGGCCTCGAGCTCGATGGTACGGGCGGTACCGGTGTGGATCTCGACGGGTTCGCCCGCGTGCTCGACGTGGTCGAGGCGGTGGGCTGCGTCGACCATCTGGTGGTGTTGTCCAGCGGGCTGGTGTACGGGTCGCGTGACGACAACCCGGTGCCGTTGACCGAGACTGCGGCCGTGCGGCCTCATCCCCGGGTGGGTATGGCGGTGGCCAAGGCCCGCCTCGAGACGATGGCGGGCGCGTGGGCGCTCGACCATGGTGCGACGTGCACGATCCTGCGGCCGAGCCTCGTGGTGAGCGTCAGCAACGGTCGTTGGTTGTCGAGATCGCCGTGGTCGACGACGGGTCTGCAGGTCCGGGGGGTGGAGCCTCCGGTGCAGTTTCTGCACGTCGACGATCTGGCCGCGGCGGTGGGGGTGGTGCTGACCACCAGGGTGGAAGGGGCGGTGAACGTGGCCCCGGATGGCTGGCTGGCCGCCCACCAGCTGCGGGCCCTGAAGGGCCCCACATGGCGGCTCCGACTCCCTCGTCGCACGGCCTACACGTTGGCTCGCGTCGGGCTACTGCTCGGATCCGGTCGGGGGAGCCCCGACGAGTTGCTGGCCGGCACCGGGCCTTGGGTGTTGGCCAACGACCGGCTCCGGGCGCTCGGCTGGGAGCCCGGGTACACCAGTGCCGAAGCGTTCGTCGAGGCTGACACCGGGGGCCCATGGGCCCGGTTGACCCCGCGGCACCGCCAGGCCATCGCCCTCGGCGCCGGGGTTTCAGTGGTGCTGGGGGGACTCGGCGTCGTGGTCGGTCTGGTGTTCCGGCGACGCCGGCGGCGCCCTCCTACGGCGCGTCGGCCAGGGTGACGGTGGCCAAGCCCCGCTCGGCGCCCCGCGCGTAGCTGACGGCGGCGACGTCGCCGGGACGCATGTCGCGCACCGTTACCGCCAGCGCCGACATGGACCGCACCGGCTGGTCGTTGATGCCGGTCACCACGTCGCCGGCGCGTAGACCGGCCCGGTCGGCCGGACCGCCCGGTGTGACCTCCTCGACGGTCACGCCTCTCTGCCCGAGCACGGCCACGCGTTCTCCGTCGAGATCGTTGCCTTGGACACCGAGCCAGCCGTAGTTGGTAGAGCCGGAGGAGACGAGGTCGTCGGCGGCGCGACGGGCCAGGCCTATCGGCGTGGCGAAGTGGGTGGCTCCGGCCGTCGCGGTCGTTGCGGTGGCTCCGGCCGTCGCGTCCCGGCCGTTCTCGGGCTTCGAACTGTCGCGGTCGGCGCCGTCGGGGAGGAGGAGCCCGACCACCGCGCCGCTCCCGTTGCACAGCACAGCACCGGGGCGAGAGGGCGGGGACGACGCGAGCGCGGCGCGGATGAGGCCGTGTCGGGTCAGTTCGGTGCTGTCGACGCGCCATCCGGTGCCGGTGATCACCCCGGACTCCGCCGAAGGAGTGCTGGTGGGATCGGCCGAGAGGCTGACAACCATGGTTGGCTCGCCTTCCGCCACGTCGTAGTCGGCCAGTACCGCGGCCGTGAGCCCTTCGGCCTCGACCTTCACCACCGCCACGCCGCTGACCGGATCGCGGCCGATGAGGGTGCCCGGCAGGTTCCGTCCGTCGGCCAGCGTGACCGTGAGGATGTCGGCTTCAGTGATCGACGGCGCGGTGGTGAGCAGGTGTCCGTCCGATCGGTACACGACGGCGGTGGCGGAGGCCTGCTCGTCTCCTCGGCTGATGTCGAGGCGGGCCAGGGCCGGGGCCAGCGCCGTCGCCACGGTGGGATCGGGAGGTGGTTCCCCTACCGCCTGATCGTCGACGGTGGTCGAGTCGCTGGTCCCGATGGGGCCAACCGCTGCGACCAGGCCCAGGGCCACGACCACGACGGCCGCGGCCGAAACCAGCACGATGCGATGACGGGCATTGCGTGAAGCCGTTCCGGTGGGCGGCCGGGACCCGGATGGTGCTGGGTCCGGATCGACTGAACCGTCGGGTCTCGCTCGCAGTTCCGAGGGATGGCGCCAGAGTCGGTCTTCGGGTGGGAGAGGGGGAAGGAACCCGTTCGCGTTCTCGGACTCGTCGTCGGGCACCATGGCGGCGGAGCGTACCGGTGACATCCGGACCTGTGGACGCGCCCCACTACGATGCCGGCGTGACCTTGCCCGACCCCGACACCGACGACTGGGTCGGTCTGACTCGTGAGGCACTCGATGTGCAGAAGGCGGTCGAGTGGGTGGCCCGGCCCAGGTGCGGCGCGGTCGTGGTCTTCAGCGGCTTGGTCCGCGACCACGCCGAGGGCACGGTCGGCGTGACCCACATCGACTACGAGGCCTGGGCCGAGCAGGTTGTGCCCAGGTTGGCTGCCGTGGCCACCGAAGCCCGCCACCGGTGGCCCGACACGGGCCGGGTGGTGCTTTGGCATCGCGACGGCCGGGTGGCGTTGAGCGAATCGTCAGTGGTCGTGGCCGTGTCCACCCCTCATCGGGGCTCGGCGTTCGCCGCCGCCGAGTTCTGCATCGACACGTTGAAGGCCACCGTGCCGATCTGGAAGAAGGAGTACTTCGCCGGTGGCTCGGCGTGGGCGAGAGGCGCGCAGCACATCACCGGTATCGCGTCGGTTTCACCGGGATCCGCAGTGTCGACGGTCGGGGAGGGGCGATGAGCAACGTCGGGTTCTTGTTGATCGTCGTCGTCATCAGTGTGGTTGGTTCGTTGTTCCTTTGGCTCCGGCACCGTAAGCCGACGACCTTCATGTCGAGTGTCGACGAGTTCCAAGAGGAGATGCGCGCCCTCGGCCGTGACGCGGACGACGCGGCGGCGTCGGGCCGTCGGGGAGGACGGCCGCGTCCCGTCGCCCCGCCCCCGAGCCGGATGCCGCCATCGCGAGGCCGACCGGAGCAGAGCGACGACGACGACGACGAGGGTGGAGGGCGGTAGCTCTGGCACGCGACCTGGCCATCGACCTGGGCACCGCCAACACGCTCGTGTACGTGCGCGGTGAGGGCATCGTGCTCAACGAGCCTTCCGTCATCGCCCTCAACAGCCGCACCCAAGATGTGCTGGCGATGGGGCACGAGGCCTGGCAGATGATCGGCCGGACGCCCAGCTACATCGTGGCGGTGCGGCCGCTGCGCAAGGGGGCCATCACCGACTTCGAGATCACGCAGCGCATGATCCGCCTCCTGTTGCAGCGCGTGGGAGTCAACCGCTTCAACCGTCCTCGGGTGGTGATCTGCGTGCCGTCGGCCATCACCGCAGTGGAGCAGCGGGCAGTCACCGAGGCGGCTCGGCGGGCCGGAGCCGCCGAGGCTCATCTCATCGAGCAGCCCATGGCGGCCGCCATCGGGGCCGGACTCCCGATCAACGAGCCGCTCGGCAGCATGGTCATCGACATCGGTGGCGGCACCTCCGAGGTGGCGCTCATCTCTCTCGGAGGAGTGGTCGCGCTCGAGGCGGTTCGGGTCGGCAGCTTCGACATCGATGCCGCGGTCCAGACCTACATCCGCCGCGAGTACGGCATCGCCATCGGTGAGCGGACGGCGGAGGAGATCAAGGTGACCATTGGTTCGGCCTGGCCGACCGAGAACGAGTTCGCCGCCGAGGTGCGTGGTCGCGAGCTCATGAGTGGGCTGCCGAAGACGGTGATCCTCACCGCCGAGGAGGTCCGTGATGCCATCGACGAGCCGGTCTCGGCCATGGTCGACGCCGTCATCGCCTGCCTCGGCCAGGCCCCACCCGAGCTGGCCCAGGACCTCATCGGGCAGGGCATCCATCTGGTCGGGGGCGGGGGAATGCTCCGCGGCCTCGATCTGCGCCTCGAGGCCGAGACCGACATCCCGGTACACCTCGTCGAGCTGCCGTTGGAGTCGGTCGTGCTCGGCGCCGGGCATTGTGTCGAGTCCTTCGACCAGCTCCGGGTGATGTTCATGGAGTGACGCTTCGGTGATCGCCCTTTCACCGAAGCGCGGCGGGTGGTCCTGTCGATGACAACAGTCATGCCCGGCCGCGGCTCGGGGGGCAGGCGACGACCGACACGATCACGACGCGTCAGGTGACGACGCGACCGACGAGTGACGACCTCGAACCATGGAGATGACGTGGTGGCGGGCCGGCCACCCACGCGGGGCACCTATGCCGTGAGGTCCTCGGCGGCCTGGCGGACCTGCCAGTCGCGGTCGTCGCGGGCGCGAGCGAGGGCCGCTTCCACCTCGGGCCCGTCGAAGGGGGCGAGGGCGATGGTGGCGCGCCGGCGCACCGTGGCCTTGTCGGTCGTGGCCGCGAGGATCGCCGAGAGGCCGGCGGGATCACCGATCGAACCGAGCGCCGCGACCGCGGCCTCGCGGCAGAGCGCATCCGGATGCTCCGTGGCCAGGTCGCTGAGCCGGGTCACGACCCCGTCGGGGGCCGGCAGCCGTTCCCCGCAAACGAAGGAGGCGGTCTCGACGACGGTCGGGTCGGGATCGTCGAGCAACGCCAGGATCCGCTTGTCGACCGCCTTCTCGCGTCGGTGCGCACCGGCGGCCTCTTCGACCGCCCGTCGGCGGACACTGCGGTCGGGATCGTCGAGGGCGTCCAGGAGCTCGCCGACGGTGACCGCGCCGGCTCGTACCAGGGCGCCCAGAGCGGTGCCTCGGACGCCGGGGTCAGGGTCGTGGAGGAACGAGCGCGCTTCAGCGACGTCGCCTCTGTGTCCGGCAAGAGCGGCACTGCGTCGACGCGCGAGGTGGTCGGCTAGCGTTCGTCCGGAGGGGGCTCTCCCGGCCGGCTCCGATGCAGCGTCGGCGTAGGACATCTCCGTAGTGGACCACGAATGACCGAACTGCGCCCACCCACCAAGCGTCAGCTCCAGGCCGCCCAGACCCGGGAGCGCATGCTCGCGGCGGCGTCGGACGTGTTTGCCGGGCAGGGCTACCGGGGCGCCACGGTGGGGGCCATCACCGACGCCGCGGGGACCGCACACGGCACGTTCTACCTGTACTTCCGCAACAAGGACGATGCCTTCACCCAGGTGCTCGAGGCGGTCACGGCGCAGATCCTGGTTCACCCCGAGATCGGCCCTGATGCCAGCCGTCGGGCCCGCACCGAGGTCATGGTGCGCAGCTACATCGGTGTGCTGGCCGCCCACCCGGGCCTGTACCGGGCCCTCCTCGAGGGGATGTTGCAGAGCCCCACCATCGAGGAAGTGTGGCTGGCGATGCGCGCGGAGTTCGTGAGCCGCATCACCGCGGGCATCGACCGGGTGGTGGCCCGGGGTGAGATGCGGGCCGTCCCCGACAGCCAGCAGGCGGCACGGGCGCTGGTGTCCATGTGCGAATGGCATGCGTTCGTGGCCCTCGGCCGTGGCCACGTGAAGCCGAGTTCGGCCGATGTGGAACAGGCCATCGACACGGTCAGCGAGTTGTGGACCCGCGCCACCTGGGGTTCGAGCGAGCCCTGAGCCCCTCCACGGCGCTCCGCGCCGCCATTTTCACAGCGCGTTGTTGAGGACGATGACGGCGAGCACCACGAACAGGGCGAGGCTGACGGCGGCCACGACGCCGAGGGTGACGAGAAGGAGGATCAGCCCGATGGCGGAGCGGACGCGTTTGGAGCTGGTCGGCTTGATCTGTTCGACGACCGGTTCGAAGTCGTGGTCGGCGCTCAACGGCGGGCTCCTCGCGAGTGCGGCCCTGGTGTGCTCTTCACGGGTCTCCGTGGCAGGCTGAGTGGTCCCGTCCCCGGCCCGGAGCAGTACGTCGTCATGGACACCGCAGAACCGACTGTACTGCCGCCGCCGCCGGGAGGTCCGCCGGCCGAGCCCGATGCTGAAGTTGCTCCCGGTCGTCGGCCGTGGTCGGCGCGACGCAAGTGGTTCTTCTTCATCTGGATGGCGGTACTGGCCGCGGTGGCGTCGGCGGGGTTCTTGTGGAAGCTGCCGTACTACACGCTGTCGCCGGGCTCGGCCCGCGACACCGAGCAGTTCATCACCATCTCGGGTGCGCCCACCTTCTCGGATCAGGGGGGTGTGATCGACTACCTGACCGTGTCGGTGAAGCAGGCCACGCCCGCCGATCTGCTGCTGGCGTGGGTCGACCCCGCGGTCGAGGTGGTCGAGGCCGAGCAGGTGCTGGGCAAGCAGTCGCCGGACGAGAACCGCGAGTTCAATCTGCAACTGATGGCCACCTCCAAGGACGCGGCCACCTATCAGGCGTTGCGCCGCATGGGCTTCGAGATCCCGATCTCGGGTACGGGGGCGGTCATCTCCTCGGTCAACGAGAGCGTGCCGGCGGCGGCGGTGCTGGCGAGTGGCGACGTGGTGGTGAGCGCGAACGGCGAGCCGGTGGTTGTCAACCAGGACCTGATCCGGCTCGTGTCCGGTCTCCCCGCCGGCACCGTGGTCGAGCTGGGGATCCAACCGTTTCAGGGTGGCGACTCCCGTCCGGTGAGCGTCGAACTGGTGGCCCGACCCGAGGACCCGACCCGTTCGATGATCGGCATCTCGACCTTCACGCGCGATCTGAGCTTCGACTTCCCGGTGGATGTGTCGATCGACTCGGGACGGGTCGGCGGTCCGTCGGCCGGGTTGGCCTTCACCCTCGGGATCCTCGATGCGTTGACCCCCGAGAGCCTCACCGGGGGAACGCGGGTCGCCGCCACCGGCACCATGGAGCTCAACGGCTCGGTGGGGCTGGTGGGCGGGGTGCACCAGAAGGTGGTGGCCGCCCGGGAGGAGGGTGTCGATCTGATGCTGGTGCCCTCGGCGGAGGTCGATGAGGCCCGTACGTACGCCGGCGATCTGCGGGTGGAACCGGTCGACGACCTCGACATGGCGCTGCGGGTGTTGGCCACGGTCGGCGGTGGCGACGCGGTGCTGCCCCCGCCGTCCACGGCCGCTCCGGTCGGCTGAGGTCCGCTCGGCGCTTCGCCGCATCACTCAGCGGCGCCCGTCGCGTCGGTACCATCCGGCCGTGGCCAAGGACTCGGGTTCCCCTGTCGATCCGGACGACATCATCAAGCGGTCGTTCACCACGGTCCGCCGGGGCGCCGACCCGCTCGAGGTGCAGCGGTACCTGCTCGAGCTGGCCAACCAGCTCCGGGCTGGTCGCGAGCGGGAGGCCGCGCTGGCGGCGCAGCTACGAGAGGCCGACCAGCGGGCCACCCCCATCGAGAACCTCGACCCGAGCCGACTCACGGCCCTGTTGGGCGAGGAGACGGTGCGGGTGCTCGATGCCGCCCGAATTGCGGCCGCCGAGATCCGGGCCAAGGCCGAGGAGAACGTGGCTCGCATGCTGCGCGAGGCCCGTGACGAGGCTCAGGCCATGCGCAACGACGCCGAGACCGTGCTGTTGCGGCGCACCGAGGAGGCCGAGGCCGAGGTGGCTCGCATCCAGGCTTCGGCCGACGGCGTGCGGGAGCAGGCCGAGCTCGACGCCGAGGGGATCCGTCGCGACGCCACAGCCGTTCGGGTCCAGGCCGAGCTCGATGGTGAAGCCATCCGCGAGGAGGCGGTCCACGTCCGTGAGCAGTCGCAGGACGATGCGGCGGCCCGGGTGGAAGAGGGCCGGCTCGAGGGCCGGGAGATGGTGGCCGAGGCCCAGCGGGTGCGTCAGCGGATGCTCGACGACCTGTCGCGACGCCGCAAGTTGTTGCGCCAACAGATCGAGCAACTCCAGGCCGGCCGCGATCGTCTGGCCGCGGCATACGACGTGGTGCGTGAGACGCTCGAGGTGGCCACCGAGGAGCTGAAGGTGGCGTTGCCGGAGGCGAAGTTGGCGGCGGAAGCGGCCGCGCTACGCGCCACCGAGGACGACGAGGTGGCGTTCGCCGCCGAGGTGGAGGCCGCAGCGCGCGACGGTGAGGCCGCGGCCAGCGGCGAGGCCGACCTGTCGGTCGCGAGCGATGCCGTGGCGGAAGGGGAGGACGAGGGGGAGGAGGAGTCGATGGCGGGCGCCGACGCGGTCGGAGACGACGATGTCGACGAGGCGCCGGACCCCATTGCGGTGGCTCCCGATCCGCCTGAGGGTCGTCTCTCGAGCTCGGTGAAGGTGGTGCGTACCGGCAGCGCCCAGCGCACGGCCGCCATCTTCGCCCGCCTCCGCGACGACGAGCCGGCCGCCGCGTCCGCAGTGGTCCCGCTGCCGACAGCCGCCACCGCCGACGCCGAGGTGATGACCGACGAGCCCACCGAGAGCCACGACGCCGAGGACGGTGCCGAGCTCGAACCGGCCTCGGGCCGAGCCGCGACGCTGGCCGAGTTGGAGAAGACCCTCTCGCGTCAAATCAAACGCGACCTCTCCGACGAGCAGAACGAGCTGCTCGATGCCATGCGCCGCCAGAAGGGCACGCCCATGGCCACCGGCGCATTGCCCACACCCCGTGAGCAGGTCGAGCGGTATGGCGCCCTGGCCCTGCCGGTGTTGGCCGACGCCGCCGAGGCGGGGGCCGAGCATGCCCCCGGGGCTGTCCCGGCGGAGCCGGTAGCGGTCGACGAACTGGCGTCGGGCCTGGCCGAGGAACTGGTGTTGCCGTTGCGGGAGCGCATCGAGAAATGCTTCGACGAGGCCGGGGGCGACCGTGACGATCTGGCTGATCGCATCCGGGCCTGCTACCGCGACTGGAAGTCTCAGCACGTGGATCTGCCCGTGGCGGCGGCGGTCCTGGCCGCGGCGGCCCTCGGGTCGGGTGACCCGACCGGGTAGTTCCGTTCGGGTGGCCGACCGCTCTTGGGCCCGACCTGACCGACCTTGGTTCGGGCCGCGCTCCGTGAACGGCGGAAATCACCCGTAGGCTGCCGAGCAATGCGCGTCCCCACTGACATGCCCAGCCGCCGCCGCCGTACCTCGGGCCGGGGGCGGGTGATCTTCCTCGTCGTCTTCGTCGTGCTGTTTTTCCTGGCCCTCTCGTTGCGGGGTATCGCCGGCTTCTGGACCGACTTCCTGTGGTTCGACTCCCTGAACCTGGCGTCGGTGTTCACCGGCATCCTGGGGGCGAAGATCGCCTTGGCCGCGTTGTTCACGCTCGCCTTCTTCGTCCTGTGCTTCATCAGCCTCACCGTGGCCGACCGCCTCGCCCCGAAGTTTCGTCCGCAGGGGCCCGAGGACGAACTGCTGAACAAGTACCACGCCGCCGTCGGGCGCCGGGCCGGGTTGGTGCGCGCCGGTGTCTCGGTGCTGTTCGCCCTGGTTGCCGGGGTGGGGATGTCGGCCGAGTGGAACCAGTGGTTGTTGTTCCGCAACGGGGGCAACTTCGGCATCAACGACGCCACCTTCAACACCGATGTGGGCTTCTACGTATTCAAGTTGCCCTTCTACTCGACGGTCGTGAACTGGTTGTTCGCATCCGGGGTGATCATCTTGATCATCACGGTGGTCGCTCACTACATCAACGGCGGCATCCGGGTCCAGGCCCCGATCCAGCGGGTCACCCCGCAGGTGAAAGCCCACATCTCGGTGATCCTGGGGTTGTTGGCGCTGGTCAAGGCGGCGGACTACTGGCTTCAGCGGTTCGCTCTCACCACGTCGACCCGCGGCACGGTCAACGGCGCCACCTACACCGATGTCAACGCCCAGCTACCGGCCATCTACCTGCTGCTCTTCATCGCCCTCCTGTCGTTCTGCTTGTTCATCTACAACATCTGGCGTCGGGGGTGGGTGCTCCCGGTCATCGCCGTGGGCCTCTGGGCGCTGGTGTCGGTGATCGCCGGGGTGGCCTACCCGGCGTTCGTCCAGCGGTTCACGGTCGAGCCGGCCGAGTCCAGCGTCGAGGCGCCGTACATCACGAGCAACATCGAGGCCACGCGCCAGGCCCTCGGCCTCGACGAGGTGACGACCGAAGCGTTCGACTACACCCAGGAACAGGCCGCGGGTACAGCGGCGGTCAACGAGAACCCGGCCACCATTCGCAACATCCGGTTGCTCGATCCCCAGATCGTGCTGCCGACCTACCAGCGGCTGCAGAGCCAGGTGTCGTCGTACCAGTTCAACGACCTCGACGTGGATCGCTACCAGGTGCAGTCGCCGGACGGCACGTTCAACGAGACCCAGGTGGTGATCGGGGCCCGTGACCTGAGCGTGGACGGCATCCCTCAGCAGTCGTGGGAGGGTCGTCATCTCGCTTACACCCACGGTTACGGCGTGGCTCTGGCTCCGTCCAACGCCACCACGCCTGAGGGGCGTCCCAAGTTCCTGGTCCAGAACGTCCCCACCGACTTCACCCCAGAGGGGGCGATCAACAACGTCACCCTCGACCGACCCCAGATGTACTACGGGGAGAAGCTGCCGGGCTACGCCATCACGGGTGCCACTCGCGACGAGATCGATTTCTCGGTCGGCGGGCAGACCCAGTCCACCCGCTACGACGGGGCCGGTGGCGTCGAGCTCAGCTCCTGGCTGCGCAAGGCGGCGTTCGCGGCGCGCTTCGGCGACTGGAACCTGTTGATCTCCAATTTCGTGACGCCCGAGTCGCGTATCGTCTTCCAGCGCGATGTGAGCGAGCGTGTGCGCGAGATCGCACCATTCCTGAGCTTCGACGCCGACCCCTACCCGGTGCTCACCAACGGTCGCATCGTCTACATCTTCGACGCCTACACCACCTCGGACCGCTATCCGAACGCCCAGCAGGCCGATACCGGCAACATCGCCTCCACCGGCGGGTTGGCCAACCAGCGCTTCAGCTACGTGCGCAACTCGGTGAAGGGCGTGGTCGACACCTATGACGGCACTGTCGATCTCTACGTCGTCGATGAGGGCGACCCGATGGCCGCCGCCTATCAGAAGGCGTTCCCGGCCCTGTTGAAGAACGGCGACGACTTCCCTCAGGAGCTGCGGGCGCACTGGCGCTTCCCCGAGGACCTCTTCCGGGTGCAGACCAACGCGTGGAGCCGCTACCACATCAACGAGCCGGCCGAGTTCTACGAACGCAACAACGCGTGGCTCGTCGCCCAGGACCCCGGCTCGGCGCCGGCCGGCGGGACGGGCGGGACCACGCAGGTCATTCCCGGACAGGGCGTCGTGCGCACCCGGGAGTCGCGCATCGACCCGTACTACATGTTGCTGAAGCTCCCGGGCGAGGAACGTGAGAAGTTCGTGTCGTTGCGGCCGTTCGTGCCGTTCTCCGAAGACGACTCGAGACGGGTGCTGACTGCGTTCATGGTGGCCAGCAGTGACCCCGAGGACTACGGAAAGATCACCGTGTTCCAGATGCCCAACGGCACGAACATCGACGGGCCGTCGATCGCCAACGCGGCCATCCTGGCCAACGAAGAGGTCTCGCGGACCATCTCGCTGTTGAACACCCAGGGGTCCCAGGTGCGCCTCGGCAACATGTTGTTGGTGCCGATCAACAACTCGATCCTGTACGTTCGACCCTTCTACGTGGCGTCGGACAACAGTGCCCAGGCGGTGCCCGAGCTGCGCCAGGTGATCGTCAACTTCGGTCAGCGGGTCGTGATGCGCCCGACGTTGAACGAGGCGTTGAAGGTGCTGTTCCCGGGTGCCGATCCCCAGACGTTCGAGGAGGCCCAGTCCCCGACCCCGACGACTCCGCCGCCGCCGACCGATCCGCTGGCGCCGACCCCGCCCGCGCCTCCGACGGGTAACGAGACCGTCGACCAGTTGCTGGCCCAGGCCGCCACGCTGCTCACCGCCGCCGAGGCCGACCTGCGGGCCACCGGCGACCTCGGGGCGTACCAGGCGGCAGTGAAGTCGGCCGCCGAGCTGTTGGCCCAGGCCCTGGTCGGTGGCGGCGGCGGCACCACCACGCCGCCGACTACTACTCCGGACGGTTCGGTGCCGCCGACGACGAGCACGATCCCGGGGGCCACCACCACTTCCGGGTCGGCGCGGCCCCCGACCCGGCTCCTCTCGTTCGCCGGTTCGTAGGGGGTCGCCGCCCCCGACCGCTGGAGCTACTCCTCGACGAAGGAGTGCTCGCCGGAACCGGCCAGGACGTGCTTGAGGATCTTGCCGCTGGGGTTGCGGGGTAGCGCCTCGGCGCGCAGTTGGATCGACACCGGCACCTTGTACGGGGCCAGGGTCTCGGCGCAGAAGGCCTTCAGTTCGTCGGCCGTGACTCTCGCGCCCGGGGTGAGCACCACGACGGCGCCGACCTCTTGGCCGAGCACGTCGTGGTCGATGCCGATGACGGCGGCTTCGGCCACGTCGGGGTGCTCGTCGAGGCGGTTCTCGATCTCGTAGGGGTAGATGTTCTCGCCGCCGCGAATGATGAGGTCGCGACGGCGACTGGCCATGTAGAGCAGACCCCCCTCCATGCGCCCGAAGTCGCCGGTGATGTACCAGCGGCCGGGCAGGAAGGCGTCGGCGTCGGCGTCGGGGTTGTGCCAGTACCCGTTCATGAGCAGTGGGCTGCGCGCGCAGATGTTGCCCTCTTCGCCATCGGGGAGGTCGTTGCCGAGCGGGTCGGTGATGCGCACCTCGACGCCGGGGAGGGGCGGGCCGACGCACTCGGGGGAGGCGCTCAGCATCCAGTTGGGGGCGTAGGACACCAGGGCGCCGGTCTCGGTGGAGCCGTACCCGGTGCTCATGGTGCCGGCCAGGTGGGGGAGCTTGGTGTCGACCCGGCGCATGATCTCGGGGGTGGTGGCCGAGCCGCCCATACCGACCATCACGAGTTGCGCCGGGTCGACCCGGTCGATGTCGGGGTGCTCGAGGAGGCGGATGACGTGGGTACCGGTACCGCCCCAGGTGTTGATGCCTTCCGCGACGGTGAGCTCGATGATGGCCTCGGGTTCGAAGCGGCCGAGCGGCCAGACCGTGGTGGAGCCGGTCATGACACCCGACACGGTGGCGCCGAGGCCCGACACGTGGAACAGGGGGAACACGGCCAGGCGCACGGGCGGGGCGCCAGCGGGCGGGGTGCGCCCGCTGAGCACGAGGGCGCGGGCGCCGATGAACGACTGGGTCATGCCGTAGGCGATGACGCTGCGGTGGCTGAGCACGGCGGCCTTGGGGCGGCCGGTGGTGCCGCTGGTGAAGATGAGGATGGCGGGGTCGTCCTCGTCGATCGGGTCGGCGGGAAGCCTCGCGGCCGGGTCGTGGGCGATCAGGGCGTCGATCTGGGTGTCGAGGTCGATCTGGGCCAGGCCGGGGGTCGCGCCGAGGCGCTCGGCGCGCTTGGTGTCGATGAGCAGCAGCTTCGGTTCGCTGAGGTCGAGGGCGTGGTGCATCTCGGCCTCGGTCCACCAGCCGTTCATGGCCACGGTCACCGCGCCGAGGGAGAGGCAGGCCCAGAACGACAGCAGCCACCCGGCGCTGTTGGCCCCGCAGATCGCCACGCGATCGCCCGGGCTGACACCGTGTTCGCGCTTCAGGTGGGCGGCGACCGATGCGACCTGGCGCTCGGTGTCGGCGAAGGTGATCCGCCGGCCGTCGCTGAACACCCAGTTGTCGCGATTGCCATGGGCGAACGAGGCGACGAGGACGTCGCGCAGCGAGCGGGGCCGATGGGCGTAGACCCGCATGGTCTCGCCCCGCACGTCTTCCTCGACCAGCTCGAACGGCGAGCCGGGGCCGGTGAGGCGTTGCGTGGCGGCCAGGTACTCGGCCACCTCAGGCCGGGCGTGGGCGGGCGTGGCGGTGTCGGTCACGGGTCCTCCGGTGCGGGTGGAGGCCCCCCGGCCTCGTGGTGGCGGGGCCCATGGTGCCGGCCCGGCGACGGCGAGCGTAGCGGGGCTGCGATCGGGGCCCCACCGGACGCCGGTTCCGGATTGGTGCGGCCGGGGATCCCGGTCAGCGGTGGCGACGCAGCACCAGGTGGGCGGCGTGCAGGCCGCACATGCCGTGCACGCCTCCACCGGGCGGCGTGGACGCCGAGCACAGGTAGACGCCGGGCAGGGGGGTGGCCCACGGGTGCAACGACAGGACGGGCCGGGCCAGGAACTGGCGCAGGTCGGCGGCCCCACCGCCGATGTCGCCGCCCAGGTAGTTGGCGTTGTGGGTCTGGAAATCGGCGGTGGTCATGGTGTGGCGGGCCAGGATGCGATCCCGGAAGCCCGGTGCGAACCGCTCGACCTGAGCCTCGATGCGGTCGGTCATGTCCACGGTCGAGCCGTTGGGAACGTGGCAGTAGGCCCAGCCGGTCTCTTGCCCGGCGGGGGCGCGGGTGTCGTCGGCCACCCCGGGCTGGGACAGCAACACGAAGGGCTGGTCGGGGTGACGACCGGCGACGACCGCGGCTTCGGCCGCGGCCACCTCGTCGAGTCGGCCGCCGAGGTGCACGGTGCCGGCGTCACGGCACCCCGGGGCCGACCACGGGATCGGACCGTCGAGGGCCCAGTCGACCTTGAACACGCCGGGCCCGCGGCGGAATCGCAGGAGGCGGCGCCGGTAGCGAGCGGGGAGGGTGTCGCGGGCCATGTCCACGAACTGGGCGGGGGAGACGTCGAGCAGGACGGCTCGGGCCGTGGGGAGCTGGGTGAGGTCATCCACCCGGTGGCCGGTGACCACTTCGCCGCCCCGGGTCTCGATGATCGACACCAGGGCGTCGGCGATGGTCTGGGATCCGCCCACGGCGACGGGCCAACCGGCCACGTGGCCGAGCAAGCCGAGCAGCAGACCGAAGCCGGCGGTGATGGGCGCGTCGAGCGACAGCATCGAATGGGCGGCCAGCCCGGCGAGCAGGGCCTGCGCTTCGTCGCCGGTGAACCGGGCTCGGCCCAGGCTGGTGGCCGAGCGCAGGCCCACCAGCCCGTAGCGGACGGCGGTCACGGGGGCACGGGGTATCGACAGGGGTGAGAGCAAGGTGTCGGTGAGCGCGAGCCCATGACGTTCGAGCGGTTCGAGGAGGTGCCGGTAGGCGTCGGCGTCGGCGCCCAGGTCGGCGGCGGTGGCGGCCAGCGAGCGGTGCAGCACCGCGGCCCGGTCGCCGTCGAGGGGGTGGGCGAGCGGGGTGGGGGGGTGGGCCCAGGTGACGCCGTGCTCGGCCATCGGCAGGTTGCGGAGGGCCGGGGACGCCACGCCGAGGGGGTGCACGGCCGAGCAGATGTCGTGCACGAAGCCGGGCAGGGTGAGCTCGGCCGAGCGGGTGCCCCCGCCGGCCACGTCGGCGGCTTCGAGGACGAGCACCTTCCAGCCCGCCCCCGCCAGGGTGGCCGCGGCCACCAGACCGTTGGGGCCGGCGCCGACAACGACGGCGTCGTAGGCCGGGGTGCTCACGGGGCGGTGCTCACGGGGTGGCCCACGATGTTGCGTGCGCGGGGTAGCTCACCCGGGTGCTCACCGGGCGGGGCCGCCGCTGGCGTCATCGCCCTGATCGGCGGCTGCGGCGCCCGTGACGGCGGCGTTCGGCTCTTTCGTCGCCCACACGCCCCACAGCGGGTCACCGAAACCGTCCAGCGGGGTGCGAAGTTGCGCGATCGGTTCGGCGAACCCTCCGCTGAGGTGGAAGTAGCGGCGCACGATCTCGCCGCAACCGGCCAGGTCGCCCATGGCCCAGCCCCGGATCACTTTCGTGGGAAAGCATCGGTTCGAGAAGGTCACCACGAACCGGCCGCCGGGGCGCAGCACCCGGGCCACCTCGGCGAACACCTCCACCGGTCGGATCAGGTAGTCGACCGACACGCAACAGGTGGCGTCGTCGAAGCTCTCGTCCTCGAAGGGGAGGGTGGGGTCGGCGTTGAGGTCGCGCACGACCCTCGCTGACGCCTGGGGGTTGGCGGCCAGCTCGTGGTCGTTCATCCCGGCCACCACCAGGCGGCGGGGCGCGACGGTGAAGTGCGACACCCACGACGACATGAGGTCGAGCACCTCGCCGTCGACGCCGAGCTCGTCGTAGAGCGAACCGACGGCGGTGATGGCCCCCTGGTCGATGTGGGTCACCAGCCGGTCGGGGACGTAGAACCGGTCGTCGGGGGTGGGGTCCTGACGGTCGAAGAAACCAGGGGGGAAGTCGTTGTCGGTCGCCATCCCCTCCCCCTTCCCAGATCGCAAGTGTTTCCCCCGGCTCGGGCTCGTCGGGGCGTGCGGGTCGGCGCGCCGTCCGCCCCGTCAGCCGGGCTCAGGCCACGATGCCGGCGGCGCGCAGGTCGGTGATGCGGTCGCCCAGGCCGAGCTCGGTGAGCACTTCGTCGGTGTGTTGGCCGAGGGCGGGGGCGGGTCCGCCGAGGGCGGCCGGGGTGCCGTGGAAGTTGGTCGGGTGGCGGGGCAGCCGGGTGCGGCCGGTGACCGGGTGGTCGAACTCGGTGAACATCTCGATGGCCACGGCGTGGGGGTCGTCGACGATCTCGGCGGCCGAGAGGACCATGGCGAAGGCCACCCGTTCGCGTTCGAAGCGGGCGATGGCTTCTCCCTGGGTGAGGTTGGCCGCCATGGCGTAACACATGTCCATGATCGGTTCGAGCACGTCGCGGTTCTGGCGTCGTTCGGCCACGGTCTTGATGCGGGGGTCGTCCCAGCCGGCTACGTCGAAGGCTTTGCACATGCCGGCGAAGTCGGCGTCGGTGGTGGGCACGACGATGCCCCAGCCGTCGAGGAAGCGCATGGGTTGAAAGCCCGCGTTGAAGCTCGAGGGCATCGAGCCGTCGGACTCGAGGAGCACTTCGTTGCCGGCCGATTCGGCCCACAGAAACGACACGCAGGCGTCGGCCATGCCCATCTCGAGGTGTTGGCCGCCGCGGCCCGTGGCCCGGGCGAACAAGGCGGCGGTGATGGCCTGGCTGGCGAAGAGGGCACTGACCTTGTCGGCCCCGTTCTGGCGCAGGAACGTGGGCGGCCCGCCGTTGGGGTCGGCCTGGTTGGCGGCGAACCCGGCGTAGGCCTGGATCGAGGTGTCGTAGGCGCTGCGGTCGCGGTACGGGCCGGTGGGGCCGTACCCGGAGATGGAGGCGTAGATGACGTCGGGGTTGGTGGTGGCCACGTCGTCGTAGCCGAGGCCCAGCCGGTCGATGACGCCGGGGCGGAAGTTCTGCACCACCACGTCGGCGTCGGCGGCCATCTGGCGCACGATGGCCTGGCCTTCGTCGCCGGAGAGGTCGACGGCGATGCAGCGCTTGCCCCGGTTGCAGGCCAGGTAGAACGCGCTCATGTTGTTGACGGCCACGCCGACCCAGCGGGCGATGTCGCCGATGCCGGGCCGCTCGACCTTGACCACGTCGGCGCCCTGGTCGGCCAGCAGCGCCGTGCAATAGGGGCCCGTGAGGGCGATCGACAGGTCGAGCACCTTCACCCCGGCGAGGGGGCCGGTCGGTTCTTGGCTCGTGCGGTCTACGTCTGCGCTGGTCGTCGCCATCGAAGGCCCCCGTTTCGTCGTGTCCGTCACCATCGTGTCATCGACCGGACCCCGGCCGGCCGGGCGGTCGCCCCGTCGGGGTCCGGTTCTCCCTGCACGGGAAGCGTCGAGAGGGTCCGTCAGCGAGTCTCGAGCAGCAGCTTCACGACGGGTCGAAGTCGTGGTCGACGTCGTCGAGGGGTTCGTCGAAGTCGGCGCTCATCCAGTAGTTGGGCACGTCGAGGGCTCCCAACGGCCGGGTTTCGACATCTCGTCTGATCGCCACCAACCGGACCTCGGCCTTGCCCGACCGGCTCATGGCGGTGGGTGACGGGTGGGCGAGCACGAGCAGCCGGCCTGTGGGGGCATCGTGCTCGTTCACCACGTCGTCGGCGGATTCGATGGTCCAACCGGCTTCGCCGATCCACCGCAGGGCCGTGTCGCGTGGGGGCACGGTGAGCACCGCTTCGCCAAGGTCGGCCATGCGCCGGTCCTGTTCCTCGCGGGCGGCGGCTGCGGCGGCGTCCTCGTCGGGGGCGACGGTGACGACGCTGGCCGCCATCTCGCTGCCCGGCGCCGCCCGTGCGGCCAGGATGGCGGGCAGCTGGCGGAACGTCCTCTCGGGCAGGTAGCGCAGAAGGCCCTCGACCACGAACAGGGTCGGCGTGTCGGCTCGGTGGCCGGCGGCAGCAAGGGTGTCGTCGAGGCCGGGTTCGGTGAGATCGGCGGCCACGAAGGTGATGGCGTCGGTGGCGATGCCGAGGCGGTGCAGGCGGGCGAGCTTGTCGGCCTGGGTGGCGGGGTGGTCGACCTCGTAGAAGGTGACGCCGGGGGAGCGGAACCGCAGGCCCCTCCCGTCGTAGCCCGCGCCGAGGATGACGATCTGGTCGGTGCCGGCGGCGATGGCACGGAGCGCGGCGGTGTCGAAGAAGGCGGTGCGTTCGGCCATGAACCGGACGATGCCCCGGTGGGTGGCTTCGACGTCGCCGCCCGCGGTCGTGGGGTCGGCGCCGTCGCCGAGCAGCGACCGGGTGAGGGTGTCATCGGCGGCGGGGTCGCCGGTCGGGGTGGAGGGTCGGTCGAGGGTGGCGCGGATGAGGGCCACCCCGACGGCGGTGGCGGAGGGCTCGTCGGCACGCATCGCCCGAGTCCATCACGTGCGGCCGGTCCGGGGCCGCCCGGGTGGGAGCGGGTTGGCGGTCGTGGGGTGGGGCCGGTACATTCACCGTCACGCCGCGGGGTGGAGCAGTCTGGTAGCTCGTCGGGCTCATAACCCGAAGGTCGCAGGTTCAAATCCTGCCCCCGCCACCATCGAAACAGCAGGTCAGGCCCCGCTTCTCGGAGTGGGGCCTTCTGCTGTCCGGGGGCAGCTCTACAGTTTCTCTACAGTCCGGTGGGCTCTCCGCCCTCGGGCCTGATCGGCGCAAGTTCCTGGCCAGCAGGTTCGCACCACCTCGGCGCCTCGAGAGCGACGCCGTCAGGTGGCCAGCCCGAAGGTCAGCCGACTCGTCGGAGGGTAGCCAAGCCAACCCGACGAGCACCTGTACATCACAGGCCGAGTCAGTTCTGGATGTGCGACTTGATGGCGGGCGAGGTCTTGGTCTTCGACGCCGACGGTGGCTGGGAGGTGGTGGCCCGCGTGGAGGGTCTGCCGTTCTCCATCGATTGGATGCCCGAAGGGCGCCTGGTGGATACCACGGTCGGAGCACCGTTCCTGCTGCCGCCGAGGTTGGAGCGTTTTTGGTCGTCAGGTGGGCGGGGCGATGGCCTGGTCGAACGACTGGGCGTCGCGGCCGAGGACTTCTGGAACGCCGGGGGACAGGTGGGCGTTGTCGCCTTGGCGGATGGCGGCGAAGAGGTTTGCGAGCAGGGTGACGATCGGCGGCGGGAGGAAGGCCGAGGCGCCGTCGGCCCATGCACAGGGCTCGATCGACTCGAAGCGGAGGTTGCGGCCGGTGGCTCGGGCCAGGCGCCCGATGGCCTCGTCGAAGGTGAGCAGCTCGGGGCCAGAGAGCTCGTAGGTTGCGCCCTCGTGGCCGTCGCCGGTCAGGGCGGCCACGGCAACTGCGGCGATGTCGGCGGTGTCGATGAACGGCTCGCGGCCGTCGCCGACGGGCAGGCGGAGCACCCCGTCGGACAGCTCGTCGGTGAACATGCCTTCGGTGAAGTTCTGGGCGAACCACGACGGCTGGAGGAGCGTGGCCGGCACCGGTCCCCGGCGCACGGCCTCCTCGAACGAAGGGACGTGGCCGTCGCCGCCCTGGTCGGGGTGGCGGGCCGACAGCAGCACGATCCGCTCGAGCCCGGCGGTGGCGGCCTCGGCGACGAACCGGTCGATGTCGGCCGGCTCCTCTGGGGGCACGAGGTAGGTGGACCGGGCCCCGGCCAGTGCCGGCGCCCAGGAGTCGGGCGCAGTCCAGTCGAAGGGGGTGGCAGAGGTGCGCGATGCCGGGCGCACGGCGACGCCGGCTTGGCCCAGCGCGGCGACGACGCGGCGGCCGGTCTTGCCGGTGGCGGCGGTGACGAGGACGGGCCGTTGCTCGTCGGACGGATCTGGGGTGGGGTTCTCGATGGTGGTCATGGGCACCATCATGCGGACGGATGGCGAGCGTTTCCATGGCCATCGAGCGCAGATCCATGGGCGATCGTCTATCTTGCCCGTCGTGGACCCGACCGATCTCGCCCTGCGCGACCTACGAGTCGCCGGCTCGATGGTGGGTCGGACGCTGGTGGACCCGCCGTGGGGCCTGACGCTCGACTCCGACGACGCCTGCATGCTCGCCGCCGTCGTCGCCGGCGAGATGTGGGCGGTCAGGGGCGACGACCCGCCGGTCCACCTCGCCCAGGGCGACGTGGTCGTGGCCTGCGGCGGCGTCCCTCTGCGCCTCGGTGACCGTCCCGATGGCCCGGTCGACGTCGTCGTCACCGACCGGGACGTCTGCTTCGACCCGGTCACCGGCGCAGACCTCAGCGAGAGCTGCTCGCTCGGCGGGCGCACGTTCGGTGACCCCGACGGCTCCGTATCGATCCTGGTCGGCGCGTTCGACACCACCGGTGAGGTCTACGCCCTGCTCGCGGCCGACCTGCCGCTGGTCATCGTCCTGCGCGCCCACCCCGACGTCTCCCCGATCCTCGACGTCATCGCTGCGGAGACCGAGTCGTCCCGGCCCGGCCAGCAGGTCATGGTCGACCGCCTCATGGAGCTGCTGGCCCTGGCCTCCATCCGGACCTGGCTGCGCACGGCCCCGGCCGAGGTCCCGTCGTGGGCATCCGCGCTCGACGACCCGATCGTCGGCCCGGCGCTGCGGGCCATGCACGACGAGCCCGCCCGCTCGTGGACGGTCGGGGAGCTGGCCGCGCTGGCCTCGGTCTCGCGAGCGGCGTTCGCCCGGCACTTCACCGCCCGGGTGGGCGCTGCACCGCTCACCCACCTCGGGCGCTGGCGAATGGCCGTCGCCACCGACCTCATGCGGGCCGACCCCCGGCTCGGCCTGGGCGAGGTGGCGTCACGGGTCGGCTACGCCGATGCGTTCTCCTTCAGCAACGCCTACCGGCGCATCCGCGGCGTCGCCCCGTCGGAGGCCCGTCGCACCCTGGCCCGCTCGGCCTGATCCGCTAAGGCGGGGTCGACCGCCTGGTGACCTTCTGACACACACACTGATCAGTGCCTGGCACGACATTGTCGCATCGGGCTTCGCCGTCGTCGCGGTGAGCCCGGAGCGGAGTTGGCGCTAGCTCAGCGGATGATGGCGATCCTTTCTGGGTCCGATGAGTTCTGTCGCGCTCCCCGAGTCGACAGGCTCCGGGCGCTTCCGGGTCGACTCGCGGGCACAGGGTCGACCTTCGGGTTGGTCAGCCCGAAGGTTGGCCCGGCGACACAAGAGCCCGAAGGTCGTCATGACGCGACGAGCGGCGAGCGCTCGCGGACCCGACCGCGAGGAGCCCGACGGGTCGCGCTCTAGGCGGCGCGGGCGACAGGCCGGTTGGGAGGGCGCTCAGGCAAGGCGGCGGTCAAAGTCACGATTGCGCGTCGTGCACGAGAATCGCGATGTGCACCCGGTTCGTGACTGCGAGCTTGGTGAGGAGACGCGAGACGTGCGCCTTGACGGTGGCCTCGCTCATGAACAGGGAGGCCGCAACCTCGGCGTTGGATGCGCCGGACCCCACCGCAGTCGCAACCTCCCGCTCCCGGTCGGTGAGCGACGTCAGGCGCTGGGCAGCGAAGCGACGGCGATCGGTCATTTCGTCGTTGCCGAGATGAGACAGAAGTGTGCGGGTGACCGACGGTGAGAGCATCGCTTCTCCCGCAGCCACGAGGCGAACGGCGTTGACGATCTCCGTGGGAGCGGTGTCTTTC
>Ga0105047_10004067_pt1 | contig 25642 bp, 41 predicted proteins | sample MAT04_FD_78384 | JGI IMG/M metagenome (GOLD analysis project Ga0105047, IMG submission 78384) | Freshwater microbial communities from Lake Fryxell liftoff mats and glacier meltwater in Antarctica - MAT-04 (megahit assembly) | ecosystem: Environmental > Aquatic > Freshwater > Ice > Liftoff...
CGCTCTCCACGATCGTACTCACGGCCCTCCAACGCACGCTCGACCCGCTGGCTTGGTTCGAGCGCCTCCGGCAATCACCGCATGCCCTACACCTGCCCCGGACGGGGCGGTAAACAAGTACGAGCTGCGATCGCAAGTGATCGAATTCACTCTCCGTGAGCATTGCGAGTTCCCCCGTCGCTTCGGTGAGCATTGCCAGCGACTCCAGATCACCGCTCGCGTCGAAGTGAAACAGCCTTCCCGCGTGACGATAGTTGGGCGGCACGCGTGGAACGATGTCGTCGTCGTTGACGAAGCGGTAGTACCTGCCGGCGTAGTACTGTTCCAGATACGTACAGAAGTCTTTGTTGCCAACAGCAGGTTGCCCATAGGTATAGACCCGTGCCACATCCACATGGTCGCGCCATTCGGCGGCAGCCACGACTGCCAAGGCGCCTCCCAGGCTGTGTCCCGTCACGAGAACAGGCCGGCCCGCAAAGGGGGTCAATGCCGTGCGCAGCTTGGCATCAATGGCTTGAAAGGCGCCCAAGAACCCGCGATGGACTTTGCCATAGTGTCGAGTGGTGCTGGGAAGGTTGAGATTCCCCAGCCATTCGCCCAGACTCTCGCTTCCCCGGAATGCCACCAATACCGCATCGGACGAACTGCAAACGAAACACTGCGTGTCATCCATCTCGATGAATTCGCACGTCTCGAGCCCCCACCCGTCGCGGGCCGTGCTGGTGACTTCGGCTGGCTGAGCGTAAGACAGGCTGCTGGCTAAAACCAACGAGAGGGCCGTGTCCCAACTGAAATCCGCATGCATCAGCGAGTTTGCAGAAAATTGACTCGTGGACTCGAGCGCGGGACGCGCGGGGCGCAGAGCTTCCGAAGATCTCTCAACCGACTTCAAGGTCCGGTTCGGCAGTTCTGTTACCGTGGGGTACTGCATCGGCGCAGCACCACCGACTGTGACGGTCACCTGGATGGGGATCGTCCAACTGGCGGAACCGCCCCCACTCGCGCCGCGTGCCCTGAAATCGGTTGGATTCTGAACCGAGACGGAATACGTGCCAGCTTCTGCCGGTATGCCGTTGTTCTTGCTCCCGATGGATTTGTAGAAATTACTGCGAGGTTTAGCGCTTCCCATGAACGGAACTCCGATGGCGACAATACGGGGATCTTGGGCAAGGTCGAACGTGGAAACTGCGTCGTTGGCCGCCATGTTGGGCCAGCGAGTGAAAGGTCACGAACCGCAACACAGCAACGGTCGCGTACGGATACACTCGCTAGAATCACGTACAATTCTGAACGACCAACTGCATCGAAGCCGCAGTCGCGAGACACGGGACAGCGCAACCGACCAGCGCGGGAGTCCAACCAACGGCATACAGACATCCCGCGCAGGCCGGCCCATACGCAGAGGCCCCGAGAACTCCTGCTGCGCACTGAACCAGTTCATTGCGACAGGCTGACCGACGGGCCAGGCAGATCGGATCATCGAACGAGGATGAGCACATACGTCCGGGATTGTTCCAAGTGGGACACGGATAGTTCGGCCCATTGCGACGACAATCCTCGTTCGTATCACACCGCGATGGCTCGATCCCGCCGGCGTCGTAAGGCTTGACGCCATGTCGAACCACAGAGACCGCTTTCTTTGGAATTCTCATCGCGATTCCTCCTGTTCAATGTCGTATCCGAAGCACCGCCGAATCCCGCGTGCCGACGCTAGCACTGCCCAATGCATTGCGAGTGGGCCAGTCCGCATGCTGCCACGCAGCCGGCAAGACCGACGCCTGCCGTGGCAACCGCGCAAGCCGCTGTACAGGCTGAAGCTGCCCAGTTGCAATTTGCCCTGCACCCGCCTGTGCTCCAGTTTTGGGGCTGCCACCAGGCTCTGCTGGGAGCAATTCCGCCCTCAGGGTTTGTTCCCTCGTTCATGCGCACGACGCCCCGCGATTTCTTTGGCAAGCTCATGGATTGATTCCTAGAAAGAGGAGGTAACTATCGAACGGACCAAGACCGAATTCCGCCCACCGTAACCGGTACGACGTCGCTGACATCGACCGTAAACCGATAGGCACGGCGCGGCGATTGAACTTCGCGCTCTGGGTTGAAGAAAGTCAGTTTGACATCCCAACAGTCGGACTCGGGACGACAAACTGGGCTTCGCTCGACATCGATCGTGTCGAGTTCGAGTTTTTCGTTCACCGCTTTCTCCACGACGGCTTCGATATTGAAGGCGTTCGTGGCGGCGAAATTGATGGCCCGATCCTGTGGAGTCAGGCCAAGGTTCCGAAGCTCGAAATAGACCCGCTCGAGGAAAGTGTTTACACCTGCCTGGATGGCCACCATGCGAGCTGCAAAGGTTGCGGAAGCCTCAGCCGAAGCCTCGGAGTCCGGCCGGGATGGCGCCATGCCTTCCACCAGGGCTCGCGTGGACCAACTGAACATGCCGCGCATTTCTGGGACGATCGCAGGCACGACTTGTCCGGTGGACAGCCGAATGGAGCCGGCGATCACGCCGGGAATCGACACCCGTTCGACGCCCCCGAAAGTTTGTTCGGCCAGGAACGTTCTCAATTGCTCGTGGACTGCAACGGCATAGGGCCCCGCCGCAAGAATGGCGTAGACCGGCGTGGCGTCGATGCTGAGTGTCCAAATAAGGGACGCTGCATCCCACGGGTTCTTCTCGAGGTGCTGGAGTAGTTGACGTATGTCGAGGGGATTGGCGATGGCATTGTCCCCGGGCGACTCCATCGCCTGCACGATCCCATCACGGCGTGCCTCGGTCCCGAAGTCGATTCCCAGTTGCCCGAGTGCATAGACGAACTGAGTCGTCTTGACGCCCGTTCCCCCGTTGCCTCCCTTCGTTCCGTTTCCGCCAGATCCTCCATTTCCATTCGAGTTTCCGTTGCCGCCGCATCCACATCCTGACGGGAGCAGCCCTGGCGTCGCGCCTTGGATGGAGGAGGCACAATCCGTTCGAGTCAGTGTTTCGGCAATTGCTTGCGTTGGTCCAGGCCCGGACAAGTCCTCAGTCATTTGTTGCACTCCAGGGAAGAGGAGGGATCTAGCTCCAGCGAGATTTAATCGACCTGCAAGCAATCGCAAGCAGTCAGCAGACGGCGATTGGTCGCAGTCGATGGCAGTTTCAAGAATGGCTTTGCGAACGCCCGTGCTGACTAGCTTCGTTCCATTGCGGACCAGATACAGACTCATCAGCAAGGCGACAACACCCGACAGGATCGGCGTGGCGTAGCTGGTGCCGGACTCCACCGCGACGCCCGAGTGGGGCGCGGCGCCTGGAATCTCCTGGCCGGGGGCCAGCACGCCTCGTGTTCGATAGCTGCTTCCCCAATTGCTGAATTCGAGTGGATGCCCGCTGCTATCCATGGCGCCGACCGGAATCACCGCTGGCAACGCCGCCGGAATGTGCAGACAGTCGCAACCCTGATTTCCCGCGGCAGCCACAATCAACACACCCGACTGGCAGCAATTGCGGATCGCATCCGCGAGTATCGGGTGCGCTTGTCCCGTGGGCGAGTATTCGCCCCCGCTGATGTTGATGATGTGCGCGCCCGCCACGACTGCCTGATTGATGGCCCTGGCAAGATCGAGTTGAGAGCACGGCACAGGCGAACCGTCCACCATATCCTTAAACACCGGGATGATCAGACCCCGGCAGTGAGGCGCGATACCCTTCACGGGTCCGTCGTGACCCCCGAAGAGTACGCTCGCAATGTGAGTTCCGTGCCGGGATGCGAGCCCGTTGTCCGATACATTGCTGGCCAGCGTCTCCAGTACGTCGAGCTTGGCGTCCCTGAATGCCGGATGGTGTAAGTCAACGGGGCCATCCAAGACGGCGATGCATATTCGGCCGTCCCCGAGGGTCTCTGTCCAAAGATCAGCCAGTCCCGCGACGAGGGCGTCGATCGTTCGGGTTGGCGCAACATCAGTACCCGCAACCATGGTTACCCCGCACAGGACACCACAAGACTTGCAGAAAGAGTGTGAGCCTTCGTCACGGGCTGAGCACGAGGGTGACGTGAGCTTCCCCCGGAAGTTGAAATGTCGCCTGGCCTCGCAAGTCGCCGCCACCCGATCGTGCCTCGACAGTGAACGTGCCCGTTGGCAGAGACATCCGAAAGGTCCCCGAGTTATCGGAGAGTTGCGACAGTTCGGGCAGAACGACGGTACTCTCGACGATCGAGAGCACCGCCCCCGCGACGGCGGAACCTTCTGGGCCGATTACTCGGCCTTCAATGGCATGGAGGGTCTGGGACACGTGACTAGGCGTCTCCCGCGATCCAGCCTTGGATAATCTCCGCGACTTCGGGAATGATACGCGGCGCTGAATTCGCTTCGATATGCAGGTTCGAGGGTGTTCCACCAGTGCCATAGGCATGCACGCCGACAACCAGAGGCGGTCCGTCGGCGGTTTCCTGGACCCATGCCGGAGCGCCGCTTTGTCCACCGTAGCTGTCGACGTCGTAGAAGATTCGCCGTTCCGTCGCGCGCAGAATGCTCTTGCGATGGTGATACAGGTACCGCCCGCCGAACAAGTCGCCCGGGTAGCCGGCGACGTTGACTCGAAAATTCAGCAGGTCTCCTTCCGGCGCCGAAAGCACGCCGAACCATCCCGTCTTGTTACCGAGCGGCTCGTCGAGATGGATACAGCCAAAGTCAAAATCCGGATTCTGCGATTCTTCCCAGATGTCGGTTGTCGAGAATCGCTTGGCAGTGATTCGTCCGAAAGGCGCCTCCTGATCGTCGCGGCCTGCAACCACTTCGATTCGAGATGCCCATCCGCCCATCTGGAATTTGTCGTAGACACAGTGCCCCGCGGTGATGATCGTCTTCGGGCCAGCGAGCCACCCCGACCCGATAAACGATCCGTTGGGCGTGGTCATGGAGAGTGAACAGATCATTCGCCATGGGCTTAGATCCGTATCGAAGATCCTGACACGTTCATCGGGTCCGATCACGCTCTCGGTCATCAAGGGGGGCGACTTACCGACGGCAATCCGTCTCTTGGCGACACGCGATACTTCCGTCTTCGGCCCAACGGAACTTTTCAGGACAATTCTTCTCGAAGCGGGCGCACTCCCAAGGACCTCGGCGGCAGCAGCTACCGCCGGTGCGGGCTTGGCGACTGACTTGATCGCGAGCATTTGGTGATCCTTCAATGGTAAGGCGATCGATTCCACGGAGGGTGATTAAAACAGAGCGGCCAACAAAATCCAGTAAAATATTGCATTAAAATCCTTTATGGGTGACAACCATTGTCATGCCATCTTGCCATGAACAAAGCTCTCTCGCGTCCGGGGCCCTCGTTTTCGCGGAAGTTCTGGCGATGACGCAGCGCCCCCGCCCATCTGGAAATCGAGTGCCACTATCCCTTTGAAGGCCGCCGAGCGTAGTCCTGAAGCGATGCATCGCCGAGCCGACTCCGTGTCTGGTGCGGCGAGCGGGCCAGAGCGACTTCGATCTCGTCAGGTAATGCTGGGGATCGACGCTGCCCAGGTGGCCCCCGAGCCAGACAAGCTCACGGCGCAGGTCGACGCCTTCATGGCCCGCTGGGACAAGAACGGCGACGGCTACCCTAATCTGGTCGAAGTGGGGCAAAGCCGGAGTTCGCTGACGCTGCTCGACCGCGACGGCGATGGCAAGGCCTTCGCGGCCGAGTACCAGCAGTTCCTCAATCGGGGCGTGGGGAAGCCTAATGACTACCAGTTGTTGGTCCCCCTAGGGGATGCCCTGATGCCGACGTTCTCGGCTGGACGAGAACGAAGACCAGCCGCTAAGCCTGCGCGAGATCGACCGCGCGGCGGCGCGTCACAATCGGGCTGGGGGACTACGCCCAACGGCTGAGGCCGGCCGTCGATCAGCCGGGAACTAGCCTTCCGAGGCCAGAAATGGGCCGCCTCCGTCGAGTGACCCGCATCGTCGCGAAGGCCGTGCGACGGCTCTTTCAAGACGTGAGACTGTGGTTAGCGACCCTCGCGCGGAATTACCGTAATCAAGTCCGGTAACCACCAACACTGGCAGCCGCAATCATCGCTAAAATGGCCCTTCGCACCTCGGGTGCAAGGTGCGGCCAGGCGATGACGATTGATGCAAATTGTTTTGCCAAAGCGACTTCCGACGCCCTCGGCACCGGTGTTGGCACCACGACCTCCAGCGTTTGCCCTATCTCCTTGACGAGACTAATACTTACGGAAAATGGTTTCCGGGTTCTCAGCTCAGTCATCATCGCTTTGCATCGAACTGCATCGGGCTGGCCGTAAGTTGCATCGTGGTCGTCTCTTGCCTTTGAGCGTGAACTGATAAATCCGGAACCGATGCACCAACGTTACTGTTCAAGCGTATCTCTCGGCGCATGGGAGGGAATGGCAAGTGAGAGCATGTCAGTGCCGCGTTGGGCTTGAGAACCCGGGAGCGTTGACACGCAGGTCGCCGTGTTGCAAAATCTAGGTAGTTATGTACAAGTACCTAGGAATTGTGACATGGTGACCACGCAACGCGACGCCATCCTGAGCCTTCTTCAGAAGCGTGGGGCGATTCGAGCGCGCGATCTCCAAAAACTTGGGATCTCACGTCAAGCGCTCCTGCGCCTCCACCGCAGCGGCGCCGTGGACCGCCCGACGCGAGGACTCTACGTCCTCACAGACGTCGATTCCACGGAGCACCACAGCCTCGTCGAGGCAACCAAGGTCGTTCCCAAGGGGATCGTATGTCTGCTCTCCGCGCTGCGCTTCCATGGCCTGACGACCCAAGCTCCCTTTGAGGTCTGGATCGCGATCGCCGGCAAAGCCTGGAGTCCAGCTGCAGCATCGCCCGCGCTTCGTATCGTCCGATTCACGGGACCAGCGCTTCGCTTCGGGATCGAAAAACACCAGATCGAAGGCGTCGAAGTGTCGATCTACTCTCCCGCCAAGACGATCGCCGACTGTTTCAAGTTCCGCCATAAGATTGGCCTGGACGTGGCCCTGGAGGCACTTCGAGACTGCCGCAAACAGCGCAAGGCCACTCTTGATCAGCTGTGGGCCGCGGCAAAGGTGTGCCGGATGTCGAACGTGATGCGGCCCTATCTCGAGGCGATTGCATGACAGATCCTGTTGCTTCGATCCGGCAGCGACTTCTGAATCACGCTCGCGCGCGGAGCGAGGATTTTCAGTTTGTCCTGATGCGATACGGACTCGAGCGCGTCCTCTATCGCATCTCTCGCTCTCCACATGCTGGAACATTTGTACTCAAGGGTGCCGCGCTTTTCCAACTTTGGACGAACTCCCCACATCGCCCAACGCACGACCTCGACCTCCTTGGACAGGGCGAGCCTTCAATTGACCGATTTGTGAAGATCTTTCGAGAGATCTGCGAGATCGAGTGCGAGGACGGTGTTACCTTTCTCGTCGACCAGGTCCGTGCCGAACGTATCCGGGAAGACGAGAAGTACGAGGGCGTTCGAGTGCGCATCGACGCTCGGCTCGGAAACGCCCGCATCCCCATTCAAATCGATATCGGGTTTGGAGACGCCATCACTCCTGAGCCCGTCGAAGTTACCTATCCCACCTTTCTGGCGATGCCTGCTCCCACGCTGCGAGCCTACCCGCGGGAAACCGTTGTCGCGGAGAAGTTCCATGCGCTGGCAACTCTTGGCATGTCAAACAGCCGCATGAAAGACTTCTTCGACCTGTGGACGCTCGCCAGGCAGTTCGAGTTTCAAGGAGAGCTGCTTTGCGACGCCTTGCAGGCTACGTTCGGTCGCCGCGGAAGTCCTCTGCCCAGCGAAGCTCCCGTCGCGCTCACCTCAGAATTCACAACTGACGCGGACAAACTGAAGCAATGGGGAGGCTTTTTGCAGAAGGGCAAGTTACCCCCTGTGCCACTCCCCGACGTAGTCGCAGCCATAAAGATGTTCCTTGAGCCCGCCGCATTTGCGAGGGCCCAAGGCCTACCGTTTCCGGTCCGCTGGGAACCGCCTGGGCCTTGGCAGGCGAAATAGTCCTTGTCGTCACTCTCGCCAAGTTGACAAGCCCCCGCTACGCCGCGAAAGTGCGGTAATGTTCTACCGTAATTCGGCGGTCGAATACCTGTTAGATGAGGCAGCGCGTGCCAATCTTTCACTTCAAGATTAATAACGATAACAAATCTGATGATCGCCTCATCGGATATTCGATCGACGTTGAGACGGCGGCCAATTTCGAGCCAGATATTCCGGCCCTGTGCGACTGGGTTCAGAACATTGCTCTCGGCGTAATGATTGATGGCTGGACACTCGACTACTTGCTTGAAGAAGGTGTAAACATCCTGATTGCAAACCAAAATCAGATCGTAATTGTCGATACGATCAACAATCGGAAGCCTATGGATTCCGCCTAACCGGTCGTTGCACCCAACCGCCGAAATATCGGGCACAATGGAGAGAATCCCTCGGGCGGTGCCGAGAACGGCCTGATTTGGTTCTCACCTCCTGAGCGCGTGAAGCAAAAGGTATTGGCCACAGGCACTGCCTTTTGCGCAATGATTCCCCACCTAAAGTTCGGTCTCCCAGACGCCAGAACTTCACGCCGCCTGCGTGTGCCAGAAGTGGGGGCAGCCGGGTTCGAGATCGGCTAGGCCGCAATCAAAGGCCATTTCAATTGGCCTTCGCGAATCGAATGAGTAGCTGTTTCCCTTGATGAAGGTGGCAGGCAGAAAGTGCGCTTGCTACCTTGAATCTACTCGCCTGGCAGACGGGCGATGGGAACATTCCTCCACCCGCCCTGCCGGGTCCCCCCCGCGTCTTCCTTCGGCACTCTTGCCGTGAAAGGCATTTCATGGACTGCCAGCGATATCCGATTACACCGGAGTGGAAGGTCGTCGCCATCGCGACCGACAAGTACCTGAAACCGACGTATGCGTTTGCCGATCCCTCGCTCCCCGCCCCCTACGTGCCGAAATACGGGCAAGACATCACGTTCGGCATGAAGCGGCCCGCCCCCGGCGGTCACAACGTCGGCAGCAACGAAGCCGACTTGAAGAAGAAGATGGAGAAGCTGCTGGAGATCTTCGCCAGCAACGATGCCAGCGGCATGGCTCGGCGTCTGTTCAATGCGTTTCTGAAGAAGCAACCCAAGGTGACCTACTTCGACGACACGTCGCTCGACGCGGCCGCGGCATCGCACCCGAACATCAGGTCCTTCGGCGGCTCGGCCCTGAACGCACCGGGGTTCGGCAGACCGCGGGAAAGACGCGAATCCACCAGGCCCTGAAGGCGGCCAACTGGGACATCAAGCAGATGATCATTCCCACCGACCTGGGCGTGCCCGCTTTCAACAAGGGGAGCAAGTGGACGGTCTCGGGCGATTTTGGAAACGGGTTGGGCGTGATGATCAACGGCGTCCAGCATGTCTATGTGAGTGCGTCGCACTATCACTACGACCCGAGCGCCAACAAGTACTGCATCCAGCTCCATTTCGTGTTCTACGATGTCTTTGGGCTGGACGACGACGACCTGGACGAATACGGGGCCGAGAGTGACAGTTGGACCTCGCGAATCCCGGCTGTCGGGATCACTGCGTGGTGGCAGTTGCAGCACCAGTTTGGCTACGCACCGCTGGTCACCCGCATCCGAACGCGTCATGATTTTATCGAGGTTTCGACGGTTTGAGAGGCGAGACACGCCTACGATCCCTCGACTTAGCGCCTGCCTAGCGAAAGATCTCTTTCTCGTGCACGACCGCCCGCGGGATCTGCCCCGCCTGGCGCGCGGCGGCCACACGCTCTTCTCCATCGCCTCGCTGCGCGAAGAAAGCCTCGCCCGGACTTACCTGCTCGTTCCAGTGCCGCTCGTAGATCGCGACCAGCTCCTTGTTCTTCGCCAGGGCACTGGGGACGGCGTGCAGCATCGCCAGGCCGCGCTCGCGCTTTTGACAGTACTTGCCCACGAACTGCGGCAGCATCCGCGAGACCCAGTCTCGCTCTGATGGTCCACGTAGCGCTCGATGACATACCGCGGGCGATGCAGCGGGCCCAGAGCCTCGTGCACGCACTGGGTGTAGATCTCGGTGTCGGCCTCGGGGGCGTTCTCGAGGAAGATCTGCACGTAGCCCCCGATCGTTCGCCTGCCTGCACGCGGGCCTCGCGGGTCGTGAGCAGCCCCGCTTCCTCCAGCGCGTCGAGTACCGCCTGGCCGACCGCCAGCGCCAGGCTCTTGCGATTCCACGGGTCCCGGCGGTTCGGGAACGGCGGCATGCCGGTCGACTCTTTGGCCCGCACCTCCAACGCCGGCAACGGCTCCAGGCGGTATGGGTTGCCGATCTCCTACCGATGAACTTCGAGCCTGCGACCCGGTCGTTAGCGCCCCTCGCGGAGTTACCGGATTCAAGTCCGGTAACCACCAACACTGGCAGCGGCAATCATCGCTAAAATAGCCATTCGCACGTCGGGTGCAAGATGCGGCCAGGCGATGACGATTGATGCAAATTGTTGCGACAAAGAGACTTCTGTCAGATCTGGCACCACTGTGGGCACCACGACCTCCAGCGTTTGCCCGATCTCTTTGGCAACAATAGGACTTACGGAAACTGGCTTCCGGGTTCTCAGCCCTGTAACCTGAGATGCCAGCAGCGAGAGACGTGCTTTTGGGAAATACCCAGCAGGATCGTTCGCCAGATTGAACGCCAGTTGCCAAACTTGGATTGCGATTGACCTCGATTGGGCAGTTCGACCACTTCGCGGGTCGGGGCCATGGCTTCATCCACCCTCCAACACCAGCGCCCTGCATGCACGCCTACTACCAGTTCTTCGACCGCGCTGCTGCAGGCGAGTTGCTCGCCATGCCGTGGAAGGCGATTCTCCAACGGCATCCTCGCAGTCGACGGTCCATCGAGGAATTGCTCGCCTTTGCTCTGGACAATGAGCCGGATGACCGAGCGATGGAGCGGATTCTCGCCACGCGGACGGTCCGCTGGACCATGAAGCGATCCTCACCCCAGTACCATTTTCTGGCTGAGGTGCTGTACGCAACGTGGGGGCACCCCTGTCGCCATCGCTATGCGGACTGCGACCCAGCCGCCACCCCAGTGCTTCTTGCTGCTGCAGTCAACGGGTTTCTCGCGGGAAAACTCCGCCGCTCTGTGTTGCACGCCATCCTCAAACTGAACGCTATCGGATTTGCGACCGACTGGATCAGCCTAACTCGCGTGGAACAGCGACTGGTGTCTCAGGGCTGGGACCCGGCCCAGATGGCCAGCCCGATCTATCCCTGGCAGGGTTCCGCTGCGCACTTGGATGACGGAGATACGGGCCTTGGAGCCGCCGATACACGGCGCCTGCTGAGCTTCCTGCGGACTGCTTGGCAGGAGAACTGGGCGACACCGCGACTCAATGCAGATACTCTGAAGCTCCGCACGAGCGGAAGCATCGGGCCGCCGCGATTCCGCGATTTTTCGCTGACACACGAACTGCATCGGGTGATGCGTGGTTGGAGCCCCACCCAGCCCGCGGTCTTTCGCAGAGAAGAATAGGAACTTTGGGACAGGCCCGGTTGACGGGGCGAAGGGCCTCATTCTTAGGGTGACCGTCGGCCGCATCTCGGTTACTTCGTACGGCCGCAGCAAGGTGGACGCTGGCCAGGGGCGCCTGACGAGCGATCCTGCTGAGCGAATCATGAAATCGTTCCTGGGCAGGAGCCCCGTTGCCGCTTCCTTCCCGCTCATTTCATAAGGCCCTCCGATGGCGCTCGCCTTGCCTGGCTCGCCGGTGTCCTGCGACTCCTTTGTCCCGCCTGCTTGTTCAGTGCACGAGCGTGTGGTTGTCGTGGAAAAGACGACGGTGAGGCCTTTGTGCTACCACGCTCGACGCGCGTCACGATCGACATCTTCGCTTTCGGCTCCATGCGCCGACGTTGCCCGAAATCCGAGCAACCTGCGGCAGCTTGTCCGTCCTGCGGGCCGCGGACTACAATCACTCGATGTTGTGTCCAAAGCGGCGCCGACGCGGGATAGAAACCTTAGTGTTAGGCCGCACATGACGAACCACCAGTCGGCAACCAGATGCCCGCTGTCATAGTCGAGTGCAAGTCACACAATTTGACTGAAACCGGAAACATGCCGAGCGCAAAGGTCACAGTATGGAATGAAGCCATGTCCTTTCTTCCACCTCGCGCCGCCGCGCGACAGGAAGGTACTGTTCGTGCTTAGGCCTCTCATCCCACCACGAAGGATACATTGGCTCAGTACTACCTTCGCCTGTATAGCCACCTTATTCCACCTGGCGTCTCAGTAGCAACCCTAGCTCGAACGTCAGCCGCACAAGGAGACGCCGTGGTTAGTCACTTCTGCAAGTTGGTCGCCGACAGGGACGTGGAGGCGGTTCGCGCCTCCGGGCCCGCGTTGTCCACAGTGACCGACGGCCTCTTGCGAGACGTAGCGGAAGGGGACGTCGTGTGGCTCTTCGAGGTCCGCGGCGGCAGGGCATACGTCATCGGTCGTATGCTTGTTGGCGAACGGACCGGCACCGCGAGTCACTTCGCTATCGTTGCTCAACGCGGGACCGAAGAGCCCCTTCGGGATCTCAGCCTGGGCACTGCGGGGATCCAACTGGAGTTCGTTGATCCAGGCGGGTCACTTGGTGGCCTCAAGGGAACGGAGGACGGTGGGCAGGTTGGCCGCACGGTGTCCAGGCGCGGGATTCAATCGGGGCGTCGACTTGTTCCCGCGGTTGCGGCCGCGCTTGATTCATATTGGAGGAGTGCCCCACTGGAAGCGAGTGTCACCGCCCCCGACGCTGAACCGCAGCCGGCTGACCTCAAAGGTAGGCTGCATCACCTCCCAAGCCAACAAGATGCCGAACGGAGCGGCCACGGTGACAGCGTGTCGGAGGCCGTACACGGCGCAACAGGCGGGCCGGTCCGGCCGGCCGAGGAAGTTCCGCAGGGCACCGCTTTCCCCGAAGGGGCCGTGGAGCGCGTCTTGGTGAATCGGTACGAACGCGACGAGCGAGCGAGAGCGGCCTGCCTTGCGCATCACGGAGTGTCCTGCTGCATCTGTGAGTTTAGCTTTGCCACCGCATATGGTAGCGTTGGCAAGAATCTTATTCACGTGCACCATCTTCGGCTCCTTTCGACTCTCGGCCCGAATTACCTTGTCGACCCGATTCGAGACCTGTTGCCAGTGTGCGCCAACTGCCACGCCATCATTCATCGCCGCTCTCCGCCCTACTCTCCCGAGGAGGTTCGGAAGTTCCTCCAAGACGCATAGCAGACGAGATGCTCGAAACACAGTTTCGTCTCGCCACACTCCCAGCACTGAGCCGCAACCATCTCCGGTTGTTCCTGCGGTGGCGTTGCATTCTCAAAAGTAGCCATGACCTATCCCTCGTATTTGTAAAAAATGTTCACCCCGTACTCTGGCAAACTTCAGGAAGGGGTGACGCCGAATTGACGGATCGGAACATCGACGCCGCCGAATCTCGACCGAATCGTTTCTGACTCCGACGAACCAGCAAGTAGCCCAGCCGGATAGCTGAAGTCGTGAGTCGCCTGCCCCGCCACAAAGCGGCGAAGCGACGGGCGGTTTCCGCAACGACAGCATCCCCATCCCTGATCCTATTCGCCACTGAGCATGTTGCTCGGTTCGAGAATGGCACGTGGCATAGCAGCCCCCGAGATACCCCTATCAAGTGCGCCGAGGCGACGAAAGGGAATGGCCTTCGGCCTACGATTTCCCCCAAAGCCCCCCGGTATCTTTCAGGCGCAAGTCAAAGCCAAAGCCCCTGAGTTACCCCTATCAAGTGCGTCAAGGCGACGAAAGGGAATGGCCTTCGGCCTACGATTCCCCCCAACCCCCCGGGTGTCAAGAGAAAGGCGAAGTAAGACGACTAAGCGACCTCCTCGCTTAGCGGCCGTCAGTCCTCCACGGCCCCCAGGGACTTGAGGAACGCAACCAGCCGCAGGCGGTCATGATGCGACAAAGCCTGGTACGCCTCGCGCGAGCGAGTTGCCTCGCCGCCGTGGGCGATGATCGCCTGGTCGAGTGTGTCGGCGAAGCCATGATGCAGGTAGGGGGCCGAGTCGCGCACGCCCCACAAGGGCGGAGTTCGCCATTCGCTGGCCTGTGCGACCACCGGTTCGCCCTTTCTGGATATTTCGTGGGTCAGCTGGGGGGAACCGCCATACGATGAGGCTCTATCGGTCAGGTCCGGCCCGAGATCGTGGAGGAGTAGATCGCTGTAGATGCCGTCCACCTCTCCCAGTTTCGGCGTGTGGCAGGTCGCACAGCCGATGGCAGCAAAGCTCTGCGCGCCGGCGGCGAGATACTTTTCACCCTCTGGCGTCTGCGGCCGCAGGCCTGGCGGCGGCGGAAGTCTACGGACAAAGTCGGTGAGAGCCGCGCACTCTTCCGACGAGAGATCGAGCCCCGCCACGGTGTGGACCACGCGGTGGCGGAGTCTGCCCTGCTCCTTTTGAGGCACGTTCAATCCCAACTCGACGGCGCAGGCGGTTTGGACGAACTCGTCGAGGCTGGCGAGTTGGGCCTTCCAACCGAATCGGCCCGGCCGACCCTTGGCGTCCAGGGCCACACGGCCGGTCACTTCCGGAAGGTCGGGATATCGCCGCTGACTGGCCGCCATCAAAACCTCGGGATCGATCGACTCGATCAGGCCTGCCCCGAACAGGCTGGTCGTGTTTCGGTGGGAGAAAACGTACGACTCACCATCGAGAGTCCGGCACGAAAAGGAGTCGGGGGCCAGGCGCGACCTAAGCACCCAGTTCTCGTAGTCGGGATCGGTACTGTGGTGATGGACAACAAAGGCCGGCCCCAGAGTGGGATGCCCATTGGGAGTTGTGAAGTCTGGGGCCGCCAAACGCACGTTCTTCGACCTCGATCCGGCGCCGCCGACTCCTCCCTGGTTGTGGCAGTTGGCGCACGAGGTCTCATTGAACAGGGGGCCCAGGCCGTCACCTCCCGCTTCGCCAGTCTGCGGAAGCCACTCGCGGACGAAAAGCTCGCGCCCCTCGAGCGAGCCAGCCGTCGCTGTGCGCGATCCCCTTGCCGCTGCGGTCATGAAGTCCGCCATCGGGGTCTCGGAGCCAGGAAGACCGACGAGCAACGCCGCCCCGCCTAGTACTAAGCCGCCGACGAGCGCAGCAGCCGCCAGCGATCCGATAACGATATGCCGCACGGAAGACCCTCCGACGTGAGCCATGACCGACCACGCTGTGATCATAGCCCGCCTCCGCGAGAACCGGTGTAACAGGCGGGTAACAGCAATGGGCGAGGCTCCGATGCGCGGGCACGTTTGAGGAGGTTTGAAACTCACCTCGAACCTTCTTGGAATTCCGATGCCGGAAGCGACGGCCCTGGCAGGCGGCGGATGGCTAAACGTAACCGACTTCGCGCGAGGGGTTCTTCGAGGACGGCCGGTTGGAACTCTACAACCTGCGTGAAGACCTGAGCGAACAAAAAGAGCCTGGTCGGCGACCACGCAATCGGCTTGATCTCCGGAAATCGCAAGGCTTAGAATCGGAAGTATGCCCTCCCCATCGTCCAGCAATCCGGACCGGTTAAACGCTGCGGTTAGAGCGATCCTCGAAGACTGCATCAAAGCTCGCGACCCTTTGGATGTCTTGTCGCAGCACATCGCACGCCTGGATGAAGACCCGTCTTGGGACCAAAAAGGGGTGGCCACTATCGAGATTGTCACCCTTCGGATGCTCTCGGAAATGGTTCGCCGCTTCCCCGGGAGTTAGAAGCCCGCGCCTTTCTTTTGGTGCACGGCATGCTTCCTGAGCAGCTAATACGAAAATGCGAAGCTGCGATCGTTCTCGCCCATTTCCTCGCCATTGAAAGCCGGAAGGCTCAAGAAGAGGCGCGGAGAATCCGTGCGCATAGCGCGACTCTAATGGAAGATAGCGTCCGTGAGCTGCCCCTCATCCCAATTGACGTGCTGAATCTCCCAGGCAGTCGGAGCTAGAACCGCGTGGCGCGCCTCCGTGGCCTCATCCCAAGTGGCGCGAATCTTGGCGGAGCGCTCGGCAATCTGCGAGGGGGTCGGATCGGGGTGATTGCGCCGGCGCGTAGAAACAGTGCCCACGATGCGACAGGCGGCCCCGCAAAACTTGCGAGTGATGCCGCGCGGGTTGCGCTCGATCGCCCGCCCGCAGGAAGTCCTCGCTGACGCTTCGGGTTGTGATTGGTTGCCGGCCAGGGCCACGGGCTAGCGCCATGCCGCTCAGTCCGGTGGGCATCCTCCCTACTCCCGCTCGCGGCAGCCGATTTGCAGTCGCTTCTCCTCGACCGACAGGAACAGATCGAACAGCCCCATCTCCAGCTTCCCCTGCCGGCGCAGCTCGGCCACGCGGCCTTCCAGCAACTTCATCGCGGCCGGCTCGAGCTCCCCGAACCGGACAAACGCTTCATAACTTCCCTTCCCCCAGCGGAACTGCACGATCACCCGCGGCCGCTTCTCGGTTAGTTGCGAGCGGACCCCGTCGCGGAGCGTCTCCAGATCGTCCCCCTGAAAGCGATTCAGCTCCGCGTCGCAGGCGATCTCCCGCCCATACTGCCGGGCTCGGGCGAGATCGTCGGCGCTCACCTCCGAGTCGCGCACCCGGGCCTCGACCTCCTGGGGAGTCGCCGCGCGGGCCCCGGCCAGAATGTAGAACGCTGTGCTCCGAATCGGCTCCTCCGGGTCCACGAGCAGCTCGCGGACGGCTTGGTCCACATTCTCGGTCAGGCGGAGTTGCCCCAGCCCGAGCAGGATCGCCCGCCGGACCTTGGGAGACGGGTGCTTGAGCAACGGAAGGAGTTCCCCCCAGCACTCAGCGTTCAGGCTGTTGAACTGAGCCGCGCGGCGTTGGTCGTCGTCCTTCGGCGTCCGGTAGGCCTTCACCGATTTAACGAACGCCTCGAAGACCTGCGGGGCGGCCGAGCGCGGGCCTCGCTTGAGGATGTCCTCGGCGCAGACGCAGCCGTAGCCCCAGAACGCCTGATAGTCGCCGGTTTCGGGATCCTTCTTCTCGCTGCGCAGGAAGACGACGACGCGCCGTCCCCGTTGGACGGCCTCCCTGTCCTGCGTCCGGATCCGAAACGTATCGGGCGTCTTCCCCCGCAGCCGCTCCTTGGTCCGGACGGTGACGGGTCAGGATCGGTTCATTCAAGAAGCCGTAGATATTCGGGTCGGAGTTGATCACGACCTCTTCGATCTCGGCCATGACGATGGACTCGGCCTGGACGATCATCTCGATGCGGCCAACTCCGCCCGATCCGGCGAGGGCGTGAGTCGTGGAAATGGCGCAGGCACACGCCACGAGCGTAGTGACCGAGCGCATGCGACTGTCAGACATCCGGAATCCTTTCCACGAGTTCTCGCGATGGAACGGCGGGGCGCGGCTGTCCCAAGATCCACGCGTGGAATCATGGTAGTATGCCGAGAAGGAAGCGGGAATGGAGGTTCTGCTTGCCAGCAAACTGATGCTCCCGGGAACTTAAAAGCCAAGGCTAAGCATGGCCAACGCGTACCGACCTCCAGGCCCGGAGCCTGAAGCCAGGGCGAAACGACCGGAGGAATCGACTCCCGACTTGGGCAAGCGTTCACTAGCCGTCATCTTGAAAGGGACGGCGATCAGCGTGGCGTTGTACGGCATAGGGATTGCCTTTGCGATCTCAGATGAAGCGTTGGCCTGGTGGCTGTGCGGTCTGGGGTCCGTCATCGTGTCAAGCGTCGCCGTGATTCGATCATTGGCGATAGCGATTTCAGCGGAGCCGATTCGCTTCTGTTGTTCTTTAACCCGGCGTCGGCACTCTGCTCGGCTACCGGGCCCTCTCCCTTCATCCGCTTGCCGAAGCGGGCGTCGTACAGCTTCCCTCCGCGGACCGCTTTGACACCTGCCAGGAAGACGGGCGACGGCTTGGCCTTGCGGGCGCGCGTGGGTGCAGGCACCGGCGATGGCACCGGCACGGGCGAGGCACGGGCCTTACGCTTTCGCGGCTTGGGCGGCTTGGCCTTTGCCTTGGCGCGGGCGATCAACGGGGCAGGCCGACGCTGATGACCGATCCGACGGCACCGAGCGAGTGATCGAGCGGGTTCTCTATTGGATCGGGCTGGACAATGCGGACCCGCCGAGGCCGGCCGACTTCGCGCGAATGAAACAGATCGATGGATACTTGGTCAAACTCGGCGGCCAGCTGTGGAAGATCCCGCTGATCCGTCAGCCGACGGATTCTGGTGCGCCGGGAACGCACTTGCCTTGCGATGTCGAATTCGGCTGGGACGGATCGAGCTGGCAGACGTTGAAGGCCGAGTATCTCGACATTTGGGAACGCGCGGGACGGTGCTTTGACTTGGTGTGCGCCGGCGTGCAGTCCCAGGATGGCGACGGCGTTCTGCTGCGGAAGTTTGCCTTTGACTGCCTGTCGCTCAACTACCGCGTGGGGCCCGCCGAAATCAATCTGCTCAAGCTGCTCGACAATGAAGCCGTCGGCGAAGTTGTCGACGAAGTTGTCGACGTGGGCGTGGGCATGAAGTTCCTCGAGGAGATACTCTCAAAAAAAAACGGAACACCTCCCGAGTAAATAGCTATCGGGCCTGGGCGCTGGGAAGAAACCGGTGAAGGTGGAGGTGATTGTCGCGAGCCCGATGGAGTGATGCTCGCTACCCGTTCCCAGCCAACTGACTGATCGTCTTTGCGATAACCGCGAGTGCAAAAATGCTTCCAACTATCATGCCATGTTTAGGTCCATCCCCGGGGTCGAACAGATACCAGACCGCGGAAACGATCGCGATGGAAGTTGCCCCCACGAAGGCAAGGCAGCCAGGATCTTGCCACCAATGGTACGGCTCAGCCGCCGGGCCTGGTTGAATGAGGGTTGCGACGATCGGCGGTGGGGGCTGGTAGAGCCGCTCGTAGATATGCAATGCGATAATCGGGCTGAGGAATAAGCCTATCGGGCCGAACCAACTGAGCTTGATGCCTGTGGCAGATTCAAAGCCGCCCCAAACGATAAGCCACCCGAAGATCGCAGCGAACCAGATTAATCGCTCCACTCCATCCTCCCCCAAGGCGTTGAAGCCAGTCGCGGATACTTAGCGTGACGGGCGATTTCTTCCAAAGATGAAGAACAGAAGCACCATCGCCGGAACTCCGAACACGCAAAGAAAGCTCAGTAGTTCCATGGGGCCCAGTCCCAAGAATGCGAGTAGGGCCGAAAGAGTCATGGCAATCATCCGGGATTCGGGGAGGAAGCGGGGCCTGCTGGTCAACGTCAAGCAAGGTGTGGTTGCAAGAGTCGAGTTCATCCGGACGCAGGCGGTGGAGTAGAAGCAGGGCGTCAAGGTGTGGTCGATTGGCTTAAAGCGATCGCGCAACCTTGATGATGAGTCCCACGAAGATCATTGCGTTGATGAGGAAAAAGAGTGCGAACACCACCAGCACAATCGCCCGTGCGAAGGCCATGAACTTCAGGAATAATCGAATGCCTGATCGCCGACCTGCCGGTTCGGCGGAATTCGGTGCTTGATACGGGTTCTCGTCCATTCCCGAAGTTTACACCCAACACCCGCCTCGAGCACGGAAGGAGCCGAACACGATGGGAACCGGACCGCAAGCACCCCACCCCGCAACCTGGTCCGCTTCCACGCCATGATCCCGGACCCCATCGGCCAAGCGATCTCCCACGCGGCGGCCACCGGCTTCCGTCAACGAGAGGGCGGCCACGTACCGCAACGCGAGCTCGCCGGCCGGCTGATCGCTGGCCAGCTGGTTCCTTGGCAGCTCGAGCAGTTCCGCGGCGCCGATCTCGGCCGAGCGGTGGGCCCGTGGGGATGGCGGCTCAGGTTCCGAATCGACCTGGCCGACGACGTTCACGATTCGCTGCTGCGGTCCGCGGACGTGGGGGTTTCCTCAACCACACTGGCCGTCTGCTTGCTGGCTCAGGCGATCGCCGGCGAGGGGGCGTACTTCAGGGCGGGCGTGCAAGGTGTGGTCGACAATGTGGCGGCGATCCTCGAGCTGCTGACTACCTGCTGCTGGCCGAGAAGGTCAAGGAGGGGCCCGCTTGAAAAGAGCGAGAGCTGCGATGCTCCCAATTAAAATTCCCATCGCCTGAAAGTCGACTAAAAATGCGAGCGGACTGAAGGTGGGGACAATAAACTCACAGACGATACTCCCACCAACGAATGTCGTAGGTGAGTCCGACGTCGTCATTGAGTCCGCTCTGCTGGACACCAAGGCGGCATCGGAATCCTGGGCAGGAAATCGCCAAACCTTCATCGGCCATCCACCAACGCGATAAGTCGTCAAAAAGATTGAGACGATCACCATGACCGCGAACAGCGTTTTGATCGCAAACTGAGGCTTTCCCATCCTCAAAGTCTACACCCAACACTCGCCTCGAGCACGAAAGGAGTCAGCGACTCGATGGGAACAGGCCCACAAGCCAACCCGCCCGGCGAGTTGCCGCACTACCACGCTAAGGGCGAAAGGGGCTCGCGAGAGGAACTCACCCCAGCGCAGAAGCTGGCCCGGCATGCTCGCGGCCTGGTGATCGCGGAGACGGTTGCGCTAACCGCCTGGGGTGAAGATAGAGAACACGCCGAGGCGGCCATGTGTGGGTTCGCCGAGCTGGCTGCAGAAGCCCTGGCCGAGGTGAGGGCCGAAGCGGTGATGCTGGCGGCCGGCGGGAGGGAAGGAAGGGGCTGAACAAGCCAGCATCCGAGAAGATCACTTTCGCTTGCCTTTGGGGGCCGGCGGTGACCCGGTGGCGGGAACGAGCTCGAGCTCGAGGTACTGAGCGAGCGTATCGAAGTGATCAGAGTGAATGCCAGATCCACCAACGAATCGACGCAAGGTCGACCACGCGATGCCGGTGTCTTTCGAGACCCGGTAAAGCGTTTCTGACCTGGATTGCAGTTCTTTGCGGATTGTTTCGGTCACAGCCATGCCCCCGAAAGCTAGGGATCGACCAGCGAAACATCAATATAACTAAAATAGTTCAGTACACATCTAGGGATCGGAAGCAGTCCGCGATCGCGATGGTACTGCTCGGGGTTACTGGCCTTATCCTTTGGGGCTCGGGGTTCGTGGCCCTTCGTCAATTAGGGGCTGAGTTCAGGGCGACAAGCGACCCTGTAGCTATGGCATGGATCGGCAATTATTTGGGTGCCTGTCTCACTAGGGGTCATTGATGCCGGGCCCACGCTTGGGGTCTTCTTGCTGGCCACGCATGCGTGGAGATTGCTGCAAGGTGACGATCTCGTCCGGGTGGGCCATGAAGTGCTGCCGGACATAATCAAGCGGTCGCTTGAGAAAAAAGCGAAAGAGAGCTAGTTGATCGCGAATGGGACGACGGCCTGTCAGACATGACTCCCGGCAGAATGATCGCGTCTCGTACTTCGTCGACCGCAGATAGCGCAAAAGCCCGACGATCAATCCTGCGAATCGTGAAGGATGCGTGGGCGACTATGCCCTGGAGCCTCGGATGCGTTACGCAGACTCCTGCGTTGAAGATTCGCCCACGATCCAGCCGAGGACCTCCACGGAGATTCCCAGATAGCTACCGAACTTCAGTTGGAAGGCTTTTGCCTCGCAGAAACCGCTAAGCCGTCTCTCCACTTCTTCTATGGCCCGAGTTCGGACGTGTTCAGCAGTTCCAAGTTTGGCGATCGCCGAGTTGATCCCACGCGCGTACTTGACGGTGTCGTAAAGAGCCGCAGGGACGGGACCGCTAAGGTGGTGGCCATCAAGACGGCAAAGCAGGCTGGCCCAGGACCAGCGAGGATTCTTGCCTTGAGGAGGTCTCTTCTAAGGTGGCCGAAGTAAATCTCTGGTTGACTGACGAGATCGAAGGAGTAACACGCCTTGAGTTCAACTAAGAGCCTAGGTGCGGAGCCGCTTAGCCAAGCGAGGTCGCATCGATTCCATTCTCGCGCAATGCGCTCGTCGTTTGGCATCGCCAGGGCGAGAGCATAGGCAAGGCGATCCCTAAATGGGAACTCGAGCTTAGACGTCATCGCCAGGAAGGCCAATTCATTGGGATCGATCGCCTGGGCGACTCGATCAACGGCTTGTGTCAGTTCAAGGATCATGAAGGTCCGCAAGGCATTGTGAATCGTGGTCTAGATGATGCTATCTGCCGCGACTCCTGGCGATCGAGGACAAAGCATTCTCGCTTGTAAAGGTCGATGCGTCCGATCGATGTGGATCCGTCCCCCAGTTGGAACGTCACGTCGCGCTCGAAAACGTAAGCGTTCTTGGAAACGTCAGACTTTGTGGGATTGGGCTGGGGAACTTCGAGGAAGTCGCACAGCTCCGTCAGGAACGTGCCGTAATTTGCACGTTCTGAGGCACCGGAATCCTTCCAGCGCTTGATGAAATCGTCATTCGCCATCACGTTTGGTTCCTCGCGGGTCCCGAGATGCTACCGAACGCCGGGACGTCAGGTCAAACTACTAGGATGCGTGCACCGCCATCTGCGCCTGCTTGCCGTTGCTGCTCTCCGAGCGAAGCACACCCTTCACTCGATACTCGCCTGCCTGTCGTACATCAATCTCAGCAGTTACCGGTAGGACCTGCCAATCGTGTTCGGTGCGTTGGCGGTGGCAATGCCGGTCTTTGCGAGAAAAAAAACAGACGATCAATCAGGCGAGAACCGAGGTGTGTTGTACTTTCCAGGGAAACGGAATCCCGGATGTCGCAATAACTTACGCACGTAGTGGCAACTGATCGTCTTGCACCGGCAGGCCATCGGGGAACCCGATCTGCTGGCAAAGCACGCCGGGTGCATTCGATTGCGGACTTAGCGACTAATGGTCGTTGACGTCTATGTTCTCATCGTCGTCGAGATCTATCGCCAGTTGCTCGAAATCGGGCCCGTCGACAAAGTTGCCGGCCTTCGCACATGCGATCCCATCCAGAACCGCCTTGAGGGCGACCGGATTACGCCAAAGCCACCGTTCTCGCTCAGGAAGCGCCTCGATCTGCATGGGAGTGAGTTGCGGCACGTCATTCTGATTGATGTTTTCCATGTCCTTATCCTCAATTAAGCCTGATGGCACGTGAATTGACATCCGGAAAGGTCCCGTCCCCCCCGCGAAGTGCGAAACCAATTTTCCGCCTCCCGCGACCGGAAGCTCAGTGGGACTAGTTTTGACTGGCGGGACAATCTTAAATCTTCCATGGCTTGCCCGAAGCTGGACCTGCCTGCTCCATGGCACGCGAAGCGTCCTTATAAAAACGGGAGAGCTTCGCCATCCCGATGCTCCTCTAGCGCCTTGTCGCGAAGGGCTTCTATGGCGGGCGTCATCACGTCGGGTTCGGTCAGGAAGCGAACGATGCCCCGGATTTGCCACTCGCATTCCCGGAACTCTTCCAGGTTGACGATCCCGTAGCCCGGTTTGATTCGCGCGATCCAGGTCTGAGCCACGGAGCACAGAGCCGTGAAAAGCCTCCTCGACTTCGGGCAGGGTTCGGCCCTCAAATGTGATGACGTCGTGAGTACCAATAACTCGACCCTGAAACAGATGTGCTCTTCCATCCCATTTAGCACGCCCGCTGTAGCCTTTGTACGGCCCGCATTCGCACGTTGCGCGAATTTTCATGATCAGCTCCGATAATTCCGCATTACGACGTAACTGCGAGCTAGCGCCCATCGAAAGACAAGGGCGACGCGTCAAGAGCTTTGCAGATGGCGTTGATGTGCCTGCGGGAGAAAGGTCTCTTGTTCGCCAGAATTCTGGCAATCGTCGTTTCTGGTAGCCCGCTCGCTTGAGCTAATTCGACCTCAGTAACTTGGTGGAAATTCAAAAGGCGCCGAAGCATCTTTGCGTCGGGGATCGATGGAAAAGCAAAGTGCACATTCTCGTAGTTCCAGATCAGATCGCCGAGCACATTCAGATAGTCCTCGCCCTCCTCGCCGAGTTCGCACTCCTTGAGAAGGTCGCCCAGAACAGCGGTGGCCGCATTCAGGTCCGTGTCGTTACGCAGAGGACGCAACGCGAACTGCCTAGACCACTCCATCCAACTTCTTGGCTTGTATTTCTTGGTCACGACTCAAGTCTCCCGTGGCTGGAAGGCTTTAGCAGAGATCGTAAACAATTTAGATATTTCCTCTAATTCAACACTGGTGAGCTTCCGAGTTCCCGCGAGCACTTTGGTTATCGCCGAGATACGAACTCCCCTGACCCGAGTCGGTTTCCCCAGCGGCCCGCGGTAGTAGCTGAGAAGCTTGCTGAGTTGCTGATCGTCTGGCAAGAGTTGCTGGGGATGATAGATGTCTTCGTAGCTCTTGATGATATCGGTGAGGACGACCAGATACTCCTGCGCATCACAAGAGCGCTTCGCGCGGGCCGTCAGTGTCGCGGCCATCTTTTTAGCGAGTTTGTAATAGTCGTCCGTGTAGATCCGGCGCAAAGGGCATTCTCGCACCAGTTGCATCCACTCTTCGAGATATATTGTCTGATCCTGATAGGATTTTATGGTGGCCAGGAGCACGGCCAGGTAGTCGTTCATATCCTGGCTTCGCTTTCGAAAGCCGCTCAACTCTACTGCGATCGCAAGTGCTTCACACTGCTGCTTGTCGGACTCAATAGTCTTAGTTCGATACCTCTTTTGCAGCTTCCAATATTCTGGGCCAGGCCCCTTGCTCGTTAGCTGAACCTTGGTCGTTCGCTTCTGAATTCTAGTCATGATTCCACTCCACGATTCTCCGGACCACGCGTAAACGTCGAGAAACGCCACTCACCTACTCTGTCTTTGGAGCCTTAATGACTTTCGAAATGAACTCCTTGATCCCCATCGCAGATCTCATGCTGACCACAGAATTGAGGGATCTTCCGGTCTCTTTTGCAACTTCGGCATCACGCATATTTCCTAGCAGGGACTTTTCGTGTTCATTCCAACGGCTGAAGCGTCGCGTGACTTTCTCGACATCGCCAACTTCGCCGGGCTCACCGAATTGAGGAATGCGAAGCGATAGGCGTTTCTGAAATACAAGGTAGACCCGCCTGCCGGTCTTTTCGGCAACCGCGTCATCCGACATCCGCCCTAGGAGTGAAACCTCCTCGTTTGTCCAAGGCCTTTTCCCCTGACCACGACCCCTTCGAACCGTGCGATTTCGAGTGTCACGAATTGCCGTCATCAGCTCGTCGCGATCAATGAGAATGCGACCACGGACAGGTCGATAGCAAGGGAGGTCTCCGCGCTCGATCATGTTCCGGATCGTGTCTTTGCTTATTACCGCGATCTCGCCCGCTTCAGCCAGGGAAATGAATTGCGACTTGGGTTTCACTTCTCCGACGGGGGTGGATCTGCGCGATTCAGTACCCTGTTTGGGAGCCTGAATCTCTCCCGGTTTCCACGACGCAATGCGCAAGATGGTTTCCCGCTTGTCAGCATGTATTTCCGCAATTGCCTTCGAGTCGAGGAAGGTGAACTCCGGCGGAGAATCCTCAGGAATCTCTGTATTATTGAGCAGTACTTCCCATCGATTCAAATCTTCCAACCTGCGCACGAGGACCTCAAGATCCGCCTCCATCGCCGCACGAACTCCTTTCGTAGTTGTTTACCGCCCATTTGGGCTGGCGCTATCGGTTTGTAGTGGGTAGTGTAACGCCATCATGGATGGCGAAGCGACGAACTCCGATCAGCCCGAGTGCCCCGGCTGCCGCGAACTCC